>Ga0268266_10001837_pt1 | contig 23992 bp, 17 predicted proteins | sample KBSS13metaG_FD_190356 | JGI IMG/M metagenome (GOLD analysis project Ga0268266, IMG submission 190356) | Switchgrass rhizosphere microbial communities from Kellogg Biological Station, Michigan, USA - KBS S1-3 metaG (SPAdes) (version 2) | ecosystem: Host-associated > Plants > Roots > Rhizosphere... | reverse complement strand
CCCCCGGGCGGCAAGCCCGCTGAGAGCGGCCGCCACGAGACACAGGATACCGAACGCCTGTAGTGCTGCAGGCAATCCGCCCAATTTTTTAGCGAGCAACGTAATGGCCTGGGGACTCAGAAACTGGCCCAACCACCATCCGGTCATGAACAAACCTGTGCCCCGACCGCGGATCTCAAATGACAGTCGGCCCATGGCCCAGACGACGAGGGTCGGCAGCAGCACGCCACAACCGAATTGATTGATCACCACCAGCGCCATGAGGGGTGTCACGCCGGCAACGTGATGCATCCCAACAAAGCTGGCGCCGAGGAGCCCGAATGAGAGCAATAACTGGTAGGAGACCGGGAGCCGGGCTGCACGCCGGAACGCAAACGAGCCCAGGGGGACCGACAGGCTGCCGATGGCGGTGAGCAGGCCGATGAGGGCCGGCGAGCGCACTTGGTAATAGTTCGACAGCAGCAGCCCAAGTTGGATCTGCACGGTGAAGAACATGATCCCACCGAAGGCAGCGAGTGCGCACAAGGGCGCAAGGCTGCCCCAAGGAAAACGTACAGAAGCAGATCCAGGGGGAGCGGTCGTCGGGGCGAGGTGCGATGGTTCCCAGGTCCACAGGAGCAGCCCGGCGAGAAACACGAGGCTCGAGGCATAGAGGGCGAAAGGTGCGCGCCAACTGACGTTTCCCAACGCCCCGCCGATGGCAAACAATACGACTGCCGATGCACTGGCGAGAGCCGTCTGATACGCCAGCCACTTCTCCCGCTCGGGGCCCTGAAAGTAGTCGCCGATGAGCGTGGTGCTCGAGGTGACGATGGCGGCCTCCAGTGCTCCCAGGACCGCGCGGCTCACGATGATGGCCGGGAGACTATCCAGGATGAGCGGCAGCACGCCGATGAGCGCGTAGAGGAACAGCGCCGTGAGCAAAGTTCGACGGCGCCCAAAGGCATCGACCACCGCACCCGCAACGGGCGACAGCAGGGCGATGCACAGCGCAGGTACCGTGAGCGCGATCGGTACCCAGTACTCGGCTGCTGGGATCGCCCGGAAATGAGCCTGCATACCAGGCAAAACAGGGGAGAGTACGACGACCCCCATCACCGCCATGGTAATTGGCAATAGCAGGAGCACGCCCTGCAAAGTGCCTGCCGCGCGCGGCGCGGTACTCGCGGACATCGTCACTTCTTTCCCCGTTTGAGACCCGTGATAGCTCTGCCGGAGAATATATTGTCTCGCACACTATCGATAGATGGGGTTGCGCAAATGAACCGCGGCCGCCCCGATCAGGAGCGGCCGCGATTCACACCGCGATGGCCCGTAACCTCCGCCGCGGTGGGGGCCGGTCAGAAGTTCATCCGAAATCCAACCCGGAAAGCCAGTCCCATCGTGTCGTAGAAGATCGGATTGGTACCGCCGTAGTTGTTGGCCGTTCCATAGGACGTCACACCGACCGCCAGCGGCGGACGCCGGTTGAGCAGATTGTTCACCTGCGTGAAGAGCTGCAGATCCTTGATCGCGGGGATGTTGGTCATGCGGTAGCTCCCGTTCAGGTTGAACAGGAAATAGCTCCCGACCGTGTTATAGGGCAGCTGGTGCAATCCGAGCGCGGTGGCCTTCGAGTAATTCGGATCGCTGGGTGTGACGCCCAGGTAATCCATGATCCCACGGCTCACGAAACTCATGCTCGGGGTGACACTCCAGGGCCCCTGCGAGTACGTGGTCATGAGCGTACCGCGCCATTTTGCATCCGCGGTGTAATCGTTCAGGAACGAATTACCCGTCCCGGTTTGCCCCAGGATGTTGTAGACGGGGCCACCCGGGTAGGACTGGAAGGTTTGCGTATTCATGAACGTCGTCAGCAAGCGCGTGTTGAGACTCGCGCCATTACTGAAATCGAGCGCGTAGTTCAAAGAGAAGTCGACGCCCTTGACCTCGTAGGAGGCACCGTTGAAGGAGGTGGCGGTGATGGTCTGAATGTTGTCCGCTCCGGCCTGGTAGGCAGTGACTCCGCCGGAGTTGGGATTGAATACCAGCTCGTCGCAGTAGGCCTGCACGCCCGCGCGGCAGCCATTCTTCACCACGGACGTGCTCGCCTGCTGGATCGCATTATGGATCTTGATGTGGAAATAGTCCGCCGAGAGCTGGAACCCGGTCAACACCTCCGTCGGGGTGAAGATGAACCCGAACGTGGTGGTATCGGAAGTTTCCGGCCGCAGATTCACATTACCCTCGAGGTGGAAGGTGCAGGGGTCGTTATAGTAGTTCGCGCCGGTGCCGCAATACCCGTATAGACCGCCTGCACCGATGACCTGCCCGTAATAGAGCTCGCGGAAGTTGGCCGCCCGGGCGTCACGGGACTGGCTGCCACGCAACCGCAACCAGGACACCGGCTCCCACAGCCCGGAAAGCTTCCAGGTGGTCAGATTGTGCTTGAATTCCTGGCCCGAGGCATCGATGCCGTACAGAGCCTTGTTGTCGTAGCGGGATTCGCGGCCGGCCAGATCGAGCTCCAACAGGTGGGCGAACGGGAGATCTTTCGCCAGCGGCAGGTTCGTCTCGAGGTACGCCTCGTTGACCGTGACGGCGCCCCCGAACGGCTCACCATACTGGATGAGATAATCGGTGCGCAGCGCATCCGAGATGCCGGACACCTCGTCGTTGCGTCCGACCTCCTGACGCCACTCGAAGCCCGCTGCGGCTGTGAACGGGCCCGCACCCACTCCATCGAACAGCTCGCCGGACGTATTGAAGGCAGCGACCGTCTGCTCATACCGCAGACGCTCGTCGAGTTTCCCGAAAGAGTAGTCGTGCGCGGCCTGGGACATGGCCTGATTCCCAAAGGGATTGAGCGGAACGCAACCCTGGGCGAGCGAGGCATTGGCGCTCGCGTAGCCGGCGGCCCGCTCATGAGGGTCACTTGCGTTGAAACCATGCAGCGTCACATAGCACACCGGCTGGCCGGTGGACGGATCGATGACCGAGTCGATGGCCATGAGATAGGTTTCGGAATGGCGGTTGTCCTGCACGAGCTGGTCGCGTTGAGTCAGTCCGTACTGGTAGTAGCCGTCCCACGTCCAGGACCCCGCCAGCTTGCCGTTGAAGCCGACGGAGAAGCGTTTCACCTCGGTCGTGAAGCGCGTCAGTGAGTTGACCTGGCTGGTCCAGTCCTTGTTGATCCGCGCGCCGGTGCCGACCGCGCTCACGAGCGCCGGATCGTTCTGGATGAAGGCATTTTCCGGGCTGACATACAGATTCGTCGACGTCAGCGCCTGCGTATAGTTGGTCGTCTGCACCTTGCCGTAGCTCGCATCCGCCGTCATCTTGATCGTGTCGGTGAGTGTTGCCGTGAGCATTCCGGTCGCAATCCCCCGATCGATCGGCGCCATGAGGTTCGAGTACTTGTAGATCGGCGTACCGTCCCCGCCCTGAACCACATTGCTATAAGAGCCGGAATTCGTCGAATAGGGCTGTTGCCCGAGGGCAAAAGGCATAGTCGCGGTGCCGTCGGGCGTGGCCTGGAGCGTGGATAGGTTGGCCCGGTATGCGGCACCCTGTGACAGGAACACTCCCGTGGAGCTGTTCTGGTTCGCCCGCAGGTTGGTGCCGATATTGTAGCCACCCGTGCCGTTCTGATATACGCCCGCGCCGTCGTGGCACCAGGTCCGGGCGTTATAACAGCCCACCGAGTCCTGGTTTTCCAGCTCAGCGCCCAGGACGAAATGCACCCGGTCCTCGAACAGGCCATGACCGTACGCGGCGGCCAGGTGCCGATCACGCCCATCGCTGTGACTGGTCTGATAAAAGTCGCCGTCGAGCTTGCCCCCATCGAGCTTGTCATTGAGCACGATGTTTTCCACCCCAGCGATGGCACCGGAGCCATAGGCGGCCGATGCGCCGCCGGTCACCACATCGACGCGCTCGACCAGGATCTGCGGAATGAAATTCAGATCGACGCTGTCGCCCTGGTCGGTCTGGACGAACCGACGGGTATTGACCAGCGTGAGCGTGCGGCTCCCGAAATAGGGATTGAGCCCCCGGATGTCCGAAATATACGAACCGGTAAAGAAGTTGGCATTGCCGGTCGCCGCGGGTGTGAACGTCGATACGTTGGCCGGCGTCTGGGTCAGCGCCTGACCGACATTGACGATACCCATGTTCTGCATGGCGCTCGAATCGACTACGGTGGTCGGTGTCGGCGTGTTGAAGTCGTTGACCCGCTTGATGCGCGAGCCCGTGACCGTGATCTCTTCCAACGTCGCGGTCGGTGGCGCGGTGCCGCCTGGTTGCTCCTGACTCCGGGCCGGCCCGCTGGCTGTCGTAACCAGGGCGAGCGCACACGCGGCTTTCACGAACTCGCGGATGGCCGTGCCGGACGGCAGTGGGCAAGGACGGCCGGGCTCGATTGCCCGTGAAATGGCGCAGGACGCTGCAATCATTGATTTCCCCCTCGTTGAGATCTGGCGTGTGCGTACACCGAAAATGTCGGCCGCAACCGGAGCAGACTCGACCCGCGCGCCCGGTTGCGACGACCGCGACAGTTGAACCCCAAAATGTGGAGAAATGTTGGACACTCCGTGGAGTGTGCGGCCCTACAACGGCAAGGGATCTTTTCCGCGCAGTCGAGGATGCGTAAATACAACATCCCGGGCGGCTGGAGCGCCCTCCTGGTGCAGCCCTGTAACTTTATGTAACAAGCGTCGACTCGACCCGGCGGGCACCGCATCTCATCGTTTGAATGCCGGAACCTTTGTGACGTTGCCACGCTCTCACCTGGATAACCGAGGGCGGGACAGTCGTGAACCGTGTTACATCAAGGGCTGCCGGTGAGGGCTCGCGTGATTGAGATGCCCGAAAGCCGCGGCAGCTCGCCGCGTCTGCAGTTGGGATTGCGGTCCAAGTTGTTCATTACACTGCTGGTCTCTGCGGTCCTGGCTGTGGCCGCCACGAGCACGGCGAGCCGTTACGCGTTCTTGAGAGGCTTCCTCGGCTATCTCCACGAGCAGGAAATAGCCCGGATCCACCGAGTCATGCCCACACTCGCCGCGCACTACGCACAGCGTGGCAGTTGGGATTACCTGCTGGAAGATCCACGCGCGTGGTTCCATATCCTGGGGCGAGTGGATTTGGGCCGCGAGCCCCCAGCGGGCTTTGGCCTGCCGCGTTCGTTTGACGATTTCCCACCCCAATTCGGGCCGCCGCCAGGGCTAGGCTCGCAAGATGAGTTGCCAGGCTTGGGGATGCGTCTTGCGCTTCTCGATGCCAGCCGACGGCTTGTAGTTGGCAACCCCACCTTCGGCAAGGACGCCAGCTACGAGCCGATCGTGGTCAAGGACGCGGTAGCAGGTTGGTTGGTCGTCCCACCCTTCAACCGGGTCACTGCCGGTGCTGCGGGCGCCTTCCAGCGCGAGCAGCTCTTCTGGACCTGGATCATCGCAGCGGCTGCGGTGGGACTTGCAGCGGTGCTCGCCATAGTGCTCACACCTCGCGTCCTGGCGCCGATTCGTAGCATCGGGGACGCGACGCAACGGCTCGCCGCCGGAAATTATGCAACGCGCCTGGATGTCGATTCCCCGGATGAGATCGGTCAGCTCGCCGCAGGCTTCAACCGCATGGCGCTCATTCTGCAAAGAAACGAAACCATGCGCCGGACATTCGTGGCCGACATGTCCCATGAGCTGCGCACACCGATCGCCGTCCTCCGTGCCGAACTGGAAGCCATGGAGGACCGGGTGCATGAGATCACTCCTGGAAATCTGCGCTCTCTGCAGAGCGAGGTCGCAACCCTGAGCCAGCTCATCGAGCAACTGTATGAGCTATCGTTGGCTGACATCGGAGCACTCACGTAACGGCTCTCAGCCGTGGACCTGGTAGGAATTCTGCGTGGTCGACTGCTCGCTTTCCAGGAGCGCTACGCCGAGCAGCGGATCACTATCGAGGCCAACCTGCCGACCCGCCCGCTGATCGTCGACGCGGACGAGACACGCCTCAACCAGCTTTTCAACAATCTGCTGGAAAATTCCTTGCGCTACACCGAGCCCGGCGGCCGGGTGCGTATCACCTGCCAGGCGGAAGGCGACGCGGCGCTGATCGAGCTGCAGGATACGGCCCCCGGCGTGCCGGAGGAGCTCCTGCCGCGCCTGTTCGAGCAGTTCTATCGTGTCGATCCCTCGCGCAATCGCCGCAGCGGAGGCGCGGGACTGGGACTTGCCATCGCGAGAAAAATTGTCGAAGCCCATGCCGGTCGCATCGCGGCCGGTCCATCGCCGCTTGGCGGCCTGTCGATGCGTGTCGAGTTGCCCCTTGCAGGCTAATCCATGTCCCAGACCGACCCTACGCGTCAGATTCTGATCGTCGAGGACGAGCCGAAGTTGGCCTCTGTCCTGTGCGACTATTTCAATGCAGCGGGGTTCGGCACGCGTTGGCTTGCCGATGGTCAACATGTAATCGAGGTCATCAGAGCCACTCCTCCGGCCCTGGTCGTCCTGGATCTGATGTTGCCGCACAGGGATGGACTGACGATCTGCCGGGAGCTGCGTGCGTTTACCACCGTGCCGCTCGTCATGATCACCGCACGGGTCGAGGAGATCGATCGGTTGTTGGGCCTCGAGCTCGGTGCCGACGACTATGTCTGCAAACCGTTCAGTCCCAGAGAGGTGGTTGCGCGGGTGCGGGCGATTCTGCGCCGCTCGGCGCGGCCCCCGGTCAGCGCGCCTTCCGGGTTGTCGGTCGACGAAGCCCGCTACAACGCCGCGCTCGATGGGGTCGAGCTCGACCTGACGCCGGTGGAATTCAGATTGCTGCGGACACTCGCCAGCTCTCCAGGCCAGGTCTTCTCACGCGCGCAGCTCCTGGATCACCTGTACAAGGACAACCGCGTGGTAACTGACCGTGCCGTCGACAGTCATATCAAGAACCTGCGACGCAAGCTGCAGAACGTCCGTAGCGACTCGGAGCTCATCGAGTCGGTCTACGGAGTGGGCTACAGGATCGACCTCTCGGGCCGGCCAGGCGCGTGAGACTTCGTACCGGCCGACCTTCCTGACTCTTCACGGCTCGGACTTTCCGTCCCCCAACGGTGGTAGCATCGGCGCGGTTTCCTTGGGCAACAACGGAGCCGCCCCTTTCTGGTAAGCCTTGCGCTCCTGGTCCAGGATGTACTCGTACTTGGAGTCCGTGGCGACCGCCGTCTGCTCCGGCGTGCGCAGGATCTTGGGCCGGATGAACACCATCAGATTGTTCCGCGTCCGGCTGTAGTCACGGGTCTTGAAAGCAAAACCGATCAAGGGAATGCTCCCGAGCAGCGGCACCCGTTGCTCGCTGCTGGTGACCGTATCGGAAATGAGTCCCCCGAGCACCACGATACCCCCATCCTCCACCAGAACGTTGGTCGAAACGGTCCGCTTGTTGGTCGTGATGTCCACACTCGAGACCGACGTCGCTGCAACGCTCGAGCTCTCGACACTGATTTTGAGAACCACCGAGTTGCCTTCCGAGGCGATCTGCGGGGTGACCTTGAGAATCGTACCCACCTCCTGACGCTGCACGGTCTGAAATGGGTTCACCGAGCTGCTGCTCGTCGAGCTGCTCGTACTCGTGGAGCTCGAGTAGGACCCCGTGATGATAGGAACCTCCTGTGCGACCTTGAGCTCCGCTTCCTGATTGTCCAGTGTGATCGCCGAGGGGGTAGCGACAATGTTGGTGTGGGCGTCGCCACTCAAGGCCTTGAGCATCGCCCCGAAGTTGATGCCGTTGGAGGAGATCTTCCCGATCGCCAAAGTGGTCCCGGTGAGCGAGCTGGTACTGGTGGACGAGGAACCATTGGCGATACTTTCAGCGGTACTCGCCAGGTCCGCAAGCGACGAACCGCCCACCGGCTCGATAAACCCGGTGACCGGGACATTGCTTCCGGAGTTACTCGACCAGGCCGCCCAGTTGACCCCGAGGTCGGAAGTCTTGTCCGCGTTGACCTCCGCAATCACCGCTTCCACGAGGACCTGCGCACGGCGAATGTCGACCTTGTCGATGATCTCCATGATGGCGGCCATGATCCGAGGAGGCGCGGTAATGATCAAAGAGTTGGTCTCCGGCTCCGCCCAGATCATGGCGGCCTTGTCGGCCTGCGCCTGTGCGCTCGCTTGCCCGCCAGCAGATCCGGCGCCCGCAGCCGCCTGCGCGATGCCCGTGACCTGCTCCTTCAATTTTGGCGCGAGTTTTTCCGCATTCGCGAAGTGCAAGTACCGGACGCGAGTATCCCCGCCAGCCTTCAAAGGCGTGTCGAGATGCGCTATCAATGCACGCACGCGCAACCTTTGCGACTCGTCGCCGCTGATTACCACACTATTGGAGCGATCGTCCCCGACCACTTTCACGTTCGCACCACCCTCCGCGCCTGCCTGCTGGTAAAGCGCGTTGACCACTCGCACGGTCTCCGACGCGGACGCGTTCTCCAGCGGCACGTACTCGATCGCCTGGCCATTCACCTGGTCGACCCGCTGGATGATACGCGTGAGCCGATTTACGTTGCTCGCACGGTCCGAGATGATCAGAATGTTGGAGGCCGGATAGGCAGCCAGGTGCGCATATTGAGGCATCATCGGCCGCAGTATGGGGACCAACTGCGCCGCGCTGACATTCTTTACGTCGACGACCTGCGTCACCATCTCATCCGAGCTCGCACTCACGGATCGCGGTAAATCCAAAGCCGCCATCGTCCGGGCATTGGCGTCGGGAAGGATCTTGACGATACCTCCCGCGGGAACCGCGATATACCCATAGACCTGGAGTATCGCCAGAAAAGTCTCGTAGAAGGCCTGGGGGCTCAGAGGCGTCGCGGACACCATCGTCACCTGGGCGTGTACGTGCGGATCGAGAAGGAAGTTTTTGCCGGTCACGGCACTCACGGTTTCGGCAATCTGCGCGAGATCGGCGTCCCGGAAGTTCGGGGTTATCTTCTGATCCGAAGTCCCGTTGGAGATGGCGTCCCGGCCGGCGGCCCAGCCGAGCAGGCAGAGCACCAGGCGTGCCCTCAAAAGCCCCGATCTTCGTCGAGCGTGCTGTAGTTCTTCCATAATCTCCACGGTTCTTTGCAACCTCAGTCGTCTGTCTGACTGGCGTCCACCCCTTCGGTTCCAACGCGGTCGGGCCCGCTGTGCCCCATTTACAGTTGCAGACAAAGTCATGTGCGTTGGGAAACACCTGTTGCAAGCGCGGGTGCCTACCATCCGCTGAGCATGAGTACTGTTTACTGGGGCACACGCCGGCCCGTCTGGCTCGGCGCGTGCGCCGCGGTGGCGCTTTCTTTCCTGACTGTGGTTTGCGCACGCGCCACGGAGTCAGCCGGCGACGACCCGACTGCATTCAAAGTGGGAGATATCAGACTGGAGGGGCTGCAGCGGATTTCCGCGGGGACCGTGTACAACTACCTGCCGATCAACATTGGCGACGTCATCAATCGCCAACGCGTGCGGGATGCGATTCGCGCAGTCTATGCGACCAACTTCTTTCGCGACGTGCAAATGCGCCGCGACGGAAACACGCTGGTGGTCGTGGTTCTCGAGCGTCCCAGCATCGAGAGCTTCGAGCTCACCGGTAACAAGGACATCAAGACCGAGGACCTGCAGAAGTCCTTGCGCAGTGTGGGCCTCGCGACCGGTAAGGTTTTCGATCGCGCGGTGCTGGAGGACGTCACGCAGTACCTCACCGACCAGTACTTCAGCCGTGGCAAGTATGCGGTGCGCGTCGAGACCAGGGTGGAAGACCTGCCGGGCAACCGTATCAAGCTGAAAATCGACATCACCGAGGGCAAGCGAGCGCGGATCCGACAGATCAACCTGGTCGGCGTCACCCGCTTCCGGCAGCGGCAGATCCTGGACACGCTGGAATTGAAGACCCCCAACTGGCTCTCCTGGTACAAGCAGGACGATCGCTACTCCCGCGAGACCTTGCAGGGTGACCTCGAGAAAGTTCGCAATTTCTACATGGACCGGGGCTACGCGAACTTCAACATCGAGTCCACCCAGGTCACCATCTCACCCGAAAAGGACGACATCTTCATCACGGCCGCGGTCGTCGAGGGGGAGATCTTCAAGCTGGCCGACGTCCGACTGGCCGGCACGTTCGTCGTCCCCCGACAGGAGCTGGAACGGTTCCTGCTCGTCTCCCCGGGTCAGATCTTCGACCGCAAGCTCATCACTGCGACCCAGGAGCTCATCCAGAACCGCCTCGGGCGGGACGGCTATGCCTTTGCGAAAGTCGAGCCGGTGCCCACCGCCGACAACGCGAACCACACTATCCAGCTCACCTTCTTCGTCGATCCGGGCAATCGCGTCTACGTCCGCAACATCACCTTCTCCGGCTCGACCCGGATCAACGACGAAGTGCTGCGCCGTGAGCTGCGGCAACTCGAAGGCGGCTGGCTGTCCAACACCTCACTGGAGCGCTCCAAGCAGCGCATCCAGCGCCTGCCCTTCGTCAAGAAGGTCGACTTCGAGACCACCCCCGTGACCGGCACTGCCGATCTCGTGGATGTGGATTTCAAAGTGGAAGACGGGCCGAGCTCGCAGTTGAGCGGCGGCATCGGCTATTCCGAAATCCAACGCTTCTCGATATCCGGAAACTATACCGACGCCAATGTCTTCGGCTCGGGCGAGCGTGTCTCGATAGGTGTCAATACCGGCAAGTACGCCAAGTCACTGAGCCTCTCGCACACCAATCCCTACACGACGCCCGACGGCATCAGCCGCACGCTCACCCTTTCCTATTCGGATATCAGCCGTTTCACGTCGAGCTACTCGGAGTTCGCGACCAAGACTTACCTTGCCGGGATTGAATTTGGCTATCCCATCACCGAATACCAGGTCGTGCGCCTCGGTGCGTCCTATCAGCACGTGGATCTCGCGACCAGTACGGCCAGTTCGACCCAGATTCAGAACTGGCTGCAATCCAACGGCACGACTTACTTCAGGCGGGTGGGGTCAGACTACGTTCCCGGCACGACCTACGACACCATCGAAGCCTCACTCGGGTGGACCTACGATAGTCGCAACCGGACACTTTTTGCTACTGCGGGCGCCCTGCACAGCCTGCTCCTGACGGCCACGGCGCCCGCAATGGATGTCCAGTACGCCATCGCCAATTACCAATATCAACAGTTCCTGCGCATCCCGCTGCCGATTCTGAGCTCCATTCCCCTTTCCGTGAGCACGCGCATCGGTTACGGGACGGGTCTCGGCCGCACGACTTCACTGCCGCCGAATCGCAATTTCTACCTGGGTGGGCCGGACTCCGTGCGCGGCTTCCGCGAGGGGACCATCGGCCCGCGTGATTCGCTCGGCAACCCCTATGGCGGCGACGCATCGGTGGCGACACAACTCGAAGCCATTCTGCCCCTGCCGGAAAAGTTCGCCTCGAGCGCCCGCGTCAGCCTGTTCTTCGACGCCGGCAACGCCTTCTACTACGGCAGCAACGTCACCTTCAAGGACAAGGCGGGCGTGGACACCCACTATCACTTCAGTCCGCAGAACCTGAACACCTCGGCGGGACTGGCCGTCCAGTGGCTCGCGCCGCTGGGGCTGTTTCGCTTCAGCCTCGGCATGCCCATCAATTATCAACACAACACCTGGAAACACTATGGTGAAGACACCGAGATTTTTCAATTCTCAATCGGCAACGCGTTTTGAGCTCCTGCTGCTGGCAGTGCTCATACTGCCGGCAATCGCCTTGAACGCCTGCGGCGGCGGCAAAAAGCATGCGGATGTGCGTTTGCTCAACGTCAGTCGTGGCTACCAGTCCCTGGATGTGTACGTCAACAAAAACGGCGATAGCTCCGACACCGAATTTCTCCAAGGGATCGGTTACCAGAGTCTGGCGAGCTACTCGTCCCTGGATTCCGGAAAGTACGAAGTCAAGTTCAAAGTCCATTCCAACTCGTCCACCCTGCAGGACATCGGCAGTGTGAACTTTGCGGACGAGACCCACACCACCTATCTCGCCTATGGATCCACGGGCAACTTCGGCACTCTGCAGATCGGCGAGGATGTCGGTGACCCGGACAGCGGGAAGTCCGGCATACAGCTCTTCAATGTGGCCGAAGCCGGCTCCCTGGACGTGTACCTGACCGATGCCTCCACGGCACTGAGTGACACCACCGCCACCTTCAGTGGAGTGGGTTCCGGCTCCTCCAGCTCGGCCACATTGACCAAGGGCACCTACCGCCTGCGGGTCACCGGCGCCGGCGACAAGAGTGACCTGCGACTCGACGTGTCCTCGATCACCCTCAGCGACCAGAAGAACTACAACATCATCCTCACCTCCTCGGTCGGCGGTGTCCTGGTCAACGCGCTCTTTCTGCCCCAGCAAGGCACGCTCACCGAGTACGCGAACACCAATGCCCGGATCCGGGCGGCAACGGGCATCTCCGACGGGAATGTCGTCAGCGTAGCGGTCGGCGGCACGTCCCTCTTGAGCAACGCCGCGGTGGGAGTGATCAGCGGGACTTACAGCCAGATTACCGCAGGCAGCGCTGCGGTCAGCCTCACCGTTGACAGCAATCCTGTCACCGTCGCAAACCAGACACTGACGGCCGGGGCCGATTACACACTGCTCGTCTGGAGCAACGCGGATGGAAATCAGACGACGCTGGTCTCGGATGACAATCACATTCCCACTACCAGCGGCAAGCTCAAGCTGCGAGTGCTCAACGGAATGTCCGCGCTCGGAGACGCCGTCAACTTCACGGCAGGCTTCACTACCGTCGCGAGCGGCGTTGCAGTCGGCCAAGCGTCCACTGCTCAGCAATTCAGCAGCGGCAGCGACTACGAGCTGGATGTCACAGACAGCACTAACGGCGCAACGTTGCTGAGCAAAACGTCGGTTTCCCTCGCGGCATCTGACGTGTACACGCTATTCATTTCCGGTGGAGGTACCGCCACCGTCAAGGGGGCGCTCATCAAGGACGCCGGCAACTGAGGCACGCGGCCGGAAGCCAGGGGCGTGGTATGGCGCCACTGGCTTTCCGCGCTGGCACTGCGGATCGTCAGGCCATCGCTTTCCAGCGGTCAGGTCCCGCCATAGGGTTGCGGGCGCCCGTCGAGCACTGCTCGCGATCTCAGGTCCGGCTCCTCAGGAAGTGGGAAAAATGTATAGCCAATTCCCCAGACGGTGCGAATGTAACGCGGCCTGCGGACATCTTCCTCCAGGAGACGGCGCAGGCGCGCAATCATCACATCGACACTGCGAGGGGAGGTCACTACCCGTTGGCGATGCGCCATCTTGTAGATCTGCTCCCGGCGCAGCGCCTCGTTGGGATGCCGGGCGAGCGTCTCCAGAATGGCGAACTCCGCTCGAGTGAGAATGACCTGTTCGCCTGCCTTGAAAAGCTGGTGCCGCACCATGTGCAGCTCGTAGGGTCCGAAGCGGCAGGTCTGGGGGGGCCGCATCGATCCAGATACAGCATCGTATTGCCTCTGGCGACGCAGCTGCACGTTGATACGAGCGAGGAGCTCTCGCGGGTTGAATGGCTTCACGACATAATCGTCCGCGCCTATCTCCAGAGCGAGGACCCGATCGACCGGGTCAGTCCGGCTGCTGATGATGATCACCGGCACAGTGCAACCGGCTTCGCGCAAACGGCGGCATACCGACAGTGCGGCCTCGTCGTGTGGCTGGATATCCAACAGTGCCAACATCGCACAGTCGTCGCGCGACGCTGCGTTCAGCGCCTCGGCGGCCGTCTCGACCGTCATGAGGATCAGCCCCTGTTTTGTCAGGAAATCCGCAAGGCTTGCGCGCGAATGGGCATCATCGGCGACCAGCAGTATTTTCGAGCCTGTCATGATATTTCCAACTGTAAGCCGTGCGTGTGTGAGACTGGAGCGCGCGTTCCCGGTTCCGCTCCTCGAAAAAAAAAAGAAGCATGGGCAGCAACGATGGAAAGACTGTGGAGAGATCGTGGAGAAACAAAGAAAGCCACACGCGCGAACCTATGACAGCCCTCCACCGCATTCTCGCGGAGGGTAGACTCGTGCTCACGCGCGCCGAATTCCATCCATGATGAACCACAAGGCCGACATCGTAGGCTCGTATCCCGCCCACAAAGCCTCCAGGCTCAACCCCATAGACGCTCTGCGCTACGAGTGAGCGGCGTTCGCGGCAAAGTCAGGTCATAAATTCCGGATGAGCACACAACAACACGCCAATATGCATCTCCAATCGCTGGTACTGGTGGCCGATGATGACCCGCGGCTACGCACGCTGATCACGGAGTTTCTGTCCGGCCATGGATACCGGGTTGCCGCGGCCCCGAATGCCACCGAAATGCGGCGCTTGATGGCCACCCATCACCCGGATCTCGTGATACTCGATGTCATGATGCCCGGGGCGGGCGCAGTCGAAGTTGGGGAGCAAAGCTCGGCCCCGGAGAGCCATGTGTACATGTTCGCGGCATGGCGCCTGGACGTTCTGCGCCGGATCCTGTGCGACCCGACCGGTATGTCCATCGAGTTGTCGCACCGGGAGTTCGCGTTATTGCGGACCTTCGTCGAACATCCGCAAAGTGTGCTGACGCGAGATCAGTTGCTCAATTACGCACGGGTCGGCCCTCGGGATGTCCACGATCGTGCGATCGACACCCAGATCAGCCGATTGCGACGCAAGCTCCATGAGCGCACCCGCGTTGAATGGATTCGCACGGTCCACAACCAAGGCTATATGTTTGTGCCAAAAGTGAGCCGCTTGTAGCGATACAGGACCCTGCGGCGGCTCCGAGACCAGGCCACCCATCCCGTCACCAGGCCTTCAACCAACAGCGTGAAGGGGTCCTGGCTGCCACCTCCGGATTTCGGCGCGGCCGCGATAGTAACCGAGGCTGTTGCGGTCACCGTGGAATCCGCGGTGGAAACTGCCGTGATCGTAACAGTGGACGGGCTAGGCACGGCAGATGGCGCCGCGTAGACCCCCGTGGAGGAGATCCTTCCCGAAGTCGAATTACCCCCTGCGCTGCCATTGACCTCCCACGTCACCGACTCATCCGCTACATCACTGGCCGTTGCCGCGAAAGATTGGGTGCTTCCGGTGGTGACCTTCGCCGCCTCGGCGTTCACCGCTGCGGGCGCAGAAATCGTCGCGGGATTCTGCATATACCATTGACCCGGATGTGAGGCATCGACGGCCGGATACAACGTGTCGTTCGGGACCGCATGCGCGTAACGTCTCTGGTCAGGCTCCGCGTATTCGACATCGCGATCCGTCAGGCTGGTCACGCGGTCCTCGCCGGATGCGCCATGAGCGCGCGCCGAGCTCCCCGCGCGCAATTTCACGATGAGCCGGTGAGTCACCGATTGCGCCTGCTGCGCGGGCCGGTGTTTGATCGGATTGTGCTCCGCGGAGCCGCCCAGGGTTGCGCCGACAGCTACAGCAGACAGCACCAACGAACAAAACAGCAGTCGCATGACACCTCACCGGAGTTGACGCCTCTGCAGCACGGTAGCGCGGCTAGATCTCAGTAGTGTGTCATCTCCCGCGGATGCAACCTAGGCGTGCGTGCTGAGGAAGTTGCCGCTGCTCGACGCACTGTTCATATCATTCCCCAGCGCCGACAGAAAGTTGTTCAACGCGGTAGTTGAGCCATCTTTCCCACCCGTCGCGGAGACCAGCGCCTGGAAGCTCTGCTCGAGATCCGTCAAGGCCGAATCGGCCGCACTGGAGCCGCTCGAGACCGACCCGCTGGAAGACGAGTCGGTAGAAGACGAAGCGCTCTGCGAACCCGCGGCGGTCAGCTCCTGGATCAGACTTTGCAGATCACTGGCAGGGTTCGGCCTGGCGCCACTGGCTGTGATCGACGTTGTCCCCGCGGCATTGCCGCCGTCCGAGGAATCCGCTTGACCAGAAGCTGCCGCACCCTGCGCATGCAATGCGGCCAACAGGCTCTGCATGAACGACTGCAGCGCCTGTTGTGTACCGGCGTCGGATGTTGCGGACGAAGCCCCCGATCCGGAAGTGTAGGAAGTGCCGCTAGCGCTGGCAGTACCCGAGGTACTGTCGGAGGACGTGCTCGAGTCGAGGGATATACCGATGCTCGAAAGAGCCTGCGTAATCGCGCTCATGAATCCCCCTTCCGGCGGGGAGGGCGGTGGTCCATTTGCGCTGATAGCCTGGCTGGCATTCGAACTGGACGAGCCATTCGAGACACTGGACGTATTGAATTGAGAGATCAGCGACGTGAGATCCGAAATGCTGCTGATCGACATGTGAGCTCTCCTATGAACAGACAGATTGAATGTACTGATGCGGGAAAGCTATCGAAGCCTGCCGTGGAGTTATGTGCGCTGCGTGCCGAAACCGTCGCGGCCAGGGTGAGCAATTGTTATCAATCGTTTTCGTGCGCGGCGAACGTGCCAGAATGTGGAGAAACAAAGGAGATTTGGTGAAGTCGAGCGCCCGGCGCTCGCTCGAATGGAACCCGGCGTCGCAATTCGGATCCAACTTGATCTGAAATACATCAGCCGCCCATCTACACAGCCAGACGGCCTGCACCATGGCGGCCGGATGCTGCCGCTGCGGAGAACTGACTGATGAGTTCGAGCGATCAGGCGCTAGCGCGGATTCTCATCGTTGCGGACGAGCCGAAACTTGCGGGGCTGCTGAGCGAATATTTGCAAACCTGGGGCTATGAGTCCGAGTGGATGACAGGGGCAGGTGATCTCATGAGCTCAATAAGCCGCGATCCACCGGATCTGCTGATCGTGGACCTGACGTTTCAGGACTGCGAGTGCTTGGGCATGTGCCGCCAGTTGCGTGCGTTTACCAGGCTTCCTGTGTTGGTCATGACAGCGTGCGCCGAGGAAATCGATATCCCGGCGAGGCTCGAGTTCGCGGCCTACGGCTACATCTGCAAGCCATTCAACCCACGGGAGCTGGTTGCACGCGTAAGGGCGATCCTGCGCCGTACCCATCCAGGACCCACCAACTCAGCCGCACCTCGGCTCTCGATCGATTCGCGCTACTATCTGGCCAGCCTCAACGGCAAGCCGTTGGGCCTGACGCCGATCGAGTTTCGTTTGTTGCGCGCGCTCGCTGCTGAACCCGGCCGCGCGCTCTCCCGGGCCCGGTTGTTGGACCACGTCTATGCGAATCGGCGAATAGTGGCCGATCGTACCCTCGATGGCCACATCCAGAACTTGCGTCGCAAATTGCATGAGGCGTGTCCTGAGCACGAGATCATCGGCTCGATTTATGGATTCGGGTACAAGCTCCACGTCTGATCGACCCTGCGCTGGGGTGCAGAAGATCCTGAGCACGAGAGACGCACAGCAGGCCGGTGGCGTGCGCGGCTGCGAAGCCGCCTCAGTAGCGGCACCGGCTATCCGGGACGCCGCTGGCACGAACCCATCGGTACGCGGGGACGCTTCCGCCCTCCGGCACGAATTGGATCTCGCGCGTGACTCCATCGCGCTGGACGCTCATTTGAATGGGTTTATTGACATCGGCCTGGTCCAGGAGAGAGTGCTGGAGGATTTCATCGCCTTCTTTCAGGCCCGCAAGGGCTGCCTTGGAGCCGGCGCGTAATCCCTTGATCACGGGATGGGGACCGCGCAGCGAGCTCTCATCGAAGCCGAGATCATTCAGATGAGTTTGATAGGCCTGCAACTTGAAGCAGGGGCCGAAGGTGTTGGCGGGCGGGACCAGGCGCTTTCCAGCGGCCATGGCATCGAACTCCGTCCGGGCCTGGGGACCCAGGTCCTGGGCGACCCGGGTGATCCAGTCGGCGACCGTGGGAGCCGGGGCTTTCTGGGAGCGTATGGCAAATTCGACCTCGATGTCGTCGAGGCTCTTCTTGCCATGGGTGCGTCCCCTGATCAGTGCATCGGTTCGGGCAAGGTACATGAAGCCGCGTCCATAGGGGACGTAGGAGGCGTTGGCTTCCTGCCAGTAGCGCTCCTCCGCTTGCTCGAGAGTCAGATTCTGCAAGGGATTCTTGTAGTAGTTCGCGGCGCGGCCGTTGATCCGCCGCAGGAATTCGGCGGGAGTGCTCACGCCGGCGCGCCAGGACAGGAGGATGGAGTAGTACTCCGCGCTGCCCTCGCTGTACCAGGAGGTCTGCCCATGCTCGCCGGACAGGCGCGGCCAGTTGTGCGTCATCTCGTGTGCCAGGAGGTCTTCGAGGGACTCGGCGGTGGGAGGGTGTGCCTCGTTCCAACCAAACATGAAAGAGCGGTTTGAAGCGGTGCCGCCGCCGCTGGCGTAGGGATTCTTGCGGATGAACATGCGGTAGCCGCCGCCGGTGTCGTGGAAGAAGTGCGACATGTAGGCGAAGAGTTTCTGCGTCTGCGCAGCGACGGTGGGGACGTCAAAAGGGGTGTTGGTCAGCCAGTACATTCCGAAGGTACGGTCGTTAGCTTGTGCGGGGGGATAGACCTGCAGGGGGCCGACCGCGTAGTAGCAGCTCGCCAGTCCTTCCCCGGTCGCGTCGAATTCGCGATTGCCGTCGCCAAAGCAGCTCACCGCATGATGGGTGGGCGGCAAGGCCGACAGGTCCCAGGTGAGTTGGATGTGATAGGGGCTGTCGGCGAGCGGATGGGGTAGGAAAGTCAGGCCTGAGCCCATCAGGCCACCGGATTCGGCCCGCAGGTCAAAGAGGGGGCCCGGGCGGGTGTTGGCGTCGACCCGGCGCGGCGTGATGCGGAACCGGATGGTGACGGGGCCGGAGGTGGCGCGGCTGGTGAGCCAGTCGCGGTCGGTGCCAAAGGACCGCGGGGCGCTGTCGCGCTGAGTCAGTGGGAGGGGGCCTTCTTCGTCCGCGGCCTGGAGAGCATCCCCGTCGTACCGCGCAGTGGGAATGGAGGCAATCACCAGGGCCATCTGTGCCAGGGGCTGGCCGGCGGAGAGTTGCAGATCATGGATCTCCATGGTGGCGTCGATGGAATCGAGCGCTCCGGCGGTAGCGTGGGGTTTGAGTGTGAGATGCAACTCGGGCAAAGCGGCCGCGCTTGCCGTGGCAGGGTGAGCCGAACCAGAGCCAGGTCCGGTCTTAATGAATTCACGCACGGCCTCGTTGAAGCGTATGCGAGCCTCCTCGCCGCTGAACTGGGTGTCATAGACCTCATGACCACCCGCCAGGCGCACCAGGCTCAAGCGACTGGCGGGGATGCCAGCCTTGACGAAGGCCGCCCCGTCTGCGGAGGCCAGATCGTAGAACCCCGAAATGGCGGCGATCCGTAAGTGGCCGTCGGTGCGCAAGGCCTCCGCCAGAATCTGCGCCGTGTCCTGCGCTGCCGCGGCGGCCGCGACCCCCTTGTCCCCGTTGTTCCACAAGGAATTCGCCAGCAGGTTGACTCCGTAGTAGGGATCATCGTCCGCAAACTTCAGCTCCTCCCGTAAGTAGCGAGCTACTCCCGGGCTTTTCAGGGGGCCAACACTGGCCGGTGTCGGCGGCTTGTCCGGTGGCGCACAGGTGTCGGACGGCACAAACCCCATGGCCGGGTCATCGAGGGCACCTTGCATGTTGGGACACCACTTTCCGGTTGCCCGGGTATCCAGCAGGCCCGTGCGCAATCCTTGGGTCCGCAGCAGATTGAACATCCAGTCATTGGGTGCGACCTGCAGCTTCGACGACTCGATCATGGCCACAGGCAAGCCGATGTATGCCGCCCCGCGAGAGCCGCGCCACCGCATCCTCCATCGCGCTGTTCATTGTCAACATCGCCGGCTTCGGCCTCGGCTCGCTCGTGGTCGGCGGCGTGTCGGACGCATTTCAACATCACCTCGGCCTGACGCCCGCAGAAGGGGTCCGCTGGGCGCTCCTGTGCTCCTCACTTGGTGGCTGCCTGGCGGCCCCGCTGTTCTGGCGTGCGCGTCGCTACATCCGGGCCGAGGTCATTACCTGAACGTCAGCTTCGGCGGGTCGCTGGCGGGGGAGCCGCGACGTGCATCCGGCGGATCCAACGTCTCAGGTCATCCGGGAGAGCACATCGTTGGCGCGGTCCTTGTCCACGAACCGGTGCTTCAGCGCGCCGGCCACGTGCAACACGACCAGCGCCAGGAGCGTGTAAGCGAGATAGCGGTGCAGGGCTTGAAACACCTCGAAGCGCGCGTCGTTCTTCGGCAGCACCTCAGGCAGGTTGACCCCGAAGAAGAACACCCCATCGCTCTGGGTGTAGGAGCTGGACATCGAGTACCCCATGCAGGGGACGACAATCATCAGTACGTACAGCGCGATGTGACCGATTTTCGCCGCGCGTGCCTCCCAGGGTGCCAGTCCCTCCGGCAATCCAGGAACCGTAGCCCGCGAGCGGATCGCGATCCTCACGAGGAACAGGAAGAGGATCAACATGCCGAAAGACTTGTGCCACGGATAAAGGAAATCGAACCTCGAGGGTGTCTGGCCGTCAGGCGACACCATGCTCCAGCCGGCGGCAATCAGCCCGAGAATGATTACAGCCATGCTCCAGTGAAGAATCCGCATCGCGAATGGGTATTTCATGACGGTCACGCCTGGTTTGAAGATCACTCGGACATCACAAGTGCACAGGGAGCTCCAGCCCGAGCGCCTCTGGCGGCTTAGGATCATGCGAACCCCGCTAGCGCGGCTATTCGCCGGCACCACCCAAGCACTGTAGCGAATCCACAAAAGTCAAACAATACATAAAAAAGTGCATTACTGTTGCGGCTGGGGGACAATACCGGGACGGCTACCTTGTCCTGCCTACCGCCAGCGTCCAGGTGCGCAGGCCCGTCGCGGGCGTGCATTTGAGTGGGTGCTCATCGAGCCATTCACCTGGATCACGCGCGCTTGGGGGATCCCGTTCTCTCGAGTGTCGTACTGCAAGCACCACGTGAGCCGAGGTGTGCGAGAAAGACCTCGAGGCGCGCTACCCCGATCCCTATGGTGACCGGGCACGGCGACCATCATAGAAGCCGTCTACAACATCCAACTTGTGATCGAGACGCAGGTGGTCGTCGGCGGACTGAAATATTTTTGGTGCGCCCGGGGGGTCCGCCGCTGCGACCCATCCGGTCTTACAGTATTCGTCCAACCTGCGACTGGCCCATGAGTGACACCGAAGCAAGGCGACGCCTCAGCGACTGGTTCCATCGTTGGCACACGCCGTTGCGTAGATTCCTGATTGGAAAGACGGCTCTCCCCGTGGCGGACCTGGACGACGTCTCCCAGGAAGTATTCCTCCGCCTCCTTCGCTACGGCCAGACTGAGCTCGTCGAACAGCCGCAGGCCTATCTCTTTAAAATCGCCTCCAACGTCGCCGCTGAGTGGTCTATGCGCGCACGATCCCGCCACCCTCACGATTCGAACTGGCTGGCAAATCTCATCGTCGAGGACTTGCCTGAAGAGGATGCCGCGCGTGAAAGCTCGCAGCGGGAGATCGAACGCGCGATCAACACGCTTTCCCCCCGATATCGTGAGGTGCTCAAGCTGCAGTTTGCCGAAGGTCTCGGGCACAGCGAGATTGCCGCCCGCCTGGGAACTTCTCCCCGCAGCGTCAAACGCTACATCAGAAAGAGCTATGAGAAATTGAGAGTCGAGTTGGAATCCGAGCTACCAGGAGCAGTCAATCATGGACGCAGGTGAACGACGCGCGCGCGCCTGCGCCGAGGCGGCCGAATGGTGGCTGCAGCTGCAAGCGCGCGAAATGTCTCACTCCGAACGCGAGCAGTTCGTGAAGTGGTTGCGCGAGTCGGCGGTCCACGTCGCTGAAATGCTCCGCATCGCACACGTCCACAACGCCCTTGCGCAGTTCGAACGCTGGGCAAGAATCAGCACCGCGGGCTCCGCCGCGGAGACCGTAGTGGAGTTCCCGCAGGAGAGAGCGACCCCGTCGGAGGGGAGCGAGCGAGGCGGCCGGCCGCCCCGAAGAATGGTTGTAGTGGGTGCGATTGCCGCCTCCATGTTGGGAATCGGTGCACTCACACTGTTCCTCCCGAGCTCGAATGGACGGACGCTCGAAACCGAGCGCGGCGAGCGTCGGGAAGTGACCTTGAGCGACGGCAGCATGCTGCAACTGGATCCCCAGACGAAGCTGCGCGTGAAGTTCGCGGAGCAAACGCGAAGAATCGTGCTGGAGAGGGGCCGGGCACTGTTTCGGGTCGAGAAAGATCCGCACCGGCCGTTCATCGTGGAGACCGATGGCACGACTGTTCGCGCCGTGGGAACTGCATTCGCGGTGGATAACTACCAACAAAACATCATCGTCACCGTCGCCGAAGGAAGAGTCCTGGTTGCGCCGTTGCCGCGCCTTGCGGCGTTGAGCGAACCAGCGCAGTCCGCCTCCCAGGGCGGCGGTAACGCTGCAAGCCGCGCTCCCGGGGCCATTGCGCTCTCTGCAAACCAACAACTCACCCTCGGCAGAAAAGGTGCGCTCGAAGCCGTTCGTAAAGTCGACAGCCAGCGTGAGCTCGCGTGGACAAAGGGCCGTCTCGTACTGGACAACGTGACTGTCGCGGCGGCAATCGCCGCTTTGAATCGTTACAACCGGGTCCAATTGCGCGTTGCGGATGAGGTGTTGGCCGCACGCCGCGTCAGTGGGGTTTTCGATACTTCCGATCCCGAATCCTTCGTCGCGTTCGTGCAAACGGTCGTTGCCGTAAGGGTCCTGCGCGCCACTGACCATGACATCACCATCGCCTCCGTCGATTGAGAAAATTTGCCCTCGTGGGGGTCTTTTCAGGTTGCTGCCCCGGTCTTACATCCCAACATAAGAATCTTAAGACGGGGGGAAGTCACTATGAGAAGGTCACTGGCGTTGGCGGCAGCCTGCCTGGTCCTCGGCATGTCCGTCGCAGCATCGTCCAATGCCAGCATGAGGAAGTACGAGCTCAATATTCCACGGCAGTCCCTCGACCTGGCCTTGAAGGATCTCGCCCAGCAGACCGGCCTGCAGATCGCCCTGTTCAGCGACAGCGTCGATTCCACCGCAATAGTCGGCCCCGTGAGCGGATCGCTCACTCCGGCGCAAGCGCTGGATGTCCTGTTGGAAAAACAGGGTCTCGGCTACAAGGTCGTCAATGACCGCATGATAGTTATCGTGAAGCCGGGTGCGGAACCAGCACAGGCTCCGGGTGAGGCAGGCAGGCCCGGCACGGTGATTTTGCCGGCCGAATTCACGCAGAGGCTCAGGCTGGCTCAGAATGCTCAACAGCCCGAAATGCACTCCGATTCGACTTCGGAGGCTTCTTCGGAGAATTCCGCAGGCCAGTCCGAAAGGCTGGAGGAAGTTCTGGTCACGGCGCAAAAGCGCGAGGAACGCCTGCAGGACGTGCCGGTTCCGGTGACAGCACTCGGCGGTACCGCGCTCGCGGACGCGAACAATTTTCGTATCCAGGACTATTACGCTCAAGTACCTGGCTTTGCGCTCGCTTCCGACGATCTCGGCGCAATGGTCGCGATCCGCGGAATTGCGCCGGCAGGTTTTGGCAATCCGACCGTGGGGTTCATGGTAGATGACGTGCCATACGGTGCCTCGACGTCCTATGGCGGCGGTTTTATCGCGCCCGAGATAGATCCGGGCGACCTGGCCCGCATCGAGGTGCTGCGCGGACCTCAAGGCACACTCTATGGTGCCTCCAGCATGGGTGGGTTGGTCAAGTATGTGACCGTAGATCCGACACTCGACGCCGTCTCCGGCCGGATCCAAGCTGGCCTTTCCGGCGTTCGGTACGGCACGCAAGCGGGCTACAACGTCAGTGGCGCAGTCAATTTGCCGGTCGGCGACACATTCGCGGTGCTCGCAAGTGGCTTCAGGCGCCGGGACCCCGGCTATATCGAGAACATTCGCTCGGGTGAGCGGGGCCTCGATGAAACCGATGTGAGCGGCGGGCGACTGGCTGCCCTGTGGCGGCCCTCGCCGCTGTTCTCCCTCAAGTTGAGTGCGCTGTTGCAGAAGACGCAGCAGTTCGGCTCGGCGTACACGACGACGGTAGCGGGTTTCGCAGACATGCAACAGAGCTTTCTGCCGCACTCGAGCGTGTTGGACAAGAAATTTGCGGC
>Ga0268266_10001833_pt1 | contig 24026 bp, 24 predicted proteins | sample KBSS13metaG_FD_190356 | JGI IMG/M metagenome (GOLD analysis project Ga0268266, IMG submission 190356) | Switchgrass rhizosphere microbial communities from Kellogg Biological Station, Michigan, USA - KBS S1-3 metaG (SPAdes) (version 2) | ecosystem: Host-associated > Plants > Roots > Rhizosphere... | reverse complement strand
GATTTCGCCTTTATGCCGCAAACCAATGGGGGTAAGCAGCAGAAAGGCGAAATCTGTAATCAAGCCCTATATCAGCTGCGGCGGAAGCAGTATTGTACTCGCTTGAGTCTGAAATACTGCCGCTAAAATTGCCATAGGCTGACGCAAGTGAAGAAACATCTGCACTAATAAAAGCCACGCCTATGCCTGCATACCAGCTAAGTTCAGCATTATTTGGCAGCAGGCTTCTATGTTTCAGGTTCAGCATTATATCCTTTTTGGTAAACTCATCGCTCCATGTCATGCCATTTATATTGGCGATAGGTAAGGTGAGGCTTGACACGCTTGCTGAGAGGGCCGGGTAGAAGTAAGAATCGCCAAACTTGTAAGCCACACTGGCCACCAGGCCTATAGATGAATATTGTTTATAATCGGTATTGCCCAGCTTATTAAAAAGATGTGGGTACCCTACATTAATGCCTGCCCCAATATCCACTTGTGCAGAAACGATACCCGTGACTGAAAACCAGGAAATAAGAAAAATAAGAAAGCATTTCAGCTTGGACATCAGCCTTTTGATACTACTAACGATAATTGATAGAAGATATTATCTTTATAATAAGCTCATTTAAAAACCAATGGTATGAAAAGAAAAGCCTGCTTTTTGTTATTGGTTATTATTTCTACTGCCTCACTGTGTGCCGCCCAGCAAAAGATAAAGCTGGTAAAGATGTGGCACAAGACGCAGATGCATGTCATCTTTCATGAGTATCATTTGTTTTTCAGCATCCGTGATATTGACCAAACCATGCGCTACCTGTATGAGGGTGACCCTAAAACATACGATAGCACTTCAGGCCTCGATACTAATCAACTCTACCAGACGGAGCTGGAAGCTCGGGACATGGAATACCATAATAAGCTGCAGCCCTTAATGCAAAAAAATGTAGGCGTATTCCTGCTGCTGCGCGGCCATGCCTATATAGAAGGGCCTAACCATAAAAGAATAAAAACGATCGTTGCACACATAGGCGAGGCCATCGATACCAATGGCAACTTCTTCGTACCCGTCAACTTCTTCGATGCCAAAACAAACAAGCTGCTCTTCGCAGGGGTCATGAATATTAGCATACAGCATCGCCTGCTCGATTTGTAATCTTGTACCTACATCCGTCATTTTCCTTACATATTGTTAAAACATTCGACTTAATATTAAATTAATGTGTACGTAATATTAGGGTTATATCAAAGTTGTCCCTTTGTATAACCAAATGCTTCGTCGAAGCAATAGCATGTCAAAAAGAGAAGTGGATATTGTTGTGCTGTCGGACATACACTTAGGGACCTACGGTTTTCACGCACGCGAATTGCTCCAATACCTGAAAAGTATCAAGCCTAAAGCCGTCGTCCTTAACGGAGATATCATAGACATATGGCAATTTAAGAAACGCTACTGGCCTTCCACCCACATGATGGTGGTAAAGCACCTCGTGGGGCTTATAGCCAAGCAGGTGCCGGTATACTACATACCCGGCAACCATGATGAAATGCTGCGCCGCTTTAAAGACTTTAAGCTGGGTTCGCTCAAGATCACCAATAAGCTATCGCTGAAGATAAATAACGAGAACGTATGGATATTCCACGGTGACGTATTCGATGTGGTAATGCAGCACAGCCGTTGGCTGGCAAAGCTCGGTGCTATAGGCTACGATACGCTGATACTGATAAACAGGTTTGTGAATTTCTTCTCTGAAAAAATGGGAAAGGGCAAAATATCGCTCTCCAAAAAAGTGAAGAACAGTGTGAAGAGCGCTGTGAAGTTCATAAACAATTTCGAAGATACCGTTTGCGAAATAGCTGCTGAGAATAAATATGACTATGTGATCTGCGGACATATACACCACCCGGAAATAAAGACCATGGATACAAAGAATGGCTCGGTGGTATATATGAACAGCGGCGACTGGATAGAAAACCTTACCGGGCTGGAATACAACCAGGGTGCATGGAGCATCTACCGCTACGCTGATGACCTGGTGGCCCAGGCTATAGATATAGAAAAGAAGCAGCACAAAAAAGACTCTGCAAAAGAAATGATGGCCAGCCTCATGCAGGAGTTGAACATATCAGGCAATGGCACTTTACAACAAGGCAATATAGAAGCAGCATAAATCAATACAGTGAAAATTTTATTTGCAATACAGGGAACGGGCAATGGTCACCTAAGCCGCGCCCGCGACGTATATCCTGAACTGAAAAAATATGGCGAAGTAGATGTGCTGATAAGCGGCATACAAGCCGATGTCGATTTTCCTTACCCCGTGCGCTATCGCTACTATGGTATGAGCTTCATCTTTGGTAGCCACGGCGGTGTGGATATGATAAAGACGGCGCAGAAGCTAAAGCTGGGGCAACTGATAAAAGACATCCGCAAGCTACCCGTAAAAACATATGATATCATTATCAACGACTTTGAACCGGTAAGTGCCTGGGCTTGTAAGCTGCAAAAGGTGCCCTGCATATCGCTAAGTCACCAGAGCGCAGTACTGAATGAATATGCGCCGCAGCCAAAAGAAAGCGACTTTGTAGGTAAGCTGGTGCTCAAAAATTATGCACCCGTTACAGCGGCCTATGGTTTTCACTTCAAGGCATTTGCTAATAATATTTTTACCCCGGTTATAAGAAAGCAGGTAAGAGAAATGATTCCTACGGACGAAGGGCATTACACGGTTTATCTTCCTTCTTATGATGATGAAACTTTGCTTACACATCTGTCTCATTTCCCAAATGTAAAATGGCAGGTATTCTCCAAGCACAATAAGGAAGCCTATACAAAAGGGAATGTGCAACTGCAGCCAATAGAAAACGATGCATTCATAAAAAGTATGGCAGCAAGCACGGGCGTGCTCTGCGGTGCAGGTTTCGAAGGTCCTGCAGAGGCAATGTACCTGGGCAAAAAGCTAATGGTAATACCTATGCTGGCACAGTACGAGCAGCAGTGTAATGCCGCAGCCATGGAAAAACTGGGTGTACCGGTAATAAAAACTTTATCAGCTAAATACTACGACAATATAAACTGGTGGCTGATAGACGGGAAAAAAATAACAGTAGATTATCCCGACCAGACAGCAAAGATTATAGAACAACTAATGCATGAACATGCGCCACTATATAGAAAGGATATACAAAGAGCAATTACCGCAACTGCTGCACTTTAGCCTGAACGCAGGCGTGAAGCTCACAGCATTGTTGCAGGCCCTGTATCCTTAATAAAGACCAGCCCCTTACACTATCGCCCCTTGAAAACAGGCTTCCTTTTTTCAAGGAAGGCAGTAACCCCTTCTTTGAAATCTTCCGAAGCACCGGCCTGCACCTGCATATCTATTTCCATCTCCAGCTGCTGGGCCAGGTCATTCTGGTAAGAATGGTTCAATAATCTTTTGGTGAGGCCTATACCTTTTGTAGGCATCTGCGCCAGTGTCTGCGCCATCTTTTTGCTCTCCGCTTCAAACACATCATCCGGGAAGCTTTTATATATCATCCCCATAGCCACCGCTTCGGCGGCGCTTACCTTATCTGCCGTCATCATCAGGGCTGCAGCGCGCTGCATACCCACCAGTCGCGGCAGGAAGAAGGTGCCGGCACTGTCCGGTATCAGTCCTATTTTACTAAATGCCTGTATAAAGCTTGCACTCTCATTGGCCAGCACTATATCGCAGGCCAGGGCCACGTTCGCACCGGCACCTGCCGCCACGCCATTTACAGCAGCTATTATCGGTTTTTCAATATTGCGTAGCAAGCTAATAGTAGGGTTATAATGCTCCCTTACTATAGTTGCCAGCTCCAGCCCGTTAGGGTCAGTAGCCGCACCAAGGTCCTGTCCTGCACAAAAGCCCTTTCCCGCACCGGTTATATATATACAACGCACAGCATCATCATTACCGCAATCTTCCAGGTGTTTTTGCAGCGTCAGCAGCATGTCACCATTAAAACTGTTATACTTTTCAGGTCGGTTAAAGGTGATGTAACCAACCCCGTTCTCTTTATGTAAAAGGACAGTACTCATAGTATGCAAATATTGGTGTAAAAGTAGGAAGGTAATTTTAATTGAATAAATTCAATTAAAACTCTCGCCCTCATTCTAAATTCTTGAAATGATTTTATACTACGTTATTTGACGCTTTTATTAATATAAGGTATATTTATATTTCATTGCAAATTCAGACTATGCCCAAAAGACTTAGTGAAATATCAAATGTTACAAGACAACAATTAGAAGATCTCGGAGTTTACGACACAATTATTGATTATGACAGTAAACTCCATATTGACCCGGCTCTACTACGGAATTGTGGAATACCAGAATTTGAAAATGCAACAAAAAAGATTGTCGATTATTTTACGAACGTAATAAGGCTAATTAGAACTAGTAATCAGCGGCCAGCAATTAAAAGAGCTGCGATAAACAAATTAATTTTTGGAGAAGGATTAAACACGGGACTTGGGTATTCAGGAAATGGTACAGACGGTAGCGGAATCGGCCCTGAAATTGCAGATCGAATATTTGCAACAGTTAAAGAAATTCTCGATGCTGGGAACGAAGATCCTGCAATATTTGAATTGGTACCACTGTTTGAAAAAGGAATCGGACCAGATCGAATTAGCGATATGACCTCCATAATACTATCCGCAGAATTTCAAGCTTATACTAAAAGAATATCAGAGACACTACAAATAAAAATTCCACTAGATAATAAAGATCGTCCAATCATTTTTGTACCTAAAATAATTTTAGCTGATTTACCTGTTTCTCAACAATGGGAGGATATACAAATTATGGCTGCATATAGCCAAGAGGTAAGGGATTCCTTCAACGAGTATATAGGAATGTCTTGGAAAAAGCTAGCTAAAGAAACAACAAAAGAACAGTTTAAAGATTTAATGCTTGAAAACCCCGAAATCCTGAGAGAACTAATAGAATTATACAAAAATAGGACGGGCCGTAAATATGATTTCGAAATAGATCATTTCGGAATTATGCTATGGGATATTTTAGGATTAGATTTTACAAATAATAACCCTTTAGATCTATCTAATTTCGCCACTATCAAATCAGATAACATTCTTGGAATAGTAGAAACGATATGTATTCAATATAAAAATTTAATAGAAAATAACGGGTTAGTAAATCATCTTTATGATTCAAATGAAAAATTGCGCCCAGAAAGATTCCCTCAATTACTATTTTATGCCATTGCAGACAGCTATTGCAAGGCAAATAATTTAGATTTAAATAGGGAAATTAATGCAGGTTCTGGAGCACTGGACTTTAAGGTATCATCAGGCCTGGCTAAAGTAAATTTAGAAATAAAATATTCGAGTAACCCAAAATTGGTGGAAGGGTACGAAAAACAATTAACTACCTATAATATGGCAGAGGGGGTTGATAATAAATATAGTGTATATCTAATACTCCGAGTAAATGATAATAACGATCATAAAATAAAAACAATTAGAGATATTATTATAGAGCGTGAAAAAAAAGGCATATTTTCAGCGCTTTTAATAGTTGTTGATGCGATTGTAAAACCTTCTGCAAGCAAGCGATAATATTTTAATGGTGTCTTCGTACATTGAGAAATATTTTAGGTATTAAACGCATGTTAGTAAAAGTTTTTGGCAGCGCGGTATATGGAGTTGAGGCTATAACAATCACTATTGAGGTTGACCTTGCAACGGGCACTACAGGCTATTTTATAGTAGGCTTGCCCGACAATGCAGTGAAAGAGAGTATTGAGCGCATCCTCTCAGCTATAAAGAATAATGGTTTCGAACGTCCCCGTACCAAGGTGGTGGTAAACATGGCCCCGGCTGATGTAAAGAAAGCAGGCTCTGCCTACGATCTGCCCATAGCTATAGGTATGCTGGCTGCCACAGGTCAAATACCTGCCGAAGGATTGGAAGAATATATAATAATGGGCGAGCTCTCGCTCGATGGTGCTGTGCAACCAATAAAGGGTTCCCTGCCCATGGCCATACAGGCGAGAACGGAAAAGTTCAAAGGCTTTATACTGCCAAAACAAAACGCCCGCGAAGCAGCATTGGTCAACAACCTGGATGTATATGGCGTGGACCATATCAGCGAGGTAACAGGCTTCTTCAATAAAACACAGGAGCTAAAACCCCTGGTGGTAAACACAAGGGAAGAGTTCTTCGAGGCACAATCTAATTTCGATGTTGACTTCAACGACGTAAAAGGCCAGGAGAATGTAAAGCGTGCATTGGAGATAGCAGCGGCAGGCGGCCACAATGCTATACTCATAGGCCCGCCGGGCGCCGGAAAAACCATGCTGGCCAAAAGACTACCGACTATACTGCCGCCCTTGAGTCTGCACGAGGCTTTAGAAACAACTAAGATACATTCAGTAGCAGGCAAGCTGCCAATTAATACATCACTTATAGCCCGCCGCCCGTTCCGTTCCCCGCATCATACCATTAGCGATGCTGCACTGGTAGGCGGTGGCGGCATACCGCAGCCCGGCGAAATATCGCTGGCGCATAATGGTGTTTTGTTCCTCGACGAATTACCGGAGTTCAAACGCACGGTACTGGAAGTAATGCGACAGCCTATGGAAGAGCGCAGGGTATCTATATCCCGCGCCAAGCTTAGCATCGATTTCCCCGCAAGCTTCATGCTCATCGCATCTATGAATCCCTGCCCATGCGGCTATTTTAATCACCCCGAGAAAGAATGTACCTGCACACCCGTAGTAGTGCATCGCTACCTCAATAAAATATCCGGCCCCCTGTTGGACAGGATAGACCTGCACGTAGAGGTAACCCCCGTTCCCTTCAGCGAATTGTCTTCTGAGAAAAACTCTGAGACCAGCGATGATGTGCGCGAGCGCGTAATAAAAGCAAGAGAGATACAGGCAAAACGTTTTGAGAACGAGCCGGGCGTATACTGCAATGCACAAATGGGCAGCAAATTGCTGAAAGAGATCTGTGTAATAAACAACATAGGCCAAAACCTGCTAAAGACCGCGATGGATAGGCTCAACCTTTCCGCCCGCGCTTACGATCGCATACTAAAAGTTTCCCGCACCATAGCCGATCTCGCCAATAGCGAAGACATAAGGCCTGAGCACCTTGCAGAAGCCATTCAATATCGTAGTTTGGATAGAGAGGGCTGGGCTGGGTAGTTCTCATTAAAATAAATATCACCCATTCAGGGTGAAGCCGTTCGTACCTAATTGTTCGTTCTTGTAACTTTTTATATGCTAAAACGATAAAGAGTATACAAGAAATCGTCTTGCATTTATAATCTACCACTATATGAGAAATAACTATTGCACTAAGTCATTTATTAAGTTCCTATCATTGGCATGTCTGTGCATTTGCAATGTGCTTACTGCACAGGCACAGAAAACGGTAACCCTGTATGGTAAGATCACCAATCCCATTGCAGATAGCATTGGTGTCGTATTCAATAATGAGCGGGTAACTTACAACCCCAAAATGTACAGCGCCAAAGTGAATACAGATGGCAGCTTTACATTGGTATTCCCGGTGGTAGATAATTTCACTATGCTGCAAATGATACACGGCGAGCAGGGGACAGAACTCACAGTAGCACCCGGTTCCGATCTTGAAGTAAGTCTCAATGCAAAGAACTTTGACTCAAGTTTGCATTACAGCGGCAAAGGCGCAGCTGAAGCAAACTTCTGTGCCCTGCACGAACTGCAAAAAGGTGCCATGCTGGATTTCGACCGTGTAGGCCAATCATTTTGCATAGAAGCCCCTGCCGATTTCGAAAAATCGCTGGATAGTTTGCTGCAAACAGAACTGGCCTTCCTCAATAAAAACAAAAAAGGACTTAACACTGAATTTGTAAAACACTGGGAAGCGTATTACCGCTATAGCGCATACAGCATCATGCTGATATATCCTCGCTTCCACGAAATGCAGAGAAAGCGGGACGTCACTGTAAAAGATGTACCCCAGGAAAGCTACACGGTTGTAAATGATGTTCCCGAAAAATTTGATGATAAGCTATTGTCACTATCCACGTACCAGACATATCTGCAACGCCTCTATTATACTAAACTGGATGCAGCAGGTATAAAAAATGAAAAAGATAATCCCGCACTCAGATATAGAAAAAGTGACAGCACGCTAAAGCTACTCTATACAAAGATGCCACCTAAATCTGCAGAATATACAGCGGCTATTTATCTATACCATATGCCAAAAACCTATTCTGCAGAAGAGGCAGATAAGGAACTGCAATTATTCAAAACACATTTTCCTGAAAGCGAATTTATGCCGCTGGTAGAAAAAGCAGTGGCCACTGTGAAGAAGATAAATGAAGGAAGCCAGGAGTTGGACTTCACCATAAATACAATAGACGGCAAAACAATGAAACTGTCTGACCTGAAGGGTAAGGTAGTGTTGATAGATTTCTGGGCAAGCTGGTGCGTACCCTGCATAGCAGAAATGAAATATGCGGCTAAGCTGGAAGAGGCGTATAAAAATAAGGATGTCGTATTCCTGAATGTATCTACGGATGAGGACGAAGCCACCTGGAAGAGCGCGATAGCCAAACACAAAATAGAAGGCATGAATATGCGCGACCAGTCTGTTTCAAAACTATATGGCGTATCTACAGTGCCTGCGTATTTCCTGATAGACAAAGAAGGCAAATTTACCGCCATGAACTCTCTCCGCCCGAGTGATGGCGACAAGCTAAGAGCTATAATAGATTCATTGCTAAAATAAGGACTCAAAATTCCCCTGCCATGAATGCGATATCCATCAGCTTTAAAAATCATCCGCGTCTTTTGCGCAGCTACCCATTAGCTACGGGTATCATTATACTCATTTGTATTATCATCCTGGCAGCATCCGGAGGTGCGCATGATCTCATACATCGCATTGCCTACATTATTGCTATGTGGCTTTGCTGCTTTGTTACCGATGTGGTAGTTACTGCCGCACCCAAAGCAGCGACAGGCTTCCCAATCAAAAAATCACTGAGAAAGGAAGTACTGTTTATATCCGTCTGCACAATACTTGCCGCTATTGGTTTATCGCTTCGCTTCTTCAACGGGAATTGGCAGCATGTTAGTGCTCCCTTGCGTTTAACCGTAATGGTGCTTTTGCTTTTCATTTTTCCTATAGTCCTGGCAATTGTTTATCTGTTTGTGTATAAATACAAGCCGCGTGAGCTGGGCATTAATCTCCACTATTGGTATCTTCCTGTATTTATACATCTTATCGTGGGTATCACCACACTCATATTTGCACCCGAGTCTTCTCATTGGCGAGCCATGTACCATGAAATGGGTATATTAGATATGTTATTTACAGGCGTCATTTCAGCTGCACTGTCAGAAGAGTTTTCGCGTATGTTGCTGCAAACGCGACTGGGTGCTGCATTAGCCAACCCCGCCCTTGGTTTTGTATTTGCCACTATGATATGGGCCTTGCTGCACGTACCCAACTTTGGGCAGGATTTTCGCAAAGATGGCATCTGGCCAGCTTTCTTAGCCGCCATACAAATTATGCCCGTAGGCTTTATGTGGGGCTATCTCACGCACCGCACCAAAAGCCTTTTCCCTGCCGTCATGGTACATGGCCTTAACCTCTGGGGCCTACAGAATTTTATGTAGCAAATCCGTAATTAGGGTAGCAAGGCACATGCCTACAAATGCTAATGCACTATGCTGAATTGCTCCGCGATTTGTAATTATAGCAAAACACTAACGCAGCACATAGCACGCTTTACAGTCAGCCGTTAGCGTTACCTAAGTAGCGCTCTTTTATAATATTTAAATGGTGCAACTCATGCCCCGCTATTTGGTAAGCTATACCGCGTACTGATACTTGTGCATTATTGGCAGTACCGGTACGCAGCAGCATATCATCACTAAGACTATTCAGCATGGCTATGCTGGAGGCGCGTACGCTTTCATACTCTGCCATTATATTTTCTATGCTCCGTTCATTTGCATTTGAAAAGCGCACATAATCGTCTTGCTCATACCCCGGGAATAAAGTTTTATCATTCCTTGATATGCACATGGCCCTGTATGCAAATACTCTTTCTGTATCTATTATATGCACCAGTACTTCTTTCAGCGTCCACTTGCTAGGCGCATATCCTTTGTTTAGCATTTCTTCAGGCAATGCCTTTATCATCTCTTTCACTGCTGCAGCATTTTGCTGCAAATGCTGCAATACGTCATCATCAGGCACCAGGCTTATATAGGCCATGGCGTACGGCGCATATTCTCCTTCTTCCGGTCTCGATATTTTTCTATATTCCTGTTTCATAGTTTTATAGCATTTTGTTTATAGTAATTACTTTTTACCTTTTGCAGACAGTTTCTCTATTACTTTTTCCAATCTTTTCTTTTTGGTATCGGTTGTTACATCTCCCACCCGCGATTTAAGCATGCTAATAAACCTGGCCTTGTCTTCTTCTTTTACATATGGCATTGCGTTCTCCGCATAAGTTGGCAATTGGTTTACAGGACTGTTTAATATTTGCTCTGCTAGCAGGGGAAATGCAGTATCGGCATATTGTTTCACTGCGCATAGCTTCACCAGTATTTTTACGCAGTGGTCTTTTGTTATCACTGTTCCTTTGTCTGCCACGGTTACAATTTTCGAAAGCGCTGCATACACATCTTTCGGGTTTTCTGCAGCTATGCTACTCAGGGCGGTCATGGCACCCCATTGCAGGCGATTATTTTTACTATCCAGCAAGGCAATAAAATCTTTCGCATAAGGGGCTACGAGCGCAGGCTTCAGTTCACCCACTTCATACAGCGTTTTTATACAGTCGCTCTGTATCTCTTTATTTTTATTGCCAAGGTTTTCAGCAAGCTCGGCTATCGCCTTTTTATCATTCTTGTCAGCGATCAGCAATGCTAATTCCTTATTTGGCACCTCATCCCTTCGCCCAAGCGATGAAGCCAATTTATCTAATACCGACATGGCAAGATCTTTAAGAGGTTAAAAATAATAATTATTGCTGCAGCGCATTTATTTCATCCTTGTCACTTTATCCTCAATCACCGTATTTCTTTTTCCTTCTTTTACTTCGTCGGTATAGCCAAGGTATATAAGTCCCAGCACCATATCGTCTGCCGCCAGTCCCAGGTGTTCCTTCAGTGCAGTATGGTGTGTCATGCCACCACTGTTCCAGAAAGAAGCAATGCCAAGTGCAGTAGCACCAAGCAATATGTTTTCTATAGCAGCAGAGCAAGCGGCTATCTCTTCCAGCACCGGTATTTTAGGGTTAGCGCCACGTTTCATCACCGCCACCAGCAGGTGCGATGCCTTTTCGGTGGCCGTTATCAGCTTATCCCGCGATGCCTCATTGCGTTTTTCTTCAGGGGTATTACTCCAGTATAGCTGTGCATGTGTTTGGCCAAATTGTTTCAGTGCAGCACCCTCATACACAATAAAATGCCAGGGCTCTGTGCGGCCATGCGTAGGCGCCCAGTGTGCCAGCTCCAGTAGCTCTTCCAGTTCGTTTTCAGGTATTAGCAGACCATTCATAGCCGCGGCTTTGGTGCTGCGCCTGTTCCTTATCACAGCGCGTACTATTTCGAAAGTGTTGTTATGCATACGGCAGCAAAGATAGGCAGTACCATTATGTGCTTAATGGGCTGCAGTATATTTCCTTGTGTATAGCCATGCCCACCATATCAATACTAGCTGCATAGGCAGTCGTGCAATGGCCAGCCACAAATGAGGATTATGCTCTTGGTAATAACTTATAGCCATCTGTATATTGGCAGGAAACACGGCCACCAATAGCCCTACAATACCCCATGCAGCCATTCGTCGGGTGCCAGCGGGGAATAACAGGAAGCCCAGCACAAACTCACACACACCGCTTATATAAACCAGCGCAGCATGGTAAGGCAACCATGGCGGCATTATAGCCACATACATTGCTGCATGCCAGAAATGATTAATTCCCGCAGCCATGTATAATACACCCATTATGTATAGCAATACTTTTTGTTTCAATTAAAGAGTATATAAATCCATATTATCTACGACATGCCCAACAACAAAGATTTAAATGAAAAACCCCGGCAACAATACCGGGGCTTAAACAGAAACGGCGTATTTTATTTCTTAGCGTACTATGCTGAATTGTTTTGCAGTTTGCTCCTTATTGTTTTGCACCTCCAGTATATAGTTACCGGCAGGCAGCTGGCTTACAGGCACACTTGCATGGTAGCTGTTACCTGGTGTTGTCTGCCATTGTTTGTATAGCTTGCCATTCATATCATATATTGCCAGCACGCTTGGTTCTTGTGTATTGTCCCATTTCAGGTCTACATTCATATAGCTGCTTGCGGGCGATGGGTACAGGCTTAGGCTGCAGCTTGTCTTACTGGTATTGTTTACAAGCAAGCCTGTATACGCTTCATAATAATAGCGGTTTTGCGCATCTACAAAATTCTTTTGTATCCACGAGCTTGTAGCTGTGTCCCATGATGTAGTAGTATAGGTAGTTACAAAATTATCACTGTTATAAGTATTGGTTGCCTTAAGTTCATTCACATAGGCTGATAAATATGACTTCCAGTATTTTGTTATTTTGGTAAGCATATTATGGTTGCCATCATAGGTCATGTCTGCCAAAGTTGAATTCAGCCATGATGTACTGCTCGCATACCACAGTCGTGCTTCTGTACTGCTCATATCACTACCACTGTAGGTATTTATTGTTAAGTATGAGTATTGCCAGTTAGCCCCGGACGTATTCCAGAGATAACTTGTGTCTGTCAGTATATTATAGCTTACATCATAAGTAAAAACGAATTTGGAAGAGGCAACCCATGATGTACTGGGTACATCCCAACCATATGAAATTACAGAGTCGGCCCTGTACCCTGCATTAAGAAAATACGTTGTTTTCAAAGAATTTTTCCAGGTTCCGCCCGCATAATATTGCGTTTGGCTGCTTAATAAATTATTGTGTGCATCATAGCTATTTATATTTAGCTGCGAATAAGTCCATGCACCCGCCATCCAGTACAGCGTCGTGTCCGATGTTAGGTTGTTGTTGGCATCATATACCTTTAGCGATTTGTTCGAATTCAGCCATACGCCACCGCTACCGCCTGTGGTGTCCCAGTATTGTGTCATATTAGAGGTAATATTGTTGTTGGCATCATAGGTGTCCGTCGTCAAGCTAAGGTTATACCATATGCCGTGCGCTGTGTCCTCATTTTGGTAGAGCATAGTGAGCATATTGCTGTGCGCATCATAGCTTTGTATTACTCTGTAATAAGTGTAATAGCTGCTGCTGGCCGCTACATAGTACCAGGAATAAGAAGTGTCAAAGCTGCCGGAGTAACTCCAGCCATAGGAATTAGATAGCGGGTAACCAAACCTGTAGTTTGAATAAACGTAGGTTAACGAATCATAAGGAACATAACTTGTGCCGTTAGAATAGGTTTCAGCAGTTCTCACCAATCGCAGGCGGGCATCTGCCCTGTTATGCGCGCAAAGTAAAATGCAGCAAAAAAAGATAGAGAGTAAAAGTTTTGTTTTCATGCTTTAAAATTTAAGATTATAGATAAGGATATTCCAATATGAATATACAATATTATATCGTAAACATATTTAAAACATACTTAAATCAATTTAAATTTCAGGGGTATTTTTTAGGGGATAAAAAAAGCAAAAAGCCCCGGCAAAATCTGCCGGGGCTTTTCCACTATTAAGCTTTTATAATTAGTGTATTACGCTGAATTGTTGGCTTATTGCGCCGTTAGCGCCCTTTATTCTTATTATGTAGTTGCCTGCTTGCAGGTTTGCTGTAGGCACGGTAGCATTGTAGTTAGTGCCACGCGCAGTCTGCCATTGGCTGCATAATTTACCTGTCATATCATATACAGTTATTATCGCACTTTGTGGTGCGTCCCATGTCAGGTTCAGATTCACATAGTTAATAGCTGGTACCGGTGACAGTTTCAGACTGCCGCCTGCATTAGCTACGTCATGCACGCCCAGTGTGCCGTAGTAATAACGGGCTTGTGAGCCAAGGCCTTTAGAGCTATTATAAGACCATCCCGGGAAGTTCCACAGGCTTACAGTAGAAGTAAGGATTACATTATTTGCCGGGTCAAATGTGTTTTCTTCATTTGTTGAGTATACAAACTTGCTGATACTGCTGCTCCAATATGAGTTAACCTGTGCAATTTTGTTGCCGCTTGCATCGTAGTTAAGGCTGTCATGAGTAGATGGTACCCATGCACCTGAAGTCCATTCAGAGGTATCGCTTGTCATCAGCAGTGGGCCTGCATAAGAAAATGCTCTTTGCTCAACGTTTGTAAAAGTAGCACCTGTCGTGTCTGCTCTCTGGTAAATATCAGATGCAAGATTCCCGCCACCATCATAGGTATAGGTATCCTGCGAGTAGTTTATCCATGCAGATTTCTTGCCGTTGTAGGGAGTATATAACCAATTTGTGGTTTTGCCACCGGTTATAGTATATATATCTCTTGAAGAAGTATACCAGCTGCCACCAAAGTAGCCATAGCCTGTATCAGAGATCACGTTGTGAGATCCATCATATGTATAGTGGTACAGAGCCTTCGGACCATAACCTTTATTGTTGTAGTAAAGAGTATCGGTTACCCTGTCATTAGCGCTACTATAGGTCATGCCTTCACGGGTATTCACAGCCCATGCACCGCTTTTCCAAACCAGGTTTACATGCACTATCATGTTGTTCGATGCATCGTAGGAATATTGGTCCTGTGTTGCATTTACCCATGTGCTTGGGGTATCGCAGGTCTGCTTAATAGAGGTTACCAGGTTGCCGCTGCCATCATATGTGTTGTTTATTTTTGTAGCATAGTAATAACCAGTCAGCGTATAGCTATAATTGCTGGTTAGTGCCTGGTCATAATTAGGGTACGTTGCTGTGCCTGAGTAAGTGTACACAGTTGAGTCTGTCTGAAGAAAATCTGACAGCGGATGACTGTAGATCGAATTCGTCAATCCTAATAACTGCGGCTTCTGTGCAAAAGCGCATATAGGGGATAGAGCCAATGCTGCAAAGAGTAATTTTTTAAACTTCATAAATTTCTTTTTTTTAAATAAGGAATAAGTATTAGCACTGCAGTGCAGCGAGGTTAAATTTTTATTAATTGCAAGATAATTTATTTAGATAATAAAAAGCAAAAAAGATATAGATAATATAAATTATTCGATGAATGTTATTATCGGATAATTAGTCGTTTAAACATATCAATTTAATATTTCCATATTGGCAGACGGTATTACCATTCCATCCCCTTTATTCTCCGCACGGTAAAAAGAACAATAGAACTGTGCAACTATGTGTATATACATCTATATGCCTATAGGATATAGCGATATTTAAATTCCATGTATGTACATACATTTGTTATGGAATTCAGACCTAACATATACTAAACAGACAAAAACAATGAAAAAATCAATTATTCTTTCGGCCTTATTATTAGCCGGCACAAGTTTCGCAGCACTGGCAAAGACAGACAAAAAGACACCTTCAAAAAAACCTGCAGCAGCAGCAACAGTTGCTCCTGTCAAATGGGGCACAGATGCCACACACTCAGCAGTTAAGTTTTCTGTAAGTCACCTTACAGTATCTACAGTAGAGGGCAATTTCAAAAAATTCGAAGGCACTGTAGTAAGCAATGGCAATGATTTCAATAATGCTAATGTCAACTTTACGGTAGATGTAAACAGCATAAGCACAGACAATGACATGCGCGATAAGCATCTGAAGAGTGATGATTTCTTCAATGCTGAAAAATATCCAAGCATGACATTTACCAGCACTTCTTTCAAAAGAATAAAGGGTAACATGTATGCATTGGAAGGCAATCTTACTATACGCGACGTAACTAAGAAAGTAAAATTTGGTGTGCTATATGGCGGTACTGTTAAAGACCCTTATGGCAATATTAAATCAGGCTTCCGCGCTACATCCAGCATCAGCCGCAAAGCTTATGGACTAAAATGGAATGCACTTACAGAAGCAGGTGGCACCGTAGTAGGCGACGAAGTAACTATAAACCTGAATATGGAGTTCGCACAGCAAAAATCTTAAGAGTGTTAGGGTAGAATATAGGGTTTAGTTTTCAACCGGGAAGTTCGTCTTCCCGGTTATCTTTTAAAGGATAGCAGAAAAACAAAAAGACAGGCATTGCCTGTCTTTTTTGCTAACTATGGTTTTGGTTAATTGATTGTCTGTCTTGTTAGGGAGAAGGTGCCAATATTTTTTATGGTCACTTCTATATTATCTGTAGGTACCACATCAGCATCGCCTGCAGGCCCGCTAAGCGTATAGTATATATCACCGGCTTTATTTAGTTGGCCGTTTTCATCATACTTGCTGCTGTTGTAGTACAGCGATAAATGTCCTTTAGTGCTGCCTGCAGGTGTACCTTTTGCATCAGTACGCATAATAAGCGTCACATCTGCCCGCTGGCCATCAGGTGCTATGTAAGAAAAGGTCATAGTAAAATCTTTGTGAAATACTATTTGGAAAAACTTATCGTTTTGTGGCAGGTTATTCCATAATACACTATCGCTGCCTCCGTTGCTATACACATAGCTAAAGCCATCAGTAGCCAGCCAGGTTGTGCTGGTAGCATTACCATGCAGGCACAGCAGGCGCGCATAGTCCATTTCTGATTCCAGCTTCATCAGGTTAGTTTGCACAGACGCTGTAAAACGTGGGTTAAACGCAGTGTAGAGGTCCTCACGGCTCACCCAGTTGGTATAGGTATAGTCATCAGAGTACCAGTCGGCATAATAGGGCACATCTGTATGCAGGGTAGAGGAGCGCACTACCAGGTTGCCGTTTGCATTGGCAACGCCTGTTGCCACAGGGTTTGCATTGTTCATATAGTCGCTAAAGCTGCCATATACATCTACATGTATTGCTTTGCCGGTGGTATTTTGAAAAGTATAGTTGAAAGCATCGGGATTCGTACCCTTATTGCAGCTGGTAAATAGTACCGCAGCGCCGCAAACAACATATAATGCACTACGCAAGTTCATGATTTTGTTTTTTTAAGACGAGTTCCAAAGGTAAATCAGTATTGTACATATATTACTATAATCATACCGCCGTTAACAAGCTATTAAAAAGCCATGAATACTTTTTGACATATCAATAATGTAATACTTAAAGGCGTTGCAGCCATTTATCTAAGGCCGGCCTGTAAAGCTCGAAAGAGGCTGCGCCTGCACCAATACTGCGATACGGAAACTGTGCAGCCGCTGCCAGGGCCCTGCTCAGCTCAAAAGTTTTCTGGCTCTGGCAGTAAAATATGCCTTGCTGCTGCATGTATTTGCCCAGGTATTCCTGCTCTGTTTGCCCCGGGGTAGGTATAAGGATGGCTTTTTTATTAAGCCGTACCAGGTCCATCAGTGTAGAGTAGCCGCTGCGGCATATCACCAGCTTGGCATTTTGCAGCAGCGGCAGCAGCTGCTCATTATTCAATTGCTTATAGTGGTTTATATGAGGCGGAATATCCTTAGGCGTTTCTGCGGTAGCGCTGCCTTCCACAAAGTGTATTTTGCCCATATAGTGGTATAACTGCTCCCATAGCAATGCCGAAAGAATACTTCGCTGCGGCTCAGGCCCCGACAGTAATATCAATAGGCTATTATCGTGCTCCGCGGGCGTTTCGGTTGCTTGCAGTTGCGATAGAAGGCCTATATACGAGCTGGCTTTTGGCAGTGCTTCCGGGTGTCCCAGCTTGCCGCTCAAGCTATCCATACCGGTCAGGTCAGGCACCCAGCATTCATTAAAGCGGTCCAGGTACTTGTAGTGTACTTTTTGCAGGCTTTTGTCTGCCATGCTTCCCATGCCGCTTTGTATTTCCAGCTGGTGAGTCATAACTACGGAAGGTATACCAGGATGAAAAAGCCCATATCGGTTGTCGGATATTATGCCGTCAAAATGCGCTTCTTCAGCTTTATCTATCAGCCATTTATGTTCTGCCCTTATGGTCTTATAAATTCTGGGAACCTGTAATAGTAATGAGTATAAAAATCCACTATTTGTTTTGCCATATCGCACATTATACCCATCCAGATGAATAGTTTCTATGTTGCTAAAGCTTTTATTTATAAAGTTTCGTTGCCATTCATTGCCTGCAAACACCGGATGCTGCCCCAGGCTTAGCATATAGCGAATTATAGGCACACATCGGGTGGTATGGCCCAGTCCCCAGTCCAGCGGAGCTATAAGTATTTTTTTACATTTTGCTGATTGCAATTTGCCTATTTTTACAAATGTAAATGCATTTATGAAGCGAAGAACGGGAAATAAAGCCATCATTTTCACCATATTATTAGGCTCTTTACTCATGTTGGCACAAAGTTGTAAGACTACGAGAAGAGGATGTGGCTGCGGTGCAGATATAAATGGCGTATACGACAGGCATCTTAGAAGATAAAAAGTAATTTTTTTATGTGGAGCGGTCAGGATAAAGTATTTGTACATTATCAGAAGCACATTATAGCTGCAGATGTTACTTCCGCTGCGCTGCTTGGCATTTACATCCGCCAGATGAGCATCACAAAAGCTTATCTTCCTTACCTGGAAGTAATCGATATCCAGAAATACAAAGTGGTAAAAGATAGAAATAAAGTGCGCAAGGCCCTCAGGGATCGCATCGATATGCCTTTTGTATTTGTAGTTTGCAAAAACTAAAAAATTTTTCCCCTTTTATTAGCGTTACGCTGCACTTTTCTCGTCTATAATGTTAAGGATTTTATAATTCAACAGCTACGTATCACAATCCAAATTATTGGCACGATCGTAGATATATACTAAGTAATAAAATGGTTCGTTATGAGACAGGGATCAAATCAGTCATGGTTGCACTACATAAAGGATATTATAGCTGCAGACGTTTATTCAGCAGTATTCCTTGCAACTTATGTACGTACGGCAGAAAGGAATAAATCTTACTTCCCTAATCTTGAAGTGGTAGATTTAGCGTCACACCGTATTATTAAGCAGGCACCGGGTGTACAGTTAGCACTATCTGACAGCGAGCTGGACCCATACATGTTTGTAATAGGTAAAAACTAGGCGACACAACTATTGCGTGCGAGCAATGGGATTATATATACATAAACAAAGTAAACGGACAGGACTCGATATCCTGTCCGTTTACTTTTATACCGGGTCTACATCAAATAATATCTGCAATCCCGTATAGCCTTTCTGGGCGGTAATAAATTGCTTCTGCTCTTTTGCCAGCTGTTTCACAGCATCCAGCGTTCTGCTGTCCCTGGGGCATTTTATCCATACCTCGTGAATGAACCAGTTCCTCACCCGCGATACTATAGCAGGTGCTGGCCCCTGCACGCCTATATCTTCTATCTTTTTCAGGGCCTCCGCCATTAGCACGGCGCCATGCACAGCCTTGGTTTCATCCACATGCTTGAATATTATTTTTATCAGCCTCGAAAAAGGCGGGTAAGCAAATTGCTCCCTTTCTTTTATCTCATGCTCATAAAAAGCATGTACATCATGCCCCTGCACCCATTGCAGCACCGGGTGTGCCATATTGTAGGCCTGTATTATCACTTTACCTGCTCCGTCCATTCGTCCCGCTCGCCCGCTCACCTGCTCCATCAGTTGGAAGGCCCGCTCATTCACCCGAAAGTCTGGATAGCTTAGCAGGTTATCCGCGTTCAGTATGCCCACCAGGCTCACAGGCGCAAAATCCAGTCCTTTCACCACCATCTGTGTGCCTACAAGAATGTCTATCTTTTGTTTTTCCAGTTCGTCCAGCAAACGGTTCATGCTTTGCTTGCCGCGCATGCTATCCACGTCCATCCTCGCCACCCTTGCCTTGGGAAATACCTGTTGCACTTCTTCTTCTATCTTCTCTGTACCAAAGCTCTTGCTCACCAGCCTGTTGCTGCCACATGCAGCGCAATTGTGCGGTACAGCTGATTTCAGTCCGCAATAATGACAATGCATCTTATCACTACTCTTGTGGTAGGTAAGTGACACATCGCAGTTCTTGCAGTGCGGCACCCAGCCGCACACAGTGCATAGCTGAAAAGGTGCGTAACCCCTCCTGTTCTGGAATAGTATCACCTGTCGCTTCTGTTGCAGTGCAGTAGTAATCGCTTCCATCAGCGTCGGGCTCAGCAGTTTTATTCCCTGCTGCTTCACTGTCTCCAGCGTTTTGGCATTCACTATCTCTATAGCAGGCATGTTCACGCCCATATAGCGTTCCATCAGCGGTACGTAAGCATATTTGCCCTGCTTTGCATTGTACAGGCTTTCTACAGATGGCGTTGCAGAGCCCAGTATCACCTTAGCACCATGCAGGCCGGCCAGGTATATGGCCGAGTCCCGCGCATGAAAGCGTGGCGCAGGGTCCTTTTGCTTATAAGAGCCGTCATGTTCTTCATCTGCTATTATCAGCCCTACATCACGGTAAGGTAGCCAAAGCGCAGAGCGTGGCCCCACCACTACTTTATATTTCCCCTTCTGTACCTTCTCCCATATCTCCACCCGCTCATTATTACTGAAGCGCGAATGGTACACACCCAGGTCATCGCCAAAATAGGCATACAGCCTGCTCACAAGCTGGGTAGTAAGCCCTATCTCCGGCAGCAGCAATATTGTCTGTTTCCCGCTCGCCAGTGCTTCTCTTATCTTATTTATATACAGTAGCGTTTTGCCACTGCCCGTTACCCCATGCAGCAGCAGCACATCTTTTTCTTCAAAGGCTTTTCCTATTTCATCATAGGCCTTTTGCTGCGCGGGTGTGAATGTTATTTCTCTTAGCGCTTCCTGGTTAGAATTATAGTCCAGGCGCCCAACATCTATTTCCGTTATAGTAAAGATGCCTTTATCTGCCAAGCTTTTCACCTGTGCAGCGCTGGCATTGCTGCGCTCCAGTAGTTCAGTCTGTCGCACCACACCTGTTTTTATAGATAGCTCGGTATAGGCCATTATCACGTCCAGTTGCTTAGGCGCACGTTGCAGCTGGTCAAACAATGCTATCAGCTCGCTTTCCTGCTTATATACCTCTGCCAGGCTTACGATTTTTTCTCTTTTTGGCCTGTATGCTGGTTCCAAAGAGTCATTAATTATTATCACCTGCTCCTCCAGCAGCTCATTCAGCACAGCCGTAAAATGCCGCAAGCCCACTATATTGCGCAGTTCGCTTATGGTCAGCTCGCTACGCGTTTCCAGCGCCTCGGCTGCCGGGTGGGCTTGGTCGCTCCATTCATATACCACGTCTTTTTCCCCGGCCCATTGCAGGCGGGTTTCACCCATCAGTTTCAGGTGTGCGGGCAGTGCCGCCTGCATCACCTCTCCGGGTGCTGCCATGTAGTAGTGGGCTATCCAATGCCAGAATTTAAGCTGCCGTTCATTCACCACGGGCTCCTCGTCTATTATGCTGCGTATGGTCTTTACCTGGTAGGTCTCCGGCTGCTCATTGTGCAGTCGCTCCACTATACCGGCATACTGCTTGTTCTTGCCCAGCGATACCTCCACGCGCATACCCGGCCGCAAGCCCGCCTGCAGCTCTTCCGGCACACTGTAAGTCAGCAGGTTAGGCATGTTCAGTGGCAGAATTACATCGGCAAAACGGAAAGCTGAGGAATTTTTATTGGCAAACAGCGGAAGCATAGCTAATGCAAGTTAAACAAAACCTCTTTACCCTTAGGGTAACAACTTAATTACAAATTTGCATATATAACAAATTTATCCGTTGTTTGTCGTATCTTCGCAGGCTTACTTATTACTAATTAATATTTTTTAAAATGGCAAAGCAAACCGAAAGAAAATGTTCCTTCTGCGACCGCTTAGAAAGCGAGGTTAGCATTCTCTTTACAGGTATGAGGGGCAATATTTGCGATCAGTGTATAGAGAACGCCCATCACCTGCTACAGGAAGCCACAGGTGCCGATGCTGAAAGAAAAAAGGAAACTGGTAAAAACCTGCTCCAGGACCAGAAGATATATAAGCCACGGGAAATCAAAGACTTTCTTGACCAATATGTTATAGGCCAGGACGATGCTAAGAAAATACTGTCGGTAGCTATGTACAACCACTACAAGCGTCTTACCATGCCGCACAAAGATGATGTGGAGATTGAAAAATCAAATATCATAATGGTTGGCGAAACAGGTACAGGTAAAACATTGCTGGCCAAAACTATAGCACGCCTTTTACAGGTGCCTTTCGCTATAGTTGACGCTACAGTGTTTACCGAAGCCGGCTATGTAGGCGAAGACGTAGAAAGCATCTTATCCCGTCTCTTACAGTCTTGCAATTTCGATGTAGCTGCAGCAGAACGCGGTATCGTGTACATCGATGAAATAGATAAGGTAGGCCGCAAAGGTGACAATCCTTCTATTACCCGCGATGTTAGTGGCGAAGGTGTGCAGCAGGCATTGCTTAAGTTGCTCGAAGGGTCTGAAGTGTTGGTACCGCCGCAGGGTGGCCGCAAGCATCCGGAGCAGAAGATGGTAAAGGTTAATACCCAGAATATCCTCTTTATATGTGGTGGCGCTTTTGAAGGTATCGACAAAATGATCGCCCGCCGCATACAGACATCTGCTATAGGCTACAACGCTATTAAAGCTACTAAAGAGCTCGACCGGTCTAACATCCTGCAGTATGCAAATGCACAAGATCTCCGCAGCTTCGGCCTGATACCCGAATTATTGGGTCGTCTGCCCGTAGTTACTTACCTCAATCCGCTGGATCCTGCAGCACTGAAGCGCATACTTACTGAGCCTAAGAATGCACTCATCAAGCAGTACACAAGATTATTCGAATACGAAAACATAAAGCTGGAAGTAGAAGACGAAGCGCTGGACTATATGGTATCTAAAGCAGTAGAGTTTAAGCTCGGCGGCCGCGGTCTCCGCGCCATCTGCGAAATGATCCTTACAGATGCTATGTTCGATCTTCCATCATCCAACGATCATTTTGGCAGCTTCCACCTTACGCTGGATTACGCCAAGAGTATGCTGGAACATTCCAAGCTCGACTACCTGAACCTGAAAGCAGCATAATTTTTTAATAAACCGACATAAAGACTATATGCAGGAACTAATAGACAAACTGAAAGCAAACGCAGGATTGACAGACGAACAGGCAATAAAATCACTGCAGACAATTAAAGAATATATCCAATCAAAGCTGCCCCCAATGATGCAGGGCATGGTCGACAACTTCCTCGGCTCCGCAGGTGCAGACAACGACTTCATGGAAAAACACTAAATAAATTGGATAAATAAAAAAACCCCTTATTCAGGGTCTTTTTATTTTAGGCTCTGCTTGCATATATGTCCAGCAAGCTTGCATCGCATTGAAAAATCTAATCCCGTCCGACAAAAAAGATGATAAGCGATCAACTGATCATCCAATGATCGCACCCTAATTGTCGCCGCATTTAAAATTAAAAGCCATCGGAGCAAATTAGCCCGGCAGCGCAGTAGTACTGTAGCTCATAGTAGCACCAACCGGGAAAAAGGAAGCTTTTTTTCCCGGCGGCTTTCTTTTGTTACTTTTCTTTGCCGCCAAAGAAAAGTAAGAACACGTGCAGGATACGCAACAAATCCTTAATTACTTATATCATGCGCTGCCTTAGCCATACCCACCACTACATTCAAATACAAAACACCAAAAGTAATTACAGCAATGATTGCCAAAGAAACAATCAACCATAAGAATACACGTACTATCCGCCAGCTATCATTATTCGTTCTAAGATCATTTCTCACTGGATTAATTTTGTTGAGTCTTCCTATTTCTTCCGTCCAGGCTCCTCAACAACAAAGCTCACAACTTTTTTGATCTTGTAACTACCCGCACTCGCAAAAGTATAAATATCGCAGAATGAAATTTCTTTCCCTCTCGTCGCCAATATCCTCCCACTTACAGACACCTCAGGCCCGTGTGTTATCATGGTATCTATATGCAGTTCACGCACATTTTTGAAAACGCTGGTTTT
>Ga0268266_10001831_pt1 | contig 24030 bp, 27 predicted proteins | sample KBSS13metaG_FD_190356 | JGI IMG/M metagenome (GOLD analysis project Ga0268266, IMG submission 190356) | Switchgrass rhizosphere microbial communities from Kellogg Biological Station, Michigan, USA - KBS S1-3 metaG (SPAdes) (version 2) | ecosystem: Host-associated > Plants > Roots > Rhizosphere... | reverse complement strand
TCCATTCCTCGCTGCTGGAGAGCTGCGGCACGCGCGGCCGCGCGCCCTATGACGGCGTGCTGACGCACGGCTTCACGCTCGACGAGCAGGGCCGCAAGATGTCGAAGTCGCTGGGCAACATCACCGCCCCGCAGGCGGTGTGCGATCAGTACGGCGCCGACATCCTCCGCCTCTGGGTGGTCGGCACCGACTACACCGAGGATCAGCGCATCGGTCCGGAGATCCTGAAGCACCAGGCCGAAGCCTATCGCCGGCTGCGCAACACCTTGCGTTACCTGCTGGGCAGCCTCGACGGTTTTACCGCGGCGGAGAAGGTCGAGTTCACGCAGTTGCCGGAGCTCGAACGCTGGGTGCTGCATCGCCTGGCGGAGCTCGATGCCGTGATGCGCGAGGCCGTCGACGACTTCGACTTCCACACCATCGCGACCGAGCTGCACAATTTCTGCGCCGTCGACCTCTCGGCTTTCTATTTCGACATCCGCAAGGACGCGATCTATTGCGATGGTCCGAAGGCATTGCGCCGTCGAGCCGCCCGCACCGTGATGGCGGAGATCTTCTCCTTCCTGACGGCGTGGCTGGCGCCGATCACCTGCTTCACGGCCGAGGAGGCCTGGCTGATGCGGCCCCGGGACGTGCCGGACGGCGCGGCCGAGAGCGTGCATCTGCGGCTTTACCCCTCCGTCCCCAACACATGGCTCGATACGGCGCTGGGCGACAAATGGAAGACCGTGCGTGCGCTGCGCCGGGTCGTGACGGGTGCGCTGGAGCTCGAGCGTGCCGAGAAGCGCATCGGGTCGAGCCTGCAGGCCGCGCCGCATGTTCATGTCGCACCGGAATATCTGGCGGCGATGAAGGGGCTCGATCTCGCCGAGATCTGCATCACGTCGGGCGGCGACCTGGTCGAGGGCGATGCACCGGCGGGCGCCTTCAGCCTGCCGGATGTCGCCGGCGTCGCCGTCATTCCGGCCCCGGCCTCGGGCGAGAAATGTGCGCGCTGCTGGCAGGTTCTCGAAGAGGTCGGCAAGTCGGCCAGGCATCCGCTGCTCTGCGAGCGCTGCGAAGGGGCGGTGGAAAGCCTCGCATGAGACCTATCGACCGTCAGGCCATGGCCCTCGTTGCGGCCACGCTGGTGATCGACCAGCTCACCAAGCAGCTCATGCTTGGCTACCTGTTGAAGACCGACACCAAGATGGTGTCGGTGATCGACGGCTTCTTCCGGTTGGTCATCGTTTGGAACTCCGGCGTGAGCTTCGGCCTGCTCGGCGGCGATCGCGCCCTGCCGGCATGGCTCCTGTCGGGCGTCGCCATCGCCGTCTGCGTTGGGCTTTTTCTGTGGCTGCGACGAACCGACCGCCCGTTCACCGGCTGGGGCATCGGTCTTGTCATGGGCGGGGCCATCGGCAATGTTATCGACCGCGCACGCTGGGGAGCGGTGTTCGATTTCGCCGATTTTCACGTGCGCGAATGGCACTGGCCGGCGTTCAACGTCGCCGATGCCGCGATCGTCGTGGGGGTCGGGCTGATGCTCATCGATTCGCTGATCGGCGAGAAGCAGCGCGCGCCCTGATTAGGCCATGATCGGCGGACAAAAGTTCCAAGGACAAATGATGCGAAGGACGATCTTTCTCCCTGTGACCTTTGCCGCACTAAGCGCTCTCGCGCTCGGCGGCTGCAGCGCCTTCGAGAATCTCGGCGGCGGCAAGAAGTTCTCACCCGACGAATTCAAGATCGTCTCCCATTCTCCGCTCACCATGCCACCCAACGCCGAGCTTCGGCCGCCGCGGCCGGGCGAGCCTCGGCCGCAGGAAACCACTCCATCCGATCAGGCCAAGGAAGCGCTCTCGCCGGTCATGGCCGGACGGGTGCAGCAGAAGGAGAAGGGGCCGGCGGCGGGTGCGCCGGGCGACAGCTCGGAGCAGGCCCTGGTCGCCAAGGCCGGCGCCGGCGGCGTCGATCCCAACATCCGCGGGCAGGTCAATCGCGACACCCGTACCCTGGCCGAGAAGGACAACACCTTCATCGACAGCCTGATCTTCTGGCAGGACAAGCCGCCGCCGGGCGTGGTGGTCGATCCGGAGAAGGAACAGCAGCGGCTGCGTGATGCCCAGGCGACCGGACAGCCGTCCAATGCGGCCACGCCGACCATCGAGCGCCGCAAGCGTGGTCTGCTCGAAGGCATCTTCTGAGAAGGGGCTTGCCCATGCGCCGCCGTGCTGCTCTCGGCGGCCTCTTCGCCGGCGCCCTCCTGACGCCACGCGCTTCCGCCCTCGCAGGCCTGCTGCAGGTCAACCGCAGGCCCTCGGAAACCTTCACCCTGCCGAACGGCCTGCAGGTCGTCGTGCTGCCGTCGAGCCGCGCGCCGATCGTGACGCAGATGCTGGTCTACAAAGTCGGCAGCGCCGACGAGACCTACGGCCAGACCGGCATCGCCCATTTCCTCGAGCACATGATGTTCAAGGGAACCGGCGTGCTGGCGGCGACCGAGTTCTCGCGTACCGTGACGCGCAACGGCGGCCGCGACAACGCCTTCACCGACTTCGACATGACCGGCTACCACCAGACCATTGCGTCCGATCGCCTCGAGCTTGTGATGCGCATGGAAGCCGATCGCATGGTCAATCTGCGCATCCTCGACAGTGAGCTCCGGCCCGAGCGCCAGGTGGTGCTCGAAGAGCGTCGCATGCGGGTCGACAACGTGCCGTCCGAGATGCTCGACGAGGCGGTGCGCGAGCAGCTTTTCGGCCTTCACAAGCCTTACGCGATGCCCACGGCAGGCTATGCCGACGACGTGAAGAAGCTCGGCGTCAATGAGCTCGTCGCCTTCTACCGCCGCTTCTATGCGCCCAACAACGCCGTGCTGATCATCGCTGGCGACGCGAAGGCCGAGGCGGTGCGCAAGCTCGCCGAGAAATACTATGGACCGATCCCGAGCCGACGGGTCGTGGCGCGGCAGCGTCCGGCGGAGGGCGGCGGCGACCTGCCGCAGCGCGTCACTCGTGCCGACGAGCGGGTACCCGAGCCGCGCTGGAGCCGGGACTTCCTCGCGCCGTCCTATCGAGTGGGCGAAACCCGTCATGTCCATGCGCTGCAGGTGCTGACCCGGCTGTTCGGCGGCAGCGAGACCAGCCGCCTGTCGCGCGCTCTGGTGACACGGGACAAGATCGCCCTGTCGGCGACGTCCGGCTACGGCGCCACGTCCCTAGGCCTCACCAGCTTCGAGATCGCCGTCCAGCCTGCGCGCGGGCGCGGCGTCGCGGAGGTCGAGGCGGCGGTCGGCGATCAGATGAAGCGGGTCCTCGACGGCGAGGTCAGGGCGGAAGAGGTCGAGCGGGCACAGAACAGGCTTCTCGCGGGCGCGATCTATTCGCAGGACTCTCTGGCGAGCGGGCCGCGACTCTACGGCAGTGCGCTGTCGACCGGCGGCAGCATCGCCGAGATCGACGGCTGGCCGCAGGCCATCGCCGCGGTGCGTCCCGACGATGTCGTGGCCGCCGCGCGCCACGTCTGGCGCGATGAAGGCGCGGTCACCTCCATGCTCACGCCGGCGGGGGGCTGGAAATGACGGCGCGACGCTGGCTGGCGCTGGCGCTCGGGCTCGCGCTGATTGCCTCGCGCGCCGAGGCCATCGAAATCAAGGAAGTCACGACGCCGCTCGGCATCAAGGCATGGCTGGTCGAGGACAGCAGCACGCCGGTCGTGGCGCTGTCCTTTTCCTTTGCCAGCGGCAGCACCGGCGATCCCGAGACTCAGAAGGGACTGACCAGCCTCACGGCGAACCTGCTGACCGACGGTGCCGGGCCGCTCGATGCCCAGGCCTTCAAGCAGCGACAGGAGGACGCCTCCGCCGCGCTGGGCTTCGCGGCCTCGCTCGACCATGTCGGCGGCTCGCTGCGCCTGTTGTCCGCCCGCCGCGACGAGGCGTTCGAGCTGCTGCGGCTGGCCGTGACCGCGCCGCGCTTCGATGCGGACCGGGTCGAGCAGCGCAGGGCGCAGATGATCGCCGGGCTGGCCCAGGCCGACCAACGCCCGGCGTCGGTCGCCCAGCGCACCATGATGGCAACCGTGTTCGCCGGGCATCCCTATGGCGCCAACGTCTCGGGCGTGCGGGAAGACCTGCAGGGCCTCACGGTGCAGCAGATCAGGGATCGCGCTGCAACGGTGCTGACACGCAGCGGGTTGATCGTGGCCGCCGTCGGCGACATCGATGCCGCAGAGCTGTCACGCCAGCTCGATCGCGCTTTCGGCGCCCTGCCGGCCGGCGCGGCCAGGCCGGCGCTGCCCGACTGGACGCCTCCCGCCAAGCCGCGCACCGTCAACGTCGAGCGGCCGGTGCCGCAAAGCTCCGTCCTGATCGCCCTGCCGGCGATCCCGCGCGACGATCCGGACTGGCACGCCGCGGTCGTGCTGGCGCACGTTCTGGGCGGCGGCCAGCAGTCGCGCCTGTTCACCGAGGTGCGCGAGAAGCGAGGCCTGGCCTACAGCGTTTCCTCTGCGTTGCGCAGCCAGCGCAAGGCGTCGCTGCTCGTGGTGGCGACCGGCAGCGCCGGCGAGAAGGTCCCCGACTCGCTGCGCATCATCAAGGCCGAGCTGGTCCGTATGCGCGAGGGCGTGACCGACCGGGAGCTCGCCGACGCCAGGACTTATCTCGGCGGCTCGCTGGCGCTGCTGCTCGATTCGTCGAGCGCCGTCGCGAGCCTGCTGCATGGCTTGCAGGTCGATCGCCAGCCGCGCGACTATCTCGACCGGCGCGCGGCGCTGATCGGCGCGGTCAAGGCGGAGGACGTGCGTCGCGTCGCGCGACGCATCCTGCGCGAGGAAGCGATGACCACGGTCGTCGTCGGCAAGCCGGCCGGTGCCACCGCTACCGTCACCGTGGAACCATGATCACATACGAATTCTGTTCGCAAACCATCGACGGTGCGCGCGACCACGAACTCCAGCGCGAGATCCCCACGCTCGACAAGATCCGCCGCTGGCGCGGGGACGGCAAGGCGCTCACCCGCCAGTATCTTTCCCCGCGGCGGAAGTCGTAGACTGACGGCGCGATGCTGCGCCGCCTTCCCTCGAACCTGGTCAACCAGATCGCCGCCGGCGAGGTGGTCGAGCGGCCGGCCAGTGCCGTGAAGGAGCTGGTCGAGAACGCGATCGATGCCGGGGCGCGGCGCATCGCGGTGACCCTCAAGGGGGGCGGGCGCACGTTCCTCGCGGTGGTCGATGATGGCGGCGGCATGGACCGCGAGGAGCTCGCCCTCGCCGTCGAGCGGCACTGCACCTCCAAACTGCCGGAGGACGACCTCGGCGACATCCGCACCCTGGGCTTCCGCGGCGAGGCGCTGCCGTCGATCGCCTCCGTCAGCCGCTTCACCATCACCTCGCGGCCGGCCGGCGCCGACACGGCGTGGAGCCTCGCGATCGACGGCGGGGCGAAGGACGAGCCCCGGCCGGCCGCGCATCCGCCCGGCACGCGGGTCGAGGTGCGCGACCTTTTCTTCGCCACGCCCGCGCGGCTCAAGTTCCTCAAGGAGCCGCGCACCGAATCGAGCCATGTCGCCGACGCGATGCGGCGCCTCGCCATGGCGCATCCCGCCATCGGCTTCCGGCTGGAAAGCGAGGAGCGCACGCTGTTCGACCTGCCGGCGGCGAATCCCTCGCTGCTCGACAAGCCGGATGCCGCTCGGCTCGAGCGGCTGGCGGCGATCATGGGCCGTGAGTTCGCCGATAACTCGGTGGCGATCGACGCCAACCGCGAAGGCTTCCGGCTGACCGGGTTCGCCGGGCTGCCGACCCTCAATCGGCCGACCAGCCAGCACCAGTATCTCTTCGTCAACGGCCGGCCGGTGCGCGACAAGCTGCTGGCCGGCGCCGTGCGCGGCGCCTACCAGGATTTCCTGGCGCGTGACCGCAATCCCATGGTCGCGCTGTTCCTCGAGGCGCCGCCCGAGATGGTCGACGTGAACGTCCATCCGGCCAAGACGGAGGTGCGCTTTCGCGACGCCGGCATCGTGCGGGGCCTGATCGTGAGGGCGCTGCGCACCGCGCTTTCCGCGGCGGGCCATCGCGCCAGCACGACGGTGTCTGACGCAGCCCTCGGCGCGTTCCGGCCCCATACCGGCTATGCGACGCCGTTGCCTTATCAGAACGGTGGCGCCGGCAGCCGTTACACGTCGGTCCCGCGTGGCCTCGCCGAAGCGGCGATGCAGTTCATGGCGCCTCCGCTGGCGCCCCTCTCGGTACGCACCGAGGAGCCGCCGCTGGCGCATGGCGATGCCCCGCATTATCCGCTCGGCGTGGCGCGGGCGCAGCTACACGAGACCTACATCGTGGCGCAGACCGACGAAGGTGTGGTGATCGTCGATCAGCACGCCGCGCACGAGCGGTTGCTGCACGAGAAGCTCAAGAACCAGCTCGAGGCGGAGGGCGTGAAGCGCCAGGCGCTGCTGCTGCCCGAGGTCGTCGACGTCGGCGAGGATGGTGCGCGCCGCCTGACGCAGCGTGCTGCCGAGCTCGCCGGCATGGGGCTGGTATTGGAGCCATTCGGCCTCGGTGCCGTGGTCGTGCGCGAGACGCCGGCGCTGCTCGGCGAGGCCGACATCCAGGGGCTGGTGCGCGATCTCGCCGACGAGCTGGCGGAGATGGGCGATCACCTGTCGTTGAAGGAGAAGGTCGAGGAGGTCTGCGGCACGCTGGCCTGCCACACCTCGGTGCGGGCCGGCCGTCGGCTCACCGTCGAGGAGATGAATGCGCTGCTGCGCCAAATGGAAGCGACACCGCATTCCGGGCAGTGCAATCATGGCCGCCCGACCTATGTCGAACTCAAGCTGGCCGACATCGAGCGGCTGTTCGGAAGACGATGAAAAAGTACCTGTTGCCGTTCTGCCTCGCGTTTGCTGCCGCCCCCGCGCTTGCTCAGCAGGCGATGCCGCTCGATGGGGAATGGCGCGGCCGCAGCGACGGCGGCTCGTGCAATGCGCCGCTCGAATACGTGCTCTTCATCGAATCAGGTATCGTGGAGGGCAGTGCCACCGACACCACTGCACGTGGCCCCGTGCCCAATACGAAGAAAGGCCCACCGCCGCCGCCGACACCCGGCCTGTGGCAGATTCACGGCCTCGCGAAACCCGGCTCGTTTTCCTTGATCGCCGTGGCCTCGGTAAAGGGCACCGACCGGCGCCAAGGCCGGCTGAACGTCACCAGCCAGGGCGGCACGCTCACCGTCACCGAAAGCAGCGGCTGCGGCCGCACCGCGCGGCTGACGAGAGGGTAGATCAGGGCGCGCATCTTCTCATGCTCTTCCGGACCGCGAGCTTCCAGCTCGCTCAGCTTCATGAGCGAACTGGAAGCTCGCGGTCCGGAAGATCATGACAGGTGAAGCTGGACGGTTCCCCGTTCGCGAGCAGCGGCGTAGGCGAGGCAGGCCAGTACGTCCTCGCGTGTGAGGTCAGGGAAGTCCGACAGGACTTGGTCCATCGTCATGCCGGACGCGAGGTATTCGAGCACGTCGGCGACGGAAATGCGCATGCCGCGAACGCAAGGCTTGCCACCCAGCTTGTCGGGTTGAACTGTGATCAGATCGCGCCACTCGGACATGGCACCTTCACCCACTGCTCGTAGCTTCTACGATTCCCGCCGCCAAGATGCGCTCTTCGTGGCCGTCGAGGAGGCGGAAGAAGGCGTCTTGCGGCTTCTCCAGCACGAACATGGCGCGCGCGTCGAGGCCGAGATGCAGGCCGCGGATCACCGCGCCGCTGACGCCGTGGCTCACGATGACGGTGCGAACGGACGACGCCGCGATCTCGGCGAGCAACTCGGCGGAGCGGCGGCGCAGATCGTGATGAGTCTCGCCGCCCGGTGGACAGAAGCCTTCGGGGTCGGCGCGCCAGGTGGCCATCGCATCCGGATGATCGACCTCGATCTCCGCCCAGGTGGAACCTTCCCACCGGCCATAGCCCAGCTCTGCGAGGCGGATATCGTCGCGCCAGTTGGCAGGATCGAGGCCGAGGGCGCGGCCGACGATCAATGATGTTTCCCGGGTGCGGCCGAGAGGGCTGCGCAGGAAGATCGTCGGGCCGGGCTCGCGAGCGAGCTCCGCGGCGAGGGCCCGGCCCATGGCGGCGGCCTGCTCGCGGCCTCGGATGGTGAGGTCGGAATCCTTGCTGCCCTGCATGCGGCGCTCGAGGTTCCAGGCCGTCTCGCCGTGGCGCAGCATGTAAAGCGGTGCGGTGAGCGTCATGGGGTGCGTCGCAGGATGATGATCCTGGCCAGCCCGTAGCGCCGCTCGTCGATCGCGTCGAAGCCCGTGGGCAGCAGCATGTCCTCGGTGTTGGCAAGCTCGACGGTCGCGATCGCGCCCGGCTTCAGCCAGCCGGCCTCAGCGAGGGCGGCCAGCGCGGGTGCCGCCTGGCCCGAACGATAGGGCGGATCGAGGAAGACCAGATCGCACGCCTCGCGCGCGGGCGGCGGGCGGGTGGCATCGGCGCGGATCACCCTGGCGTTGTCGGTCTCGCCCAGCTTGCGCAGATTCTCGCCGATCAGCCTGATCGCGGTGGCGTCGTTGTCGAGGAAGGTGGCGTGCACCGCGCCGCGCGACAGCGCTTCGATGCCGAGCGCGCCGGAGCCGGCGAAGGCGTCGAGCACGCGCGCGTCGATCAGCGGCGAGGTGCCGTCCTCGCGCCAGCTCGCATGCGCCAGGATGTTGAACAGCGATTCGCGGGCCCGGCTCGAGGTCGGCCGCGTCGTGTCGCCGTCGGGCGCGGCGATCGACCGACCGCGATGCTGGCCGCCGACGATCTTGAGCATCAGCGCGAGCGCCGCTTGTGCGGATTCGGGCTCGGCTTGGGCCTCGCCCAGCCCGCCTTGCGCGGTGCGCGCGGCACGCCGAGCAGGGTCTCCAGCGCCTGGGTCGGCACCTCGTCGACCATGCCGCGTTCCAGCTCGCCGAGATGGATCGGGCCGAAGGCGACGCGGATCAATCGCACCACCGGCAGGTCGAGATGGGCCAGCACCTTGCGCACCTCGCGGTTCTTGCCCTCGGCCAGCGCGATCTCGAGCCAGGCGTTGGTCCGTTGCTGGCGGTCGAGCCGGGCCTTGATGGCGCCGTAGTGCACGCCCTCGACGGTGATGCCGTCGGCCAGCGCCGCCAGCTTCGCCTCGTCGACCGCGCCATGCACGCGGGCGCGATAGCGCCGTGTCCAGCCGTTGGCCGGCAGCTCCAGCCTGCGCGCCAACCCGCCGTCGTTGGTGAGCAGCAGCAGGCCTTCGGAGAAATAGTCGAGCCGGCCGACCGTGACCACGCGCGGCATGCCCTTGGACAGCGAATCGAAGATGGTGCGTCGCCCTTGCGGATCGCGCGCGGTCACCATCTCCTCCGGCGGCTTGTGGTAGCGCCACAGCCGCGCCCGGTCGGCCTGCGGCAGCGGTTTGCCGTCGACCTCGATCCGGCTCGCGTCGGTGACCACGAAAGCGGGCGTCGTCAGCACCGTGCCGTCGACCTTGACCCGGCCGTCGGCGATCCAGCGTTCGGCATCGCGGCGCGAGCAGAGGCCGGCGCGCGCCAGGCGCTTGGCGATGCGTTCCGGCTCGCTCACGGGCTGGCGGCGTCGAGGAAGGCGCGGAAGATCTTCGCGTCGCCCTCGGAGATGTGGAATTCGGGGTGCCATTGCACGCCGATGCAGAAGCGATACTGCGGCGCCTCGATGCCCTCGATCACGCCGTCCGAGGCCAGCGCGTTGACCACGATCCCCTCCGGCGCGTCGGCCGCGGCCTGATGATGCGCGCTGTTCACCGCCAGCTCGTCGGCGCCGACGATCCGGTGCAGCAGGGTGCCCGGTGCGACCTTCACGGTATGGCCCGGTTCGTTGCGTGGGTTGGGCTGCTCGTGCGCCAGCGCATCGGCCACGGTATCGGGAATGTGCTGGATCAGCTTGCCGCCCAGCACGACGTGGAGGAGCTGCTGGCCGCCGCAGATGCCGAGCACCGGCTTGTTCTGCGCCAGCGCGCCCTTGGTGACGCCGAACTCGAAGGCGGTGCGGCGATCCTTGGTGATCACCGTCGCATGCTTCGCCCCGCCGCCGTAATAGGACGGATCGACATCGAACGCGCCGCCGGTCACGACCAGCGCATCGATCCGCTCGAGATAGTCGGCGACCCGGTCGGGCTCGTGGGGCAATGCCACCGCCAGCCCACCCGCCGCGTCGATCGCGTCGAGATAGTTCTGACGCAGCGCGTACCAGGGAAACTTCGAGTACCCGCCGGGCTTTTCAGCATCCAGCGTGACTCCGATCAGGGGGCGAGGCATGGGGTGAAGATACCATGTCGCCGTCAGCGAAGCGACGGACCACCTGGGTAAGGCAGTAGCGTGCTCTGACGGCGAGGTTCAGGCGACCGACTGCAGGCCGTTCTTGGCAACGAGTGTCAGCAACTTGAGTGACGCACCCCGCGGATGCTTTTCGCCACGTTCCCATTGGCTGATGAGACCAGTCGTGACGTTGAGGTATCGCGCAAATACAGCCTGACTCGCCTTCTCGCGCAGGCGGATTCGGCGAATCTGGGCAGCCGTCAGAGGCTCGATCGGGGTCAGGCACAAGTCGTCGAAAGCCTTCATCGAGCTCCTGTCGATGACGCCGGCATCACGAAGACCGGCCGCCGTCTCGGCACGGCCGCCAAGGCAGAGGCGAGGTAGGACTTGGTCATGTGGCTCTATATCCTTGGCAGGATGAGTGATGAAAGGCGTTGTTGATCAACAAAGGAGACAAGGATGCGATCCGAACTGGTCGAGATCTATTCGGACGCAACGAACGCGGCGATCATGCGCCACCCGGGTCGACGCTTCCCCGGCGTTCTCGTTCAGGGCGACACATTGAATGCGCTGTGCCGCCAGGCCGACCGAGCATGCTCTGACGCTCGGATTGTGCTGGATGAAGATGCCTACTTGGAACTCACCGACCTGCGTGACCACCTGCACCAGTTGCGGGCTCACTACAGATCGGTGATGGCGGACCACGGGCTTACCCTGCCGTTTGTCGACCCTCCGTAGCAACCGCCTTCTTCTTCAGGACGACGACACGATATTCCGTGGCACGTCCTTGAAGGGCTTGTTGGTGTCGACGCTCATCTCGCGCGGCATCTTGAGGACGCGTTCGGAGATGATGTTGCGCTGGATCTCGTCGGTGCCGCCGGCGATCGAGGACGCCGGCACCGAGATCAGGATCTCGGCGATGACGCCGTTCATCGGGCTGTCCTCGCCGCTCAGCAGCGCGTCGGCGCCGGTGAGGTAGGTGTGCACCCGCGCGGCCTGGCGCGCGACGTGGCTGGCGACCAGCTTGCCGAGCGAGCCTTCAGGGCCCTGCGGCTTGCCCTGGTTCTGCGCGGCGCGCGCACGCCGTGCCGTCCATTCGGCCGATTTCGACATGATCAACAGCCTGGCGATCTCCTGGCGGATCACCGGGTCATCGATCTTGCCGGTCTCCTTCGCGCGCGACATCACGAGGTCGACCCGGCCGGCGCGCTGCGGATACCACTTGTACGGCTCCATCGTGGTCGCGATCTCGGCCCGCTCCTCCTCGTAGATGCGGCCCTTGGCGTCGGACGCCGTGGCCCAGCTGCGCAGGCCGTCGGCGCCGCGCCGCTCGTGCATCAGCGTGGTGGTCGCCACCGTCCAGCCGTCGCCCACGTCGCAGATCATCTCCTCCGGGGCGACCTCGGCGTCGGTGAAGAACACCTGGTTGAACGAGGCATGGCCATTCATCTGGCGCAGCGGATGCACCTGGACGCCCGGCTGCTTCATGTCGAGGATGAAGTAGGCCAGCCCCTTGTGCTTGACCTTGTCCCAGTCGGCGCGCGCCAGCAGCAGGCCCCAATGCGCCTTGTGCGCCGAGGTGGTCCACACCTTCTGGCCGTTGATCACCCACTTGTTGCCGCGTTTGTCGGCGCGCGTCACGGCGCCCGCCATGTCCGAGCCGCTGCCCGGCTCGCTGAACAGCTGGCACCAGGTGTCCTCGCCGGTCAGGATGCGCTTCAGGTACTTCTGCTTATGAAGGTCGGTGCCGTGCGCCAGGATCGTCGCCGCCGCGAGCGTGCGGATGCCGGCCTTGGCCACGCCGACCGCGCCCACCTTGGCGAACTCCTCGTCGACGATGGCGTTGAACTTCACCGGCAGGTCGCGGCCGTACCATTGCTTCGGCCAATGCGGCGCGCCCCAGCCCGATTCGCACAGCTTCTCCCGCCATTCAACGAGACCGTAATTCGGATTCCAGTTGGCCTTCAGCCAGGCGCTGACGTCGGCGCGGACACTCTCTTCGGTCGGTTCGGTGGTGCTCATGGTCATGTCCTCGTTGCGCCGTCAGTTTGCCCAGGCCTGCATCATCTTCTCGCGATGCTCGTTGGCATCGCCGAACAGGATCTCGCTCGACTTGGCGCGCTTGAACCAGAGATGGGTGTCGTTGTCCCAGGTGAAGCCGATGCCGCCGTGCATCTGCACGGCATGGACGGCGGTCTGCACGCAGGCCTCGGCGGCGGAGGCCTTGGCGAGCGACGCGAGCGCGGCGATGTCCTCGTCGCCCTCGTCGAGCGCTGCCGCGGCATAGTAGGCGGCCGACTTGGCCAGCTCGACGTCGACCAGCATGTCGGCCGCCTTGTTCTTGGTCGTCTGGAACGAGGCGATCGAACGGCCGAACTGCATGCGCATCTTGACGTACTCGAGCGCGTCCTCGCGCAGCCGCTCGGCACTGCCGACCATCTCGTTGGCGAGGCAGATCAGCGCCTGCTGCATGGTTTTGGCCAGAGCCGCGGCGCCTGCGCCTTCCGCGCCGAGGAGACGGGCCTCGACCGACTTGAAGGTGAGGTGCGCGAGCTTGCGCGTCTCGTCCATGGTCTTGAGCTTGCGGCGTGCGAGGCCGGGGGCGTTGCCGTCGACCGTGAAGAAGGAGAGGCCGTCCTCGCCGCGCGAGCCCGGCCGCCGCGCTACCACGACGACGAGATCGGCCGTGTGGCCGTCGAGCACGAAGCTCTTCGTGCCGTCGAGGCGCCAGGTCGCGCCCGACGGCGAGGCGGTAAGCGCGATGCTTGCGGGATCGTTGCTGCCGCCTTCTTCGGCGACGGCGAGGGTGGCGGTCACCGTGCCGTCGGCGAGGCCGGGCAGTAGCGCTTTCTTCTGGTCTTCCGCGCCGGCGTTCATGATTGCGGTCGCCGCCAGAGTCGTCGAGAAGAACGGCGCGCAGAGCAGGCCGCGGCCCATCTCTTCCAGCACGATGCCCAGCTCGGAGTAGCCGAAGCCGCTCCCGCCATAGGACTCGGGGATGTGGATGGCGGTGAGGCCGAGCTCCTGATTGAGCTTCTGCCAGCCGTCCCGCTCGAAGCCTGCGTCAGTGGCCATCAGCCGGCGGACCTCCTTGGTCGGCGAGCGCGCCTCCAGGGCGCGCCGCACGGTCGCACGGAATTCTTCCTGCTCCGCCGAGAAGCTGAAACGCATGACTCTCCTCCCACCTCGTTTGAGGCCAACTCGATTGGCGCTATTTTCCCCGGAATGACCGTGCCGACAAGACTCTCTCCGATGGATCGCGCGCTGCGACAAGCGCGTCTAGCCGCAGAGCGGGGCGAGGTGCCGATCGGTGCAGTGATCGTCGGCCAGGACGGTGCCGTGCTGGCGGAGGCCGGCAACCAGACCGAGGCCGACCGCGATCCGACGGCCCATGCCGAGATGCTGGCGATCCGCGCTGCGGCAACCCGACTGGGCGCCGCGCGCCTCGTCGACTGCGATCTCCACGTCACGCTCGAACCCTGCCCGATGTGCGCCCAGGCGATCTCCTTCGCCCGCATCCGCCGCGTCTATTACGGCGCCTCCGATCCCAAGGGCGGCGGCATCGAGCACGGCCCGCGCATCTTCAGCCAGCCGACCTGTCACCATCGGCCCGAGGTCTATCCCGGCATCGGTGAGCGCGAGGCGGGGGAATTGCTGAGGGAGTTTTTCAGGGACAGAAGATAGCTCTAACGACAATGCTGTCATCCCGAGCGCAGCGAGGGGGACCTTTGTTTATGGCCTCAAAGGTCCTTGCTGCGCTCGGGATGACATTGCGCGTGAGCCACTCAGGGCTTGGCGAACTTCAGGACGAACTCGTCCTTGGGCATCGGCGGGTCGGGCGTGTTCTTGTCGCGCGGGTCGTTCGGGTTGCGCAGGAAGCTGCCCTCGGCGACCAGCTTGAAGCCGGCGGACTCGACTTCCTTGCGCAGGAACGCCTCTTCGATCCGATGCAGCGTGCCCGATTCGGAGATGCCCGTGCCGGCGCGGCCGGAATGGTCGGCGAGGACGTAGAGGCCGCCGGACTTCAAGGCCCGGAACACCGCCTTGTTCATCGCCGCGCGATCGACGTTCAGGAAGCCGAGGTCGTGATAGTTGAACATCAGGGTCACGAGATCGAGCTTGCCGTCGGCGAGCTCGGCCGGGACCGAGTCCTCGAACGGCTGCACGACGGCGACGATCGGCGCGGCAGCGACGTTGGCGGCCTTGAGCTTGCTTTCGCGATCGGCGAGCGCCACCGGAGAGGGCCGCGGCGCGCCGGCTGGCGGCGGTGCAGCAGCGGGCGTCGCGGAGGGATTGGCGTTGCCTTCGGGGGTGGCCGGCGTCGGGGCGGGCGTTGCGGGGCGCGGCCGGCTCTGGCCATAGACCTTGCCGGTCGGTCCGATCGAGCGCGCGAGCAGCTCCGTCGTGTAGCCGCCGCCGGCGCTGAGATCGAGCACCACCAGACCGGGCCTGAGGCCGATGAAGGCCAGCATTTCCTCCGGATGACGGCGCTGGTCGTTGGTGCGATCGGCGGCGCTGCGGTCGGGGCTGGCGACGATCGCCTTGATGTCGGCGGGCGCCAGGGACTGCGCCGAGACCGATCCCGAGAGCAGGCCGGCGCCAATGGCGAGGGCCGCGAGAAGCCTCTTGTGCCGGGTCTTCATTGGGTCGTTTCTCCCCCTGCAACCATCACAGGGGATGGTTGGAGAGGAGTCAAGGACAGCTCGTCAGCCGGGCCCGCGCCCAACTCGCGGCATCCCGCACCAGAGCTGAAGCATCAGCCAGCAGGGGCTCCAAGGCGGGGAGGGCGGTCGAGGGGGCAGCGCTGTTGCCCAGCGCATAGGCGACGTTGCGGACAAACCGGTCGCGGCCGATGCGTTTGATGGCCGTGCCGGCGAAGCGCTGGCGAAACGCCGCGTCGTCGAGCGTCGCGAGCTCGGCCAGCAAAGGCGCTGTTAGCGCGGCGCGCGGCGCGAAGGCCATCTCGCGTGTCTCTTGCGCGAACTTGTTCCAGGGGCAGGCGGCGAGGCAGTCGTCGCAGCCATAGATGCGGTTGCCGAGCAGCGGCCGCAGTTCGGGATCGACCGGGCCCTCATGCTCGATCGTGAGATAGGAGATGCAGCGCCGCGCATCGAGCCGATAGGGCGCCGGAAAGGCACGCGTCGGGCAGGCGTCGAGGCAGGCCCGGCACTGGCCGCAATGATTCGTCTCCGGAGCATCGAACGGCAGCTCGACCGAGAGCAGCAATTCGCCGAGGAACAGCCAGGAGCCGAACTGCCGCGACACGAGGTTGGTGTGCTTGCCCTGCCAGCCGTGGCCGGCGGCCTGCGCCGCGGGCTTCTCCATCACGGGCGCGGTATCGACGAACACCTTGAGCTCGTGCTGGTAGGTATCCCAGATGAAGCGGCCGAGCGCCTTGAGTCTGGTCTTCATCACCTCGTGGTAGTCGCGGCCCTGGGCATAGACCGAGATCGCCGCGCGCTCGGGTTGATCGAGCACGGCGCGCGGATCGGTCTGCGGTCCGTAGTTCATGGCAAGTGAGACGATGGTGCGGGCCTCGGGCCACAAGGTCGTCGGGTCGGTGCGCTCCTCGGTGCGCTGGCCGAGCCAGCCCATGTCGCCCTGGAAGCCCTGCGCCACGAACGCCGCGAGCTGCTCCAATCGCTCGCGCCGCACCTCGGGCGCGAGCGACGCGGGGGCGAAGCCGACGGCGTCGAACCCCAGGCGCAACGCCTCGCCGCGGATGGCGTCGCGCAGCTCGGCCGGAGTCGCGCGTCTGGCTGGCCGCTTGGGAACAGGTGGCGTGCGGGCCATTACCGTCCGCGATATGGCGGCACGCCCTGGTCGGGCAGCCACAGTCCCCTGGGCGGTGCGCCGGTCTGCCAGAACACGTCGATCGGCATGCCGCCGCGTGGGTACCAATAACCGCCGATGCGCAACCAGCGCGGCGCCAGCACCTTGGCCAGCCGCTGGCCGACCATCAGCGTGCAGTCCTCGTGGAAGGCGCCGTGATTGCGGAAGCTGCCGAGGAAGAGCTTGAGCGACTTGCTTTCGACCAGCTTCGCGCGCGGGGCGTAATCGATCACCAGGTGCGCGAAATCGGGCTGGCTGGTCATCGGGCACAGGCTGGTGAATTCCGGCGCGGCGAAGCGCACGAGGTAGAGGTCGCGCGGCCGCGGGTTCGGCACGGTCTCGATCACCGCCTCGTCGGGCGACGTGGGGGGCGCGACCGGGCGGCCGAGCTGGGTCAGCGTGGGGTATTTAGCCATGAGCCCATCATATGCTAATCGACGCGTCCATGACCCATCGGGTTGCCATCGTGGGGGCGGGGCCGTCGGGATTTTACGCCGCCGATGGCCTGCTGCGCACCCGCCCGGACCTGCGTATCGACCTGATCGATCGCCTGCCGACGCCGTTCGGCCTGGTGCGGGCCGGCGTCGCGCCGGATCACCAGGGCACCAAGGCGATCGTGCGCCAGTTCGAGCGGCTGCTCGCCCAGCCCGACGTACGCTTCGCCGGCAGTGTCGAGATCGGCCGCGATCTCTCGTGGGAGGAACTGCAGGCGGGCTATGACGCGGTGATCGTCGCCACCGGCATGGTGATCGACAAGAAGCTCGGCGTGCCGGGCGAGGCGCTGCCGTTCGTCTGGGGGTCGTGGAAATTCGTCGCTTGGCTGAACGGCCATCCCGATTTCCGGCAGGGGCCGGACCCTTCGGCGGTGAAGAAGGTGGCGGTGATCGGCAACGGCAATGTTGCGCTCGACGTGGCGCGCGTGCTCGCCAAGACGGCCGACGAGATGGCCAAGAGCGACATCGTGCCGGAAGCGGGGGCGGCGATCGCGGCCGCGCCGCTCACCGATATTTACGTCATCGGCCGGCGTGGGCCCGAGCAGGCGTCGTTCACCGGCAACGAGCTGGCCGAGATGGGACGGCTGTCGCACGCCGTCGCGGTGGCCGATCCGGCGGCGCTCGCGGTCGAGGCGCCGGCGGGCGATCCGACGCCGGAACGGCTGCGCAAGACCAGGAACCTCGAGATCCTGAGAGGGTTCGCAGCCAACGCGCCCGGCAGCAAGCCGGTCACGGTGCACTTCGTCTTCAACCGGCCGACCGCGGCAATCGATCCGGCCGAGTTCGATCTGGTGATCACCTGCATCGGCTATGACGGCGTCGCATTTCCACAGGGCGAGGGCATCTTTCCCGTCGGCTGGGCGAAGCGCGGGCCGAGCGGCACCATCCCGACCAACCGCGCCGACAGCCACGCGGTGGCACAACAGGTGATCGCCTGGCTGAAGGAGCGCGATCCCAAGAGCGGACCCGATCCGCTGCCGCCGTCGGTCGATCTCGACGGCTGGCACCGCATCGACAAGGCCGAGGTCGCGGCCGGCGCCGAACGTGGCCGTCCGCGCGTGAAGCTGACCGACTGGAAGGCGCTGCTGGATGTCGCGGGAGGCTGATCGCGGAGGAGGAGAAAGGGACACGTTGTGCTATCGTCTCCCCCTTCCCAAGGGAGAGAGTTCCATGCGTCGTCTTGTGTGTGCCGTGGCCGCGGCCTTGGCCTTCGTCGGCCCGGCGAGTGCCGAGACCGTGCTCAAGGTCTCGCTGCATTCCGATCTCAAGATCGTCGATCCGATCTGGACCACGGCGCTGATCAGCGCCCACTACGGCAACATGGTCTACGACACGCTGTTCTCGGTCGACGACAAGTTGCAGCCGCAGCCGCAGATGGTCGACACGTGGACGGTCTCGCCGGACAAGCTCACGTGGACTTTCACCCTGCGCGACGGCCTCGAATGGCACGACGGCAAGCCGGTCACGGGCGAGGATTGCGTCGCCTCGATCAGACGCTGGGCGGCCAAGGACTCGATGGGCCAGAAGCTGATGAGCGTGGTGAGCGAACTCGGCGCGCCCGATGCGAAGACGATCAGGATGGTGCTCAAGGAGCCCTACGGCCTGGTGCTCGATTCGCTCGGCAAGCCGTCGGCCAACATCCCGTTCATGATGCCCAAGAGGGTCGCCGAGACCGATCCCAACACCCAGATCACCGACTACACCGGTTCCGGGCCGTTCATCTTCAGGAAGGAGGACTGGAAGCCGGGCGAGAAGGCGGTGTTCCTCAAGAACACGAAATACAAGCCGCGTGGCGAGCCGGCCAACGGCCTGGCCGGCGGCAAGGTCGTCAAGGTCGACCGGGTCGAGTGGATCACCATTCCGGATCAGCAGACCCAGGTGAGCGCACTGCTGAACGGCGAGATCGACATGGTCGAGAACGTGCCGCCCGATCTGCTCCCGCTCCTGCAGAAGGACAGGAACGTCAAGGTCATGGTGGTGAACAAGGCCGGCCGCCAGTACGAGCTGCGCTTCAACGTGCTGCACAAGCCGTTCGACAACCCGAAGATCCGCGAGGCCGTGCTCTACGCACTTGACCAGAAGCCCTTCCTCGAAGCCAATGTCGGCAACGCGGATTATTACACCCTGTGCAAGTCGCTGTTCCCCTGCGGCTCGCCGCTCGCCACCATCAAGGGCTGGGACGACAAGGTTTCCGGCAATGCCGCCAAGGCGAAGGAGCTGCTGAAGGAGGCAGGCTACGACGGCACGCCGGTCGTGCTGCTGCACCAGACCGACATCGCCGGCCACAACCAGCTCGCCACGGTCGCCAAGCCGCAGCTCGAGGCGGCAGGCTTCAAGGTCGACCTGCAGGCGATGGACTGGCAGACGCTGGTTGCCCGCCGCGCCCGGAAGGACGCGCTCGACAAGGGCGGCTGGAGCGCGTTCTTCACCTCGTGGGGCTCGCCCGACGTGATGAATCCGGTCTCGGCCGCCTACATCAACGCCTCGTGCGACAAGGCGACCTTCGGCTGGCCGTGCGACGAGGGCATCGAGAAGCTGCGCGACGCCTTCGCCAAGGAGACCGACCCGGCCAGGCAGAAGGAGATCGCCGAGCAGGTCTCGGTACGCCTCTCCGGCGCCTATCCGACCTTCGCGCCGCTTGGCCAGTTCACGGTGCCGACGGCGCTCCGGAGCAACGTCACCGGCCTCCTCTCGGTGCCGGAGCTGGCGCTCTGGAACGTGGAAAAGAAATGACCGCCCGGGCCGGCGGCGACACTGTCTTCGCCGGCTCGATCCCGGCGCTGTACGACCGTTATCTCGGCCCGTTGCTGTTCGCACCCTACGCCCGCGCGCTCGGCGCGCGGCTCGCCGATCTCGAGGCCGGGGCGGTGCTGGAAACCGCTGCGGGCACCGGGATCGTGACGGAGGTCCTGGTCGATCGGCTGCCGGTGGCGGTCGAGATCGTCGCCACCGACCTCAACCAGGCCATGGTCGACCATGCCGCGGCCAAGCCGGCGCTGGCGCGCGCGACGCTGCGCCAGGCCGATGCGCTGGCCTTGCCGTTCGAGGCGGCGCGCTTCGACGTGGTTGTCTGCCAGTTCGGCGCGATGTTCTTTCCCGACAGGATCGCAGGGTATCGGGAAGCTCGGCGCATGCTGAAGCCCGGCGGACGTTTCGTGCTCGCCATCTGGGATTCGCTGGACCGGAACCCCATGACGCGCTGCGTCGTCGAGGCGATGGCCCGCCGCTTCCCCGCCGATCCGCCGCGCTTCCTCGCCCGCACGCCGCACGGCCACTCCGACCGCGACACGATCCGGCGCGAGCTTGCCGAGGCAGGATTTCGGACGGTCGCGCTCGACGTCGTGTCGCTGCCGAGCCGCGCGCCCTCTCCGCGCGACGCCGCCATCGGCCTCTGCCAGGGCACGCCGATGCGCGGCGAGATCGAGACGCGCGCTCCCGGCCCGGACGGACTGCAGGCGGCGACCGAGGCTGCCGCTGCCGCGCTCGCCGCCGAGTTCGGCAGCGGACCGATCGAGGCGCCGATGCAGGCGCTGGTGATCGTCGCGCGGTAGGCGATGAAGCCCTCTGGGCTTGCCTTCCTATCGAGTGATGCGTTGAGTTCTCCTCCCCCGCTCGCGGGGGAGGGAGTGTGAGGCACTCAACCCATCGCGCTGCTGCGGTCGAAGCCGGCGTTGGAGCGCAAGAGTTCGCGCGTGTAATCGTGCGTCACCGCATTGCTCGCCATTGCCGTTGCGGTGGTGATCTCCACCAGCAGGCCGTTGCTCATCACGCCGATGCGTTCGCAGAGGTGGGCGATGACCGCGAGATCGTGGCTGACCATCAGCAGGGTGAGCCCGTGGTCGCGGCGCAGGCGGGCGAGCAGGTTGAGGATTTCCGCCTGCACCGACACATCCAGGGCGCTGGTCGGCTCGTCGAGCAGCAGGATGCGCGGTTCCAGGATCAGGGCGCGGGCGATGGCGACCCTCTGGCGTTGGCCGCCGGAAAGCTGGTGCGGATATCGGTAGCGGTGCTCGCGCCCGAGGCCCACTTCGGCGAGCGCCTGGACAATGCGCGCCTCGCCGCGGTCCAGCCGGTGGATCGCGACCGGCAGGGCGAGAATCTGGTCCACCGTCTGGTTCGGATGCAGCGAGCCATAGGGATCCTGGAAGACCATCTGGGTCGTCTTGCGCTCGGCCGTGGTGCGGCGTCGGTCCACCCGACGGCCGGCCAGCGTGATCTCGCCGGCCGCGTGCGGGATCAGTCCGGCAATGGCGCGCAGCACCGTGGATTTTCCCGAGCCGGATTCGCCCACCAGGCCGACCGCCTCGCCCTCGGGGACGGCGAGCGAGAGGTTGCGGACGGCCACCACGGCGCGCGGGCCGGTGCCGTAGGCAATGGTCACGTCGTCGAGCGCGATCATGCCGTGTCGGCCATCCAGGCCGGATCGCGCTGCAATTGCGGCAGCTCCGCGCGGCGGTGGCCGAGGCGGGGAAGGGCTGCGAGCAGGCCGCGCGTGTAGGGATGCCTCGCCTCGGCCAGCTTGCCGGCGGCGCAGGTCTCCAGCACCTGGCCGCCGTACATCACCAGCACGCGGTCGCAGAACGCGGAGACCAGATGCAGGTTGTGGCTGATCAGGATCAGGCCCATGCCGCGGCGGCGCACCAGCTCGTCCAGGATGGCGAGCACTTGGGTCTGCACGGTGACGTCCAGCGCCGAGGTGGGTTCGTCGGCGATCAGGATGTCGGGGCCGGCGATCAGCATCATGGCGATCATCACCCGTTGGCCCATGCCGCCGGAGATCTGGTGCGGATACATCGTGTAGACCCGCTCGGGGTCGCGGATGTGCACCGCCTGCAGCATCTCCAGCGCCGCGCGCCGGGCGTCGCGCTGGGTGCTGCGCAGGTGGCTGCGGTGCGTCTCGGCGATCTGCTGGCCGACCGACATCACCGGGTCGAGCGAGTATTTCGGATCCTGCAGCACCATGGCGATGCGCCGGCCGCGCAGCTTGCGAAAACCGCGTTCGGACAGGCCGCGCAAGTCGGTGTCGCCGAGCCGCAATTCGTCCGCCTCGATACGGCCCGGACGACCGACGAGACCCATGATGGCGCGCCCGGTCGTGGACTTGCCGGAGCCGCTTTCGCCCACGATGCCCAGGCGCTCGCGACCGAGGGTGAAGCTGACGTTGCGCACGGCGCGGACCTCGCCATCGTCGCCGGGATAGGTGACGCGGAGGTTGCGCACGGCGAGCAGCGTTTCGCTCATGACCGTGCGTCGCCCGCGTCGCGCAGCCCGTCGCCCAGCAGGTTGAAGCCCAGGCTGACGATGAAGATGGCCAGCCCCGGAATGGTCGCCACCCACCACTGGTCGAGCAGCACCTGCCGGCCGGAGGAGACCATCGCGCCCCATTCCGGCGCCGGCGGCTGCGCGCCGAGGCCGAGGAAGCCCAGCCCCGCGGCGGTGAGGATGATGCCGGCCATGTCCAGGGTCAGGCGGATGATCACGCTGGGCAGGCAGAGCGGCACGATCTGGGTCGCGATGATGCGCAGCGACGAGGCGCCTTGCAGCTCGGCGGCCTGGATGAACTCGGCCCGCCGGCTGGTCAAGGTCTCGGCCCGGGCGAGGCGGGCATAGGGCGGCCAGGCGGTCAGCGCGATGGCGATCACGGCGTTCTCGATGCCCGGACCGAGGGCCGCGGCGAAGGCCAGCGCCAGCACCAGGCGCGGGAAGGCCAGGAAGATGTCGGTGAGGCGCATCAGGACCTTGTCGACCACACCGCCGAAATAGCCAGCGGGCAGGCCGATGGCGAGACCCACGGGCACCACGATCACGGCCACCATGGCGACGATAGTGAGCGTGATGCGCGAGCCGAAGACCACGCGGGCGAAGATGTCCCGCCCCATCTCGTCGGTGCCGAAGGGATGCCGCCAGCTCGCCGGCTGCAGGCGGTCGGCCAGCACTTGCAAGGTCGCGGCCTGCCGGTCGGCGATCAACGGCGCGAAGATCGCCATCAGCACCAGCAGCAGGACGATGCCGAGCCCGGTCATCGCCAGCCTGTTGCGGCGGAAGCCCAGCCAGGCGCGGAACCAGCGGCCGCAGCGTGCCTGCGTCCGGCTGACGGGGGCCGGGCTCAGCAGCCACGCACGCGCCGTTCCAGGAACAGGGGCGTTGGCCATCACTGATCCCGCGCGCGCGGATCGACCAGCGGGTAGATCAGGTCGGAGAGCATGTTCAGCCCGATATAGACCACCCCTACCAGCACCGTGCCGCCCAGCACTGCGTTGAGGTCGGCATTGAACAGGGAATTCTTCATGTAGAGGCCGAGGCCCGGCCAGGCGAACACCGTCTCGGTCAGGACGGCTCCCTCGAGCAGGCTGCCGAAGGTGAGCGCGATCACGGTGACGAGCTGCACCCAGACATTGCCCAGCGCATGCACCCAGACGACGCGCCAGGGCGACAGGCCCTTGGCCAGCGTCGCCAGCACATATTCCTGCCGCAACTGGCCCAGCATGAAGCTGCGCGTCATCCGCGCCACGTAGGCCAGCGACAGATAGCCGAGGATGGACGCGGGCAGCAGCAGGTGCGAGAGCGCGTTCCGGAACACCTCGTAATCGCCGGCCAGCAGGCTGTCGACTGTGAGCATGCCGGTCACCGGGCTGACGATGTCGTCGAAGGCGACATCCAGCCGGCCCGGCCCGCCGACCCAGCCGAGCACGGCGTAGAACAGGAGCAGGCCCACCAGGCCGAGCCAGAACACCGGCATCGAATAGCCGAGCAGGGACAGCAGGCGGATCGCCTGGTCCTGCCAGCGGCCGCGATGGGTCGCGGCCAGGACGCCCATCGGAATGCCCACGACCACGCCGATCAGCAAAGCCGGCAGGGCCAGCTCCAGGGTGGCGGGGAACACCCGCAGCAGGTCTTGCAGCACCGGGTGCGAGGTGATGACGGAATTGCCGAAGTCCCCGTGCAGCACCTTCAGCAGGTAGCGCCAGTATTGCACCGGGAGCGGCAGGTCGAGCCCGATCTCGGCCCGCACCCGCGCATAGGTTTCGGCCGAGGCCTTGTCGCCGACAATGGCCAGCACCGGATCGATCGGGATCACCCGGCCGATGAAGAATGTCACGCAGGTCAATCCGAGGAAGGTGAGCCCGACGGAAATCAGGCTGCGCATCGCCCGATTGACCACGCCCCAGAGAGGAGGCCTGCTGCTGGCACGGGCGGGAGCACCCGACGTTGATCGCGGTGTGGCCAACCCACTCAACGCGTCAGGACTTCCGGATGGTGCGGAAGAAGTTCAGGTCCTCGGTGATGCCGGGGTTGTAGCCGGTCGCGTTCGTGCGCCGCGCGACCTGCAGGTTGTTCTGGAACATGAAGATGTACGGGCCGTCATCCGTCACCTTCTTCTGCAGCACGGCGTATTGCTCGGCGCGCTTG
>Ga0268266_10001830_pt1 | contig 24038 bp, 20 predicted proteins | sample KBSS13metaG_FD_190356 | JGI IMG/M metagenome (GOLD analysis project Ga0268266, IMG submission 190356) | Switchgrass rhizosphere microbial communities from Kellogg Biological Station, Michigan, USA - KBS S1-3 metaG (SPAdes) (version 2) | ecosystem: Host-associated > Plants > Roots > Rhizosphere... | reverse complement strand
TGGGTCCGGCCGGCTTCGAGACGGCGCTTCACGATATCGAGCGAGCCGGTGATGCCGGTCAGAAGATTATTGAAGTCATGGGCGATACCGCCGGTAAGCTGCCCCACCGCCTCCATCTTCTGGCTTTGGCGCAGCTGTTCTTCCGCCAGCTCCAGCGCCGCCGTCTGCGCTTTCTGGTCGGTCACGTCGCGGGCCACGCAATAAAGCAGCCCCCCGAATGGCACGACCGTCCAGGTCAGGTTCCGATAGTCGCCGGCCCGTGTGCGATATCGCGCTTCGAAAGCCAGCGTTTCACCGCGCGCAGCGCCCGCGACCACTCTGCGGGCCTGGGCCTCGTCTTCCGGATGCCGCAGCCAGGCCGAAGTCCGCCCGATGATGGCATCGGGATTCCAGCCCAGGATGCGGGTCCATGCGGGGTTGACGCTGAGCCACGAGCCGGTGGCGTCGGCGACGCCCAGTATGTCCCGGCTGACCTGCCATATCCGGTCCCGTTCGCGTGTGCGTTCCTCGACGCGCGTCTCCAGCGTATCGTTCAGCGTTCTCAGCCTCTCCTCGATATGCTTGGAGTCGGTGATGTCGTAGATGACCCCACTGAAGCGGAAACCGGACGTGTCGACATCGCGCAGATATTCGCCACGGCGTGTCAGCCATCGAACCTGGCCGTTATCCGGTCTGGTGATGCGGAACTCCGCCTGGCTCGCGGCGCCTTCGGCCGGGGACGCGGACAAATCGATGATCGGGTCGTCACTGGGATGGACCAGACCGTTGATCGTGCGTATCGGAAGGTCGGCGGCGGGGTGAAGGCCGAGCAGCGTGCAAAATTGCGGGGAAACCGACGCCGTGCCGTAACCGTCGACATATTCGAATGTCCCCACGCCACCGGCCGTTTGCGCGATCCGCAGCTGCTGTTCGACGCGTTTCTGGTCGGTGATGTCGACGAGGGCGCCGGTGAAGATCGACGGACGTCCGTCATCGTCGTGGTAAACGCGGCCCCGTGCCTGGACCCACCGGATCGAACCATTGCCGAGCACGACCCGGTATTCTTTGGAAAAGACCTGGGCCCCGCGCAACATGCCACCGACCGCCAACCGTATCCGGGTCTGGTCCTGCGGATGGATGATCGAGAAAAACAGGCTGGGGCGGAAGCCTTTCTTGGCCTCGTTGATGCTGAGCCCATAAAGCGCGGCGAAGCGTGCGTCACCGACGATGCGACCTTCGCCGATATTCCATTCCCACGCCCCTGCGACACCGGCAAGCGATAGCGCTGCACGCATCCGCTCGTCGCGTTCGTCAAGGCTGTGCCTTCCGGCCTCATCGGCGATGGATATAGTATCGCGCCTCATTCCCAATGCTTATCACATCCGGGCTTATCACATCCGGGCCAAGGGTCAGACGGCAACGGGGATATCCTCGCTCATGACCCGATCGATGAAATCACCGATCAGCACGCGCAACGACGCCAGGGACGGCAGGTCCATCAACATGGCGATATAGCCCCGAATATCGCGGTCCTGCATGGCGAAGTTGATATAGAGGAACAACACGAGGCAATCGTCGCCGGCTTGATCGCCGAACTCAAACAGGAGCGCGCCGTCGCCGCGTAAGACTTCCGGCAATGACATGCTGAGCGACTGCTGCAGCATGTTCGCCATTGTCGCCAAGCATCCATTGAGAATGATGTTCCCCGTCTCTGCCAGCGCTTCCTGCTCCATCGCAGCAATGTCATCGGCAGACATTTCATCTCCAATGACCGCACGCACCAGTTCCAGGCTGTTGGCCCGCGGGAAGATCAGCAAGGCCCGTCCCGCGAAGGCGCCGGAAAAATCTTGCCGGACGGCAATCAACTCATCGCCCTCTCGCTCACCGATCAGAGCGATGGCTGTTTTATGATTGACGACATCAATCGATGGGACAGAGAGCAAAATCTCCTCGCCGACCATCAATCTCAGGCCGGCCGCGGCGCGGCTGACGCCAATATTGACCAGCTCGGTCAGGGCATCATGCTCGATCTCGGAAAGGGCCACGAACGCTGATGCCATCAATCATCCGTCCGAAGGCGCAAAGCAGCGCCAGAAATGAAGCCGCGCAGCGCATCCTCGGTAATCGGTTTGGCGACGAAGGTGGCGTTGACAGCACGCGCCCGGTTGATGATCTCGTCCTGGATGTTGGCGGTAATGACCGCGAGCGGCATGGTCGGATACAGCGCGCGCAATTCACCTGCCAGTTCCAACCCGTTCTTGCCTGGCATGTTATAGTCGATCAGAGCCAGATCGACCTTCCGGCCGGTCACAATGGACAGGGCCTCATCGGCATTGCTCGCCTCGACCCTCTCCCAATCCGGCTGCAACGCATGAATGTTTTTCGCAGTCACGATCCTGGCCAGCTTGCTGTCATCGACGATCAGAACGAGAACCGTCATCAAACTACTCCAATATCAAAGTGTTGGACGCACAGGGTGTTCCCCCCGGGTCGCATTAATGCCTTTTGGCATATCATCGTGTACGCCGCCGTAAATTAAATCCGGTTTTCAGTTCGGTCGGTAAGAACGGGTACGATCCATTTCTGAAGAAATGAATCGCGCGAACCACCGATAAGGTCCCGTCTGAACATCATAAGGACCTGCAACACGGCGGCATGCAGATTGGTTGCATCGCCGATATCGACGGGACAATCGGGATGGTTTTGGAGAAGGATCAGCAAGGGTTCGGCATCTTCGACCGGGCAATTGTCACGAAGCACAACTTTACCCGCCGCCAGCACCACGCTCATCCGATCAACTCCGGCAGGTCCAGAACCATCAGCACTTGCCCGTCGCCCAGCAGCGCCGTGCCCAGCACGCCCGGCATGCCGGACAGCAGTCCTTGCATCGGCCGCAGGACCACATCGAATCGTTCGGCAAATCCGTCGACCTCGATGCCCACGCGCTCGTCGCCGGCGGTCGCGATCAGGACCCTGATATCGTCCGGCCGCGGAAGCCGGGGCAGGTTCAGAAGATCGGCCAGACGCAAAAGCGGCAATGTCCTGTTCCGCACGACAAAGGCCTCGCCCTCACGGATCGGGAGGATACGATCGGCCGCCACGCGCATCGTTTCCTGCACGGATTCTATCGGCACGCCGAAGCGCTCGTCGCCGACGCGCACCGTCATGATCGTGTTGATGACGAGGGTTTGGGGAAGAATCAGCTGAATTGTCGTCCCCGCGCCGCGTGTGCTGGAGACCAGAACACGGCCGCCCAAGGCTTCGACCGCGGTACGCACGGCATCCATCCCCACGCCACGCCCCGACACGTCGGTGACAGCGGCCGCGGTGGAGAAGCCGGCTGCGAAAATGAGATCCAGCACCTCTGCATCGTCGAGTGCGTCGATGACGGCTGCATCCATCAGGTTTCGGCTCTTCGCGATCTGCCGTACCGAATCCAGGTCGATACCTGCGCCGTCGTCCATGACCGAGAACACGATCTGATCGTTCGTTCGCCGAGCCTCCAGCCGGATGTGGCCATCGGCCGGCTTCTGATTTCCCCGCCGGGTCTCGGCGCCTTCGATCCCATGGTCGACAGCATTGCGTAGCACATGGAGCAGCGGTTCGAAGATGCCATCGACGATCGATTTGTCCGCCTGAACCTCCTCGCCGGTGACGCTGAAGACCACGCCCTTATTCAGCTTGCCGGCGATGTCCCGTACCAGGCGCGGAAAACGCTGGAATGTTCGCGCCAACGGAATCATGCGCATGGCAATGACCGCACGGTGCATGTCGCCGATCAGGCGGTCGAAATTCGCCTGGTTGGCGCTCAATGACCGCGCGAGCTTGGGATCGGTCTCGGCGGCCTGTTGGGCTAGATGGGCAAGGCCGTTCTTGGTCACCACAAGCTCACCGACAATGTTGGCGAGCACATCGATCCGGGCCGCATCGACGCGCAGCGTGCGCCCCCCACCTTCCCTGCCGCCGTCCGGGGTCGCCGGACTTTCAGCGAGTTGTTGCGCAGCGGACTCGGCTTGGATTTCGAAGACGATCGTCTGATCCGGCACCAAGCGGAAAATGCCGCGGACGTCATCGACCGGCGCCGGTGTCAACGCTTCGAAGACGAGGTTGCAGGCGAACGGATCGAAAGTCTCGCTCGCCCATGCGTCGCGCGTGCCGATCTCAAGTGCGATCAGTCCGGGGATGGAGCGAACCAGCGCCAGCGGGTCGTCGCCGAGGAAGAAACAGTCCTTCGACGGCGTATAGCGTAGCGCGGTGATCGGCTGGCCCGCCCCTGCCCCATCGACGGCTTCGCGATTCCGCTCGACCAGGCCCGCCACCCAATCGAGATCAACCTCCGGCGCAGTCGCGATATCTTGTCCTGCTTCCCCCAGATAGGGCGCCATCGCTGCCCGCAGACTGCGCCCCTGCGCATCTGCATCGGGCGGAAGATTGCCGGTACGCTCGATCGAATCGATCCAGGCGTCGCTGGCCCCGATACACTCGAGCAACACGTCGAGGATTGCCTTGGTCGCCGCCAACCGGCCGCTCCTGACGGTGCCAAGTAGATCTTCCGCGCGGTGCAGCAACTCACCCATCGGTGCGAAATCGAAAAACCCGACTGAGCCCTTCAGCGTATGGACGGCGCGAAACGCGCTATCGATCCGGCCCAGGTCCGAAGGATTCTCTTCGAGCGCCAGCAGGTCGTCCGAGGCTTGCTGGACCAGTTCGCGGCCCTCGATCAGGAACTGCTCGATCAGCTCGTCCATCAGGCAGCAGGACGCTGATAGACGATCGCATCCTCGAACCGGCGCACCTTGAACCGGTTGGAGATGCGGGTCATGGATTCGCTATGGCCGAGGCAGATAAAGCCGCCCGCGCTGAGTGCGTTGTAGAGATTGACCGACGCCTCCACCCGCGATGCATCATCGAAATAGATCAGCACATTGCGGCACAGAATGACGTCGAAACGGCCCTGCGCCGCCATGTTGCCGGCATCGAGCAGGTTGACCTGATTGAACTTGACCGACTCCCGCAGGTCTTTGATGAGCTGGCGCTGTCCCAGACGCACCGGCTCGAAATATTGGTCTACAAGCTCGGCGGGAAGACGTGAAAGGGCGCGTTCGCCATAATCCGCCTGCAATGCCGCGGCCAGCACTCGCGTATCGATATCCGACCCGACGATCTCGATATTATAGGCGTCGACCAGGCGCCAGTTCTCCAGCAGCCAAATCGCCACCGAATAAGGTTCCTCGCCTGTCGAGCACGGCACGCACCAGATTCTGACCAGATCGCCCGGCTGGCGCTTGGCGACAAGCTCCGGCAGCAACGCGCGGCTCAGGCAACGCAGCTGGTGCTCCTCCCGGTAGAAATACGTTTCGTTGACCGTGAAGCTGTTGATCACCTGCTCAGCCTCCGGCCCATCCGCGCGAATCAGGGTCATATAGGCTGCGAAGGACTGGGCCCCGACCCGCTCCATCCGATCGATCAACCGCCGCTCGATATAGAAACGCTTGGTTTCGGAGTAGGATATGCCGGTGCGCTGGTAGAGAAATTCGCAGAACCGGCGCAGATCGCCATCGCTGAAGGCCGGTATTTCCGGTTTCCGGTCGTTCTGGGCAGTGAGTTCGTTCACGGCGCCCAGTCCAACAGATGCTCGGCGATCCTGCCCAACGGGGCGATCAGCTGTGCGCCGCCGGCTTTGACCAGTTCGCCGGGCATGCCCCAGACGATCGCGGTCTCTTCGGCTTCGGCGATAGTCCGGCCGCCCTCTGCGCTCAAACGTGTCATAGCGGCTGCGCCATCGTTGCCCATCCCGGTCATCAGTACCCCTATCAACCGCCGCGGGCCCAAATGTTCCATGGCCGTAAACACCAGTCGATCGACGCTGGGATGCCATCGATAGTCCGGCGATGCGGGCGCCGCCGTCACGATAATCCCCTCCGACCGGGCGCTGACGATCATGTCCGCGTCGCCGTGCCCGACATAGACGTGACCGGCGATCAAGGGAGTGGGCCCGGTCACCTCCAGGACCGTCAGCGCGCAGAGCTTGTCGAGCCTGCGGGCGAGCGGGCCGGTGAAGGATGCCGGCATGTGCTGGGCGATCAATATCGGCCAGGGAAAATCAGCCGGCAACGGCGACAACAGCGCGTCCAGGGCCGGCGGCCCGCCGGTCGACGAACCGACCAGGACGACGCCATCGACGAGGCCGACAGAAGCGGCGGGGCTGACAGCGACAGGGTATCGCCGGGCCGGCTTCGGTGCCGCGGCGCCCTTGGCGCGCAACCGCACCCTTTCCGCCAACCGGCTGGCACGGCGGAGACGGGCCCTCGATGCTGCCCTGACGGTGCCGACCAGGATGGGGCCGAACTCGTCCATCGCCAAAGAGATCGCCCCGCCGGGCTTGGCGACAAAATCCACCGCGCCAAGCTGCAGCGCATCCAGCGTGACCTCCGCGCCGTGCTCGGTCAGTGACGACACCATGACCACAGGGCATGGACGGATCACCATGATGCGATCCAGGCAGGCTAGCCCGTCCATCTGCGGCATCTGCACGTCGAGCGTGACGACATCGGGTTGGAACGTCTCCAGGCATGCCAATGCCTCGACGCCATCGCGCGCCAACGCGACCTCGAAGTCGCCCTCTGCCCTGAACACGTCCCCCAACAGGCGGCGCATGAGTGCGGAATCGTCGACGACCAGCAGCTTGATCACGAGGCAGGCGCAACCTCGGCTGCCATCGCCGCCAGCACGTCGCGTTCGGCGCGATCCAGCAGTTCCTTCGGATCGATCAACAGGATCATCCGTCCTTGGCTCTCGATGTTCGCCACCCTGTCGAACAGCTGTGCGCCGTCAGCAGCCAGCTCAGGCGTCAATTTCAGATCGCGGGCTGGAATGCCAATGATTTCAGACACTGCATCGACGACGAAACCGGCCTGCAGACCGTCGATGGTGACGACAACGATCCGCAGGTTATGACCGGCGGTCTTCCCGGCAATGGAAAATCTCTGGCGTTGATTGATCACCGGCACGACCTTGCCGCGCAGATTCATCACCCCTTCGACGAAGGCCGGCGCCCGCGGCACCCGCGTCAACTGGGCCGGGCGACGAACGATTTCATCGACCGACAGCACAGGCAGGCCGTAATGCTCGTCCGCCAGCCGGAAAACGACGAATTGTTCGAACGTGTCGTTTGCAATTTCGCTACCCGCCATCTGCGCGGCCCCTCCCTCGGCATCGGCCAGGATGTGGGCCGTCGTTTCACTGTCGAACAGCCGTGCGGGCGCCAATACGGAAACCAACCGCCTGCCACCATTCAAGCGGCATATCGCTTCGATTCGCGCCTCGCCCTTGCCACGGGTCAGAACCGGCGGCACCGGATCGATCGCATCGAGCGGCACACGCAGGATTGCCTTGATTTCATCGACAACCAGCCCGACCAAGGCGCTGCCGACACGGGTGACGACGACCCGCCGCTTGTTTCGATCCAGCGCACCGCCCGGTAGTCCGAGGAGGAAATTAAGAGAGACCAGCGGCAGCAAATGGCCGCGCAAGTCGGTGACGCCGACCATCGCCTGGTCTGTGCCTGGGATGTTCGAAACGCTGTTCAACAGCGCCCGGACCTCAATCACCTTATCGAGCGGCAGGGCATAGTCCTGCCCGGCCAGATCAAAGCTGATCAGCGCCAATTCGTCCCGGGCCACCGCCTCGGATTCGACCGCCGCCATATGATCGCGCTTCGCGGCGGCGATCCCCGTCTTTTGGCGAAGCGCGCCGAAATCCCGCGCCAGTAAAGCGGTCAGGTCGAGGCCATGCTCACCCTGGGACTTGGTCAGAGCCGACACTTCATCGACCAGCAGCCCGACCGCCCTACCCCCGACCTCCGTTCCATTGCCCGTCACGAGGATCCTGGAAGACGGCGCCGGCACGGTGACCGGCCGCCCCATCAGCCCGGCCAGGGAAACGACCGGCAAAACGGCGCCCCGCAAATTGGCCACCCCCAAGAGCGCCTCGGGCCCGTGTGGCACACGCGTTACCGGGCGAAGCCGGATGATCTCCGCAATCTCGCTGGCGGGAAGCGACAGCGCCTCACCGCCCACTCTGAAAATGAGAACATCGCGGTCTTCGCCTGCGGCCAGCGCGGTGGTCATGATTTCAGGAACCGGGCGTGTGCAGCACGTCCGCCAGGCTGGCGATCTCTTCGATGGCGGCAGCCAGGTCTTCCGCCCCGCGCGCCTGCTCCCGGGCGGCGGTCGCCGCTTGTGCCGCGGCGCCACCAGCCTCTTCGGCAGCCGTGGCGATCTGCTGGGTGCCGATCAGCACCTGGCCCACCGACTGAAGGATGGAATCGGCACCACCGAGTATTTGCTGCGAACCCTCGATGACCGCCGCGATTTCGGTTTTGACAGTGCCAAATCTTTCGATAATCGTCCGGTTCTTGCCGATCTCTGCCTGCGAGACGGCCGCAACCTGATCGAGATCGCGGCGTACTGCCTGGATCTGTTCCTGGATCAGCCGCACCACGTCCTTCACCCGGTCGGCATTCTCTGAGGAATCGCGCGCCAGATTGCGGATATCGGTCGAGACGATGGCGAAACCGCGTCCGAAATCACCGGCACGCGCGGCCTCAACCGAGCCGCTGACCGCCAGCATGTTGGTCTGAATTGCCACCAGCGCGATGCTATTGACGATTTTGTCGATCCGGCGACTGGATCCTTCCAATGCGCCGATCAGGCCGGCGATCGATTTGGTTTCGTCCAGAGCCTTTTCGATTGCCGTGGCAAGTTTTGAGATGGCTTGCCGGCTTTCGCTCACTTTCGGCTTTGCCGCTTCGGCCCGCTCGAGCCCCTGAGACGCGGCAGCCCGGGTCGATGACGCGGCCTTTTCGATTTCCGCCATGGCCGCGGTGGATTGCTGGGTCGCCGCTGCCTGAGCATGCGCCCCCCGATTGATCTGGTCGATGGCGATCAGGATCTCGCCCGCGGCTCCCGACAGTTCCTGCACGGTGGACGACAATTCCTCAGCCGCCGACCCGACCTGTTCGGCCACGGCAGTGCCGGTCTCCGCGCTCTGCAGTGCTTCGGCAAGGCCAGAGAGCGCCTGCGCCGCCTGCTGGCTTTGATCCAGGGCGGCGCTCTGCTGCTGGACGCCACGCTGGGCTTCGGCGGCCGCTGAGGACTGCTCTTCGGCCGCGCTTGCTACCTGCTCGGCGCCACGCTGCGCCTCACGCGCCCCGGCTTCGGCCTCGACAGCGGCGAGCAGGATTTCCTGAGCCCCTTCAGCCATCGCGTTCATTTCAGCGCGGATAACGTCGAGCGTGGCGATGACCGTACGGCCGGCCTCGGCCTCCGCTTGGGCCAGCTCGGCGGCTGATTTGATCCGGCTGGCGACGACGCGAACCTGGTCGCCGATCGAATCCGCCAGGGACTGCACTTCCGCCGCGCTCTTCTCCGACGCCTCGGCGAACGCCCGCACTTCCTCGGCGACAACAGCGAAGCCCCGCCCATGCTCACCCGCCCGGGCCGCCTCGATCGCGGCATTCAGCGCCAGCAGGTTCGTTTGATCGGAGATGTCGCCGACGATCTGCGTAATTTCGCCGATACTGGCGGCCTGGGTTTCAAGGGCGGCAACGACCTCCACCGACCGTAATTGCCGCGCGGCACTATCCTGCACCGAAGCCACCGACAGATCGATCTGCCCCCCGACATCGAGCAAGAGAGCCTGAAGAGCATCGACCTTGCGGCGAGACATGTCAGCCTGGTTGCGAGCCTGGGCAAAGACAGATCCGAGGCTGTTGATCGCACTTTGCGATTCCTGCGCCGCGCCGGCGGCTTCCTCGGCGGCGGTCGAAATCTGCTCCATCGCCCGGCGGAGCTCCTCGGCGGCGGCCGATGCCTGGGCAATACCGGCCGCCAGCTGTTCCGTCGCCGCGCCAATCCGCTCCGCTGCCTTCTCGGGATGAGCCTGAACCCTGGGTGTCGGGCGATGAACCAAGGGTGCTTTAGCCGGGGCAGCAGTCTTTGGTGTAGCCAGCGCGGGCTTCTTCCCAGTCAATTCCGAAGTTTTGACCAATGCCATGAAGGTCTCCGCAAGCCGATATCACCGTCGCGCTACCACCCACGCGAAGGCTTCCGCGCCAGCGAGCCGGGAGTTGATAATTATCCTAGATTTTCAAAGACCCGATCACAAGCAACGTGCAAGCCGGAGTAGTTGCGAACCCAGGCCGTTCTCCTACCGGTCCGGGTGGGCGGAGGAAATGCGGCAGTCGAGCTACATGCTCGTTTTGTCCAGCACGTGACGATAGCGGTCGAAGCAGCGGGCGCCGGCACGCAGCCTCAGCAATGCCCCCTCTGCAATGGGCAGGGCCGTGTCCGGATGTGCGGAGACGAGGCTGTGGATCACCTCGCGATTCCAGGCTTCGGAATGGCGCACGTCCAAGGTTGCATGGAGCTCGAAATAGACGCGCGCCTTGCCGCCCAGGCCCAGCCGCCTCAGGGCGGATGCGACATGGACCGCGCGGGTGGGCGCCGTCAGCTCAATCGCGCCCAGGGCGCCGACGGACTGATAGGCATAGCGACGGTTGGCGGCCAGCGCGCTCATCAGATTGCCCAGCGCCAGCGACTCCCACAGCGTCGTTTCGGGCGTCGGCGCCACGCCGACGGCGGCGGCCAGCCGCGACAGCATCGGGCCATGCATGCCGGCCTCTTTCCCTTGCCCCATCTCGTCCCAGTAGTTGCGGGCGAGCTCCAGCTTGGCGGTAACCGGCATCTTGATCTGTGTTAAGGCCACCAGGTCGTCGAACCCGGCCTCGCCGGCGACCTCCTGGTGCAGGAACCAGCGCATCTGTTCGTAAGTGGCCTCCTCGGCCAGCCACGGGAACAGCGGGTCGCCCTGGCCGGGACCATCCTGCTTCAGCTGCTCGAACCAGGCGACGACTGCATCGGCGTCTTCCGGCACGCCGTTCAGCATCGGCTGCACGCCTTGCCGCTCGGATTCGACGAAATAACCCTCGCGTTCCCTGAGCAGCAGCTCATCCTGCAAGGCCGCCCGCCAATAGGGATGGGCGAAACCGGGCGACATGCGGCCACGGTTGAAATAGGCCAGCTGGCGATGGAGCGCGTCGTTCTCGTCTTCCAAAGGAACCGGCGATTTCCGCAATGCGACGCCCATCATGCCCTCTGGTTTGTGAATTTCAGCGCAATCGCGGCGATACGCTCGACCTCGCGATAGGCCGGCCTGTCGAGTTCCTCCCCGAAAACATCCGGATCGATCTCGCTGTACTCGAGGCTAAAACGGTCAGCCGGCAATATTTGCTCCGCCGCTGCGCGAAAACTGTCGATGCCGCTCACGATCGGCGCGCCGGTATAGAGGAAGAGAATGCCCCCCGGCGCCAGGCGAGCCACCCCTTCGCGAAGGATCCGCAGGCCCAGCTCAAGGCCCAGGGCGCCGCCGCCGTCGCGATAGGTTCGCCGGGCCGGATCGGCCATGTAGGGCGGGTTGGCGAGGATGAGGTCAAACGGTCCATCGAGCGCGGTGAGGAGATCGCTCTCGGCCAGATGGGGCGATTGCCCGGCATGCGCCGCGTTGGTGCCGGCCAGGGCCAGGGCGGTGGGATTGATGTCGCTCAGCCATAGCTCGCCGATCGCGCGCGCATCGGCGACGGACAATCCGCCCGCGCCGCCGCCACACCCCAGATCGACGGCGCGCGGAAAGATGCGGTCGGGAATGGCGGCAAGGGCAGCGCGGACGAAACGATAGGTGTCCGGCCCGAAGAACACCGCGTCGGCTTGGGTGGTCGGAAAGGCCGAATGGAAATAGTGCTGGCCGCCCAGCGTGGCGATCCGAAGGCGGCTTTTCCACAATGCCCCGGTGGCTTCCAGAGCGTCGGCATTGCGCAAAAGGTCGAAAACGTCTCCGGCAGTCTCCCGCCGGAACGGCCGGCTCCAGCCAAAGATACCGCGCAGGTCGCACGCCTCCTCGTTGCCGGGCCGCGCATTGACCCGGCGATGGGTTTCCGGGGTCGGCGGTACGAATTCGTATCCGGTTTCGGCGACCGTCCGCAGCAATGTCATTAGGGCGGATTGGCTCTTTGGTTCCATCATAGCCTTTCGAGAACAAGTGGAACGCATTGGTGTTCGGTTTCTGTCGAAGGATTTCGAAGGGGCGGCGATGCGGTTTCTGGGGATTGGCGATTCGTGCGACCTGGGATCGCTCTATCGCCGGCTGATCGGCGATGGCCACGACGTGAAGGTGTATGTCGACAGCGCGCTCTGCCGCGGCACGCTGGCCGGCATCGTTCCGCAGACGCCGGACTGGCGGCAGGAGCTGCAATGGGTGGCTGAGGCCGGCCAGGACGGGATCATCCTGTTCGAGAATGTCGCCGGCGGCCGCGGCGTGCTGCAGGACCTGCTGCGCAGCGATGGCTACAACGTCATCGGCGGCAGCGCCTATGGCGACCGGCTGGAGAATGACCGGGGCTATGCCCAGGAGGTGCTGCGAGGTCTCGGCCTCAATATCGCCGGCACGCGCAGCTTCCCCAACGTGCGGGCGGCCGAGGCTTTCCTGGATGCCAATCCCGGCCGCTATGTGCTGAAGTTCAACGGGCCGGGCTTTGCCTCCTCCGACAATTACGTCGGCCGCCTGCCCGACGGCGCGGATGTGAGGGCGGTCTTGGCCAGCAAGGCGGCGCCGGAGGACAGCAGCTTTATCCTGATGGACTATATTGACGGGGTGGAGATGGGCGTCGGGGCCTATTTCAACGGCACGGACTTCATCACGCCGGCCTGCCTGGACTGGGAGCATAAGAATTTCTTCCCCGGCGGCATGGGCGAGCTGACCGGGGAGATGGGGACGGTCGCAACCTATGAGCGGACGGAGGAATTCTTCGCGCTGACCTTGGCCCGCATGACGCCGCTGCTGAGGGAAAATGGCTATCTCGGCTATATCAACATCAACACGATCGTGAATGCAGAGGGGATCTGGCCGCTCGAGTTCACCTGCCGCTTCGGCTATCCCGGCTTCGCGGTGCTGGAGCCGCTGCAGAGGACCGGTTGGGCCGGGTTGTTCGCCGGCATGGTCCGGCGGAACCTGCCGGCGATGGATGTCGCGCCCGGCTTTTCGGTCTGTGTCGTGCTGACCACGCCGCCCTTTCCCTATACCCGCGAGGATGTCGATGAAGCGGTCGGGCTTCCGGTGATCTTCACCGGCCCGGTGGATGAGCGGGCCGTCCATTACGGCGAGGTCGGGCTCGCCAACGGGCAACTGGTGACCAGCGGGAAATACGGCTGGAGCCTGGTGGTGACCGGCACCGGCGCGACGATCACGGCGGCGCGGAGCGCGGCCTACGAGACCGCCGACAAGATCTTCATCCCCAAGCTGCGTTTCCGCCGTGATATCGGCGAGATGCTGATCCGGCGCGATTGGGCCAGGGTCGAGGCGCTCGGCTTGCTATCCGACTAGTAGCCGGAACCGCAATTCGCTGGCGTCGTTAAGCAATGACGTGCTGTCACGAGGGGTAGTTCATGGACGATCTGGTTTTGCGCGCGGTGGATATTCCCGACACGGAGCCGCCCGCCGCAGACGATGTCTCCCGCTACGCCAATGATTGGATTGGGGTGAAGCATTTCGGCGCCAAGGGGCGCGGCATTATCGCCCTCCGTGACATTCCCGCTGGGACCGTGATCGAGTGCTGCCCGGTGCTGATCATCCCGGAAAAAGACAGGGCCCAGACCGATTTGACCATTGTTTTCACCTACATCTACATGTGGGAGCACGGGACGACCGAGCAAGACCTCTATACCGGCATGGGCAGGGCCGCCATCGCGCTCGGCATGTCCAGCCTCCTCAATCATTCCTACGACCCCACCGCCGTCTTCATCCGCCGGATCGACGAACTGGAGCTGGAGCTGCGCAGTCGCAAATCCATCGCGGCAGGGGAGGAAGTGACCATCGATTATCAGATGAAGCTGTGGTTCGACCCGACCTGAACGATATCGTGAGCGCAAGCCCGCAAGGTCTCCGAGAGAGACCCCAAAAACCCATGCGAACGTAAATCGCGAGCCTAGCACTCTGAGCGCTTACAATCTGATGACCGATTTGGGCGGAAGCGGTATGGCAGCTTTCGAGCTAGGGATCGTGAAAGGCTGACGCTCTATCAGCATCCGACCGACCTGTTCTCTCGGACATCGGATATGACCCAAACCGAACCCGCTACTTTTCGTTGGTGAGTCCCATTGCGGCCCATCCATAACGCCGTGCGAAAAACTGAAGGCCAGCGCTGCTTATCCCAGCGGGCACGCCGGGGGCCATCCACACATGAGACACTCCCGGGCCCTCGTACGCGTCAGAGCCGGACCACTGGCGAAAAGCTCGAGTTCACCTCACCTTCACCATAGTGAATATGAAGGCTCCTCCGGAAAAAACACCGACTCCTGAAGCGCTGCGCTTGTCGATCGACATCGTGGCCTCGGTCACGCTGTCCGTAATGTTGGTATAGGTCTGATGGATTGATCCGCCAAACGTGCAGTTCGGCCCATTAGCAAGCGAGACGCGACCAGTAACCGGCGTGCTCTGGCCAAAATTGTTCTGGCAGGAAGACGCCGCTGTTATGGCGCCTGCCGCCGTCATGTGGAGAGAGCATTTATACCAAGCGACGCCACCGCCGCTTGAGCTAGCGGCATACAACTTCCAGAAACCAGCAAGGTTCCCCTGAATACAATTGGCACCCGCCGATCCAGCAAGCAGCATCAGACTGCAGACGACGGCTGTCAGAAGCTTTGGCATCCCCGATATCCTTTTGCCTTGATTTATCAGATCGCTCTGTGTTGGCGACCCAGGAACTCTATATCAGGCGAATACTCCCGTCAGCAGGGATATCCCAAATAGTCGCCGTGGAATACTGAAGAGGTGCGTCGGATCGCGATGTCGCGGGATTGAGGACCGTGCCCCGGCTTGCCCAATCTTCGCCAAAAACACGGTAGCAATTCGTAAAAGTCTTCCTACCTGTTACGAACCGATAAGGCCTGAGTCAGGTGGCTGCCCTACAAATCCCGTCACCAGTCTCTTTGCTTCGCCGATTAGGCACAAGCGGAAAGTTCTGACGGTACTTTTGTCGGTATTTGTCGAATCAATCTCAAAGAATTTCGAGCTATTATAATAGGATAACTTTTATATTCGACTCCGGCAGGGGCACCAGAAGCGGACACTGCCGCACTACAATCGCAATACGATTTGTCCGGGGTGAAATCGCACCGTAACGGGTTCGTCCTCCTCATAGCTCATGGGCGGCAACGCCGCATGGATGAGGATAGGCGCGATGACAGCGAGCAAGATCGGTAAGCAGGCCGTAGTGATCGGTGCCGGCATGGCCGGTTTGGCCGCGGCGGGCGCGGTTGCCGACTTTTTTGAACGGGTGATCGTGCTGGAGCGTGACCGCCTGCCGAATCAGGCGGTGCCGCGACAGGGCGTGCCGCAATCCCGGCAGCTGCACGGTCTGCTGCCGGGTGGCCAGCGGGCGCTGACGGATCTGTTCCCGCATTTCGAGCGCGATCTGGCGGATGCCGGCGCGGTGCCGCTTCGAGTGCCGGGCGAGCTTCGTATGGAGTTTCCGGGTGTCGGTCCGCTCCCGTCGCGCGATTTCGGTTGGCTTTTCTTTGGCGCATCCCGTCCGCTGATAGAGCTGACCACACGCCGGCAGGTCGAGAAGCTCACCAATCTGACGGTGCTCCCGGAGTGCCGGGTGCGCGAGATCACCGCTGCGCCCGATGGCACCATGGTCACGGGCGTCAGGTATGAAGCCGCCGATGGGCAGAAAACCCTCGCTGCCGATCTCGTCGTCGATGCGTCCGGACGCGGTGCGCCAACCTTGGCGCTGCTCCGTTGGTCCGGCCATCCGGAACCGGATGAAATCGTCATCGGTGTGGATCTCCATTATACGACGGCCACGTTCGTGATTCCCCCGGACGCATCCACTGATTGGAAAGGCATAGCCACCCATCCCAACGCGCCGGAAAGCAGTCGCGGCGGCTATATGTTGCCGAACGAAGGCAATCGCTGGGTCCTGACGCTTACGGGACGGCTCGGCATACAGCCGCCGGCTGAGCCCGATGGGTTCATGGACTATGCCCAGCGGCTCGAGACGCGGACGATCTTCGACGCCATCAAGCACGCCGAACGGCAGGGCGGATTCGAACGCTTTGCCTTTCCGGCCAGCACGTGGCGCCGTTTCGATCGACTGAGCGCCTTTCCGCGTGGCCTTGTGCCGATCGGCGATTCGATATGCCGCTTCAACCCGGTCTATGGCCATGGCATGAGCGTGGCGGCGCAGGAGGCGCGCCTCCTGAACCAGCTTTTGAAGGACCGGGCGTCCAAGGCACATCCGCTTGCCGGCTTGGCGTCAGCGTACTTTTCCGAAAGCCTGCCGTTGGTCGAGGCGCCGTGGAACATGTCGGCGGTGCCGGATCTGGTCTATCCAGAGACGCGGGGCGAACGCCCGGCAGATTTCGAGAGCATGCTCAGGTACAACAGCGCCCTAATTCAGACCGCGATGCACGATGCCGACGTTCACCGTCTACTGATGGAGGTCCAGCAACTGCTCAAGCCGCCCAGCGTCCTCCAGGATCCGGCTGTCGACCGGCTGGTTCAGCGTGAATTGTTCCAGATGGCCGCCGAATAAACATATCGGCCCAGAGCTCCTGGGCAACGCGGACGCCGTTGTTGCTCAGTCTGCCGCCGCGAAATGCGCCATCTGGTCCGCGCGTGCCTTCACGAAGGACGGGCGGGCCGTGGCGCGGGCGACATAGTCGCGACAGGCGGGACGGTCCGCCAGCCCGTCGAACCGGTCGACGAGGCGCAGCACATCCGCCATGAGAATGTCGGCGACGGAGAAGGTCCCGGCCAGCCATTCGCGCCCCGCCAGCACCGTTTCCATGTGCTTGAGCCGGGCCTCAAGGAAGCCGTCGAAAAACTTCCGCATTTGCGTTTCTTCGGTGTCGCCAGAGAACTTGTAGAAAGACCAGGGCTGGCTTGCCGCCTCGACCGAGGCGAGCGCCGCGAACAGCCATTCCATGGCCTCGGCGCGACCGCGCGGATCGGCGGGCATCAGCGCATCGCTGCGATTGCCGAGATGAAGCAGGATCGCGCCGCTTTCGAAGATCGAGATGTCGCCATCGGTCAACCACGGCACCTGGCCGAAGGGCTGGTGCGCGAAATGCTCGGCACCCCGATCGCGGAACGGCACGCTCTCGACGCGATAGGGCAGCCCGGCCTCTTCCAGTGCCCAACGCACACGGAGGTCACGCACATAGCCCCGCGGCATCTCGGGGACCCAATCGAAGGTTGTGAGGATCAGGTCGACCATTCGGCATCTCCTTCCATCGACGCCGACCTATAAGCGTTTTCGGATAGCGCAGGAAGAGAAGGATGGCCGGACATATATCCGGCCATCCCCCGAACCTCAGATCAGAACTTGCCCTGGAAGATGTTGAACAGGTCCGTGTGATCCGTCGTCCCGAGCACGGCATTGGCGCCCGGGCCCTGGGCCCAGATCGGAACGGCCGCGCCGGTATGCTGCTGGCTGGGCGGGGCGTCCGGCAGGTCGACGCCGCCGGCCGTGCTGTAGGTCACGCGCATGACTTGGCCGTCCTTGGTTTTCAGGTTATCCGAGTAGCCGGTCGGGTTGCCCGTGCCCGTGCTGTCCTCGCCAACGATCTGGCTCGTGTGGGAGTGGTCGGCCGTGACGATAATCAGCGTGTTCGGGTGGAGCCTCTGATACTCCAGCGCGACGCCGATCGCACGGTCGAACGCCACCGTCTCGCCGATCTGGGCGCAGGCATTCGCCGCATGGTCCTGCTTGTCGATCGAGGCGCCTTCAACCTGCAGGAAGAACCCGTTCGGGTTGTCCAGCAGCTCGATCGCCTTCTTCGTCATGGCGGCCAGCGCCGGCTCGTTGACGGGACGATGGCCCGTCGTGCAGGTATGCGCGGCAACGCCGTCGCCCGGGACGGCCACCGGACCGGTCCACTCGGTCGTCATGTTGCCCGCACTGAACAGGCCGAGGACCGGCAGGTCCTTCGACGTCAGATTCGCGAGCTGGCCCGTCTTGGTGATGAATTTGTAGCCCTGGCGTTGGGCCGACTGCACGACGGTCTTGCCGTTGTCGACGCCGCCGCTGATCAGGCCGCCGGTCTCGTCGAAGCGGCCCTTGCCGCCGCCGAACAGGACATCGACCTTATGGTCGACGGACTGTTCCGCGATCGAGCCGAGGCCGCCCTTGGTCTTCGTCTCGAGCGGGCAGGCACCCATGTCCTTCGGCCCCTGGCAGCCGCGCAGGCTGATATGGGAGTCCAGCACGGCCGGCGTGGCATCGGTGATCTCGGCCGTGGAGACGTTGCCGACGCGCTTGCCCTGCGCCTTGAAGACCTCGAGGATCGTCTTGAATTTCACGCCGGGTACGTCGAGCGCCCGGCTCGGCCCCTGGGAGATGCGCTCGTCGACCGTCTTGCGGCCGGTGGCCCACATGGTGCCGGTGGACGCCGAATCCGGGTCATAGTCCGGCAGGTACTTCGGGCCGGCGCCGGGCTTCAGCGACCAGGTGGTCTGGAAACCGGTGTAATGCAGCTTGTCGAGGTTCATCCGGCCCGCGGCACCGTACTGATAATAGCGGGCAACCGTGACCTCGGAGATACCCATCCCGTCACCGAGGAACATGATGACGTTCCGCGCCGGCGCAGCATGGGCGACCTGGGCTGCGAGCCCGCACAGCAATGCCGCGGCGGAAACAGCAGCCAATTTACGTTTTTGCATAACAATCCCTCTGATGGATGAACGATCTCACCCATCAGACACCGCCAACATGGCAGTTGTGTTTAAGGCTGGTTACAGAATCGTGATGTTATAACATTTCTCATAAAGCCAAGGTGACCGGCACAGATAAAGCCATCCAGCCGGCGCGTGAAATAATGGCAACAGCTTGCACTGGAATCCCGCAACGCAAGTGATAGTAATAGGCAAAATACCCGTCCCTGCCGGATTGAATCCCCATACCACCTTAGGCCTGCAAGTCGAGAGTAAGTGAATGCGCCCGATACTGCTGTTGCTGACCGCTCTTTCCTGTTCCGCCTGCTCGCCGACGGGCATGCAGACGCCTCGAGACGCGGCATCTCATGCAGCGGCTTACGATGAGACGTCCGATAAGATGCCTGTAAGCTATGCGGACCGGACCCCGCCCCAGCGCTCAAAATCTCTCCTCCTCACCGCCTCGAATTCACTCGTTTCGATGGCTGGACCGCCTAAGGGTAACGCCGACGACGCGATGAAGACGGGCGAATTCCTCGTCAAGTCGGACGGGATCAGGGCAGTCTTCGAAAATACCACCCAGGGCGCGACAACGACCTTGCGGCACAAGCCGAGCGGTCTCGTCTGCATCGGACCGCAGATCGTATTCGTCCCGAAGGCGCAGGCGACGGCATTCGATCCGGCCATGCAGTCAGGCTGCCTCAACTGGGAATCCGGGGTGCAGCACAGCCTCACCGTTATTCCCAACAGCGGTTCCGTCTCGGCTGCCAAGGCGCTCGCCGCCCTGATGGCACACGAGCACACCATGTTCCCCGCGCTGGAAGCCCAAAAGACCGGGAGCACGCCCAGCCGCGGCGACCATGCCTCCGGCAGCATGGCCGGGACGGCAAATAACGCGCCGCAATATGTGCACTTCGCCGTGGCAACCGTGAACGGCTGGGTCGTTCTGGAGGAAACACGCGGCTCGCCCGAAGAAGCCGCCGATTGCGATCGCGTTGCCGAGGCGGATCTGAGTTACGCGATCGCCTCTATCCACAGGCCGGGCGCTTAACCCCCCTTTCCTACCCGCCGCCGATACCGCGCAGGAACACGCCGCAGGCCGCGCTCAGATAATCGTCAGCCTAGCGCGGCGATGGCGGCTCGCCCGCCATCAGGAGGCGGTTGTTCAAGTCGCCGAACACCGGTGCATTTAACTCGAGTTGCCGTAATCCTTTTCCTATTCAGGGCGGCGCGCTTTGTCGCCTGGGAGGTAGCAGCAGCCTCATTGAGATGGATATACGAAACATCTATGGTTCGTATATTCCAGCCTTCTGCCGAGGATTCGATGGGCATTGTGAAAATTGACGGCGAGCTTCACGAGGAGGCCCGTCGGGCCAGCACGGTCATGTGCCGGTCGATCAATGCCCAGGCTGAGTTCTGGATGAAGATCGGGATGCTTGCCGAGGCGAACCCGACTCTGTCCTTCAACGACATCGTGAAGATGCAGCTCGAGGCCGCGCAAGTCTGCGTGGCCGGCGCGGCGGCCGCCTGACATGGTCAAGACGCCCGACGAACTGACGCTCATGCGAACGTCCGGCAGGTTGCTTGCCTCTGTCTTCGAGATGCTGGACAGGCGCGATCTTACCGGTATGTCGACGATGCAGGTCAATGACCTGGTTGAGCGCTTCATCACGGTGGATCTTGCCGCGCGGCCGGCGAGCAAGGGGCAATATGGCTTCAAATATGTCCTGAACTGCTCAATCAACCATGTCGTGTGCCACGGCGTGCCCGATCCGGGCAAGATCATCCGGGACGGCGATATCATCAATCTCGACATCACGCTGGAAAAGAACGGCTTCATCGCGGACTCGAGCAAGACCTATCTCGTGGGCAATGCGCCGCCGGCGGCGCGCAGGCTGGTGCGGGTGGCGCAAGAGGCGATGTGGAAAGGGATAAGACAGGTGCGTCCTGGGGCGCATCTGGGGGATATCGGTTTCGCGATCGAGCGGCATGCCAGGAAGAACGGCTACTCGGTCGTGCGGGAATATTGCGGGCACGGCATCGGCCGAGAGATGCACGAGGAACCCCAGGTGCTCAATTTCGGCCGGCCAGGAACCGGCCTGAGGCTAAGAGAGGGCATGGTGTTCACCATCGAGCCGATGGTGAACCAGGGTATCCGGACGGTTTCGACCGAACGGGACGGATGGACGGTTGTCACAAAGGACCGGAAGCTGTCCGCTCAATTCGAGCACACCGTCGCGGTGACCGGGGACGGCGTCGAGGTGCTGACCTTGCGCGGCGACGGGACCTGACACCGGTCATTCAGGCAGGTGTCGCAGACGTGCACGCCGATCTTCTCGTCATAGCTCTGTCCAGAATCCGAAGTCGCCCATCCAGGTCGCGTCGGCGGGAAAGAACCGGTTCGGTCCTGCCCGCCCGTGCATCGAAAGCGATAGCCGCACATAATCCGCAGATATGGAAAGTTGCCTGTCGAGCAGCCCGCGTGCGCGGCTGTAGCCGTACGCGGACCAGTCACCGTATGCGCGGACCGATATGTAACCCTGGAGAGCAGCCCTGCGGAGCCACGCTGCCGCCTCCTTGGGATCTTCCGGCACGCCCTTGCCGTGGGCGTAGAACTCACCCAATGCGAGCTGGCAATGCACGTCTCCAAGCTCCGCGCCTTTCCGCAGGATCACGGCAGCATAGTCATAATCAGGCTGGGAAAGCTGTTCCGACAAAAGGCGCGCCAGGGGCCAGAGCGCGGGAACATAGTCGCGGGAACATGCTCTTCGCAGCCATGTCTCGGCCGCTGCGAGATCCTGTTTCACGCCGCGTCCCAAGCGGTACATCTCCCCCAGTTGGAACATGACCTGCGTATTGCCCTCGGTTGCCAGCGCCAGAAGCAATTCCGCGGCGCGCGCGCACTCGGCCTCCGGCCGGTTTCTGTCGAGCAACAGCTGCGCGAGCGCCAGCTTTGCCTCGTTGTTGCCTTGCGCTACCGCCTTTTCAAACCAGAACGTGGCGGTGCTGATATTGGCTTCTCCCAAAGCCCGACCGGCAAGGAGCAGGCCAAGTCCAAGCTGTCCGGAGACGTTGCCCTGTTCGGCGGAGGCTTCGAACCATTTCCGAGCCTCGGCAACGTCCAGGTCGACGCCGAGCGCCTTGACATATTGAAAGCCTAAAGTCGCCTGCGCCTTCGCGGATCCGGCCTCCGCGGCTCGGGAATTCCAATATGTCGCCCTTGCAAGGTCCCGCGCCACGGAAGCATGTTTCTGCCAAGGGTGACCGGCTTCAACCACGCCTTGCTGGCTTGCCCTTCTCAGCGCTCTGTCCCGGCTGCTTCGGCCGGTCAGATAGATATCACCGAGCCTGACCATTGCCTCGACCATATCCAGCCTGGCGGCAGCTTCATACCAGCGGACCGCGTCGGTGAGATTTTGAGCCGCGCCCAGGCCGCGTTCGTAGCAATCGCCTATCCGGTACAATACCGCCGGGTCATCGCACCCGGTCAGTTTGGAAAGGCGTGCAAACCCCGCGATATTGTCGCCCACGGAAAATTTCCGCTCGGCCGCCTTCTGCAGTTGGATTTGGCGGACCCGCTTGACGGAGTTCAGGAGGTCTTTGGGTTTGATTGACGCCTTGAGTGCAAAATTCATATCCCGCTCCAAAATCGGGAAGAAAATTTCCCTTCGGTTGACGGTTATCGGCGGCAGAAGAAAATGCGAGCGCACGGCACTCATCCGGCATCGCGATCACGGCAAAATCGGAACGGCGCCGTTCGCCCCAAGTATGCAAAGGGGGCTGAACCGGCACGGCTCAGCCCCGCATGCCCCGCATTAACTTAGGCGTACCAATGGTTTGTGGCTGGATGCAGCCCCATGACACTTTGGTCGATCTGGTGGAAGCCAGCGGCCAAGGCGGGTGAATTGCTTGCGAGATTGTAGTTGCCCCCGGCCTGGTTGACGAACAGGGCGTTGCCGAAATGGGCGTTGGTTTCGTGAAAGGCGGTGCCGAACGTTTGGAAGTGGCTGTTCAGCAGGTCCATGTAGAAATTGTTGTCGATGGTCGGGCTTCCGCCGTCGATGTTGCTGAAGGCGGCCGGCGTCGGAGACGTCGAGGTGATAATGTTGTGCGAGAACACATTGTTGGTCATCGCATGGCCGCTGATCGACTGGAACAGGGCCGCGGTATCCCACCCCCATGACGATCCGCTGGCTGACCCAAGATCGAAGATGTTGTTCGTTACGGTGATGTTGCTGCCGCCATGGATCTGCAGCGAATGATCGACGGTGTTGGCGACGATGTTGTTGGTGACTGTGACACCAGATGTGAGATCGTCGAGATAGATACCGACGATCTGAGGATGGTTCGCGGTCGAGATCGTTGACGCGATGTAGTTTCCGCTGATCTTGGTTTGGGTGTCCACGCCGCTGCGACCGAGAAGGTAGATCGCGCCGGTGTCGAGCGATTGCGAGCTAGTTCCGACATTCTTGATCATGTTGTCGATGACACTGTTGCCGACATTGACCGTGCTGGAATCCCAGTTTTCGATGCCAATGCCCATGCCGGCGGTGTTCTGCACCTGGTTGTGGCTGATGACATTGTTGTTGGCCCCGTGAAGAAAAATCCCGCCCCCTGTTGTCCCGGTGGCGCCGGTGCCGTTGATCAGGTTGCTGTCGAAGGTATTGCCGTTGCTCTGGTTGTCGACCTCGATCCCGCTGGTGGCTGAGTTATCGATCTCGTTGCCGGCCACGGTGTTGTTGCTCGAACCTTGCAGCAGCAGGCCTTCGTGGGTGTTCGAGAACAGGTTGCCGGTAATGTGATTGCCGCTGCCGCCCTTCAGCGTCACCGCGGCGCCATTGCCACCGGTATTCCGGAGCGTCAGCCCCTGGAGTGTGACATTGCTCGCGCCGTTGAGCTGCACGAGCGTCGACAGCGACCCTCTTCCGTCCAGAATAGCCTTGGCACCCGGCGCCGATGCGATGGTGATGCCGGTATCGGCCGAACCGAGATTGATGGTCGAGCCGAGGCTGTACGTACCGCCCTGCAGGTAAATGGTTTTCGTGCTGCTGTGCTCTGCCGCGGTTATCGCCTGCTGCACTGACGAGAAGGGATTGGAAGCGCTTCCGCTGCCGCTGCTGCTGCCCGACGTCGAGACGTAGAAGGCGGCACCAGTGGGCGGAGGCGGAGGCGGAGGCGGAGGTGGGGGTGGAGACGGCGGATTGGTTGTTCCGCCGGATATCGAAGCCGGGAGTTTAAACTCCGCGGTTCCGTTCCAATACATGTTTCCGTTGGAGGCGAGATCGCCC
>Ga0268266_10001828_pt1 | contig 24052 bp, 22 predicted proteins | sample KBSS13metaG_FD_190356 | JGI IMG/M metagenome (GOLD analysis project Ga0268266, IMG submission 190356) | Switchgrass rhizosphere microbial communities from Kellogg Biological Station, Michigan, USA - KBS S1-3 metaG (SPAdes) (version 2) | ecosystem: Host-associated > Plants > Roots > Rhizosphere... | reverse complement strand
GTTTCTCCCGATGCGGGCGGCGTGGAACGGGCGCGCGCTTTCGCTAAACGCTTGGACGCTGATTTAGCCATCATCGATAAACGCCGCCCGCGCGCCAACGTCGCCGATGTCATGAACGTGATCGGAGAAGTGCGAAATAAAACCGCGATTCTTTTGGATGATATGGTGGATACGGCCGGCACGCTGACTAAAGATGCCGAGGCCTTAAAAAGTTTTGGCGCCAAGCATGTGTTCGCCTGTTGTTCGCATGGCGTCCTATCCGGGCCGGCCATGGAACGCATTAATGCGTCGCCCATTGAAGAGTTGATGATCTCCAATTCCATTCCTCTGGGTGGAAAAGCCACACGTAAAGTAAAAGTGCTTTCAATCGCGACGATTTTAGCCGAGGCCATCAGAAGAATTCATGAGGATCAGTCAGTAAGTCAATTATTTGTATGACAGGAGTTAGGAGTCAGAAGTCGGGAGTCAGAGAAACACTGACGCCTGTCGCCTGATTCCTGACCCCTAATTTAAGGAGACCGTGTATGAGTGAAATTGTATTAGAAGCCGAAAAACGTGAACTATCTACCAAAGGATTTGTGAGTCAGCTTCGCCGGGATGGCAAAGTGCCGGCTGTCGCTTATGGCGATAACGAGCCCTCGATCACCCTCACGGTCAATGAAAAAAGCTTGCAGTCCGCCATCCATTCGGAACGCGGCCGCAATGCGCTCATTACTTTGAAAATTGGAACAAGCAGCCACGCGGTGTTGGTAAAAGCGTTGGATCGCCATCCCATCACGCGCGCCATTCGTCATGTGGATTTGCAACGCGTCTCGCTCAAGAAGAAATTCGAAGCGATGGTTCCGATTCACGTTAAAGGCGAAGCGCCCGGCGTGAAATTGGGTGGCGGTATTTTGGAACATGTGTTGCGCGAAATCCGCGTGCGTTGTTTGCCGACGGATATTCCCGCCGAATTTATCGCCGACGTATCGGCTCTGCAGATTAATACAGGGTTAAAAGCCAAAGACCTCGCTGTTCCTTCAGGCGTGGAATTGGTTATCGATCCGGAAGCGATCGTTGTTAATATCGTGGCGCCGACGATTCTTGAAGAGACGCCGGCTGCCGGCGCTACAGCGGCCACCACGGCTGAACCCGAAGTCATTAAGAAGGGTAAAGTGGAAGAGGGCGCTGAAGCTGTTGCCGCACCTGGAGACAAGAAAGCCGCTACTCCAGCGGGAGATAAAAAAGCCGCTGCTCCCGCCGCAAAACCAGACGCAAAGAAGTAACAATGCCGTCACCCTGGCGGACTGTTAGCCAGGGCCCATGTTGACGTTAACATGGATCCCGGCTAACGATCCGCCGGGATGACACCTAATGGATCTTTGCTTATGCCGATTCGGTTGATCGTAGGCTTGGGAAATCCCGGTACGCGTTACCATCCCACGCGCCATAATGTGGGCTATCGCGTTATCGATGTGTTAAAGGTAAATCCGCCGGCGGGTGTACGGTTGTTAAAACCGGAATCGGTATTTATGAATGAGTCCGGGCACCCGGTGGCGGAGTTGGCACGCAAAAATGGAATCAGCGCCGCCGAGCTTTTAGTGGTCTGCGATGATTTCGCGATTCCTTTAGGGCAGTTACGGATTCGTTCGAAGGGCTCTTCCGGCGGACATAATGGATTGAACTCCATCATTCAAACGATGGGCACAGCAGACATCCCACGTTTGCGCGTGGGAATAGGGCCGGTTCCTGACGGGGAAGATCCGGCAAATTTTGTGCTTAAATCTTTTGCCAAGAAAGAAGCGGACGCTGTGGATGCGGTTATTCAACGGGCGGCCGAAGCGACGCGAGTCGTCATCGCCGAGGGGTTAGAGCCAGCAATGAATAAATTTAATCAAAAAAACGGTGAGTCACAATGAAAGTGATCGATGTCATGCGTCCGGCGAAAGTGTCGCTCGCGCAAAACGCCAGTCTCGCACAAGTGGTAGATGCCTTTTTACAGCACCATTTAAACATGCTCACCATCGTCGATGCCGCGCAGCATGTGGTGGGAATTATTACACCGACCGATCTATTGGATTTTTTGTTTCCCCGTTTTTATGAACTGTTGCGTGACTACAACGCGTTAGAAGATAAAGGGCAATTGAGCAGTTTGTTCGGCGCGGCGTTTTCGGGACTGGATATTGCTGATAATAAACTTATTTTGGCCGCGGATATTATGCGTACCCATCTCATCTGGGTGAATGGCGACGATGCCTTGCTAGCCGCCTCCTCGCGCTTATTTGGTCAACGCATGGCGGAATTGCCTGTTGTTGATCGTGATCGCCGATTTTTAGGTTTATTGTCTGAAACGGATGTGATTTTGTCCTTTCTCAAAGGGCATGCCTTGGGTGGAGTGAGTAAGCGAGTAGGGAAGTAACTCACGATTATGGAAGTCCCTCAGTTTGTACACCTTCATTCCCATTCTGAATATTCGCTCTTAGACGGAGCCGCGCGTCTTACAGACGAAAAAGGCAAGCCGGGCGAATTGCCGAAAAAAATCGCGGAAATGAAAATGCCGGCCTTGGCGCTCACCGACCATGGCAATTTATTCGGCGCCATTGAGTTCTACCAATCCTGTAAAGCCGTGGGCGTTAAACCCATTATTGGCTGCGAAATGTATATCGCGCCTAAATCGCGCTTTGATCGTACATCGACTAAGGGCCAGGAAGAAGCCTATTACCACTTTACGGTCCTGGCGCAAAGTAATGAGGGGTATCAAAACCTTATTCAACTCTGCTCCTTGGGTTTTCTCGAAGGGTATTACTACAAGCCACGGGTCGATAAAGACATTCTCGCCAAATACAGTAGAGGACTCGTCGCGCTTTCCGGTTGTCTTAAGGGAGAACTGGCCGATAAAGTACTACGTGGAAAAGATGCCGATGTGAAAAAAGTCATCGATGATTATCAAGGCATCTTCGGCAAAGAAAATTATTATTTCGAATTGATGGACCATGGGATTGAAGATCAGCGGCAGCAAAATAATAAGTTGCTCGAGCTCTCTAAGCATACGGGAATCCCGCTCGTTGCGACGAACGATTGTCATTACTTAGAAAAAAGCGACGCCGATCCCCATGATGCGCTCCTTTGCATCGGCACCGGGTCTATGTTGGATGAACCCGACCGGATGAAGTTCCATGCCGCCGAGTTTTACTACAAATCTGCGATGGACATGATGAAAGTCTTTCCGACATGTCCGCAAGCAGTCACGCAAACGTTGGAAATTGCTGAGCGCTGCAACGTCGATATTCGTTTTGATCAAATGCTCTTGCCGCATTATGACGTCCCTGTTGGGCAAAATCCCGATTCCTATGTTGAAAAACTTTGCTTGGAAGGCCTGCAGCAGCGCTATGGCTCCGCCGCGCATACCTATCATGAACGCTTGCAGTATGAACTCTCCGTCATTCGCAAAATGGGATTTTCCACCTACTTTTTAATCGTCTGGGATTTTGTGCATTACGCTAAACGCCATGGTATTCCCGTCGGTCCAGGTCGCGGATCGGGTGCCGGCTCCTTAGTTTCATACGCCTTAGGAATCACGGATATTTGCCCTGTCAAATACGGCTTGCTCTTTGAACGATTTTTAAATCCCGATCGGCGTTCCATGCCGGACTTGGATATCGATTTTTCTGACGAAGGGCGTGAACGCGTCATTGCCTATGTTCGTCAAAAGTACGGGGAAAAAAGTGTCGCGCAAATTATTACGTTCGGATCAATGTTGGCGCGCTTGGTCATTCGCGATGTGGGACGCGTGATGGGTTTTCCGATTTCCGAGGTCGATCGGATCGCGAAATTAATTCCCAAAGAATTAGGCACCACGATTGCGATGGCGCGTAAAAATGTTCCTGAGCTGCAGCAAGAGGCCAAGTCCAATCCCCATGTGGAAAAACTTCTCACCACCGCCGCTCGTCTAGAAGGATTAAAGCGTCACACGGGTGTGCATGCGGCCGGTATCGTGATTGCGAAGGGGGATCTGACGCAATATGTCCCATTGGCTAAAGGATCTAAAGACGTTGTAACTACGCAATACAACGACGAGGCCTTGCTCAAATTGGGCATGCTCAAAATGGACTTTTTGGGTTTACGTACGCTCACCGTCATCGATCATGCCTGTCGTTTTATCCGCGATCGTCACAAGCCCGATTTTGATATTCGTTCAATTCCTCTCGATGATCCCGCCACGTTTAAACTCTTACAAGAGGCGAAAGCGATCGGCGTTTTCCAATTGGAATCCTCAGGTATGCGCGATCTTTTACGCCGGCTCCATCCGACGGTCTTCGAAGAAATCATCGCCTTAATTGCCCTGTATCGACCAGGTCCCATGGGTGCCGGCATGCTCGATGAATTTGTGAAACGTAAGCATAATGCAAACACGATTAAATACGACCACCCCATTTTAGAGCCGATCTTAAAAGAAACCTATGGCACGATTCTTTATCAAGAACAGGTTATGCAGATTTCACGCTCTTTTGCAGGATTCACGCCGGGCGAAGCCGATATCTTGCGCAAGGCCATGGGAAAGAAAATTCCCGAAGAAATTGAAAAATTGCGCGGCAAATTTATGGAAGGCGCGCAGAAGCTGGGCATTAAAGAAAAAACGGCGCATACTGTCTTCGAACAAATTGTGACGTTTGGCGGTTACGGTTTTAATAAATCGCACAGTACGGCTTACGGATTAGTGTCTTATCAAACCGCCTATCTTAAAGCGAATTATCCAGTCGAGTTCATGGCGGCATCGCTAACCAGTGAAATTGGCCACAGCGCCATCGGTAAAGAAGAAGATTCCAAAATCGTCGTCTTCCTCAATGAAACGGAAGCCATGGGGATTCAAGTCTTGCCTCCGGATGTGTTAAAAAGTTTTTCAAATTTTACGATTGAACCTTCACCCCCAACCTCTCTCCCTGTGGAGGGAGAGGGTGGCCGAAAGCCGGGGGAGGGTTCAGCGATTCGTTTTGGACTATTAGCGGTTAAGAATGTCGGTGAAGGCGCGGTGGAATCCATTGTTGAAAGTCGTAAAAAAGAAGGGACATTTAAAACCTTTGAAGAATTTTGCCAACGCATCGATCTTCGCCAAGCCAATCGCAAAGTCTTGGAATCCCTCATTAAAGCCGGCGCTTTTGACGGCTTACGGACGGACGCCGCTAAAATCGGCCGTGCACACATGATGTTGGAATTGGATCATGTCATGGCCCGCAGCGCCAAAATGCGCGAAGATACAGACTCGGGCCAACATTCTCTGTTTGGCTGGGAAGATATGAGCGCTACGGCTAAACAGCGTCCCGTGGAAAATGCTAACGGAGATGGCCGCCGGGGAATTTATTGGGCCGAACATGAATTGCTTTCTTGTGAAAAAGAAGTGTTGGGCTTTTATTTATCCGGGCATCCGCTCGCGCGATTCAAAGTGGAACTGGGCTTATTTTCTACGCATACGTTGAATACGCTGCCGTCTTCAGGAAGTTCCGTCCGCATCGCGGGCATGATTTCGAGCGTTCGGCGGATGGTCACGAAAGCCAAAAAAGAACCCTATGCGCGCTGCCGATTTGAAGATCTCGAAGGGGAAATCGATGCAGTAGTTTTCCCCAAAGCCTATGCCGCGGGCATTGCGCAACATTTAAAACCAACGGAAATGGTGGTCATTACCGGAAAAATTAATAAGCGCATGGAAGATTCGGGCGCGGAAATTTTAGTCGAAGAACTCGTGCCTATGGCGGTGGCACGTGAAAAGTACGTCTGTGAAATGATTGTGCGGATGAACGCTGGGATGGGTGAAACGATGCTCAACGAGCTGAAATCCACCTTGGGCCGTTTCCCTGGACGCTGTCAGGTCTGTTTGGAAATTGAAACCCCAGCCGCTGGATCTGTGGTTGTTGAAACTGATTTCCGCGTCAGCCCGTCCCCCGCGCTCTTTCAAGAAATTGAAAAGCACTTAGGTCCCGAATGCTGGAAGATTACTAGAATAGGAAGATAAAGAGATTATTAAAGGAGACCTCATGGATACCGAACGCAAAAATGTCATCACGCTTAAAGGCAATGCTTTTACTTTAATTGGACCCGAAATCAAAGTGGGAGATAAAGCCCCCGAATTTACGGCGCTGGCTGGCGATCTTTCTGCCGTCACCTTGGCCGCAAGTAAAGGAAAAACCCGTCTATTAATTGCGGTGCCTTCCTTAGATACACCCGTTTGTGACGCTGAAACGCGCCGCTTTAACGAAGAGGCCGCCAAATTATCCAACGTCGAAACCATCGTCATCAGCATGGACTTGCCTTTCGCGCAAGGCCGCTTCTGTCAAACGGCCGGCATCAAAAACATCAAGACGCTTTCCGATCATCGCGATGCCTCCTTCGGCAAAGCGTATGGGGTTTTGATTAAAGAGCTTCGCTTGCTTGCCCGTGCCGTGTTCGTCGTCGATGCACACGATGTCGTGCAATATGTTGAGATTGTTAAAGACGTGGCGACGCCGCCCAATTACGATGCCGCTTTAAACGCGCTTAAACAAAAAGCGAACGCCTAATCGTTGTCTTAAGCCTGCTCGCTTGTTCCCTTCCTCCGTTCGGGAGGAAGGGGCACAAGACGAGAAGACTCTACTGGCAATTAGTCCGGCAATATGACGTATGAGGATTTAGGGGCTTGAGCGGAATGGACATCATCCGCGGAGAGTAGCTGCATCAGCTGCTGATATTCCGGTTCGGTCGCGTCATCGTCATTCGAGCGATTCCGGACACCGCGTTGCGCATCCGGGTTTCTGACGACACGATGTTTCTTAATATTCTGATATTGAATAAGATTTCTTCGCGCTTCGGTATCCACGCCAAAGTGCAAGAGAAGCGATACATATTGGGTATCACCTAAATCTCCGTAGGGCATCCAGGCATAAGCAAATTCTTGTCCCCACATATGCAGTCCAAGTCCAGTCGAAAATCCGGCCAACGGGCTCAATCCTTTAAGTGTGTCGGTTCGATACCCCATGCGTAAAGACAACATTTCAATCGGCCGCCATTCGGCGCCCGTATGAAAGCTGGCGACATCGTCTTTTTCGTAGACCCCTTCCGAACTCACTAAGAAGTGCGTATTTGGTCGATAAGCCACGCCGACTTTGAACGCCATCGGCAGACTATCCCCATCGGTTAAAAATTTTAAGGAAGATCCCATATTGACCAATGCCGCGCCTAACTCGATTTGTTCATTGGCTTTATAGAGCGCTCCAAAATCTGCTGCATAGGCATGGGCGCCGACATCATCCAACTTCGCTTGAATCACTTTTCCAGTTAAGCCCACCGCTAATTTTTCACCGAGCGTTTGACCGTAAGAAAAGTTATAGGACGCGTAATGGCTGGTATAGGTGCCGATCGGATTTCCGTCATTGACGGCCATCCCATCGGCCTTAATATCGGTGCGGTCGATTTCTCCCGACCCTAAATATTGCATCGAGAATCCGATCCCGCGATGGGTGGTGGAATCCTCCTTATTAAAGGGATGGGCCACGCTAAAGTATTCATAATTCATGGATTCCAGATAAGAAAGGTGCTGGCCAGAAACTTCGGTTCCTGTAAGACGGCCTAAGCCGGCTGGATTCCAGGTCGGGGCATAGGCATTGGTAGCCAACGCCGTATAAGCTCCACCAAGCGCCGCTGGACCTGCGCCCACAGGAATATCTAAGAAGGCGGCGCCATTGGTTCCCGAGGACGCGTTCGATAGTGAAGACAAACTCAATATGGTGAGTATGCTAACAACCCCTCTGATCCCGGTCTTCATTGTTCGATTCCCCCTACGGCAAGTATTGCCGGTAGAAGTTACGGCAGGATGGCGTGAATGTAAACTCATCATTACACGTAAAGTAAGATTTGAATGAATCAATGTAAATACGGAAGTTGATCATTTTTGGCATGCCTACGAAATGAGTTGATTTATGGAAACGAAAAACTTGTAAAAAGTTAATGATTGTCAACGCTATGTCCTATTCCCAATCCGTGATTATATGCTGAGATTTTGGTGACAAAATGGTGAGGCAAATGGTGTTCACTTTTAATAGGTGGAATTCCTATCCATAGATATGCTTTATTTCTTTATAGAACGCTATGAGCCCACGCTTACCAACGAATTCGCTCGATAAAATCGACCATATTTTCTTTCTGATGATGGAAAACCGGTCATTTGACCATATGCTGGGTTATTTAAGCCTGGGTCCCAATGGGCGCACCGATATCGAAGGACTTAAAGAAGATTCGGCATGGATGGCCCGTTATGCCAATTCGTCGCCCGACGGGACGCATGCGTACGGCATCAGCCGTCTCACGCATCCCGATCAACAATTAATTGTGGATCCGGCACATGATCGTGCGCGAGTCGCTTTACAATTAGGGACCGGCACGCCAGGTTCTTATCCGATGAACGGGTTTGTAAAAACAACCTCAGATTTAGATCCTGAAACCGGGGCGCCCGTGGTGATGGGCTATTGGGGCGCCGAGGACGTCACAACATATGATTTTTTGGCCAAAGAGTTTGCCGTCTGCGATCATTGGTTCTCCTGTTTTCCAACGTGCACGCAACCGAATCGGCTGATGTCCTTGGCGGGCACGTCGCTCATAGCAGACAGCGCTCAAATATTGGCTCCGCAGAAATTAGTCTACGATTGGTTGGACAAGAAAAATGTGAGTTGGCGCGTGTATCACGATGGTCTTCCCTTTGCTGCCAGCATGCCGAACTGGTGGGGGGACGTGGTGTTAGGAAATGGATTTAGACCCTATAATCAATTCCGTATCGATAATAAAAATTTAAGTCCCTCCGATTTTCCGCAAGTCGTCTTTATTGAGCCGCGCTATACCAATGCCCCACATACACAGCCCCCATCCGATGATCATGCACCTTCAGGAATTAGTAATGGTCAACGGTTTATTCTTCAAGTTTACAGCGATTTGGTGGCTAACCCCGAGCGCTGGGCGCGGAGCCTTTTGGTCATTACCTATGATGAACATGGCGGTTTTTTTGACCATGTATCTCCCTTGCCAACCAATCCCACCGCCGGTGGTCCTTATGATCCATTTATCTCGACGGGTGTTCGTGTGCCGGCGTTTCTTATTTCTCCATGGATTGCACCAGGAAGCGTATTCTCACAACCGGTTGATCATCTCGCCTTCCTTCAGCTTCTCGCGCGGAAATTTGGTAAGGGGTCTTATTCAACCGACGTGGATAACCGCAAAATAAACGGGATTGCGCTCGGTGATTTGTCCCACATTCTTACCTTACCGAAACCGCGTTCGGAAATTGTATTCCCTGAACATCTCAATGCAGGGTATACACCGCAAAATGGCCCTATGGATGATGTCTCTGTGACGATGAAAAAAGCGCTGCAGAAAATGAAAAAACGCTACCCAAAGAAAACGCGCAAGCGCTTTCCCGAATTAACGCGTCATTTTTAGCAGCGCGAGCGGCGTAGCCGGTCGAGTTCAGATAGCCAATGGCTATAGGAAAGCGATTGTTTTAGGAGTAAACGAAAACTGGCAGAGTTCCATCGTCCGTCGGGATAATACATTCCATACGTCTCCAAACGCCAATGCACATACCGGCTCCATATTTTCCAAGCGTGGGAACTCCACCAGCGACGCGGAAGAAACCGGGCAAATTTAAGCATTAAGGTAACGCACATTCCGGCGTTCCCGCAGGTTCGGGATCTGTGACAGGCTCGACGTGACCGATAATATTATCGAGTGCTTCAGAGGCGTCGGTAGGGGGAATCTTCGGCGCTTGCGTAGCTTTCACAACCGGTGGTTTGAGAGGACCCCGATAGCGAAGTTGACCGTTTTCATCCAAAATGACGACCCAGGGGAAACCCGCGGGTTTTAAAAGCGACAATGTCCTTTGTTCTTCATCACGCACCACATAAATTTTCTCTAGCCCTGCTTTTTTCAGTTGAGCGGCTAAATCGCTAGCCGATTCTTCTTTTTCTGTACTGACGGCAACAAAGGAAACATGCCAATTTTTGAAACGTTCATAGTAACGATGGAATTGTGAAAGATAGGCGGGATCCTGCGGGCACCGCGTGGATAGAAAGAAAACGACAATGATTTCCGTGATTGATTTATAAGACAACAACGAGCGATTTGTTCCGTTCAAGTCTTTCACAACCAACGTTTCCGGCAATCGTTGACCGATTAATAACGGACCCGTTAGGGTCGTTGTCGAAACCGAAGGGGGGCAGCCCATCAACATTCCTTGAGCGCTGATCCATGAACTGAGTAAAAGGAGCGGCCAAAGCCGGATATTAATGGCCACATGTCGCTCCATTGGATGTATTCTCAACCGTGCAGGCCATCCCCGTCGTGGAAGAAGCCGCCGTGGTTTCAGTAGCGCCCAGCTCATGCAAAAGCTCATGCGCCGTTTCTTGATCAGACTTTGTTTCTGGAACGGCATCCGGGGGCGCGGGCAAGGTAAGAACCTGGCGCAATTGTGCGATGGCTTTTTCTCTTTGGTTATTATCGATGAGCGCCCGTGCATAAGCGATATGGTTAATGGCATGCGTGGGATCATCGGTCACAGCGGCTTCGGCTTCTGCCAGGGCTTTCTTTTTATCTCCGACAGAAATGACCGAGGGCGCCTGGCGATAAAATTCGGCCAACAGCATATGGGCATAAGCGTAATGGGGATTAATTTCTAAGGCCTTTTTAAGCGCGGCAACCGCCTGCTTCACTTTTTTTAAACTGCTGGTTCCTTTATGGAGATTCGCCCATTGTCCGATGGCTTCGGCGTTATACGCCCAGGCTTCGGCGCTTTGTGGATTTTTAGCCACCGCTTGCTCGCCGGCTTCACGGCCCAAATCGGCCCACTTTTTTTTCTCTGCAGAATCAGTCGTGTGTCGAACTTGACGTCCAAGCGCTTGCGTCAGAGGAATCCACAGCGTCGCTTGGGTAGGATTTTCTTTGAGCGCTTCTTGCCACAAATGAATGGCTTTTTCTGTTTGACCGGCTTGATCGCGATTGGCCCAGGCAGTCTGCGCCTGTTGACTGGATGTTTCCGCATAAACATAGGTCGAGAGGGCGACTAATAGCCATAGACGTACGGGGGGCCAGGTCATAACAAATCCTTTATATCGAGTCTTAATTGATCTGCTGTTGTGAACACGTGAGCGCGAATGCCAATGCCTTTGGCGGCGACAATGTGCGCTTCTAAATCATCCGTAAAAACAGCCTTGGATGCGGGAACTTTCGCTTTTTCCAAAACATGCTCAAAAATAGCGGACTCCGGCTTGCGTAGACCGACGGCATAGGACGCAATCGGAATTTCAAACCATTTCATAAAATCATGCCGATCGCGCACGTACGACCAATGCATTTCATTGACATTCGATAGCATAGCCAGGCGATAGCGCCCACGTAATTGATCGATTAAGGCCACCGTATCTTTTTTCTCTGTAAAAATATCACACCATAGTGGCTTAAAGGCCTCATAGGTTAGTCCATTAAATTCCACAGCCTCACTGAGCTTTTCAAAAAATTTCTCAGAGGTAATGCCGCCGCGTTCATAGGCGTCCCACAAAGGTGTCGTTTCGAAAAAGTGATGAATCTGCTCTTCGCTTAAAGGGCTATAGCGCTTAAGATCACGAATCACTTTTTGAAAATCAAAATCCACAAGCACGCGGCCTAAATCAAAAATTAGAAGTTCGGGGTTCATTTACGCACAAGCGACACGGTGGTTTTAGGCTCGCCTTTAATCAAGCCCATAATCGTTTTAATGACATTTGCCGGCCATGTTCCTTTCCTTAGAGCAAATTTGAGCATATTCCCATTGACGGTGGATACGTCTTCTAGTTTATGGGCGTTTTTTAACGTTGTACGTAGCAGTTCCCAAGTCAATGGATCGTCTGTTTTACGGGGAATCTTGAGCTCGTTTTCCGTCTTTACAATAAGACGATGGTCTGGTCCCTCCAAGGTCGTTATATCTTCGCGTTTCGCGAAGGCCATTGTGGCTTCAGCAATTTTGGTCTGTTCGGTTTCAATCGCTTTAAGAGCGGTCTGGAGCGCGGCTTTTTGTTCTTCCAGTTTGGCGTAATGCATCACTAATTGGACACCAGAATTTTCTAGATATTCATTGACCGGTAATTCCGCCACTGCTTCGACATGTTTCCAAGCGGGACAGATGGTTTTATATTCACACCAATCACATAAGGCGCTGGTCCGTGGCTCCCAAGTTCCAGAGGCAATTTCTTCTTCCACACGATAAATGACGCCAATAATGCTGGCTTCTAACGAAGCTAAATCTTCGCTGGTTCGCAGGGAGGTGAGCTCTTTATCGGCAGCGAGATAATGCCAGACCAGCTTGACGCGTTTGGCATCGGGCCAGCGTTGCAGAAGCCCAATTTGATAAAGCGCGAGTTGCCGGTCGGCATCGGCTTCTGCTTGCGTAGGAACGCTGCTCCCGGTTTTGTAGTCATGAATTTCATAAGTTTCGGTCGCAGGATCCCAGGTCAAACGGTCGATGAATCCTTGAATGCTATAGGTCCGGGTTCCATCGGAGAGTTTTATTTCGATGCGTTCTTCAAGTCCTAAGGTCCGGCCTTGATTAAAGGGTGTGTAGCGGTTGTAGTAATCGGTAATACAGCGGCGACCTAGTTCAAAATAATGGCCCGGATTTAATTCTTTGCGCACGATTTGCACATCGGCATGCCAATGTTTCTCCCATTCCCGCTCATAGAACCGCAATACCTCGTCCAAGGTCATCAGCTTGGTGAATTTAAGTTCTTTGTAAAGTTGTTCCAGGGTTTCATGGACACGTTTGCCCATAAATGCTTCAACGCCCTCGGTCTCAGATTTGAGTTTATCGATGTAGCGGAACTTGTACTTACGCGCGCATTGCTGAAATGATTCTAAACGTGAATGGGAATACATGAATACCTCGATTATAACAACGACGCATTTATTAAAATGGTTTCCATGGAACATCAAACGTCGGTCCAAGGTCTAGGGTCTAAGGTCCAAAGTCTTTTGCAGGGTCTATTTGAGTGTTGGACCTTGGACATTGGACTTTGGGGTGTTGTTTTATTGGTGGTTTTATCAGCTTGCGCGACGGTTCCCTATACGAATCGGAAGCAATTTAATTTTGTTGGGGAAGCGGAAGAAAGTCAATTAGGGCTGCAAGCTTATCAGGACGTGAAAACAAAAAATAAAATTTCTACAGATCCGGAAATTAATGCGCTGGTTCAACGCGTGGGTAAGCGCATCGCGGCGGCTGCCGGAAAACCTGATTGGGATTGGCAATTCACCGTTATCGATGATCCCAAAACGGTGAATGCCTTTTGTCTCCCTGGCGGGAAGATTGCGGTATATACGGGGATTCTTCCATTAACCAAAGATGATGCCGGACTAGCGGTTGTCTTGGGACATGAAACGGCCCATGCCCTGGCCCATCATGGCGCCGAACGCATGACTGAACAGACGGTCGCCAATTTCGGTCTACAGGCCGCAGCAACGACTGGCTTGATAAAAACCCAAGCCCAGTTGCAGGGTGTAGAAATGGTTTACGGGATTGGTCGTGGGTTGCCGCATAGCCGAAAACAAGAATCGGAAGCCGACCACATTGGACTGATTCTTATGGCCAAAGCGGGTTACGATCCGCAAGTGGCAGTGCCTTTCTGGCAGCGCATGGCGGAATTAAGTAAAGGGCAAGCGCCGCCCGCCTTTCTTTCCGATCACCCCTCCGACGCTCAACGCATCCAAGAAGTACAACAAGAAATGCCGGAAGCTTTGACGTACTATAAACGTTAGACGTTTAGTCGCTCAGCCAGCGACGGCGTAGTTCGTCGGTAATGGTTTGCTTGGCTTCGGTCGGCATTTCTGGTGGTAGTGCGGGTGCTGGCGTCTTTGTTGAATGCATAAAAAATTGGGCACTCATCCATCTGGCGCCGGTGCCTTGAATCATTTGGCGAATGCCTTTGTCATTAGAAACCACCACGAGCACGCGCGGATTTTTTGTTTCCCGCACTTTGCGGATAATCCAGTCATCGGCGGTTTCTCCAGAGGTGTACACCACCGTAATATCGTGATGATGTTCTTCATTGCCCCACCCTTGACGATTATCAAAAACAACGGTAGACGGATTTTTTCCTTGTGGACGCACTTGGGATAGCCAGAGCAACAGTCCCAGACGTTTTTCTATCCAGGTCCCCGGCGGCATTTCCGGGAAGGCAAAAAGAACGTTATACCCATCAATGAGGTAATGCAGCATAGTTTTATTATAACGACGGATTTTAAAATCGGCTGCTAATTAAAAATCGGATGGATTGGGTATCGGTGCCGCGAGAAAAGTAGGTGACGTAATCACCCATGCGATTGAAAGAGACTTCGGAGAAGTTGGCTTTTTGTGAATAAAAGAGCGGAAGATCAATACGTGAAGTGAAAAATCCAGCGACCGGCGTGACGTAGCTAAAACCGATGGTGCAGTCTCCGCGTTTTACAGTCGCATGCGTTTGATTGATGCGATGGTCGATACGTAGGCTTTGACCGGAGAGTTTTACGATATAGCCACGGCCCCAATTGTAAGTGCGTGGTAAATGATTCACAACCGGAATCAGCTCAATCAAATCTTCAGGACTTTTATAGTGAGAAGGTTGTTCTTCAGCCGCTGTATTCAGGTTGTAGGCTTGGGCATGTGCGCTATGGGGTTTGCTAAGTAACCATCCCAGGGTCAGAACTAACAGCCAGTAAAACGCTCGGCGTTGTGTTCTTCTCATGAACCCAGGGTAGCCGATGGATGTTACGCCTCTGCGGCTTTTGTGTGAACTCCATGTTAATTGTCTTATTCGACCGTCATCTCAAGATTGTAATCGGAGATCTATTTTGTATTGAATTATAGATCTAATTTAGAGCCCCCCGTCAAAATCTGGGGGGAGGGGGGCAGAGTTCAATTTTTAAGCTAATTTTTTTGTAAGAATCTCTGTGGCTAGCTGCGGATTGGCTTTGCCCTGGGATTTTTTCATGACCCAGCCCACAAGTGATCCTATCGCGCGTTCTTTGCCCCCTTTATATTCTGCAACTGCTTTAGGAAGCTCAAGAATGGCTTCGTCGCACCATTTAGCAATCGTGGCTTCATCGCCGACTTGGAGCAGACCTTTAGATTGCACAATTTTATCCGCCGCTGCCCCCGTGTCAAACATTTCGCCAAAAACATCTTTGGCTGTTTTCCCAGAAATGGTGCCTTTTTGCACCAAAATGACCAGTTCGGCAAGGCGTTGGGGGGAGAGAGGGGATTCTGTAATGCCTTTATTAGCGGCATTTAAGCGGCCTAATAATTCCGTGGCAATCCAATTACAAACGGGTTTTGCCGCCTCAACTCCGGTCACTTTCACGGCGGCTTCAAAATAATCAGCTAAGGCGCGGTCCGCGACAAGAACTCCAGCGTCATATTCTGAAAGCTTTAAATCCGCCATAAAGCGTTGGCGTTTACGATCCGGAAGTTCGGGCAAAGAGGCTTTTAGCTTGTTAAGAAAAATTCCATCGAGATGGATGGGTACCAAATCCGGCTCGGGAAAATAACGGTAATCATGCGCTTGTTCTTTGGAACGCATCGATACGGTGATTTGTCGGGCGTCATCCCAGAGGCGGGTTTCTTGAATAATACGGCCTTCGCTATTTAAAACCTCGTGCTGGCGTTTGATTTCATAATGCAGCGCCTCTTTCACCGCTTTGAACGAATTCAAATTTTTAATTTCCGCTTTGGTTCCTAATGTTTTATGTCCGACAGGACGCAGCGAAATGTTGGCATCGCAGCGCAGCGAGCCTTTTTCCATATCACAATCGGAAATATCCAAATACTGAAAAATTTGTTTGATGGTGGTCAGATAGGCATAGGCCTCTTCGGGTGTGGAGAGATCCGGTTCCGATACGCATTCGGCGAGCGGAATGCCGGCGCGGTTTAAATCCACTAAAGAATAATCGAGCTCGCGTGAGCCAATCGTATGGATTAATTTACCAGCATCTTCTTCCAAATGAATACGCAGCACGCGGATATCTTTCATGCGCCCATCAGCGCCCACGATTTTGACAATGCCATTTTTGACGATAGGTAAATCATATTGCGTTATTTGATAGGCCTTCGGAAGATCGGGATAAAAATATTGTTTACGTGAGAAAACAGAATGCGCCGCAATTTCGCAACCTAGGCCAAGACCGGCGCGCGCCACTAATTCGACGACCTTCCGATTCAGTACCGGCAATACGCCCGGATGACCACAACAAATAGGACAAATCTGGCTATTCGGCTCAGCGCCGAACGTGGTAGCGCAGGTGCAAAATAATTTCGAGTCCGTTTTTAACTGGACATGGACTTCTAGGCCAATAACCGTCTCTAAATTCATTGGGGTCGTTCTGCTCCTTCTGTGGTCCCCGTTCCTTTTAGGCGCGCCAGAATTTTTCGATCGGATTTATAACGCACGCGATTGGCAACATCGGCCATGGGAATCCATTGCGCTTCTAAAATTTCTTCGGGATCATGAACGCCGGTTTTTTCTAACGGTTTCATGATGAACCAGGTCACGGTTTTCTTTGTCAAAATACCGTTACGCTCAAACCAGTACGATACTTTTTCGAGCGGCGCCACAATGTCGCAACGATAGCCAGTTTCCTCTTCGACTTCGCGCAACGCCGCTTGCTCTGCGGTTTCGCCGGCTTCGATATGTCCTTTAGGAAATGTCCAAAGTTCTTTTCCGTCTAACGTTTGAACGCGGATCATTAATAACTGATCTCCATCGCGCGCAATACCTCCCGCCGAAAATTCAAAGCGCGAGGCGCGCCGGAATGCAGTTGGTTTTTTAGGTGACACTGGGAATTTGCTGATTCCACTCATGATCTTTCTCATATTGATGCGCTAAGGCTAAAAGTGTTTCTTCCTCAAAAGGCCGTCCCAATAACTGCAGACCAATCGGCAACTTTGTTTGCGTAAATCCACACGGTAAACTTAAACCGGGAAGGCCCGCTAAATTGCAAGAAATCGTAAAAATATCGGACAAATACATTTGTAAGGGGTCCGATACTTTTTCTCCCGGTTTGAATGCGGCGGTTGGCGTCGTCGGAGTGGCAATAACATCCACGTCTTTAAAAGCATTTTCAAAATCACGAATAATGAGCGTCCGCACTTTTTGCGCTTGCGAGTAATACGCCTCATAGTAGCCGGAAGAAAGCGCATAGGTGCCAATCATGATCCGGCGTTTCACTTCCGGTCCAAAGCCTTCGCCGCGGCTTTTCTCATAAAGTTCAAGGAGATTGGCGGCTCCGGTGGTATGGTGGCCATAGCGAATGCCGTCAAAACGCGACAAGTTCGAGCTCGCCTCCGAGGGGGCAATAATGTAATACACGGATAAACACGCATCGGTATGCGGTAATGAAATTTCTTTCACTGTTGCGCCTAATGCTTCTAGGGCTTTCACGGCTTGGCGCACGGCTTGTTCCACCTCAGGATCCAAACCGCCAATAAAATATTCCTTGGGTAATCCGATGCGCAAGCCTTTGAGTGATTTGGTTAAGGCCGCTCCATAATCGGGAACCGGTTTTTGGATACTGGTGGAATCGCGGCTATCGGCTCCCGCAATCGCCTGCAGTAGGAGCGCAGAATCTTTGGCGGTTGTGGAAAAGGGGCCAATCTGATCTAGCGATGAGGCAAAGGCCACCAATCCAAAACGCGACACGCGGCCATACGTGGGTTTTAATCCTAAGACGCCGCATAAAGCCGCCGGTTGGCGTATCGATCCCCCGGTGTCACTGCCTAAAGAGATCGGAGCCATACGTGACGCTACCGCCGCTGCACTCCCACCCGAAGACCCCCCGGGAATGCGCTGTATGTCCCAGGGATTTTTGGTCACGCGAAAAGCGGAATTTTCTGTCGATGATCCCATGGCGAACTCGTCCAAATTGGTGTGACCCATGAAGATCGCATCGGAAGCGCGCAGTTTTTGAATGACGGTCGCATCGTAAGTGGCGACGTAGTTCGCTAAAATTTTAGAAGAGCAAGTACATTTCTCGCCGCGGATTAAAAGATTGTCTTTGATCGCGATCGGCACGCCCGCCAAAATTCCGACGGGTTCGTTTTTGGCGATTTTGGCATCGACATCCTTGGCTTGCTGAAGCGCCTGTGAATCGTAGATCTCGTTATAGGCTTGAACTTTGGAGTCGAGCTGATGCGTGCGCACAAGAAACGCCTCCACCACCTCTTGGGCTTTCACTTCGCGCCGGCGCACACGTCCGGCAATCTCAAAAGCGGTCAATGCATGCAGGCTCATTCAATTACCTTTTTGACTTTAAAGAAGGGGCCTTCGCGGTCGGGAGCATTTTTCATCAGCTCGTCGCGTTCAACGCCTTGTAAACGTTCGGTTTTATCTTCACGCCAAATATTAACGGCCGGCCACGGATGCGCGGTAGGAGGAACGCCTTCCGTATTTAAAGCGCGGAGGTTTTCCACATAACCCAAAATGGAATCGAGCTGAGAAGTGAATCGTTCTTTTTCTTCTTCAGAGAGCGCTAAACGTGCGAGTCGCGCGACGTGTTCGACATCTTTTTTAGTTAAAGCCATGCGGCATTTTAGCTTGCGCAGTCGTTAAATACCAAATAAGCGGCAGAATTTTCAGCGTTAACTGTTAGGGGGAGTCCGCGATTCGCGTTTACCGTCGTACCAGAATTCTAAGCCTTCGCGTTGCTTGAGGATTTTGGGGCCGTGACAAGCAATGCGACCAAGCATCTGCACCCACCACCAAGGCGAGTACATCCGCATCTTCCGAGCCGACGTGATGACAGGCGTCTTGAGGAGAACAAAGTGCCCCTGTTTTTTAAGCGCTTGTGAAAAAGGAATTTCCTCGCTGGCATACAGCGTCTCATCAAATCCGCCGACGGCCTCAAAGGCTTCGCGCTGAGCGAACATGCAACAACCGGCCGCCCAACGGAGAATTCCCATATAAATAAAATTAAAGAATTGAACGCTGAGGTGATAAAGCCGGTGGATCTTCGGATCAAACTCCACCCACGCTCCGCCACCGACGGCACCGCCCTCAATGGTGGTTAAGATCTGGGATATCAGCGGGATCGGAATTTGCGTGTCGGCATCGATAAAAATGAAGACAGATCCGCGCGCCGCTTTTGCGCCCGCATTCCGAACCGCGGAAATTTTTCGCAAGTGAACATCAATCACCTGCGCGCCATACTGCTGTGCGATAGCGGGTGTTTGATCTGTGGAATGGTCATTAACGACTAATACTTCAAAAGGTTCATGGGTTGCGCGAGCGGAGGCAAAGATGGCCTCTAAGGTGACGCCCAATTCCACGGCTTCGTTGTAGGCGGGGACAATGATGGACACTAACGGAAGAGTCGTCATCCAACGATCTGAAAATAATGCCTAAAGTTGCTCAAGGCCGGCGTATTTAATGAGGAGTTTTTTCCATTGGCCGGAGTCAAAGAGGACCATGACTTTGAGCGATTCCCCCGTCCCAGTTTTCTCGATAATTTTTCCCGAGCCAAACTCGGCATGACGGACGCGTGTGCCGACGGCCCAGGCTGTAAGGGCGGAGGCTTCTACGTCATGCGGGATGTGGCCCGGAGCGGGAGCGGGTGAGTGAGGGAGTGGGGGATGGGGAGAAACAGCATGTGGCGCCCCCTCCCTTCCTCTGCCCCCCTCGGACGTCAGTCCGCCTTCTTCGATGAAACGGGATGGCGCATTCCAGCGCGAGCGACCAAAAATGCGGCGACTGGCCGCCCAGGTGATATGCAGTAATTTTTTTGCACGCGTCATGCCCACATAACATAGGCGGCGTTCTTCTTCTAAATCTTCCTGCGAAAAATCCGATTCGCCGATGGGGAAAAGCCCTTCTTCCATGCCGGTCAAAAACACGCAAGGAAACTCCAGACCTTTGGCGAGATGCACCGTCATTAACGTGACATAGTTGGGTCCGGATTCAATTTCATCGGAGTCCGCGACTAGCGACACTTGTTCCAAGAACCCGGCTGTCGATTTGTCGGCCGACCGCTCTTCATATTCATCAACCGCGTTGAGAAATTCTTTGATGTTTTGCGCGCGAGTTTGCGATTCAGGGTCTTCGTCGGCTTCCAAGCTGCGCAAATAGCCGGTCGCATCTAAAATTTGATGCGTCATTTCTTTCGCTGTCCAGGTATCGCGATTGGCCATCAAAGTGGAAAGTAAAAGATGGAATTCGGTGGCCGCTGCTTTGGCGCGTGCTGAAATGCTGAGAACTTCTTGGGCGCGTTCCAAGGCATTAAAAAAGGATAGTTGATTATCAAAAGCAAATTTCTCGATCGCCTCCAGCGTTGTTTTTCCAAGACCGCGCGTCGGCGTATTAATAATACGTTTCAAACTCAACGCATCTGCGGGGTTGATGACGACGCGCAAATAAGCGATGACGTTTTTGACTTCTGAACGGTCATAGAAACGGACGGACCCAATAATTTTATAGGGAATTTCCAGCCGGCGCAGCGCATCTTCGAGCACGCGCGACTGAGCATTAATGCGGTAGAAGGCGGCAAAGTCCGCGTAGCGATAATCTTCATTGCGTACGCGATTGAAGATCGCGCTGGCCACGGCTTGCGCTTCTTCACGTTCGTCGGCAAATTCATCAACCGTAATGGGATCGCCGCCTTTTTTCTCCGTCCACAATTTTTTGTCTTTGCGGAATTGATTATTTTTAACGACGTTCCAAGCGGCATTCAGAATGACTTCGGTGGATCGATAGTTTTGCTCGAGCTTAATGACCTTCGCTTCAGGATATTCTTTTTCAAATTCCAAGATATTGCGGATGTCGGCTCCGCGCCATACATAGACGCAATTGTGGACAACCCAGCGATTGGCGATGTAATTATGAACATGCTCCACATCCAGGTCGTAAACATGGCCGGAATATTTTTCAATCTCCACTGATTCAATTTCGTCATCGACAATGGACTTCCCATCAAACACGGCAATCATCATTCCCTGCCGTAGATGCGAAATGGGATGAAAATCCAAACGCCCATTTTTAGTCAAAAATGCCGAAAAATAAATATCCAGTTGCCCTGCCGCTTCGCTAATTTGTTCGGCTAGTGCAAGGCCTTGATCATAATGGAGATGAGATGACTCGATGCGCCAGGTATTGCGCCGGCCGGGCCGAGTATGGAATTTCTTTGTTTTTAAATGGTCTCTGAGAGTGGTATCCGTCGTATTGAGGGCGACGCGATGCATCCCCCAGGGATGAATCGCACTGAAGCGCCCATCGCCAAACATACGAAAATGGACAATTTGGCGATCATCCGCCTTCGTTCCCGAAATGCCTTTCGGCCGAAAATGAGGATAGTGCGCCGAAAGCGCTAAATCCTTCATCAGGGCTTGCGCGCGTTCTCTTGTATCCAATTGGCTATATAAGCGATTCAGTTGTTGCTGAGTAAATTGAATTTTACGGTTATCGGCATCAAAGACTAAGGTTGGGATGCCATACTGAAAGGCATATAAGGCTTCGTAATATTGGGCTTCTGATCGACTGGCGCAAACGCGCAAGACCCACACGAGCCCTGAACGAAATTGATCTTTACGAGGAGAGCGGACGCTCTTTGCGATTCCGATTCGATATCCTTTATCTTTTCTATACATCAAATAAACATAATGATGGCCTTCTTTAAGTCCGAGTCGCGCAAATACCATATGCTCAGGAGTGCCTCGAAGGACATGGCCTTTCTTCGTACGAATTCGATGCATCGCTCCTTCGTAGAAGCGCTTATGCACTTTTTGAATACGCGTTTCCATCGTACGACCACGACCAGCGGCGGATAGCACCTTATCTCCGACCTCTAAAGCATCGATGCGTTTTAATCCGCTTGGCGTTTGGATGAGCGTGTCGCCGGGCACGCATTGATCGTCATCTCCAACGACGCAAAGATTGCGATGTTTGGCTACTAAACTTTTGGTCAACACATATTGCGCGCGGTTGGTGTCTTGATACTCGTCGACCATCATGTAGCGGAAGCGATCTTGATATTTTTCGCGGATGGTGGCATGGTCACGTAAAATTTCGGCCGACTTCATAATTAGATCACCGAAGTCCAGCGCATTAGAGGACGTCAATTTCTTTTGATAGAGCCGATAAATGCCAGCCACCATTTGTCGGAAGGGGTCGGTCGATGTTAAGGCGTGGATTTCATAAGAGGCCGCATCAATGAGTTCATCTTTGGCGCGGGAAATAAGTCCCAAGATCGTAGATGGTTTAAACTTCTTCTCATCCAAGTTTAGTTCGGTTAAACATTCTTTAATCAAGCTCTTTTGATCGTGATCATCATAAATGACGTAATGGTTGGAAACGCCAATAGCCTGACCTTCACGTCGCAAAAATTGGGAGCAAAAACGGTGAAAAGTGGAAATCACAACCCCTTGGCCATGACCGGCCGTGATTTCGTTGACGCGCTTTTGCATTTCTTCGGCGGCTTTATTCGTGAAGGTCACCGCCAAGATATGCCAAGGCGCAACGCCTTTTTCTAATAGATGGGCGATGCGCGCGGTGATTACGCGTGTTTTTCCGGACCCTGCTCCGGCCAAGATTAAGACCGGACCTTCTGTGGTTATAACGGCTTCGACTTGGCTGGGATTTAATGTGGGCAACGCTGGAGTCATAAAATATTCCCTATTCTATATTCTCCGCCCTGGTACTGCGCGCAAATATTCATTACGATGAGCTATGAAAATTAAAAGAGGGTCATCGGGATTTACGCTTATTGAACTAATGATCACCATCGCGATCATTGGTATTTTGGCGGCGATTGGCATTCCGCAATATACGAGTTTGGTGTCCAAATCACGCGAAGGGACTGTCATGGGAAATTTGGGGACCATACGATCTGCCTTGTCGACATATTATGGCGATGTCGAAGGTATTTATCCCGTGGATAGTGGAAACTTGGATTCGTTAACAACGGGCGGTAAATATCTGCAAGGCCTTCCTCTAATTTTGCTTCCCCAAACGGCCAATAGCATAGGGCACGCCCCGTCAAACGCTGTGGCCAATCTAACGATCGATGACACGGGCGGATTTTTTTACTACAACGGCGGTTCCACGCAGCTCGAGTGGGGGCAAGTGGTCGTGAATTGTCTGCATCAAGATCTTCATGGAACACCCTGGAGCGCCAATTAGTCTTTCATGCCTTAGCCATGCCGCTGGCCTTTGTGAATCGCTGGGTCGCCATCGGTCTTTATATGGGTGTCGCGTGCTCTGGCTTGCACCCTAAGACCCTTAGCCTCTGCGCGCGGCTTCGATGGTGGCCACGTCTATTTTTTTCATCGTCATCATGGCTGCGAAAACGCGTTTGGCTGCAGGGCCGCCAGCGGCCAGTGCTTGGGTGAGGACAACCGGCGTGATTTGCCAAGAAAGGCCCCAGCGATCTTTGCACCAGCCGCAGGCGCTTTCCCTGCCCCCATGGCTCACAATGGCCTTCCAATAGCGGTCGGTCTCGGCCTGATTTTTGGTCGCAATCTGGAAAGAAAAGGCTTCGTTATGCTTAATCCCCGGGCCGCCATTGAGGCCAAGGCAGGGAATGCCGCAAACGGTGAATTCCACCAGCAGAATAGTTCCTTTTTTCCCGTTGGGATAATCCGCGGGCGCCTTGTGAATAGCCGTAACTTTGCTGTTTGGAAATGTAGCTGCATAGAAGCGCGCTGCGTTTAGCGCCTCTTTATCAAACCAGAGACAAACTGTATTTTTTGATGGCATCGTTAACTCCTTGTGATGTTGACATTTACTCTTAGTCCAGTGGAGGCTGCGGCGCTACTTTGATGATTGTGGTGTCGGGTTTAGAGTATATCCATCCACCCATATTTAAAGACCATGTTTGTTCATCAAAATGATAAGTGATTTGCTTTTTGATGGGATCAAAGGCTTTAAGTCCATCGCCGACATAGAGTTGAAAAACGCGAATGCGATCGACATCCGGTTCCCTGAAGACACGCCACGCGAGAAGAAAGACCAGCGTGAGCGCGAGAAGGGCGCTGATTTTCAGAGTGCGCGCTCGCGGCACAGTGGCTTATACGCGTTGC
>Ga0268266_10001827_pt1 | contig 24052 bp, 19 predicted proteins | sample KBSS13metaG_FD_190356 | JGI IMG/M metagenome (GOLD analysis project Ga0268266, IMG submission 190356) | Switchgrass rhizosphere microbial communities from Kellogg Biological Station, Michigan, USA - KBS S1-3 metaG (SPAdes) (version 2) | ecosystem: Host-associated > Plants > Roots > Rhizosphere... | reverse complement strand
TGTCGTTCGAGGCGACCGGGTCCGCCTCGCCACCCGCGTGCGCTGTAACCATGTCCGGTTTCACGCCCTGGGAAACGAGGTATTCCATCACGGCTTCAGCCCGCTTCTGCGACAGCGCCTCGTTCGAGTCGACGCCCTGCCGCCGTAATGCAGAACCGACCGGGGCGTTGTCTGTATAGCCCGTCACAACCAGCTTCGACTGCTGATCTGGCGCCAGCTTTTGTGCCATCCTGGAAATGATCTCCTGTCCTTGCCGGGTCATCTCCCATGAGCCCGACCGGAACATCAGGTCGCTGTTGACGGTGTACTTGATCGCCCCGTGCAGCCGGTCGATTTGGGTATTGGCCGCGGCCAGTTGCTGATGGCTGGCAGCAAGTTCCGCATCCTTCGCGGCCAGCTGCTGCTGCGATCGCGCCTGCAACGCGTCGTATTCGCTCTGCGAGACGCAGCCGGCAAAAAGAACAGGCGCCGCGAGCAGGAGCGCGAACCCCGCGCTGCGTGTGAAAGTAAGATCCGTCATTTCAAGTACTCCTTTCCGGGAGTGGGCTAGACACCTCTTTGGAAGCAGAAGGCTCTTTTTACAGGCTCATAACGCTTGATCATGCTCCTATGGGAATTCAGGGCGCTATGCAGTTTCGGCAGAAATCACCCACATCACGGCCGGCCCCACGAGGCTCAGGCGAGTCCGATCACGATGTCGGGGTTCCACCGGATTGCAGGCTTAAGTGTAGAGGTCGACCTTTATTCAGGTGGCGGCCCTGAGTGCGTCATCGCGGGAGGATCAAGCCTGTGCCTTGGTCGAGCGACGACGCTGAGCGCGAACGCGCTCGGCTCCCGAATATGAGCCGGCCCTGGTGAAGAACATGCGACACGAGGGCCGCGGCTTGGCCGTCAGAAAGACGTCACGGTGTACAGCGCTGGCCTGGGCCCACGACACCAACAGCCGGGAGGATCGGGAATGTCGGTTGTAATGGAAAAGCTGAAGCCAAAGCTGAAGCTAAAACGCAAGGTGTACGAGAAGGAGCTCCGCAAGCTGCAGGTAGAGCTCTGTTACCTGCAAGACTGGGTCAAGGAGTCCGGCGAACGCGTCATCATCGTGCTCGAGGGCCGCGACGCCGCGGGCAAGGGCGGCACTATCAAGGCGATCACCGAGCGCGTGAGCCCGCGGGTATTCCGTGTGGTCGCGCTGCCGGCGCCCACTGAGCGCCAGAAGACGCAATTGTACATCCAGCGCTATCTCGAGCGGTTTCCGGCCGGCGGTGAAATCGTGATTTTCGACCGCAGTTGGTACAACCGCGCCGGCGTCGAATATGTCATGGGATTCTGTACACCCGATCAGCACAGGCGCTTTCTCGAACTATGCCCCGGGACCGAAAAGGTCGTCATCGACGATGGCATCCATCTCATCAAGGTTTGGCTCGAAGTCGGACAGGAAGAACAGGAGAGACGCTTCCACGCGCGGATCGAGGACCCGATGCGCCAGTGGAAGCTGAGCCCGATGGACCTCGGATCCTACAAGCGTTGGTACGATTACTCCAAGGCGCGCGACATGATGTTCGAGCACACCGATACCCAGCATGCGCCCTGGCACATCGTTCATTCCGATGACAAGAGGCGCGCGCGGCTCAACGTGATCGCGCACATCCTCTCACGCATCCCCTACAAAAAGGTCGATCACCCCGAGGTGAAGCTGCCGGCGCGATCCGACAAGGGGAGGTACGACGATAGGGCGTCGATTGCCGACCGTCGGCTGGTCGGTGAAAGGTACTGACGCTCTATAGAACCCATTGCTGAAGCGGTTTCTTGCGGAGGTAAACGATGACCAATCTCTTGAGCGTCAAGGACTTGAAGGTGAAGATCGCGGAAGCGGAGGCGGCAAAGGCCACCGCCGATCTGCAGGCGCGGCACGCGGCAGAAGCCGAAAAGCAGGCGCTTCTCGAACACCTGCTCCAACCATCGGGACTGTCAGACGACATAGTCATCGAAAAGGCGTCGATCATTATCAATCGCGCGGTCGAGAATGGCATGACGTCCGTCAGAGTGTTTCAATTTCCCCACCACGTGTGCACGGACAATGGCAGGGCCATCAACCAGGCAGAGCCGGGCTGGGAACGGACGCTCGCCGGCGTTCCAAAAGAGATCTACGAGTTCTGGCAGCGGCGCCTTCAGCCGCTCGGCTACCGCATTCGTTACGAAGTCGTCGACTATCCAGGCGGCAAGCCAGGCGATATCGGCATCACCTTGATCTGGGACGTCGTATAGAAATAGCGTCTGAGGGGCGAGCGGAGGGCCCGAGGGTCGGGTGAAGGCCCGCGCCGTTGCGATCGCTTCTGTGAAGGAGATCAGGGCAATACCAGCTGCTGCCGGCCATATCGCGTCGAACAGGGAAGGCTGGGGACGCTTGGGCACTGGCTCCGGGGGCCTCTTCCAAATTATATTGAAAGTAAAGGGGAAATTCGGATTTTCTATCTATAACCCCCGCGCCAGCCCCCGCATAATAGATCGATTGCAAGTAGCTGATGCGTCAGAACGACTCAGCCTCGTGCAGGCCCCCGATTTAAACCTGTGGATCGGCTTCCAGCGATGCTCTGGAGCGCCACACTTTGGCTGCATTGTCCATCATTGTCCGCGAATGACCGATGTGACTGTCGCTCATTCTGGGCCTAAGTTATTGTTAACAAAAGGGAGATTGGCGCACCCGACAAGAGTCGAACTGTGACCTGCTGTCGGTGGGCAGAGGCGGCGCATGGCCTTTCAACGAGCTGCGGCTTCCTTTCCCCGCTATCTCCCCGAGGCTGGCGTCACCGCGATAACGCACCCTCCGCCGCACGACGTTTGACCTCGCTGCGCGTCCGGCGCGGCGTCATCGGTTTGCCCCCTACCGGGCGCGCCGTCACGCCCTTGAAAAACGGGAAGCGCAGCCGTTCGCGCCGCGGTCGAAGATCGCGGTGGAGACAACGTCGTTTACAGGTTTCCCAGCAAAACGGCCGTATCCAGCATCCGACATGAGAATCCCCATTCATTGTCGTACCAGCCGACGACATGGGCCATACCCGTATCGACGATGGCCGTCTGGGTCGCATCGAAGATGCAGGAGGCGGGGATGTGGTTGAAATCGACGCTGACCAGCTTCTCCACGTTGTAGCCCAGGCTACCCTTGAGCGTGCCTTCGCTGGCGGGGCCGGCGTGCCTCCTGACCGAAGGACGACAAGGCATGTGCTCCGCTCGGCAGGGTGAGCTCTCCGGATTTCAGCCGTTCGACCAGGTAGCGGAAGGTCTGTGTGGTCTGCGCAAACAGGTGCTCACCGGCCACGAGCCCTTGGCGCTCTCCACGATCGCGAAAACGCGGGAGCGGCGCGACCTTCGTCGCATAGTCGACCATGAAGAACAGTGGGAAGGAGTATCGCTCCTGCTGCACCTTGCGCACTCGGTGGGAGGTGGCGAGGAACGCGCCGTTGGTCCACAGTTCCATCAGGTCGCCGATATTGACGGTCAGCGCGCCCGGCACCGGCGGTGCGTCGATCCACCGGCCGGCTCCGTTCATCACCTCCAGCCCCGGGGCGGTCGAATGCAGCAAGGTGAAGCACTCATAGTCCGAATGCGCCCCGATCCCGACCGCGTCGACCGCGGTCGGATCGAACGGGTAATGGATCAGGCGAAGCTGGCTCGGCGGCGTCGTGATGTACGGGTCGAAGATATCCGGCGCCTCGCCCAGAGCCATGGCGAAACCGCGGATCAGCGCCCGCCCGACTGCGAAGACGGCGTCATAATAGGCGGTGACTGCCGGTTTGAACCCGGGCAGGTCGGGCCATTGGTTCGGCCCCAGCATCGGCGTGCCGGCGCTGACCGCCGGATGACCGGCAGGCAGGTCGATCGACAGGTCGAACGCCTCCTTGGCGTCCTTGGTGCCGCCCGAGAACACCTCCTCCCCGGCCGGGACATAGCCGCGATGGTTGGCGGAGCGGCCGATATAGACCTCCATCTTCCGCTCGGTCGGCTCGGCGAAGAACTGCGCGGCGGCTTCGAGCAGGCGATCGAACAACGGTGCGGGGATGCCGTGGCCGGTGACATAGAGGAACCCGACCTCCCGTGCGGCCTTGCCCAGAGCGTCGGCGGCCGCCCGCGATCCCTCCGGGTCCCCCGCGATCAGCGCGGAGATATCAACCAGGGGGATGGCAGAGAAGTCACTGGCGGCGGACATTGGCCGTCTCCTGCTTCCGGGAAGGGCTTATATCGGCATGCGTGAAACAGATCTCGGCAATCTGGGCGGTCTGTGGCGCCGTTCCCTGATCGCGCGGGCCGATGGCACGCGGGATACCGACACCTGGGTGCGCTGGCTCCAGGGGCCGGGTGGCTATATCGATCTGCGCCAGCCGGCGGGCCGCCCGGACTTCACCGGCGTGCGCTGCCTGCGCGACCTCACCATGAAGCAGCTCGACTGGCTGGCAACCCAGGACGGGTTCGCCGGCCAGCTGCTCGTCGACGATGGGGTTTTCGAATGGCGGCGCGACATTGATTTCCAGCCGCGGGGCCCGACACCCGATCGCGGTTGGCTGGACCGCGACGGCGATGTGATGGTCGAGACCGGCTATCACAGCCCGTATATTGAGCACTGGCACTCGGAAACCGGCCGCAAGCTGCCGCACTATGCAATGCGGCTGCGCGACAGCGTGGCAGGGTCGACGGGCCAGATCGTCCTCGTTGGCGATGTCTTCGCCTATGCGCGGGGACGGGCGATGGGCCTGCCTGAATCGCCCGATCTTCGCGCCTGCATCGTCGGCGCCGGGTCGCTTTCCCGGGCCCAGGATTTGGCGGATTGCGAAATCTCCTTCGGCTCCGTGTCCGCCTCCGGCTGGACGATCGAGCGCTCGACCTTGCCATTCAAGGAAGGATGTCGTCTGCGCGCCGGTGCTCCTCCGAACCGCGACGAGGTCGAAACGTTCGACATTGACGCTCTCGGCCGCGAAACTACGCGCCGGTGGGAGGTGACGGTCCTTGAGGGAGAGATGGCCTAAAGCCGGCGTCATCGGACCAGTTCTGAATGTTCATGCAAATCCTAAGTCATTAATTGATTCTTATGCAAATCCGGTGGGTGCCGGATACGTGAATCCGCTTGGCAATTGTTCGCGGCTTGAATGCGATCATTGATCGCGTGGAATTTTTCCCCACGGATCAGGAGTGCGTGTCATCCGGATGCCCGTTCGGCTGGGCGTCGGTCCCGACGGATGCCGGCGGACAGTTTGTCCAGCGATAGGGTGGACCAGGGCACCATGTGATTCTGGCGCCACCGTCATGATAGTCATTCGAATTCTGCAGCTTGGCTGTCTGGCGCGTGTTAGTGCAGGCTGCAAGGCTGAGAGCAAGAAGCGAGGCGGCCGTCGCCTTCGCCCACAATGATCTGCATCCGGATTCGTGTTTCAGGATCGCGCGCATTTTTACCTCCCAAGGCCGGCCTCGCCGGGTATCGCGAGCCGGCAGAGAGCGATCCACGCGGCGAGCCCAAAGTGCTTCGGGAAGAAGGCAATCGGCGTGGATCAGTGCCGCATCGTAGGGCCCATGGTTATCTTTGTCTGGAATGTTCAGCGCCAAATCGCACGGCGCGCGCGCTCTCGACGCCTTGTCGAGACAGGACGTGCCATGCATTATTGCGTTGCAGCAAAAATATGCTGGTCATTGGGCCTATGATAGGAAGAGGGACTCGATAGCCATCCGGTCGAATGCCGTTGAGACTGATGGACTTGCGCGCCGCGCGGTGCGCCCGCAGGAGATCGTGCGCGTTCGGCGCCAGTACAATCAATGGGTGGCCGACCAGACGCTGGAGGACTATGCGCTGCGCTTCACCGCCGACAGCGCTCGGCGGTGGTCGTCCTTCCGGGTCGGCAGCACGGCGTTCGGGGCGATTTCCTTTCTGGCCTGCGAGGCGATCGGCGGCACGATCACGCTGACCTTCGGCTTCACCAACGCCATGCTGGCGATCCTGGCGGTCGGCATCCTGATTTTCCTGACCAGCCTGCCGATCGGCTATTACGCCGCCAAGTCCGGCGTCGACATGGATCTGCTGACCCGCGGCGCCGGCTTCGGCTATATCGGCTCGACCGTCACCTCGCTGATCTACGCCTCCTTCACGTTCATCCTGTTCGCGGTGGAGGCCACTATCACCTCGCAGGCGCTGGTGATGGTGCTCGGCATCCCCATCGCCTATGCCCATCTGGTCAGCGCGCTGATGGTGCTGCCGATCGCGGCGCTCGGAATCCGGGTGATCTCCAAGGTCCAGCTCTGGACCCAGCCGGTCTGGCTGATCCTGCAATTCGCGCCGCTCGCCTATCTGCTGCTCTCCGGCCACGACACCTTCCACGACTGGACGCGGTTCGCCGGGCTGGAGGGTGACCATGACGGGTTCGACCTGTTGTCCTTCGGCATGGCCTGCACCATCCTGCTGTCGCTGCTGCCGCAGATCGGCGAGCAGGTGGATTACCTGCGCTTCCTGCCCGACCGCCGGCGGGTCAATAAGGCCGGCTGGTGGGGGGCGATGCTGTTCTCCGGCCCCGGCTGGGTGCTGATCGGCGGCGCCAAGCTGGCGGCGGGGTCGTTCCTGACCTTCATCGCGCTCAATCATGGCGTGCTGTCGGACCGTGCCAGCCAGCCGCCGGAGCTGTACCGCATCGCCTTCACCGAGCTTTTCCATTCGAACTGGGTTGCGCTGGCCCTGACCGGCATCTTCGTCGTCACCTGCCAGATGAAGATCAACGTCACCAACGCCTATGCCGGCTCGATCGCCTGGTCGAACTTCTTCTCCCGCTTGACCCACAGCCATCCCGGGCGTGTGGTCTGGCTGATCTTCAATGTCGTGCTGGCGCTGACATTGATGGAGCTCGGCATCTTCAAGTTCCTGGAGGGCATCCTCGGCCTCTATTCCAACTTGGCGGTGGCCTGGATCGGTGCGCTGTCGGCCGATCTGGTGGTCAACAAGCCGCTGGGGCTGAGTCCCAAGGAGATCGAATTCCGCCGCGCCCATCTCTACGACATCAATCCGGTCGGGATCGGCGCAATGGCAGTGTCGATGGCGATCTCCAGTACGGCCCATTTCGGCCTGTTCGGCCCGGCCGCGGCCGCGCTGGCACCGCTGATCGGGTTCGTGGTTGCATTCCTGACCGCGCCGGCGATCGCCGGCGCGACCGAGGGCCGCTACTACATCGCCCGGCCCGCCGACCGCTTTGCGCCCGATATTCCGGTTCGCTGCTCGATCTGTGAGAACGCGTTCGAGCCGCCGGACATGTCGCACTGCCCAGCCTATGGCGGCGCCATCTGCTCGCTCTGCTGCTCGCTCGAGATGCGCTGCCATGACCGCTGCAAGGAAAAGAGCCGGCTCGCGGACCAGGTGCATGCGGCCTTGGCCAGCCTGCTGCCGCCATCGATGCTGGCCGGAGTCACCAGCCGGGTCGGGCGGTTCCTGGCCAACGCGGCGCTGCTGATCGCGGTCACCGGCGCTTTCCTCGGCTTGATCGATTTTGAATATGGGCGGATGCCGGGTGTTGACCCCGAGACGCTGCATTACGGGCTCGAAGCCGTGTTCGTCGGCCTGTCGATCATCATGGGGCTGGCCGCCTGGGCCTTCGTGCTGATCGGCGACAGCCGCCGTGTGGCGGAGGAGGAAAGGGCGCGCCAGACGACCATGCTGATGGACGAGATCGACGCCCATACCCGCACCGACGCTGCCCTGCAGAAGGCCAAGGAGGTGGCGGAATCGGCCAATGTCGCCAAGACCCGCTTCATCGCCGGCCTGAGCCACGAGATCCGCTCGCCGCTGAACTCGATCAGCGGTTATGCCCAGTTGCTGGAGCGCCAAGCCACGCGCCAGCCGGAGGAGGCGGTGCGCGTCATCCGCCGGAGCGCCGAGCACATCACCACCCTGCTGGATGGGCTGCTCGACATCTCCAAGATCGAGACCGGATCGCTAAAGCTCAATCGCGACACGATCGCGCTCGGCGATTTTCTTGACCAGCTGGTCGACATGTTCCGGCTGCAAGCCGAGGCCAAAGGCATCGCGTTCCATTATCATGGCGGCCCGACCTTGCCGGTCTTCGTCCATACCGACCGCAAGCGCGTTGGCCAGATACTGATCAACCTTCTGTCCAACGCGATCAAATATACCGAGCGCGGCCAAGTCTCGTTCAGCGTGCGCTACCGCAGCGACATCGCGGAGTTCGAGGTGGCCGATACCGGCATCGGCATTCCAGCGGACGAGATCGAGCGCGTGTTCGAGCCGTTCGAGCGCGGCAGCGCCGCCGTCGGGCTGGTCCAGGGCACCGGGCTCGGCCTCACCATCGCCAAGCTGCTGACCCAGATACTGGGCGGCGACCTGACTGTGATCAGCGAGTTGGGGGAGGGTAGCACCTTCCGTGTCCGGCTGATGATGACCCGCGCCAAGCAAAAGGAGATCCGGCCCTCCGCGCCAGCGATCGTCGGCTATGAAGGCGTGCGGCGGACGATCCTGATCGTCGATGACGACCCGTCCCATACCGGCTTCGTCGAGGAGCTGCTGACGCCGCTCGGCTTCACGGTCTTTGTTGGCAACAGCGGCGTGGAATGCCTGGAGCTGGCGGGGCGTTGCAACCCCGACCTGATCATGCTCGACATCTCCATGCCCGGCATGACGGGCTGGGAGGCTGCCCGTCGCTTACGGGCCCGGGGGATGGACGAAGTGGCGATCATGATGGTGTCCGCCGAAGCGCAGGAATTCTCCGCCCAGGTGCTGCGCGGCCCGGCGTCGGAGCAGCCGCATGACGACTATCTGATCAAGCCGTTCGAGCTGCATGAGCTGTTCGACCGCATCCAGACCCTGCTTGATATCGACTGGGTCCATGATCGCATGGCCGAAGATGCCGAGTAGCCCGCGCGAGATCGTCATGATGGTCGACGACGATGCCGACGAGCTGATCATGCTCGGCGAGGCGATGGAGCATGCCGGATTCGGCACGCTGGCCGCCGTCAGCGGCAATGCTGCGCTGGAGCTGCTGGGCCGCGCCGTACCCGACCTGATCGTGCTGGATGCGCTGATGCCCGGCCTGGACGGGTTCGAGACCTGCCGCAGGATCAAGGCGGACACGCGCCTTTCCCATCTGCCGGTCATCTTCATGACGGGGCTGAAGGAGCCGGAGGACATCGTCCGCGGCCTCGAATCGGGCGGCGTCGATTACGTCACCAAACCGGTCAATATCGCGGAGTTGCTGGCCCGGGTGCGTATCCATATCGCCAACAGCCGCGTCGCCTTCGGCGCCCGCGTGGCGCTGGATGCGACCGGCCGCTATCTGCTGGCGACCGACCGAACGGGCCTGGTGCGCTGGACCACCCCGCAGGCTGGGAGCCTGTTAGCCGATGCATTCGCCGGCGTAAGCGCCGCCGATGTGAAACTGCCGGACAGTCTCTCCGCCCTGGTCAGGCACTTGATCCAGGCGGGCGAGGCGGACAAGGCGCAGCCGGTCGCCGGTTCCGACATCAGCGTCGCCTTTCTCGCCCGCAACGGCGCCGACGAATATCTCCTCCGCCTGACAGCCGCCTCGGCCGGCGGCGAGGAGGGGATATTGCAGGGCGAGTTCGCGCTGACGACGCGCGAGGCCGAGGTTCTGCTCTGGCTCGCCAAGGGCAAGGCGAACAAGGAGATCAGCGACATATTGCTGATCAGCCCGCGCACGGTGAACAAGCATCTCGAGCGCGTCTTCGCCAAGCTTGGTGTCGAGAACCGCGCCTCGGCGGCGTCGCTGGCGATGCGCACGCTGGCGGCGAGGGGATAATTGTAGGATGGGCTGAGCGCCAGCGAAGCCCATCGTTCGGTGCGGGATGTGATGGGCTTCGCTGGCGCTCAGCCCATCCTAAACTCATAGTCCCCGCCATCCCTTTTCCTTCATGCAGGCCAGCAGCGCCCGCGTCGCCGTGTGATGAACTGTGTCCGGCGCATTGGCCGGCCCCAGCCTGGCGACGCAGGCGTCGATGTCGTCCTGCGGGCCGCCGCCACCGAACTTGACCCAGGCGGTCATTTTAACCGGCGCTGTCGGATCGACCGGGGCAGGGGCGGGCGCAGCCGTCGAAGCCGTCGCCACGGCGGGCGGCGTACCTGGCGTAGAGGTGACCGTTGGCGCTGAAGGCGCGGCTGCCGCAGGCGACGCCGCAGTCACCGCCATCGCGGGTGCATCGTCCCCGCTCAGATTGGCGATGGTCCACCCCTTAGCGTGCATACAGGCTTGCAGGTCGCCGCCGGACTGCTGGCAGGCCAGCTTGTCCGCCGCCAATGCATCGGCCCCTGCGCCGGTCTTGTAGGCGAACTCTCCGCAGCCGCCGAGCGCTCCACTGAGCGCCGCTGCGGTCAGCATGAGGATCAGGCGGTGCGGAGTGTTCATCGAGGCGGTCCTGCGCGTTGCGCGTGCCGATCTTCCGCACGCTTCGGGCCGATAGTCCCGTTCATTGTGCTCTGCAGCAATACGCGATTTGACGTATTTCGCACCTGCACACAGCGCCCATAGGCTTGGTCTCGAAAGAACGGCGATCCCGGCAACGGGCAGCCGGGAATAAGCGACAAACCGACCAGGCAAGGGACACATGAACAAAAACGTCAGACGTGCGATCAAATACCAACTGGGGGCGAGTGTCACAGCTGCCGCTCTCATCGCCGGCGCAATGCCTGCCTATGCCGGCGCCACAATCAATTTCGGCGACGGTGAATCCATCAGCGTGGGGCTAGGCCTGCGCACCAGCTTCACCAGTCAGAGCAACGGCGCACCCGATGGTTCGCGCTCGGCCGACTTCAGCCTGGACAGCGTCCGCCTCTATATCGGCGCGTCGTTGAACGACTACATCAAGGCGACGTTCAATACCGAACGTGACGGTGATGGTACCATCGATGTCCTTGATGGTTATGCACAATTCGAGTTCATGCCCGAGTTCAACGTCTGGGTCGGTCGTATGCTTCCGCCGTCCGACCGGGCAAACCTGGACGGCCCCTATTACCTGAACAACTGGCTCTATCCGGGCCTCGTCTCGCAGTACCCGGCTAAGTTTGCCGGCCGCGATGACGGCGCCACGATATGGGGCAAGCTGCTCGACAAGAAGCTGGTCTATTCCGCCGGCATCTTCGAGGGCCACAACCGCGTTGCCGGCGCGTCCAACCACGGCGACGACCCGCTCTTCGCCGGCCGCGTCGCCTACAACTTCCTCGATCCGGAACCGGACCCGGCCTACTACACCAGCAGCACCTATTACGGCTCGGTCGATGTGCTGACCCTTGCGTTTGCAGTGCAATATGAAGAGAACGGCGTCGGCAGCGCGGCACGCCGCGGCGACTATACCGGCTGGAACATGGATCTGCTGTTCGAGAAGAAGCTCTCGTTCGGCGTGATCACGCTGGAAGGCGCCTATTACAATTACGACACCGGTGGCGTGTTCGACGTCGCCCCGGGCTTCGGCGGGGCCAGTGGCACGGCCAATGTCGGCGGCATCACCCAGGGCGACGGCTATCTGATCGGCGCCGACTACCTCATTCCCGGCAAGGTCGGCTGGGGCCAGTTTCAGCCCTTCTTCCGCTATCAGGACTTCAACAACGACCTGCTGCATGCTGACGCCCACCAGTACGACCTGGGCGTGAACTACGTCATCAGCGGCCACAACGCCCGCGTCTCCATCGACTACTCGAAGAACCAAGGCGACGGGGTGCCCGATTTCGACCGGATCATCGCCGGCATCCAGCTCCAGTTCTAATCGCCATCAGATTTAACGAAGGAAAACACCCATGAATCGCAAATTCCTCCTGCAATCTTTCTCCGCCCTGACCCTTGCCGCCACCGCCGCCTTCGCCACCCCGGCGGTGGCTGAGGACGGCACGATCAAGGTCGGCATCCTGCATTCCCTCTCCGGCACCATGGCAATCAGCGAGACCGTGCTGAAGGATGTCGCCCTGATGACGATCGACGAGATCAACGCCAAGGGCGGCGTGCTGGGCAAGAAGCTGGAGCCGGTCGTCGTCGACCCGGCCTCAGACTGGCCGCTCTTCGCGGAGAAGGCGCGGCAGCTGCTGTCCAAAGACAAGGTCGCCGTCACCTTCGGCTGCTGGACCTCGGTGTCGCGCAAGTCGGTCCTACCGGTGTTCAAGGAGCTGGATGGCCTGCTGTTCTATCCGGTCCAGTACGAAGGCGAGGAACTGGAGCGGAACGTCTTCTACACCGGCGCCGCGCCGAACCAGCAGGCGATCCCGGCAGTCGAATATCTGATGAGCAAGGACGGCGGCGGGGCCAAACGCTTTGTGCTCTTGGGCACCGACTATGTCTATCCGCGCACGACCAACAAGATCCTGCGCGCCTTCCTCCATTCGAAGGGCATCACCGACGAGAACATCATGGAGGAATACACGCCGTTCGGGCACAGCGACTATCAGACGATCGTCGCGAACATCAAGAAGTTCTCGACCGGCGGCAAGACGGCGGTGGTCTCGACCATCAACGGCGACAGTAACGTCCCCTTCTACAAGGAGCTGGGCAATGCCGGTCTGAAGGCCACCGACGTTCCGGTCGTCGCTTTCTCGGTCGGCGAGGAGGAACTGCGCGGCGTCGACACCAAGCCGCTGGTAGGAGACCTAGCCGCCTGGAACTACTTCATGTCCTTGAAGAACCCGGTCAACGAGGAATTCAAGAAGAAGTGGGCCGCCTATGCCAAGGCCAAGGGCCTGCCCAGCGCAAGCAAGCCGCTGACCAACGACCCGATGGAGGCCACCTATATCGGCATCAATATGTGGAAGCAGGCGGTCGAGAAGGCCGGCACCATCGAGGTCGATAAGGTGATCCCGGCCGTCGGCGGCCAGCAATTCGCGGCGCCTGATGGTTTCACCGTCGAGATGGACCCGAAGAACCATCACCTGCACAAGCCGGTCTTCATCGGTGAGGTGAAGGCGGACGGCCAGTTCAACGTCGTCTGGAAGAGCCCGGGCCCGATCAAGGCCCAGCCCTGGAGCCCCTACATCCCGGGCGACGAGGGCAAGAAAGACGAACCCGACAGCAAGTAACAATCCTTAACCGGCTATCACCCGTCGCATACGCCCCGCGGCGGGTGACTAGGCGGTCGCCGTTGGAGGCAGCCCATGCGTAAGATACTCCCAGCGCTGATCGGACTGGCCATCCTGGTCCTATGTTCTCCAGCACAGGCATTCGACCAGGCCACGGCGACCGCCCTTTCTGTCGGCGACAGCGACACGCGGATCGAGGCGCTGAACAAGGTGATCGCCGCTGGCGATGCCGCGGCGCTCCCCTTTCTCGAAAGACTGATCGGCGACAGCGTCAAGACCTCCGGCGACAAGGTCTTCGTCGTCGATGGCGATAAGGCTGTTGATCCGGTCACCGGTAAGCCAGCCGAACTCCCCTCCGACGCCGACGATGTCGTCAATTCCAATCGCATGCGCAACGAGATCACCGCTGCCATCTCGGTCCTCCAACTCAGCTCCCCCGACCGGGCGGTGCGGCTCGTGGCGGCCCAGTCGCTGCAATCGGGCGATGCCGACGAGAGCAAGCTGCCGCTGGTCAAGGCCGCCGAGGCCAAGGAGAAGGACCCGCAGATCCGCGACATGCTGGGCCAGGTCGAGGCCAATATCGAACTCACCAGCTCGGACAAGTCGCTGCGCCTGGCAGCGGTGAAGATGCTGGCGGAAAGCTCCAGCCCCAACGTCAAGGAAATGCTCTCTAGCCGGTTTGCGCCCGACGGCGAGGCCGACCCGGAGGTGAAGACCGCGATCGCCGCCGCGATCAAATCGGTCGAGGCGCGGCTGTCGCGCTATGAGCTGGTCGCGCAGGTATTCACCGGCGTCAGCTTGGCCAGCATCCTGCTGCTGGCGGCGCTGGGCCTCGCCATCACCTACGGACTGATGGGCATTATCAACATGGCCCATGGCGAGCTGATGATGATCGGCGCCTACTCGACCTATGTCGTGCAGAACCTGTTCCGCGCCTATCTGCCCGATGCCTTCCAATTCTATCTCGTGGCGGCGCTGCCGGTCGCCTTCCTGGTCACGGCCGGGGTCGGCATGGCGATAGAGCGGCTGGTGCTGCGCCATCTCTACGGGCGGTCGCTGGAGACCCTGCTGGCAACCTGGGGCATCAGCCTGTTTCTGATGCAGCTGGTCCGCACCATCTTCGGCGCACAGAATGTGGGCGTCGAGAATCCCGGCTGGATGTCGGGCAGTGTCTCACTCGCGGCCAGCCTGGTCCTTCCCTACAACCGCATCATCATCATCGGCTTCTCGGTCGCGGTGCTGGGCTTCATGTGGTACCTGCTGACCAAGACAAGGCTCGGCCTGTTCGTCCGCGCCGTCACCCAGAACCGCACCATGGCGCGCTGTGTCGGCGTGCCCACGGCCCGCATCGACACGATGGCTTTCGGCCTCGGCTCCGGCATCGCCGGGCTGGCCGGTGTGGCCCTGTCGCAGATCGGCAATGTCGGGCCCGACCTCGGCCAGCATTATATCGTCAACTGCTTCATGGTCGTGGTGCTGGGCGGCGTCGGCCAGCTTGCCGGCACGGTGCTGGCGTCCCTCGGCCTCGGCATCGTCAGCAAATTCCTGGAGGGCGTGACCGGCGCGGTGATCGCGGAGATCATGGTGCTGGTTTTCGTCGTCGTGTTCATCCAGCGCCGGCCACAGGGCCTGTTCGCGATGACCGGCCGTTCGGCGGAGGCTTAACCGATGATCGACCATCGCAATCCGCCCGGCATCTTCGCCCGTCTCTACGGACGCACCGGCTGGTTCCTGTTCGTCGCCGCGCTCGCCGTGTTCTGCGTTCTGGTGCCAATCCTCAATCTGGCCCTGCCGGCAAACAGTTTCCTGCATCTGCCCGATTACTGGGTGGCGCTGATCGGCAAGATCATGTGCTACGCCATCCTGGCTTTGGCGATGGACATGGTGTGGGGCTACACTGGCATCCTCTCGCTCGGCCACGGCATCTTCTTTGCGCTTGGCGGGTATGCCCTCGGCATGTATCTGATGCGCGAGATCGGGCATGACGGCGTCTATCACTCCGACCTGCCGGACTTCATGGTCTTCCTCGATTGGAAGGCTTATCCCTGGTACTGGAAGGGGACGGGCAATTTCCTCTACGCCATGGTGCTGGTGCTGTTGGCCCCGGCCGCACTGGCCCTGTTCTTCGGCTTCTTCGCCTTCCGCTCCCGCATCAAGGGTGTCTATTTCTCGATCATCACCCAGGCGCTGACCGTGGCGCTGATGCTGCTGTTCTTCCGCAACGAGACCGGGTTCGGCGGCAATAACGGCTTCACCGACTTCAAGCGCATATTGGGCTACCCGATCGCCACGCCAGGCACCCGCATGGTGCTGTTCGTCACCACGGCGCTGACCATGCTCGGCATGCTGCTGGTGCTGCGTTATGTCGTGACCAGCAAGTTCGGCCGCATCTTGATGGCGATCCGCGACGCGGAGAGCCGGCTGATGTTCACCGGCTATAACCCGCTGCTCTACAAGCTGGCGATCTGGACCTTCTCGGCGATGATCGCGGGACTGGCCGGCGCGCTCTACGTGCCGCAGGTCGGCATCATCAATCCAGGCGAGATGGCGTCCGGCAACTCGATCGAGATCGCGATCTGGACCGCGGTCGGCGGGCGCGGGACGCTGGTTGGCGCGCTGATCGGCGCCTTCATCGTCAACGGCGCCAAGAGCTGGTTCACCCAGGCTTTCCCCGATTACTGGCTCTATTTCCTGGGCGCGCTGTTCGTGCTGACCACCCTGTTCCTGCCCAAGGGGGTGATGGGCCTGATCGACAAGGCGAGGGCCCGTTCATGAGCGCGGACAGCAAAAGTCCGGCCGTCGATGTCGGCGGCTCCTCCACCTTCGGCCATGCCGCCCCGCCACCGGGCGAGCTCGATACCAGCCATGGCGTCGTCCTTTACCTCGAGGAGGTGACGGTCAGCTTCGACGGGTTCAAAGCGCTGAACAGCCTGTCCTTCTCGGTCGATGTCGGTGAGCTGCGCTGCATCATCGGGCCCAACGGCGCCGGCAAGACCACGATGATGGACGTGATCACCGGCAAGACCCGGCCCCAGCTGGGCAAGGTCTTTTTCGGCCAGACCATGGACTTGACCAAGATGCGCGAGGCCGAGATCGCCCAGGCCGGTATCGGCCGCAAGTTCCAGAAGCCGACCGTGTTCGAGCATCACAGCGTGTTTGAGAATCTGGAGCTGGCGATCAAGGCCGACCGCGGCGTTTGGCATTCGCTGTTCGGCAAGCTCAACGGCGAGCAGCTGGACCGGATCGACGAGATTCTCGAAACCGTGCAATTGCAGGAGTTCGCCGATCGCCGCGCCGGCTTGCTGTCCCACGGCCAGAAACAATGGCTGGAGATCGGCATGCTGCTATCGCAGGACCCAAAGCTGTTGCTGCTCGACGAGCCCGTGGCCGGCATGACGGACCATGAGACGATCCGTACCGCCGAGCTGCTGAAGACTCTCGAGGGTAAGCATTCGATCGTCGTGGTCGAGCACGACATGGGCTTCGTCGATTCGATTGCCCGCAAGGTGACCGTGCTGCATGAGGGCAGCGTCCTGTCGGAAGGCACGATGGACAAGGTGCAGAACGACGAGAAAGTCATCGAAGTCTACTTGGGGCGCTGAGGCATGCTGAACGTCAATGCGATCAATCAGTATTACGGCGGCAGCCACATATTGCGCGATGTCAGTTTCACCGCGCCTATGGGTGCCTGCACGGTGCTGCTGGGCAGGAACGGCGTCGGCAAGACCACTTTGCTGCGCGCCATCATGGGCGTCGTGCCGGTGCGCACCGGCAGCATTACCTTCGACAGCCAGGAGGTCACCAACCTGCCGTCCAACGCCCGCGTCGCCCGCGGCATGGCCTATGTGCCGCAGGGGCGGGAGATATTCGCCCGGCTGACGGTGGAAGAGAACCTGCTGATGGGCATGGCAATCAAGCGGGGACGCGACGCCAGGGTCATCCCGCCCAAGGTCTATGACATGTTCCCGGTGCTGAAGCAGATGCTGCATAGACGCGGCGGCGACCTGTCGGGTGGCCAGCAGCAGCAGCTCGCCATCGCCCGCGCCCTCGTCTCCGATCCCAAGCTGCTCATCCTCGACGAGCCGACCGAGGGCATCCAGCCCTCGATAATCAAGGACATCGAGCGCGTCATCCGCATGCTGGCCGAGAGCGGCGACATGGCGATCCTGCTGGTCGAGCAATACTATGATTTCGGCCAGGCGCTCGCCGACTACTACATGGTCATGTCGCGCGGGCAGATCGTAAAGCAGGGCCTGGGTGAGGATATGGAGCGCGACAATATCCGGGACTTCGTCGCCCTTTAAGCCGCTTTTCCGGCACCCTCGGAACTGGGTTCACGAAAATCGGTAACAAGCACCATTTCTCGACGTCAGATTGTCGCTTGAATCAAGTGTCGGTTTCGGTGGTTGCACGCCCCCGCAATTAACGATCTCTGCGACACAGAATCAAAACTGCGAGATGACGATCTCTACCCCTGCCTTTCGGAGCATTTCTCCATCCGACGGCCTCAGATTTTGGTCGGTGACAACGATGTCGATATCTTCGAGATCGCACACAGCATGACCGGCCGGAGCATCAAACTTGCTGCTGTCGACAAGGACGATCGTCTTGTCGGCGCGCGCGAGTAAGCGGCGTTCCGCCTGGACGAGGATCACATCGGTCTGCATCAACCCATGCCGGCCAATCGATGCGGCGCCGAGGAACATCTTGGAGGCGCGATAGCGATCAGCCCCATCGTCCTCAAACGGAGATAAGATGATATTCTGCTCGCGGAATACCGACCCTGCTGGCAGGGAAATGCGGGTGGTCGGCTGGGGGAGCAGCGCAGAGACAATGTGCAAGGAGTTAGTCAGCACCTGCAGGCCGAGAGCGGCTAGGTGAGGGCACATCTGCAGTGTGGTCGAGCCGCCGTCGATAATGACCGACTCACCTGGCGCGCAGAGCGCCGCGGCTGCCTTGCCAATCGCCGCCTTCTCGGCCCGGTGGAGGCCGATATTTTCATGGAACGGAACACCGCGAAGATGGCTCGAATCGTCATCGCTGGTGTCCGCTTGTACTAGATGGGCACCGCCGCGAACACGTACAATTTTGCCGTCAGATTCGAGCCGATCAAGGTCTCTGCGGAGCGTCGCTACCGAGACGTCGAGGCGCCGGTCGAGCTCGCTGACGGAGATGAAATCGCGATCTCGTAAAAGGTCGAGGATAGCTTGTTCGCGCTCAGCCGCGTGCATCGATCATCTCGTCGTTGTCAGGCACTCTTTTTCCGCGACAAGCTGAGTCGGTGCAAGCATTTGCAATCAACTCCGAGCGTATCAATTCCAATAGTCGTCACACGATACCGGCTGCCCCCGTCGCCGCCTTGCGTTCTTGCGCTTTGCGTTCGCGCCATTGGGTTTCGCGGTAGAACTCGATCGGCTCGATCGCGCCGCCCGCTTCCATGCGCGCCATCGCCAGGATCGGCGAGACGTCGAGGCGGTACGCGCGGCGCAGCGCCTGGAAAGCCATCATCACATCGTTGGCGTCCTGTGCCGCATGCAGCGCCTCCCGATCGACCAGCAACGCTTTTGAATAGGCTCCCGTAATCGCTTCAGCTGAGGAGAGCATGCTCTCGATCGGATCGGTTACATTGTGCGACTGATCGATCATGTAAGCTGGGTGAAAGTCGTCCGGCCGGCGGCGCTCGGCCTCGATCAGCTCGTTGAACACAAGGAAGAGCTGATGAGGATTAATCGATCCCGAATCCAGATCGTCGTCGCCGTATTTGGAGTCGTTGAAATGGAACCCACCCAGCTTCCCGAATCGATGTAGGCGAGCGACGATCTGTTCGATATTCACGGTCGGCGCGTGGTGACCGAGATCAACTAAGCACTGTGCTTTAGCGCCGAGCTGCTGCGCCGCCAGAATGCTGCTACCCCAGTCGGAAATGACAGTGGAATAGAAGGCGGGCTCGTAGAGCTTGTGCTCGAGGAGCATCCGCCAATCGTCGGGCAGGGCGCGGTAGATTTCTTCAGCGCTTGCCAGATAGCGGTCCAGCGAAGCGGCGAAGTCCTGTTGCCCCGGGAAGTTGCTTCCATCACCGATCCATACCGTGATCGCCTTGGAGCCCAGCGCCTGGCCGACCTCGATGCACTGGAGATTGTGCTCCACCGCTTGGCTCCGCACGGCTGGATCGGCAGCGGTCAGGCTGCCGTGGCGGTAGGAATGAGCCTGCGTCGGCTGGTCCTGGAACGTGTTGGAGTTGACGGCGTCGAAGCCTAATCCGAGTGCTTTCGCCTCCTCGCGCAGGGCATCGTAGTCGTCAGTGATGTCCCAGGGAAAATGCGGCGAGACCCGCGGTGTGGTGCGGACGATCTGTTGCACCACCGCACAATCCTCCAGCTTCTCGTGGATGTTGGTCGGCTCGCCGGGGATCGGAAATTTGGCGAAGCGAGTCCCACCGGTTCCGCTGCCCCAGGTGGGGAGCGCCACACTGAAGTCCGCGACGCGCTGCTTGACGGATTCGATCGCGATACCGCGGCGTTCGAGCAGGCGGCCCAGGCTGGCATAATCGTCCTCTAGGGCAAGAAGATGCCGTTCGTTGTGCGCAGCAATTTGATCAAGGGAGAGCGGAAGGTCTGTCATCGCATTCTCCTTAACGCGTGAATGCCTGGGCGTTGCCAGCATCCACATTGATGATGTTGCCCGTCGACTTGGCCGAGGCGTCGGATGCGAAGAAGTAAACCGCCTCGGCGATGTCCTCCGGCAGGACGCTGCGTTTCAGCATCGAGCGTTTGCGGTAAAATTCCTCCAACTCGTCGCCGGCGTCGATCCCGTAGGCATCGGCCCGCTCTTTGCGCCAGTCGCCGTCCCAGATCCGCGAGCCCTTCAGCACGGCATCCGGGTTGACGACGTTCACGCGAATGCCCGCATCGGCGCCTTCCAGCGCCAGGCAGCGGGCGAGATGGAGCGAGGCGGCCTTGGCCGAGGCATAAGCCGAGGCGTTCGGTGTCGCTGCCAGCGCATTCTTGGAGCCGACAAAGACGATCGAGCCGCCCTTCTGAAGCTTCAGAAGCGGGAAGGCCGCGCGGCAGGTCAGGAAATAGCCTTCCGCCAGGACGTCGTAATTGCGCCGCCAGATCGCCGTCGTCGTTTCCTCAATCGGGGCGGAGGAGGCAAGGCCGGCGTTGGCGACGACGATGTCGGCACCACCGAAGGCGCGGGCGCACGCGTCGAAGGCGTCCTGGACCTGTCTTTCGTCAGTGACGTCGCATCGGCTCGACGCCACAACGTCCTTGCCGAAGCGCTTTTCCAGATCGGCTTCGGCGGTGGACAGCGCGTCGCCGTCGCGGTCGGTCAGCATCACGCAGGCGCCCTCGGCGAGCAAGCGGGCCGCCGTGGCAGCGCCGATGCCGCCGGCCGCGCCGGTCACGAAGGCGATGCGGCCGACGAGCGGCTTGGGCTTGGGCATGCGCTGAAGCTTCGCCTCCTCCAGCGCCCAGTACTCGATCGCGAAAGCCTCGGCCTCGGGCAGTCCGATATAGTCGCCGATGGCCGTCGCGCCGCGCATGACGTTGATGGCGTTGCCGTAAAACTCGCTGGCCAGCCGCGCCGTTGTCTTGTCGGCGGCGAAGGCGAAGCGGCCAACACCGGGCAGCAGCACGATCACCGGATTGGCGTCGCGCATCGCCGGGTCGCCCGCTCGGGCGCAGCGCTCATAATAGGCGGCGTAGTCGTGGCGGTAGGCCTCGAGTCTCCCGGCCAGATAGGCATCGTCGTCGATGCGGGCCGGATCGAGCGTCATCGGCGCGATCTTGGTGCGCAGGAAGTGGTCGGGGCAAGAGGTCCCGATGGCGGCGAGTCCGGCGAAATCCCGGCTGCAGACGAACTCCAGCGTTTCGGGATCGTCGGTGAAGTGACCGATTTTGGGACGGGCTCCCTGCATGGCCCCGCGCAGGCGCGGCATGAGCTTGGCCGCTGCCGCAAAGCGCGCCTGGAGGGGAAGGGCGGGGACCACCCTGCCGCCGAAGGCCGGGTGCTCCGCCATTCTCTGGTTGAGGTAGTCAGCGGCACGGGCGATCAGCTCGATCGTGTTCTCGTAGCAGGCCTCGGCGCTGTCGCCCCAGCAGATGATCCCGTGACCGGCGAGCATGACGCCGCGCAGGCCGGGATTGTCGGCGACATAGTTGCGGAGCCTCAGCCCAAGATCGAAGCCGGGCCGTTTCCAGTCCAGCCAGCCGACCGCGCCACCATAGATCTCCTGCGTTGCGACCCGGCCGCCGCTTGAGGCGGCGAGCGCGATGATGGCGTCGGGGTGGACGTGGTCGATATGGGAGAACGGCAGATAGCCGTGCAGTGGCGTGTCGATGGACGCTGCGCGCGTATTGAGGTTGAAAGTGCAATGGGGAAGGTAGCCCACCATTTCATCCTCGTGCTCGACTCCGCGATAGAGCCGTTCGAGGCCGAGGAGCTTCTCGAGATAGAGGGTGGCAAATCCGTCCAGCTTCATCGAACCGATATCGCCGCCGGAGCCCTTCACATAGAGCACGGCTACATCCGCACCCGTCAGTGGATCCCGCTCGACAAGTTTCGCTGAGGTGTTGCCCCCGCCGAAATTTGTGACTGTGAGGTCCGAGCCCAGCAGATTGGAGCGGTACAGCAGCAATTCGGCCTGGCTCAAGGTCGCCGACTTTTCGGCGGACCAGCGGCTTTGCGGTATCGCGAACGGCAATGCGCCCGTCATGATCTTCCCTTCATCTCCAGTATGCAGGCGATCGCTCGTTGATTTCCCGCGTGTCGCCCGGTGCCGGATGTGTAAACCTTCCCTCTAGCGCTTTTCAATCACTTTCGATAATAAACGATCAAAATGCGTCACCGGGAGGGGCGGTTGGATAGAAGCATGGTGGTCCTCGATGTCGGCAAGTCGCTCGTCAAGCTCACGCTTTGGGACGAGGAAACCGGCACGCTGATTCGCCGGCGCACATTGCCCAACCGGTCTGTCGAAACGAAACGTTACCGCGCGCTCGACCCGGCGCATATCGAGAGCTGGCTCGAACCGACCCTCAGAGAGTTCGGGGCGCTCGGTCCGATCAGCGCAGTCATTCCCGTTTGTCACGGTGCCGCGGCGACAGTCATCCGTGGCGATGACTTGGCGTACCCCCCGGTCGACTATGAGAGCCGGGTCTCCCCAGAGGCGCGCGCGCGATATGAAATCGAGCGGGACCCGTTCTGGGTAACCGGCTCGCCATCTTTGCCGGGAGGCCTCAACCTCGGCGTTCAGCTACATCAGTTGGATAGTTGGCAATTGCTGGAGGAGGGCGATCAGCTCCTCCCATGGCCGCAATATTGGTCGTGGCTCCTCAGCAGCGAGAGATCGAGCGAGGTTTCGAGTCTCGGTTGCCACACGGATCTTTGGGCGCCGAGCCTTGCAACATATTCCCCGATGGCTCGGCGGCACGGTTGGAGCGAGCGCTTCGCCCCCCTTCGAAAGGCAAGTGAGGCAGTCGGTGTTTTGACGGACGATTGGGCGGCGCGTACCGGGATCGGATCACGCGTCCGTGTCTATTGCGGCGTTCACGATTCGAATGCGGCCCTCCATGGTGTCAGGGGGTTTCCAGAAATTGGAGGCGGCGAGGCGACGGTCCTTTCGACTGGAACCTGGTTTGTCGCGATGCGCTCAACGCCTGATGCGTTCCAGATTTCGACTTTGCCGGAAGATCGCGATTGCCTCGTCAACGTCGATGTGGACGGGCGGCTTGTCCCTTCTTCCCGGTTCATGGGCGGCAAGGAAATCGAGCGGCTCTGCAGTGGGGATTGCGAACAGTTTTTCGAGCCGAAATATCTGGACCCCGCACTGAACCAGGTGGTCGACGCCGGGATAATGGTTCTGCCCACATTCGTTTCGGGCGTTGGACCGTATCCCAGAGGCCGCGGACAGTGGATTGGAACGCCCGGAACCGACGCGGTCCGGGTTGCCGCGATCGCGCTCTACGCCGCCCTTGTGGCCGACATGTCTCTCGACCTGATTGGCGCATGCGAGCGCATCGTCGTTGAGGGGCGTTTCGCGCATCACCCCGCGTTCGTCTCCGCACTGGCGGCGCTCCGGCCGAACGACCGCGTGTATATCAACAACGCAGATCAGGGCGTGGCGTTCGGGGCCTTACGGCTGGTTCGCCCTCATTTGGTTCCGCTTACCCCACTCACCGAAGTTGAACCGGCACAGGCCGACTTGGCCGGCTATCGTGAGCGCTGGCGCCGTCTGGCTGCGGAAAATGCCGCATGACCGCGGCATCCATATCCGACTTCCGGGCGCTGGCGCGCCAACGCCTGCCGCATTTTCTGTTCGAGTACATCGATGGCGGTTCATACGCCGAAGCCACGCTGGCGCGGAACGAGGCCGATCTGGCGCGGCTGGCGCTGAGGCAGCGCGTCCTGCGGGATGTCTCCAAGATCGATCTGTCGACCGAGCTGTTCGGTCAGCGCCTTGCCATGCCGGTCGCGCTCGCCCCCATCGGCCTCGCCGGCCTTTCCGCTCGGCGAGGGGAGGTCCAGGCGGCGCGGGCAGCCAAGGCGCATGGCGTGCCATTCTGCCTGTCGACCGTGTCGGCCTGTCCGATCGCCGAGGTTGCGGAACGCCTGGATTCATCCTTCTGGTTCCAGCTCTACATGATCCGGGACCGCGCCTTCATGGTGGATCTGCTGGCTGCGGCGCGCGAGGCGCGCTGCACGGCGCTGGTCTTCACCGTCGATATGCCTGTCCCGGGATCCCGCTATCGCGACATGCGCTCGGGCCTCGCCGGCGCGCCGGGCGTAGCAGGTCAGCTCAGGCGGTTTGGTCAGGCGCTCGCGCGTCCGGGCTGGGCCTGGGATGTCGGGGTGCGGGGGCGTCCACATGCGCTCGGCAACGTTGCGCCGGTACTCGGCGGCAGCACAGGGCTTGAGGATTTTTTCGCCTGGATGCGGGGCAACTTCGACCCCCGCGTGACGTGGAAGGACCTGGACTGGATCCGCGCTGCCTGGCGCGGCCCGCTG
>Ga0268266_10001826_pt1 | contig 24057 bp, 26 predicted proteins | sample KBSS13metaG_FD_190356 | JGI IMG/M metagenome (GOLD analysis project Ga0268266, IMG submission 190356) | Switchgrass rhizosphere microbial communities from Kellogg Biological Station, Michigan, USA - KBS S1-3 metaG (SPAdes) (version 2) | ecosystem: Host-associated > Plants > Roots > Rhizosphere... | reverse complement strand
GGCATCCCCCTGCAGGAAATCCTCGAATTCATGGGCGCCGTCAGCCCGGCCGACCACGGCGATCCCGATGCATCATTGCAGCGGCGGCTGGAGGCCTACACCACCGAGGGCGAGCCCTATCTAGAGCGCCTGCCGGACCGCCACATGGTGATCGAGGTCCGCTCCAACCGGATGCCGGGCGGCGGCTTCGTCATCACCTTTTCCGACGTCACGCCGAGCTTCGAGGCCGCCGAGGCGCTGGAGCGCGCCAATGCGACGCTGGAAAAGCGCGTCCGCGACCGCACCGAGGAACTGACGCGGCTGAACTCCGAGCTGGCGCAGGCCAAGAGCACCGCCGAGGACGCCAACATCTCGAAGACCCGCTTTCTGGCGGCCGCAAGCCACGACATCCTGCAGCCGCTCAACGCGGCGCGGCTCTATGTGACGAGCCTCGTCGAGCGGCAGAGCGGCGGCGGCGAGGATTCACGCCTGGTGGAGAACATCGACGACTCGCTGGAGGCGATCGAGGAAATCCTCGGCGCGCTGCTGGATATTTCGCGGCTCGACGCGGGCGCGATGACGACCTCGATCTCGAGCTTCAAGATGGCCGACCTGATGCGCTCGCTCGAAATCGAGTTCGCGCCGATCGCCCGCGCCAAGGGGCTGGAGCTGACTTTCGTGCCTTGCTCGCTGCCAGTGCAATCCGATCGCTCGCTGCTGCGCCGGCTGCTGCAGAATTTCATCTCGAACGCCATCAAATATACCCCGCGCGGGCGCGTGCTGGTCGGTTGCCGCCGCCACGGGCAATCGCTGCAGATCGGGGTCTACGACACCGGCGTCGGCATTCCCGTGACGAAACGCGGCGAGATCTTCAAGGAGTTTCACCGCCTGGAACAGGGCGCGCGGATCGCCCGCGGCCTCGGCCTTGGACTATCGATCGTCGAACGGCTGGCGCGCGTGCTCAACCATGGCATCGCCATCGACGGCACTGGCAGCGGCGGTTCGGTGTTTTCGGTGACGGTGCCGATTGCCGCCGCGATCGACCATACCGCCGCGGTCACCAGCGCGACGCCGCTTTCCAGGACGCCGATGAGCGGCGCCCTGATCGTCTGCATCGAGAACGATCCGGCGATCCTCGACGGCATGAAGACGCTGCTGACGGCCTGGAACGCCGAGGTGATCGCGGTGGCCGATCCCGATGCCGCGATCGCGGCGATCGAATCCTCCGGCAGCAGGGTGACGGGCCTCCTGGTCGACTACCATCTCGACCGCGGCAACGGCGTCGCCGCGATCCGCGAAATCCGCCGCCGCTTTGGTGAGACTATTCCGGCCATCCTGATCACGGCCGACCGCAGCCCCAAGGTTCGCGCCGCCGCGCGCGAGGAAAACATCGCGATCCTCAACAAGCCGGTCAAACCGGCCTCGCTCCGCGCGCTGCTCGGCCAGTGGCGGGCGCAGCAGATGGTGGCGGCGGAGTAGCGTCGCGCGCGTCGGACGTCACCAGTTCATTGTCTTGCCGACCAGCCCGATCAGCTCCGGATCGTCGAAGGTCCTGGCCGTGCGGACTGCGCCCGCAGCGACCAGATCGCCGTGGCCGAGGCTCGTCCGTATTCCAATCGTCGCGATGCCGGCAGCCGAAGCGGATTGAACGCCGGAGCGGGAATCCTCGAATGCGAGGGACAGCTCGGGCGAGGCGCTTACGGCGCGCAAGCCCTCGAGATACGGCATTGGATGCGGCTTTCCGTGCGGAAGCTCGTCGCCGATGATAACAGCCTTGAACCGCTGCATGATGCCCAGTCCGGAAAGCATCATTTCGGCGTTAAGGCGCGGCGCGTTGGTTACTGCCACCATGGGGACGTCAGCGCGATCCGCCAGGGCAAGCAGTTTCATCAGACCCGCCAGCGGCTTTATTTGCCCCGACGCGAGCTTGCGGAACGCTTCTTCCTTCTCCGCCATGATGGCCGCCTGCCGCTCCGGCGATTGACCCGGTAGAAACCGTTCGCTGATCGAAGTATTGGAAAACCCCATCAGCTCTTTCGAGGCGCGGTCGCGATCGAACACATGGCCATGGGGCGCGAACACTTGATTGAATGCTTCCAGATGAAGCGCATCGGTGTCGGCCAGCGTGCCGTCGATGTCGAACAGCAGCGCCCTCCCGAATCCGGACATGGAACTGTTACCCCGTCGGCGTGCCCTGGCGCCATTGGCCGCCGGCGATCTTTGCGGCGGCGATCACGGCTTGGGTCCGGCTCTCGACGCCGAGTTTCTGCAGGATCGCCGAAACATGCGCCTTGATGGTCGCTTCCGACACGCCGAGCTCGTAGGCGATCTGCTTGTTGAGCAGTCCTTCCGACAGCATCATCAGCACCCGCACCTGCTGCGGCGTCAGCGTAACCAGACGGTCGCGCAGGCGCGACATGTCGGGGTCGTCGGCCGAGGTGAGATCGGTGTCCGGCGGAACCCAGACGTCGCCCTCCATCACCTTCATGATGGCGTCGCGCAGCGTTTCGACGCCGAACCGCTTGGGGATGAAGCCGGAGGCGCCGAAATCCAGCGAGCGGCGGATCGTCCCGGCATCGTCGCTGGCGGACACGATGACCACCGGGATCGCCGGGTACTGCGCACGCAGGTAGATCAGGCCGGAGAATCCCGAGATCCCCGGCATGGTGAGATCGAGCAGGATCAGATCGACGTCGGAATCCCGTTCCAGCAGCGCGGTGAGATCGTCGAACGATCCGGCCTCGCTGATGACGGCCGACGCCACGACGCTGGCAACCGCCTGACGCAACGCGTCGCGGAACAACGGGTGATCATCGGCGATGACGAGATGGGTATTGGCAGCGGTCGTCATTCTGCTCTCTTGCATGGGCTTGCGACTAGTCCGCTTTGCTTTGTCTCCCGTCGGACCGGCTTGCGCAAGCGCCCAATCCTATCATGTTTGAAAGCAGTTAACCCGCACGCTTGTGCGCCGCAACACGCCCTGCGCGCTTTGCCGGTACGGTGCAAAGTCGACCGCCAATACGCTGTAAACACCGTGCAAAGGGCCGAAAGTCGTATTGGGGCAGCTTTCACGGGGATGTTACCTTGGAGCGAAGCCCAGCTAATCCGGCCAAGTTCGGCAAGGGCGGACTTTGCATCAATTTTGGGGAGTGTTGAAATGTCCACTATGACTGCCACATCCGGCAAGGCCGCTGGGATGACGAAAGACGAACGCTTCGTCATTCTCGCTTCCTCGCTCGGCACCGTCTTCGAATGGTACGACTTCTATCTGTTCGGCTCGCTCGCCAGCATCATCGGCGCGCAGTTCTTCGGCGTCATTGATCCCGCGACAAATCAGCCGATGTTCAACCAGGCCACGCGCGACATCTTCGCGCTGCTGGCCTTCGCCGCGGGCTTTATCGTCCGTCCGTTCGGCGCCATCGTGTTCGGCCGCGTCGGCGACATCGTCGGCCGCAAATACACCTTCCTCGTCACCATCCTGATCATGGGCCTCTCGACGTTCATCGTCGGCATCCTGCCCAACGCCGCCACCATCGGCATCGCGGCGCCGATCATCCTGATCGCGTTGCGCCTGTTGCAGGGCCTCGCGCTCGGCGGCGAATATGGCGGTGCGGCGACCTATGTGGCCGAACATGCCCCGATGGGCAAACGCGGATACTACACCTCGTTCATCCAGACCACGGCAACGCTCGGCCTGTTCCTGTCGCTGCTGGTGATTCTGTTCACCCGTACGGCGCTCGGCGAAGCCGACTTCGCGAAGTGGGGCTGGCGCATTCCGTTCCTGGTCTCGGTGCTGCTGCTCGGCATCTCGGTCTGGATCCGGTTGCGGCTCAATGAATCGCCCGTGTTCCAGAAGATGAAGGACGAGGGCAAGAGCTCGAAGGCTCCGTTGACCGAAGCCTTCGCCAACTGGAGCAACGCCAAGATCGTGATCATCGCGCTGATCGGCGGCGTGATGGGCCAGGGCGTGGTCTGGTACACCGGCCAGTTCTACGCGCTGTTCTTCATGCAATCGATCCTCAAGGTCGACGGTTACACCGCCAACCTGCTGATTGCCTGGTCGTTGCTGTGGGGCACCGGCTTCTTCGTCGTGTTCGGCGCGCTGTCCGACAGGATCGGCCGCAAGCCGATCATTCTGGCAGGCTGCCTGATCGCGGCGCTGACCTTCTTCCCGATCTTCAGGATGATCACCGCCAACGCCAACCCGGCGCTGGAGAAGGCGATCGAATCCGTGAAGGTCGAGGTAGTCTCGGATCCCGCGCTGTGCGGCGATCTGTTCAACCCGGTCGGCACTCGCGTCTTCACGGCACCTTGTGACACCGCCCGCGCCTACCTCGCGCAGCAGTCGGTCAAGTATACGACCAGCTACGGTGCAGCAGGCTCCGGCGTAAAGGTCGTCGTCAACGGCAAGGACACGGCCTATACGGACGCCAAGACATCGAATCCGGCGGTGCTGACGGCGGTGCAGGCCGCAGGCTACCCGAAGGCCGGCGACGCCCAGATCGTGAAGATGTCGAATCCATTCGACATCTTCAGACCGCAGGTCGCAGCGGTGATCGGACTGCTGTTCATCCTCGTGATCTACGTGACCATGGTGTACGGGCCGATCGCGGCGATGCTGGTCGAACTGTTCCCGACCAAGATCCGCTACACCTCGATGTCGTTGCCCTACCACATCGGCAACGGCTGGTTCGGCGGATTGCTGCCCGCGACCGCGTTCGCGATCGTGGCCTCGACCGGCGATATCTACGCGGGTCTGTGGTATCCGATCATCTTCGCGTCGATCACCGCGGTCGTCGGCTTCTTCTTCCTGCCGGAAACCAAGGACGTCGACATCACGAAGTAATCGTCCCGTCCGGCGATAGCCGGACGGCAACAACCAACCGGCCGCGGAGCGATCCGCGGCCGGTTTGCTTTTGGAAGCGCCTCAATCCGTTTTGCCGATGAACTGCAGCACGATCTCGCGCCGGTGCGGCCGCGCCCGGTGCTCGACCAGATAGATCGCCTGCCATGTGCCCAGCGCGAGCGCGCCCTGCAGCACCGGCACGTGCAGCGAGGTCGCAGTCAGCATGGTCTTGATATGCGCCGGCATATCGTCCGGCCCCTCGGTGTCGTGGCGCCATCCGGCATCCTCGGGCGCGAGCCGGTCCAGCGCGGTGGTCAAATCGACCAGCACGGTCGGGTCGGCATTTTCCTGGATGGTCAGCGACGCCGAGGTGTGACGGATGAACAGCGTCACCGCGCCTTCGCGCGCCCGCGCGTCGCGCACGAATTTCGCGACCTCCGCCGTGAGGTCGGTAAAGCCCGTGCCTGATGTCTGCGCGGTCAGCAGCGAGGACACGATGGTGTTGGCGCTGACGGTAGAAGGGGGCGTGCGAGAGAGGGATTTGGTTGCGGCCATGATTCAGATCTCTCCACCCGTCGTCCCGGGCTTGACCCGGGACCCATACTCCGCGGCCTCTCGATTTTGGGCGAGCGGATTTGATACTCGTTTCCAACAACGAACAGCGGTGGTTATGGGTCCCGGGTCAAACCCGGGACGACGGGGAGAGAGCGCGACCACGCAGCCCCCCTCAAATCTTGCCGTTGACGTCCCGCTGTACCCGGTTGGCCATTTCGATCAGGCGCCGCCACGCCCGCTCCAGGAACGACATCATGCGATCCATGTCGCGGTCGCTCGGCAGCGGGATTTCGATCTTGCGCTCGCCCTCGCTCACCTTCGGCTCACCCTTCTTCAACGAATCCGATTTCGGCAGCGGCTCTTCGATCTTGCCGGGCACCGTCGGCTCGCGCGAGGCGAGGTCCGCCTTGAGCCTTTCATTCTCGGCCTGCAGCCGGACAACGTCGGCTTGCAGACGGCCGATTTCCGTGTCCATCGCCGCGCGCTCGTCGGGTACCGCATAGCAGGCCCAGCCCGCGCCCGAATTGTTGCAGGTCGAGACTGCACCGGTGCGGGTGTCGAGACGGAGCACGCCGTCGCCTGCCGGCGACAGCGCGTAGCGGCCGTTCTCGGTCTCGGGCATCGGGCCCGCAAGCGCCTGACCGGCGCCGGCGCAGCAAAAGGCCAGCACGACAATCGTGGAAAATTTCGAGGACGATTTTGCTGTGCTCATGGGCTTGCTCCCGCCTCAGGAGTTACCGGTTTCCTCGACCGCCGGGGCGCTTTCAAGGCGCGTCCCTAAACCTTTGAGCTATAGGGCGCGCGGCCGGACTTCAACGCATCTTCCAGCAATTCGAGACGGTCCTGTCCCCAGAACACCTCACCCTCCAGAACATAGACTGGCGAACCGAACACGTCGGATGCCAGCGCGTCCTGCCGGTTCTGCTCATACGTATCGCTGACTTCTTCCGCGCCGGAGCGTTCCACCAGTTGCTTGCCGGGTAGCCCCGATTCGTCGGCGAGTTTCGCGATCGTTGCGGGGTCGGCGAGATTGAGCTGATCTTCCCAGACAGCGGCAAAGGCGCGCCGCAAATAGCGGTCGGGATCGTGGCCGGCCTCGAGCGCCGCGATCACGACGCCATCGGCCAACCGTGCATTGAACGGCCAGTTCGCCGGCTGCAGATGAAATTTCAGTCCGCGCTTGTCGCGCCAACGTTGCAGTTCGACCATCCGGTAGCGCTGCCGTACCGGGTGGCGCTTCATCAAGGGCAGGCCTCCGGTTTCCGAGAACAGATCGACCAGCACCACCGGCTTGTGATTTACCTTTAGATCGTAAGTACTTACCAGGCGCCGAAAGGACTGATGCCCGATATAGGCCCAGGGAGATTGGAGCGAGAAATAGTAATCGACCTGACGTGGCATGCGGGCTCCGGCACCGGGGATTTTCGCTTCGCTTCGGACATCCCAACAGAGCGTTCAAACGGGCGCAAGATTGATCCGTGTGGCAATACTGCTGCACTGCGATCCCGGGTCCACAGTTGTCGCAGGCAGCAACTGAATAAATCCAATTGAATCAATGAAATAACTGGTTACGGCCTAATCTTGACTTGATTAGACGCGCTAAGTATGGTCCGCGCGGCTTTCAAGGGTGACGGCGTCATTTCCATCAACCGTTGGCATCGTTTAATGTCTTGGGCATGGCCCAGGACAAGAATGACAACGCAAGTGGCAATCGCGATCAGCCGTCTTCCGACGAAGCTGCGCTTTCCGCAAGGCTCGGAAGTCTCGATCACCAGTTGTCCGAAATTCGTGACAGCCGCAAAATCAGGACTGATCAACCCGGAACTGAAAGCGGAGACAGGGCTGCCAGAGCTTCTGCCATGGCGCTTGGTTTCCGGCTTTCCTCGGAATTGGTCGCGGGTGTTGTCGTCGGAGCGGCGATTGGCTGGGGGTTCGACCGTTTATTGTCGACAACGCCGTTCGGTCTCATCGTGTTTTTGCTACTCGGCTTCACAGCCGGCGTGGTCAACGTGGTGAGATCTGCAGGTGTGGCCTCGCGCAGACGCTGAGCATCGACGGGAAGTCACGACATTTGTATTCGATTGCCGGCAAGGCCGGTGGATAAAGAGCGGCCCGGATGAAAATCGACCCAATCCACCAGTTCAACATCGAACCCCTCTTCACGATCGGCCATATCGGCAAGCACACGATCGTCTTTACCAACTCGTCCCTTTACATGCTCATCACGGTAGCGGTGATCTCACTGCTGATGATCGGCGGCATGGCGAGAGGGCAGTTGGTTCCCGGGCGACTGCAGTCGGTCGCTGAACTCTCTTACGAGTTCGTGGCCAGCACGATCCGCAGCACCGCCGGCTCGGAGGGCATGAAGTTCTTCCCGCTGGTGTTCTCCCTGTTTATGTTCATCTGCGTCTCGAACCTGATCGGCATCATTCCCTACACGTTCACGGTTTCGAGCCACATCATCGTCACGGTGGCGCTGGCGCTCCTGGTTTTTATCACGGTCCTGGTCTACGGCCTCTACAAGAACGGGCTGAAATTCTTCAAGATTTTCGTACCCTCGGGCGTTCCGATCTACGTTCTGCCGCTGGTCGTCTTTATCGAGGTCTTGTCCTTCTTCCTGAAGCCGGTGTCTCACAGCGTACGTCTGTTCGCCAACATGCTGGCCGGCCATATCGCGCTGAAGGTGTTCGCGGGCTTCGTCGCCATGCTGGGCGTCTCGCTCGGTGCGATCGGTTGGATCGGCGGCATTGCGCCGCTGGCGCTCACGGTGGCGCTGACCGCGCTTGAACTGCTGGTCGCATTCCTGCAGGCCTACGTGTTCGCGATCCTGACCTGCATCTACCTCAACGACGCCATTCATCCGGGACACTAAGCGTCCGGGGAATTTCCACCCTCACTCAGTCTTATCTCTCAAGGAGCTCTAGAAAATGGAACCGGCAGCAGCAAAACTTATCGGCGCGGGCATCGCATGCATCGGCATGGGCGGCGCGGGCGTCGGCGTGGGCATCATCTTCGGCAACTACCTGGCCGCAGCGGTGCGCAATCCTTCGGCAGCGCAGGGCCAGTTCGGCAACCTGATCTTCGGCTTCGCCGTGACCGAAGCGCTCGGCATCTTCTCGCTGCTGATCGCGCTGCTGCTGCTGTTCGTTCCGCTCTGAGCTGCACCTATTCGCGCCGCCCGGTCCGGGCGGCGCGCTGACAGCAAGAGGAGAACCCCGTGGCTGAAAAAAGTCATGGTACCCCGGCCAAGGGTACCGGCGCCCACACTGAGGCCGACGGCGGACACGGCGGAGGATTTCCTCCGTTCGAGTCCAGCACGTTTGCTTCGCAGCTGGTGTCGCTGGTTATCGCGTTCGTCGCACTCTACGTGATCGTATCCCGCTTTGCGCTGCCGCGCGTCGAAAGCGTGATCGACGCACGTCAGAACGCGATCGAGGGCGATCTGGCCGCGGCGCAGAAGCTGAAGGACGAGTCCGACGCTGCGCTGAAGGCGTATGAAACGGAACTCGCTTCGGCGCGCTCCCGCGCGCAGGCCATCGGCAACGAGACCCGCGAAAAGCTGAACGCGGCCTCGGAAGCCGAGCGCAAGAAGCTGGAAGACCAGCTGACCACCAAGCTTGCCGACGCCGAGAAGCAGATCGCAGCAACGCGTGAGACCGCGATGAGCAACGTCCGCGGCATCGCCGCCGACGCGGCCGGCGCGATCGTGCAACGCCTCACCGGCGTGCTGCCCGACGGCAAAACCGTCAGCAGCGCCGTCGATGCCACGTTGAAGGGATAGAGGGATGTTCACCCAACCGGAAACCTGGGTCGCGATCGCCTTCGTCATCCTGATGGTGCTGTTTGCCTATCTCGGCATCCACAAGACGGTGCTGACGGCGCTCGATCATCGCGCCGAGCGCATCAAGGCCGAACTTGACGACGCCAAACGTCTCAGGGAAGAGGCAGCCAAGCTGCTCGGCGAGTACCAGACCCGCCGCGCCAGCGCCGAGCGCGAGGCCGAGGAAATCATCGCCAACGCCAGGGCCGAAGCCGAACGCATCGCGGTCGAATCCAAGGCCAAGATGGAAGACTTCGTCGTCCGCCGCACCAAGACCGCCGAGAGCAAGATCGCGCTTGCCGAGGCCCAGGCGCTGGCCGACGTCCGCGCCGCCGCCGCCAACGCCGCGGTCGAAGCCGCCTCGACCATCCTGTCGAAATCGGTCAAAGGCTCGGTCGCCGACGACCTGCTCGCCAAGGGCATTGTCGAGGTTCGCGCCAAGCTAAACTGAGCGCTTTCGATCCACCTATCAAAAGCCGGCGCGAGACGATCGCGCCGGCTTTTTTTATTGCTTCTTCTTTTTCGGCGCCGGACGTTCGGGCTTCAGGGCCTGCGGGTCGAAGCCGATATAGAAAATGTAGCTGTCACCGACGGCGCCGGGCGGCGCGGGATAGGTGAGATCCTCGGCCACCAGCGTGAATGGCTCGCTGCCGCCTTCGGTCATGGTGACCGTGGTCTGATAGGCCTTGGTGGCGATGGTCTTTTCGGACACGCCGCCCTGCACCACCGCAACACGAATCGGAACCTGGACCGACGACGGGGCGCCGGCAGGGCCGGCAATGACGCGGCCCTGAATACCGATCCGCGCCGTGATCACGCCGCCATTGACGGTGCATTCGCGGGCCATTTTGGAGATCGTCGCCTGAAAACGCAGGTCGTTGCCGACCGGCTGCTTGCCGGGCGCTGCGACGGCGTAGGTAGACGCGCCGGCCCTGACCGTGACCGGCGGACAGGTCAGATCGCCGGTGTCCTGGGGCACCGCCGCACCCGGCGCAGCTGTCGCCGGCTCCTCGTCCGACTTGCCGCCGAACAGGCTCTTGAAGCGGTCCGTGATCGATTGCGCCGATGCCGGCGCCGCCATCAGGCAGGCCAGCCCGCCCGCGACCGCCGCAGCCGCCACCACCCTGGCCAAACGATTGTCACCCATGCGACGTCCCTGATCCCATCATTCCACGTCATTGGTCCCGGGCGGCCTTATAGCAGCCCAATGGCGGCGAACCCAAGGCATCTAAAAGGCTTGGAAATCAACGGTTCAGCCGCGGAAATCCTCATGCAGCAGGCCGAACAGCAGATGGTCCTGCCAGACGCCGTTGATGCAGAGATAGCGCCGCGCCAGCCCCTCGCGGGTGAAGCCGCATTTCTCCAGCACCCGGATCGAGGGCGAATTGGTGGGAATGCAGGCGGCCTCGATGCGGTGCAGGTTGAGCTCGCCGAACAGCGTCGGCAGCAGCACCCGCAGCGCCGCGGTCATGTAGCCGCGGCCGGCATGAGGCTCGCCGACCCAATAGCCGATCGTGCCGGCCTGCACGATGCCGCGGCGGACGTTGGCGAGCGTGATGCCGCCGATCATGGCGCCGTCAGACGCGCGGAAGACGATGAACGGATAGGAGCGGTCGGCGGCGATATCTTCGGCATAGCGGCGCAGCCGGCGGCGAAAACCGGCGCGGGTCAGATCGTCCGACGGCCAGATCGGCTCCCACGGCGTGAGGTAGGCGCGGCTTTGTTCGCGCAGTTGTGCCCACTGCAGGAAATCCGACATTTGCGGGGCGCGCAGCAGAAGCCCGTGGCCGCGCGGCACAAGCGCGGCCGGTCCGCTGGTTGGCAAACGAAACAGGGCCATGCCCTCTACTCCCCACTCTCTGCCTCAATGCAGGAGCGTCTTCGCCTTCGACCTCGTCAATCCTTCCGCAAAAGACACCGCCGTGTCCAGCCCCCTGCCGCTGCCGAGCGCGACAACCGCCGGCCGGCTGCGGGACAGCAGCGCATGCGCGGCGTTGCGGGTCGATTCGACGCTGACCGCATCTATCCTGGCGACCAGCTCTTCCACCGTTTGCGGCCGGCCATAGGCCAGCACGTGCCGCGCCAGCTGTTCGGCGCGGGAGGAGCAGCTTTCCAGCGCCATCAGAAGGCCCGCCTTCATCTGCGCCTTGGCGCGGGCAATCTCGGCTTCGGTCAGGGTTTCCACGGCATCGTTGATGACGTCGACGATCACTTCCATCATCTCCGGCGCGTCGTCGGGATCGGTCCCGGTATAGAGGCCGAAAAAGCCGGTGTCGGCATAGGGCGCGTGGAAGGTGTAGATCGAGTAGCACAGGCCGCGCTTCTCGCGCACTTCCTGGAACAGGCGCGACGACATTCCGCCGCCGAGCGTGTTGGTGAAGACCTGCAGCGAGAACAGCGACAGGTCGGTCTGCGGCACGCCCTCGAGCGCCAGCGTCAGATGCGCCTGCTCGAGGTCACGGTGCACCACGCGCGAGCCGCCCTTGCCGAACATCGCCGGCACCGGCTTCGGCGCGGGCGTGGCGTCGAAGCTGGCAAATCTTTGCGTCACTTCCTCCACCACGCGCTTGTGGTCGACCGCGCCCGCGGCGGCCACCACCATGTCGGGGCCGCGGTAATGCGTGGAAAGATAGCCGCGCAGCATGTCGCGGTCGAAATTCTTCAGCGTCTTCGCGGTGCCCAGCAGCGAACGGCCCATCGGCTGGTCCGGAAAGCAGAGTTCGTTGAGGTGCTCGAACACGACGTCATCGGGCGTATCCTGCGCCGCGCCGATTTCCTGCACGATGACGCTCTTCTCGCGCTCAAGCTCGTCAGGCACAAAGGACGGATTGGCCAGGATGTCGGAGAGCACGTCGAGCGCGAGCGGCACGTCGGCCTTCATGACCCGAGCATAATAGGCGGTGGTTTCGGTCGAAGTGCCGGCGTTGAGATCGCCGCCGACCGCCTCGATTTCCTCGACGATTTCGCGCGAGGAGCGCCTGGTCGTGCCCTTGAAGGCCATGTGTTCGAGGAGATGCGAGATGCCGTGCTCGTTCGGCTTTTCGTCCCGGCCGCCGACGCCGGCCCAGACGCCGAGCGCCGCCGTTTCCAGGTGCGGCATGCTATCGGTGACGATGGTCAGACCGGACGGCAGCTTGGTTACGTCAACGCTCATCCGGCAACTCCCTGCTTCGCGGCACGGCTCACCGAGCGCACGAATTGCTCCACTTCGGCTGAATCGTTTTTCATCACCGTGATGTGTTCGGATTTGGTCATCAGACCGTCGAGCCAGGCCGGCAGTTGCGGCCGCACGCCGCAGGCGGCCTCCACCGCATCGGGAAACTTGGCCGGATGCGCGGTCGACAGCACGATGTTGGGTATCCCTGAATCCGAGGTGTCGCGATCGGCCACCGCCAGCGCCACCGCGGTATGGGGATCGACGAGGTCGCCGGCCTCGCGCCAGGCGGCGCGGATCGCAGCCGACGTCTCGGTCTCGTCGGCGCGGCCGGCGTCGAACTCCTCGCGGATCGCTGCCAGCATGGCATCCGGCAGCACAAAGCGGCCGGACTGTTTCAGCGAGCCCATCAGCCGGCGAACGCTGTCGGCGTCGCGGCGGCTCGCCTCGAACAGCAACCGCTCGAAATTCGAGGAGATCTGGATGTCCATCGAGGGCGAAGCGGAGGCATGAACTTCCTTCACCTCGTAGATGCCGGTCTTGAGCGTACGCGGCAGGATGTCGTTGACATTGGAGGCGATGCGCAGCCAGCGGACCGGCAGCCCCATTTTCTTGGCGACATAGCCCGCAAAGATATCGCCGAAATTGCCGGTCGGCACGGTGAAATCCACCTTGCGCGCGGGCGCGCCGAGGGCGACGGCCGAGGTAAAGTAGTAGACGACCTGGGCCACGATCCGCGCCCAGTTGATCGAGTTGACGCCCGACAGCGAGACCGCATCGCGGAAGCCGTGATGGTTGAACATCGCCTTCACGATCGCCTGGCAATCGTCGAAGGTGCCTTCGATCGCGAGCGCATGCACGTTGGCAGCGCCTGATGTCGTCATCATCCGCCGCTGCACGTCGGAGATGCGCCCGTTCGGAAACAGCACGACCAGATCGACATTGTCCAGACCCGCGAACGCATCGACCGCCGCGCCGCCGGTATCGCCTGACGTCGCGACCACGATGGTGGTACGCTGATTACGCTTGGCCAGCACGTGATCCATCAGCCGCGAGATCAGCTGCATCGCGACGTCCTTGAACGCCAGCGTCGGGCCGTGAAACAGCTCCAGCACGAATTGATTGGGCCCGATCTGGTCGAGCGGCACCACCGCAGGATGGCGAAACGTCGCGTAAGCCTCGTTAGCCATACGGCCGAGATCGGCGTCGGAAATCTCGCCTGCCGTGAACGGCCTGATCACGTCGACCGCGACTTCCCAATACGGCCGGCCGAAAAAGCCCGCGATGGTCTCGGCAGAGAGCTGCGGCCAGACCTCGGGCACATAGAGGCCGCCGTCGCGGGCAAGCCCGGTCAGCATCACATCGCAAAAACCCAGGACGGGGGCCTCCCCCCGCGTCGAAATATAGCGCGTCAAACCACCCTCCAAAGGCGTTAGCCCTGTGCCAAGCCTTTGATTTTGATCCTGATTTCTATTCGCCAAACGCGAAGCAAGGATCCACCATAAAGCGTTTTGGGGCCAAGGGGAAATGGCAAGGGGCGAAAAAATGGGGCGGAGGCGGGGGGTCTCGCCAAGCAACCGCTGTCGTCCCTGCGAACGCAGGGACCCATACTCGGCGGCGGAAATTATTGGGTGCGCTGGTCGACGGCTTTCTTCAACAACGAAAGCCGGTGGCTATGGGTCCCTGCGTTCGCAGGGACGACGATGGATCATCGTTCCCATGCAGCGCCCACGCGCATCCAGTCACCCGTATCGAAATGCCTCGACCGGATCGAGCCGCGCCGCGCGCCATGATGGATAGAGCGTCGCGAGGAATGACAGCGTCAGCGCCATGACCACGACGGCGGCGGTCTCGCCAAAATCGATCTCCGCCGGCAGTTTCGACAGGAAGTAGAGTTTTGGCGGAAACAATTCGGTATTGGTGAGCCACGAAAGAAATTGCCGGATCGATTCGATATTCAGGCAAATCAGCATTCCGACGACAAGCCCGGTCAGTGTGCCGACGACGCCGATCGCGGCGCCCGCGATCAGGAACACCCGCATGATCGACCCTCGCGAGGCGCCCACGGTGCGCAGAATGGCGATATCGCTGCCCTTGTCCTTCACCAGCATGATCAGGCCCGAAACGATGTTCAGCGCGGCGACCAGCACGATCAAGGTCAGGATCAAAAACATGACGTTGCGCTCGACCTGAAGTGCCGCAAAAAAGGCCGAGGTACGCCGCCGCCAGTCGACAAGGAACACCGGCCGCCCGGCGGCGTCGGCCACCGGCCTTCGGAAGTCGTCGACCCTGTCCGGCCTGGCTTCGATGAAAATTTCGATCGCGCTCACGTCATCGGCGCGATTGAAATAGGTCTGCGCCTGGGCGAGCGGCAGGAAAACCATCACGGAGTCATATTCCGACATGTCGGTGCTGAACACCGCCGCAACCTTGAAAGGCTTGATGCGCGGCGTAATGGCCTTTGACGTCACGTTTTCGCCGGGCGCGACCAGCGTGATCTGGTCGCCCGCACGCAGCGACAATTGTTCGGCCAGGCGGCGTCCGATGGCGACCCCTTGCCCCTGCTCGAATGCTTCCAGCGACCCCTGCTGAATATTGCTGGCGACCGAGGCGAGCTTGTTGAGATCGTCGGCGCGAATGCCGCGAATGAGCACCCCCGTGGCAGTCTGGGCCGACGACGCCAGCGCCGGACCGTCCACCACGGGAACGACAAGCCGTACGCCCGAGACCTGACGGACACGCTCAGTGACGTCCTGCCAATCCGTCAGCGGCGACTCGATTGGTTGCAGCACAAGATGGCCGTTCATGCCGACGATCTTGTCGATCAATTCCTTGCGAAAGCCGTTCATGACGGCCATCACGATAATCAGCGTCGCAACGCCGAGCATGATGCCGAGGAACGAGAAGCCGGCAATGACCGAAATGAAGCCTTCCTTGCGGCGCGCCCGCAAGTAGCGCCCGGACAGCAGCCATTCAAACGCCGAGAACGGCAGGGGGCGGCGGACATTCTCCATGGCGCCACTCTAGCGCGTTTTTGCACCGATTCGAGCGCCTGCCGGGATGAACAATCTTCATCCACCGCCATATTCCCGCCATGCAGGATCGGGCCGCGAACACGCGGGGCGTGTAGTGAACCCTGAACGGAAGCACGCGGCTCCGGATTGTGATGACGAAGAACGGGGCTCGATTCAAGCCTCGTTGGCGGCCCCGCGCCATCAAGGGGTCGGCAGGCTGGTGCACGCGGTTTTCAGGCTGTCACTGTCTATTAGCCGAGCCGACGCCGGCCTTCGCAGTGCTGGTTGCGGCTGTGCGTTGCCGGAGCCGATGCTACTGCTCTTTTTTCCCGAAAATAGCTCTGGCCATCGGCGGAAGACGCCTAGCCGGTCGCGGACCCATCCAGCGACTTGAGATATTTGAGGCCTTCGACCGCCAGAAGCTCGCTCTCGTGGGCGCCCGCCTCCCAGCGTTCGCAAATGAATTCCTTCATTTTATCGCGCCGCTCGTCATTATCAGCGATACCGCGGTTAATCAGGACGTAAGCGCTCCACGCCCGGGCACAGGCGATCTCCACTATATCCAGGTCAGCCATTCACTACTCCTGCCATCGACCAGCGGGACGCATTTTGCCTATTTTTCCCGACTATGGCCAGAGCAACGCCGGCGGACGGCATTAACCACCCGAGCTAGGCGGAAATGCGCCGCGGGCTGCGGCGAATCCGGCGCTGGAACGAGCGGGAAAGGCGGTTCGAACACCCCCTTTTGTCATTTACTTCATGCGCATCGGAACAAACGTCCCACAGGGGGCTTGTGCATGACGTCGCAATAGCGCGAACGGGAGGACACTGAATGAGACGAATCGCCCTGATTGGAGCTGCACTGATTGCTTCGCTGGCAATGACGATTTCCGCTTCCGCCAGGCTGGGCATGGCCCCGATCGCCGCGCAGGACGACTCCGTGATCCAGGTCAAGCATGGGCGCGGCCACGGCCACGGACACATGCACCGGGGACGCGGACATCATTACGGGTGGTCCAGGGGCCGCGGCCACCACAAGCATCGCCACTACCGATAGACCTTCGCTGGATTCACGTTCGCCATTCCATTGCCCGGGCGAACGCGAATTGCAGCGGCAAGAACGGGTCGCGCCCACGCGGCGCGGCCGGTTCAGCCTCCCATGCGCCGACGGCGCTCAGCCGAGCCCCATCTCCACCGCAATCCGGATCAGGTCCGAGTGATTCTTGGCGCCGAGCTTCTGCTTGAGCAGCGAGGTGGTATTGGCCACCGTCTTGTAGGAAATCTCCAGCGCATCGGCGACTTCAACGATCTTGTCGCCGCGGCCTAATAGCCGCAGGATTTCCAGCTCCCGCGCCGTCATTTGCGACGCCGGATTGGCCTTGATCGAGGCGCCGGAAAACGTCACCGCCTCTGCCAGTTGCGGTGAAATGAAATTGTCCCCCGCCGCCACCTTGCGCACGGCCTTGACCAGCATCCTCGGATCGTCGCCCTTCGAGACATAGCCCTGCGCGCCCATCTCGATGGCGCGGACCACGAAGGCCGGATCGTCATTCATGCTGAACATGATGATTTTGGCGTCCGGATCGTCCTTGCGGATGCGCCGCATCAGTTCGAAGCCGGAGACATCCGGAAGCTTGATATCGATCACCGTGACGTCGGGCCGCTTCGCCACGTAGGCGCGGTGCCCGGACTTGGCGTCGGTGGCCTCCTCGATCTTCACGGAATTGTCCGAAGCAAACAGCGACCGGCAACCCGACAGGACCACCGGGTGGTCGTCGACGATCAACACCTTCGTTGCCGATCTGGTAGTATTCTGCATTACCCATCCCCTCCGGGATTAAATAGGCCGTTGGCGATTTTTTAAAAGAGAAATCTTGGGTTGCGAGGGCTATATTGATCCAAATATGGGAAAGACTTTCTCTTCGCGCGCGGTTGTTGCTGCCGCTCGGCCTGATGTTCGTGGCCGCTCTGCTGACTGGAGGCGTGTCACTTCAGATCTTTGCCACGACGCAACTTATGGAGGAAACCGAGCCGGCAGCTCGCTCCGCCAAGGCCGTCGCGGCTGCGCTCAACGGTGCGCTTCAAACCTCCAATAAGCCTCAAGCGACGCTGGAAGCGTTCGTGCAATCGCTCGGCACCTCCGACGCCATCCGGTTTAGACGCCCGGGGACCGACCTCGATGTTCACCCGCCCGAGGTGCAGACCCCATTGGGAACGGCGCCTGAATGGTTCGTCCGCCTCCTCGGCCTGCCCGAATTCAAAACCGCCTTCCCCGTCATGATTGAGGGAAAGCAGGTCGGCGACATCGTCTTTGCGCCGGACATGTCCGCCGACGTCTACGAGAAGTGGATTGGATTTCTCGCGATCGCCTGCTCCGGAATTTTCCTGATGCTGTTGACGGGGGCCATTGCCCACTTCACCGCGCGTTCTGCATTGCGACCGCTGCAAAACCTGGCCGACGGCCTGACCCGAATGCGATCGGGCGATTACGAGCAGCCGATTGCTCCTTCCGGGCCGCCCGAGATTCGCAAAAGCGCCGAGGAAGCCAACGAACTCGCCCGCACCCTCAATCGGCTCAGTCGAGACAACCGTAGGTTGCTACGACAGATCGTGTCGTTGCAGGACGACGAGCGGCAGGATATGGCGCGCGACCTTCACGACGAACTCGGACCGCTGCTGTTCGGGATCCGCGCCAACACGGTGGCGCTGCTGGAATCGATCCCGTCCGCCCAGGCGAAGTCGAGAGACGCCGCCGAGAGCATTTTGCAGTCGGTCGAAACGTTGCAGCAGACGAACCGCCGCATCCTCGACCGGCTGCGGCCGCTCTACATCCAGGAGCTCGGCCTGGAGCGAAGCATTCAGACGTTGCTGCAGAACGCGAAAGCACAGGCGCCCCGCCTCAAAGTGACGTCAAACATCGACACGACGCTGAACGAGGTCGACGGCTTGCTGTCACAGACGATCTATCGCGTGATCCAGGAGGCGACGACAAACGTGCTTCGTCACGCCCGGGCGAACGCGATGCACGTCGCGGCCGGCATCAACGGCCGCGAAGTGATCGTGGAAATATCCGACGACGGCATCGGCTTTCCCGCGGACCGCATGTTCGGCCGGGGATTGACGGGAATGCTGGAGCGGGCGCGGGCGCTGAGCGGGACGCTTGAACTGCTGCGCGAAGAAGGCCGCACCTGCGTGCGTTGCCGGCTTCCGGCGGAAGATTCCGCCGTGCATGCGCGACGCGCAGACCAAAGCTAGCGGTCAGTCGGCCTGATCCACAACGCCGGCAGCCGCCTGATGCGATTGCTGCGCCGCAGGCGCGCAAGCGGTGCGCTGGATCCTGGCGTCGCGCGAAAAGGTGAACAGGATGCGGACCGGCTTGCCTTCGTGGCTCAGATAATCGAGCACGACGCCCTCGGCGGTCGGCGTGATTTCCTCCAGCCCGAAGGCGGTGGGTACGAGGCCATTGAGGCGCGGTCGCCAATAGGATTCGAGTTCGGCGCGGCCTTCGCTCACCTTGACCTCGCCGCACTGGCATTCAAGCTTCGCGTCGTCGGCATAGAGGTCGAGCAACGCCGTCAGGTCGCGATTCCGGCACGCGTCCAGCCAATCGACCACCAACGCAACCTGATCGAAATCATCAGCCAAATCCGCGATCCCATCCACGTCGATATACTTCGTCCCGAGCGCTGACGCTGCTGACGGAGTATGGCGATCGTCGTGAATGGACACTGAACGGCCTATTGTCTGGTACGCACCGTGGAAACCCAAACGACTGTGCGGAACAAAGGTTCCTGCAACCAGTCCGGTTGAATACGGGGACGGCCGGAATTCACCCACGGCGCTGCCCGCGCCACCACACCCCGAAGGCGATGACGACTGCTAATGCCAGCGTAAACCAGGTGATGGCGTATTGCAGGTGATCGTCCTTGAGGTGCACGGAGAGCGGGCCGGGTTTGGGAATGCCGCTCTCGGGCGCGGGCGTTTCCAGATCGACATAGAACGGCGCGACGGCCTTGCCGGCCTCGCCCCAGCCCAACGCGCGCACCATCGCGAGATGATCGCGGGTGAACCAGAGCCGTTTGGCCGTGCTCTCCGGCGGCGTGAGCGTGCCGGCGCTTTCCGGAAACCGGATATATCCGGTGAGCTCCACAGGGTCACCCGTGATCAGCCGCCCCACGGCGCGATCCTGCTGGTTGCGATCCTGCATCGTGTTCTGGACGAAGCCGGTATTGACCACGACGGTGTTGCCGTCGCCGAGTTGCGCCGGCAGGAACGCCCAGGTGCCCGGGCCGGAGACGTCCGCGCGGACCGCCGAGCCCGAGCTGTAGACCATCGCATCCGGCAACGGCGCGTAGGTCGCGGTGAAGCGGACGCGGCGGAATTCGTCTTTGGCCGGCGTCAGCGCGTTCCACTGCGCTCGCGCCGGCAGCGCCGCAGGCTCGGCCGCGAGGCGTTCGTTCAGCATTGCGATCAGCGCATGCTTTTCGACCCGGCGCTGCAATTGCCAGATACCAAGGCCGGCGAAAGCCGCCACCATGACCAGCGTGAAGATGGCGAAACCGGTCACCGCCGGTCGCCGTGACGAGAGACCGGTCATTTCGGCTCGCGGTCGATCAGCCGGCCGGGCGCCGCCTTGTGATGGAATTGCAGCGCGATCAGCAGCGACTTCATCGAGCGCAGCGGCAACAGCGTGGTCGCTGCGATCAGCGGCACCCACAGCGCCGCATGCAGCCAGAACGGCGGCTGATACTTGATTTCGACGATCAGGGCGGCGGTGACGACGATGGCGCCCGCCAGCATGATGATGAAGATCGCAGGCCCGTCGCCGGCGTCGATAAAGGCGTAGTCGAGCCCGCACGCTTCGCAATTCGGGCGCAGGTCGAGGAAGCCCGCATAGAGCTTGCCCTTGCCGCAACGCGGGCAGCGGCAGGCGATACCGCGTATCGCGCTCTGGGTGACGGTGGGGGGCGCATCATCTGTCATGGCGTCGCTTTGCAAAGAAAAAGGGGGCGGTCCTTCCGACCGCCCCCTTGTAGCACGTCAAGCCTGTATCAGTGTCCGCCGGCCACGGCCCCCGCGCCGCGGAACCAGACGTAGATGCAGATGAACAGGAACAGCCACACCACGTCGACGAAGTGCCAGTACCAGGCAGCGAATTCGAAGCCGAGATGCTGGGTGGGCGTGAAGTGACCGGCATAGGTGCGGATCAGGCAGACCAGCAGGAACACGGTGCCGACCAGCACATGGAAGCCGTGGAAGCCGGTCGCCATGAAGAAGGTCGCGCCGTAGACGTTGCCGGAGAAGTGGAAGGTGGCGTGGGCGTATTCATAGGCCTGTACGCAGGTGAACGCCGCCCCCAACAACACGGTGAGGATCAGGCCGTACTTCAGGCCCCGGCGGTCGTTCTCGAGCAGCGCGTGATGCGCCCAGGTGACGGTTGTGCCCGAGGTCAGCAGCAAGAGCGTGTTGAGCAGCGGCAGATGCCAGGGGTCGAAGGTCTCGATGCCCTTCGGCGGCCAGGTGCCCGGCACGCTGCAGGCGCCCATCGCGGTGCCCGGACCGCAGCCGAACACGGCATCGCGGGTGGCGTGGACCGCATCGGCGGGGAACAGCGCGGAATTGAAGAAGGCCCAGAACCAAGCGACGAAGAACATCACCTCGGAGGCGATGAACAGGATCATGCCGTAGCGGTGGCTGATCTGCACCACGCGGGTGTGGTCGCCCTTGTACTGGGCTTCGCGGATCACGTCGCCCCACCAGCTCGCCATGGTGTAGAGCACGCCGACGGTGCCGGCGCCGAAGATGAACGGCGCAGCGGCCGTCATGTGATGCATCCAGGTGATCGCACCAACTGCCATGATGAAGGCAGAGATCGAGCCGACCACCGGCCACGGGCTCGGATCGACAAGATGGTAGTCGTGGTGCTTCGCGTGCGCCGTAGCCATTGCGGTCTCTCCGTTAGGTGTGCCGTTCCCTTCGGCACGTATTCGTCTCAAATTTCAAAGCCGAAATCCCGTAAGATACGGAATTCCTGGTTCACAGGTTTCCCTTGCGCTTGTCGCCTTCGCCGGCCGCGAGCGGCTTCGGCGCGGTCTCGCGCACGGGATAGAAGGTATAGGATAGCGTAATCGTGTTCAGACCGTCGTTCTCGGTGTCCTTGGCAAGCGCCGGATCGACGTAGAACACCACGGGCATCTCGCGCTTCTCGCCCGGGCCCATGGTCTGTTCGGTGAAGCAGAAGCAGTTGATCTTCTGAAAATAGGCGCCGACCGTCAGCGGCGCGACGTTGTAGGCGGCAACGCCGGTGGTGGCGCGCGCGGCCTGGTTGGTCACGGTGTAGAACACGGTGACGACTTCGCCGATCCGGACCTCGATCTCGTTCTGCTCGGGCTCGAATTTCCAGGGCAGGCCAGGGCCGACATTGGCGTCGAACCGCACCGAAATCTTGCGTGCCAGCGGCGCGTCCGACGGCGCCGAGGTCGCGACCTGGGTGGTGCCGTTGAAACCGGTGGCGCGGCAGAACCAGTCGTAGAAGGGCACGGCGGCATAGGACGCGCCGACCATGAACACCACGACGAAGCCGCAGATCGAGGCGACAACCGCATCGCGCGTCAGCGTACGGCGCGAAGCGGTCTTGCCGCTCCCCGTCACTTCCTCGCGCATCTGCGGTTTGTTTTCCATCTCAGCTACATTCTGGGATTACATGGGCCGGACCAGAACGGCCGGCCCCTTGACCATGGTGACCGCGAAGAACAGCACGACGAGGACGCCGAGCGCGAGCGCGATGGCGATCGAGCGCTGGCGGCGGCTTCTTTTCTGCGCCTCGGTGAGGACGATTCCATCTGGCTTGCGATTGTCGTCCATTCGCGTTCCATGCGCCCCCTACCCGAAAAGAGGTGCGGCCGCGCGGACCACGACCTCGAGCAGAAGGGTCGCAAACAGCGCGAACAGATAGAGGATCGAGAAGGCAAACAGCCGGCGCGTCGCACGAGCGGCCGGCTTGCCCTCGCGGTGGCGGTAGACCTCGATGGCCAGCCACATCATGCCGGCGCCGAGCACCAGCGAGGTGACGCCGTAGATCGCATCGAAATAACCGAGCGGCCAGGGCGCGGCGGCGATCGCGACCAGCACGATGGTGTAGAGCAGAATCTGCAGCCGCGTCGCATCGGGTCCGGCAACCACGGGCAGCATCGGCACGCCGGCGCGGGCATAGTCGTCGCTGCGGAACAGCGCCAGCGCCCAGAAATGCGGCGGAGTCCAGAAGAAGATGATCAGGAACAGCAGCAGCGGCTCCATCGACAGCGAGCCGGTGGCCGCGGCCCATGCCACCACCGGCGGCAGCGCGCCTGCGGCGCCGCCGATCACGATGTTCTGCGCGGTCCAGCGCTTCAGCCACATGGTGTAGATCACGACGTAGAAGAAGATCGTGAACGCCAGCAGCGCGCCGGCCAGCAAATTGACGAGGATGCCGAGCGTCAGCACCGAGAAGAACGCCAGGATCAGGCCGAACGCCATCGCTTCGCCCGACGTGATGCGCCCGCGCGGGATCGGCCGGTTGGCGGTGCGCGACATCAAGGCATCGATATCGCCCTCATAGGCCATGTTCATCGCGCCCGAGGCGCCGGCCCCGACCGCGATGCAGAGGATGGCGGTGAACGCCAGCACGGGGTGAACGTGGCCGGGCGCGATCACGAGGCCGACCAGCGCGGTGAAAATCACGAGCGACATCACCCGCGGCTTCAGCAGCGCGAGGAAATCACCGACCTCCGCCTCGGAAATCCGGGGGAGAGCATCGATGGCGTTGTGATCGACTACCGACAAGATTTATCTCGCTTCACTAAAGCCGCGGCGCGCAACGGTTGAGCGCCGCGAATAGCCGTTTACTGGACGCGCGGCAGCACTTCGAATTGGTGGAAGGGCGGCGGCGACGGCAGCGTCCATTCCAGCGTGGTGGCGCCGGCGCCCCACGGATTGGCCTCGGCGACCCGCTTCTTCGCGAAGGCGTCGACCACGCCGTAAATGAAGATCAGCACGCCGAAGCCCGAAATGTACGAGCCGAGCGAGGACACCAGATTCCAGCCCGCGAAGGCATCCGGATAGTCGACATAGCGGCGCGGCATGCCCGACAGGCCGAGGAAGTGCTGCGGGAAGAACACCAGGTTGACGCCGATGAAGGTGACCCAGAAGTGCGCCTTGCCGATGGCCTCCGAGTACATGTAGCCCGACATTTTCGGGAACCAGTAGTACCAGCCGGCGAAGATCGCGAACACCGCACCGAGCGACAGCACGTAGTGGAAGTGCGCGACCACGTAATAGGTTTCCTGCAGCACGCGATCGACGCCGGCATTCGCCAGCACGACGCCGGTGACGCCGCCGAGCGTGAACAGGAAGATGAAGCCGATCGCCCACAACATCGGCGTCTTGAACTCGATCGAGCCGCCCCACATCGTGGCGATCCAGGAGAAGATCTTCACGCCGGTCGGCACCGCGATCACCATGGTGGCGGCAACGAAATAGGCCTGCGTCGCCGACGACATGCCGACGGTGTACATGTGGTGTGCCCACACCACGAAGCCGATGCCGCCGATCGCGACCATGGCGTAGGCCATGCCGAGATAGCCGAAAACAGGCTTCTTCGAGAAGGTGGAGACGATCTGGCTGATCATGCCGAAGCCGGGCAGGATCAGGA
>Ga0268266_10001825_pt1 | contig 24081 bp, 16 predicted proteins | sample KBSS13metaG_FD_190356 | JGI IMG/M metagenome (GOLD analysis project Ga0268266, IMG submission 190356) | Switchgrass rhizosphere microbial communities from Kellogg Biological Station, Michigan, USA - KBS S1-3 metaG (SPAdes) (version 2) | ecosystem: Host-associated > Plants > Roots > Rhizosphere... | reverse complement strand
CGGAATGCGCGGAGCGGGCCGTGAGGCAACACGCATTCTCATCCTGTTTGTCGCGCGGCAGCTAGCAAGTAGATCATCCACAAATGCAACTGCTGCTGCGCAAAACGTACCGTTTCACCCAACGCACAAACGGTACGTAACTTGTCCGGGCCGCAACGACTATGCGACCGGCTCGCACCGAACAGGAACGAGGAAACGAGGAATGATAGCAGTCCACAGGCAATTGGGTTCTGGATTCAGTGCGGCCGCGTTAGCATGGCTGCTGCTTCAACCGGTCGCCGCGCGGGCCGAAGCTGACAGAAGCGAACCTTCTGGCTCGATCATCGTCACTGGTATTCGCGAGAATGCTGCGCTGATAACGCCGAGTTCAACAGGCAGTCGCCTTGATCTCACACCGCTGGAAACGCCTGCCACACTTAACGTGATCGATGGCGACATCATTCGCGCGCAGGGCGACTTGTCGATCATCGATGCGGTCAGTCGCGCGCTCGGGGTCAGCAACGTGGGTAACCTCGGCAATGGCAATACCGCTCTGGCCGCGCGCGGTTTCGCAGGGCAAGGTTCGGTCCTGCAACTGATCGACGGCGTGCGGTTGTTTCCGGTCGCCGGAACGATCACCTTCCCGACAGACCCGTGGATGGTTGACCGGATTGATATCCTGAGCGGCCCTGCTTCCGTACTGTACGGCCAGGGTGCGCTGGGCGGAGCCGTGAACGTCATCATGCGCCAGCCCAACAGCGCGCGTACCGAAATCAACGCCGAAGCTGGCTATGGCTCCCAGAACACCGCGCACGTGGCGGCAGGGGCCGGCGGGCCGCTGGGCGATCAGTTCTCCTATCGCGTGGACGCCAGCTATCGCCGTTCGGACGGCTATGTCGACCGTGGCGACTCCCGCTATTTCTCGGTTTCCGGCGCATTGCGTTGGGCGCCGACCGATGCGTTCAATGTTACGCTCCGCAATGATTATGGCGATGCCAACCCGCAGAACTATGCTGGCACGCCATTGCGTGACGGGGTGCTCGATCCGCGCACGATCGGCCGCAACTACAATGTCGGCGACGCGCGGCAATGGTCGAAGGACAATCGCACGACGCTTGACCTGACGTGGAACCCGGCCGCTGCAATCACGGTCAGAAACGTGACCTACCGCCTCAGCAGCAAGCGCTTCTGGTCGAACCTGGAGAGCTACTGTTTCACCTCCGCCGACGGGTTCTGCCCCAATGGCTATAATGGCGCTGCGGCCGATGGGGACGAACCGGGGCCGCCGAACATGGTCTTTCGCACCGACAATTACGGGATCATCCACGATCAGGTCCAATGGGGCGATGTCGGCTCGATCACGCTCAAAACGCCCGTCGGCAGGGGCATCAGCAACGATCTCGTCCTTGGTTTCGAGGTGAATTCGATCAAGCTGACCTATTCGCACGACTTCAACGGCTCAGTTCAGGCCGACTATGTCGACCCGTACAACCCGGCGGTCGGTTCTTATCTGGTGACCGTCGGGATCACGCCGCAATATCGTACCCGCACCAACACATACGCCCTGTTCGCGGAAGACCGCCTCAAGCTGTCCGATCAGTTTTCCATGGTCGGTGGATTGCGCTACGAGCACAACAACGTGAAGCGCTGGTCGATTGCCACAGGGACCGACGTCTTCGTTCTCGACAAGGATTTCAACAATACGACCTGGCGCGTCGGTGCGGTGTACCAGCCAACACAGGATATCTCGCTCTACGCGCAATATGCCACCGGTGTCGATCCGCTCAGCACGCTGGTCAGCCTTGGCACAGGCCAGATCGCCTATAGTCATTCGCCGGGGGATCAGGTCGAGATTGGCGCCAAGGCATCGTTCCTCAATGGGCATGGCACTGCGACGGTCGCGGCTTACAGGATCGTCAAGAAGGGCCTGCTCTCTCAGCGTACCCTGTCTTCGCCCATCGAACAGATCGGCCAGCGCTCAGCTGAGGGTATCGAAGCGACGCTCTCGCTCGATGTGCCGGGTGGCTTCGGGATCGATGCGAATGGCAGCGTGCTGCGCGCCAAGTTCGATAGGTTCATATCCGGCGGCACTGATCTGAGCGGCAATGTCCCGCCGAACATTCCGGAGGAAGTAGCCAATCTCTGGCTGCGTTGGGATGCGACGCAGAGCCTTCAGGCGCGAGCCGGCCTGCGCTATGTCGGAAAAAGATATTCGGACAATGCCAACAGGTTCCGGGTCCCTGGCTATGCGACAGTCGATGGGACGGTTTCCTATGCGCTGACAAAACAGGTCGCGCTCGATCTGCATCTCTACAATCTGTTCGACAAGGTCTACGCGGTCACGACCTATAATGACGAACAGTGGATCCTCGGTCGGCCGCGTTCTTTTGACCTTACGCTTCGTGCCAGTTTCTAGCGCGGCGACGATCCGGCATGGCTCCCGTCGGGGCCATGCCGCGAAGCGTTGGCTCTACATCGTTCATCGCTGGATCGGCATCGGGAGCTGCCTGCTTTTCGCAATGTGGTTCCTGTCCGGGCTCGTCATGACCTACGTGCCCTATCCGTCGCTCTCTCTCGGCCAGCGCATGGCGGGGCAAGAGGCGATCGACTGGGCCCATGTGAACGCGCCGCCCGTAATCGAACTGACCCATCCGCCGCGCAGCCTCGAGCTTGAGATGCGCGACGGGCATCCGGTCTGGCGCGTGCAGGACTGGAGCGGCGAGCGTTCATCTCGTTCGGCTGATCAGGGCCAAGCCATGTTCGGCGTCGATGCTGCTTTCGCCGGGCGGGTTGCTTCGCGCTTCGGCGGGGCAGAGTTGCGGGAGGTCGAGAAACTGGAGCGCGATCAGTGGACGGTGGCTGGCGGCTTCGACCACCATCGCCCGCTGTGGAAGGTGTCACTGAACGATCCGGCCGGGACGGAACTCTATGTTTCGTCATCTACGGGTGGCGTGGTGCAGGCGACAACGCGGTCGGGGCGCTTCTGGAATTGGCTTGGCTCGGTCCCGCACTGGATCTACCCGACGATCCTGCGTCAGGATCAGGCCGCATGGCGGCAGGTCGTGCTCTGGGTGTCCGGCCCCTCTATCGCGGCCGCGCTGACTGGCATCTGGATCGGCATCCTACGTACTCGCATGGGCAAGCGGCGGTTCAAGGGTGGCCGGATGACGCCCTATAGTGGCTGGATGCTGTGGCATCATTTCGCGGGACTGGTCGGCGGCATTACATTGACGCTGTGGATTTTCAGCGGCTGGCTGTCAGTCGATCCAGGCCATGTCTTCGCATCGCCGGATCTGCCTGATGGCGCGAAGCAGCGCTATGTCGCTGGAATGGCGCTGCCAATTCCGGACCTGGGGCGCCTCGGCCTCCTCGCTCAGGGCGCGCGGCTGGCGCGCTTCTCGGTCGATGCCGGTCTGCCGCGCGTCACGCTCTTCGATACTGCGGGCGAAAGGCGCGTGCTGACGCTACCCGGTCTCGTACCAGTGACCGCCTCTGCAACGCAGCAGATCGAAACGACTGCGGCGACGCTTGTGCCGCAGGGCAGGCTTGCTAGTGCGACATTGCTAACCGAACCGGACGCCTATTACTATGACATCGGCGCAAAGCCGCAGCTGCCGGCGCTGTGCTTGCGTTTCGATGATCCTGCAAAGACCTGGCTGTATATCGATCCAATGACCGGCGAAATCCTGCAGCGCGTGGATAGCCGCCGCCGCATCTATCGCTGGCTCTACGACATGTTCCACAAATGGGACGTGAATGCGCTGACGCCGCGCCGGCCGCTCTGGGATGTCATTCTTTGGGCTTTTTCGCTGCTCGGTCTTATCACGTCGGTGAGCGGCGTCTGGATAGGTTGGAGGCGCCTGCTACGGTGAGAGCCTCGTCGAAGAACAATATCCCCCAAGGGGCGTAAGCTTGCATCCAGGTCTGCTTTTTTGCCGCCGCATCTCCGCCTGTCTGCTCAAGCAAGTGGGAATGGCGAGTTTCGGCAAGAGCAGCCGTTCTTGGCGCGCATGCCGCTCGGGAACATCGCTTCATGAGGCAACACGCATTCTCATCCTGTTTGTCGCGCGGCAGAGGAATACGAACACTGGTGGGATAGCTATCAAAGGCACCATACAAGAGCGATCCTACCTTAGGCGGTCAGCAGGAGATAGACGTCCGCAACGTTGGCGTGTCCGGAAAGACCGGTTCCCGGTTAAAATGTTGAAATGCTGTCCATCGCTCGCGGACCGTACCCATCCGGTGTGGCCCGCCTTGCCTGGCCTTGAGCGAACGCTCTTAAGGACGCTCTTGAGAGCGCACTCAGGAGCGGTGAATGCGGCAGATTACGGTGATGTCAGGGCCTGAGCGTCGTCGGCGGTGGACTGACGAGGAGCGGCTGCGGATTTTGGCAGAGGCTGGGGCGCCGGGCGCGTGTGTTGCCGACGTTGCTCGGCGGCATGATATTTCGACGGCACGGATCTACACTTGGCGGAACAAGCTGCGTCCTCAGATCGCAGGGCCGCAGTTCGCCGAGGCCGTGGTCGATGTTGACGGTGTCGAGCATTCTGCTTCGGAACCGTCAGCCGCCATTGTCGTGGAAGTGGGCAACAAGGTGCGCATGACGATTTTTCCAACTGCGTCGGCGGAGCTGGTGGCGGCAACGTTGAAGGCGCTGCGGTGATCCCTTCTACGGCGCGGGTGTGGATTGCGATGGGGCACACTGACATGCGCAAAGGCATGCAGGGTCTCGCGTTGCTGGTGCAGCAAGGCCTGCAGCGCAATCCCCATGGCGGCGATCTTTTCGTGTTCCGCGGGCGTGCCGGCGCGCTGGTCAAAATCATCTGGCATGATGGTGTCGGCATGTCGCTCTACGCCAAGCGATTGGAGAAAGGTCGCTTCATCTGGCCCTCGGCCAAGGAGGGCATGGTGACCCTGACCAATGCGCAACTCGCCTGTTTGCTCGAAGGGATCGACTGGCGGAACCCGCAACATACCGCACGTCCACAGAGCGCTGGATAGCACTGCATTTTTGGCGGTTTTCAGCGCATTTTCCGCTTTGGCTTTGGCCGATTGTGTGATTCCATCGTGGTCATGGACACGGCCGTTTCGCCTCTGCCGAATGACATTGAAGTGCTCAAGGCGCTTGTCCACGAGGCTAACCGGATGGCGGATGAAGCCGCGCGGCGGGCCACCAGGGCAGAAGCCGAACTTGCCAATGCACAGGCCAAGGCCAGTGCCACCGATGCGCTGATCGCCCATTACAAGCTACAGATCGCCAAGCTGCGGCGTGAGCAATATGGCCCGAGTGCGGAACGATCCCGGCGCCTGCTCGATCAGATGGAACTTGAGCTCGAAGACCTCGAGGCCGATGCGACCGAAGATGGCCTGGCCGCGGTAGCCACCGCCAGCACGGCAACCACCGTCGCGGCATTTGAGCGTAAACGCCCCTCGCGCAAGCCATTCCCCGAACACCTGCCGCGTGAACTTGTCGTTGTCCCGGCACCATGCACATGCCCGGCCTGCGGTGGCAGCCGCTTGTCGAAGCTGGGCGAAGATGTGACCGAGACGCTCGAGGTGATCCCGCGCTCTTGGAAGGTCATCCAGACGGTGCGCGAGAAATTCTCGTGCCGCGATTGCGAGGCCATCACACAGCCACCGGCGCCGTTCCACGTTGTGCCGCGCGGTTGGGCCGGCCCCAGCTTCCTCGCCATGGTACTGTTCGAGAAGTACGGTCAGCATCAACCTCTCAACCGGCAGGCCGAACGCTTCGGGCGCGAAGGCGTGCCGATCAGCGTGTCGACGCTTGCCGACCAGGTTGGCGCGGCATGTTTTGCATTGATGCCGATCTTCAAGCTGATCGAAGCCCACGTCTTTGCCGCCCAGCGGCTCCATGGTGATGATACCACCGTGCCTGTCATGGCCAAGGGCAAGACTGATACCGGCCGACTATGGAACTATGTTCGCGATGACCGCCCATTCGGCGGCGCCGATCCGCCGGCCGTCGTGTTCCGCTATTCACGCGACCGACGCGGCGAACATCCCCAGGCGCATCTGGCGACATGGTCCGGCATTCTGCAGGCCGATGCCTTTGCCGGCTATAACGAGCTCTATACCACTGACCGCAAGGCGGGCCTGATCCTCGAGGCTGGCTGCTTTGCGCACGCCCGGCGCAAATTCTTCGAGCTGGCCGATGTGGAAGGCGCGGCGCGCAAGAAGAGCCGTGGCGAGAAGATCGGCCAGATATATCCGATCGCGCTGGAAGCGGTGCAGAAGCTCGATGCGCTGTTCGAAATCGAGCGAACCATCAACGGCAGGTCCGCCGGGCACCGGCAAGACAGAGTTCGCACGCAGTCTGGCTGCGGCGGCCGGCTTTTCCCTGCACGGCGCGGGCGAGGCGGACGAGGATGGCGACGAGCCAGACAGGCGCGATCGGATCGCCGCTTTCCAGATAGGCCAGCGCCTGCTCGCCGGAAAGGGCGATGCGGCGCTCCTGTTCGACGAAATGGAAGACCTGATCGGTGATGTGCAGCCGGCCCAGGGCGACTGGATGCGCGGCCGGCAGGGCAGCAAGGTCTTCGTCAACCGCCTGCTCGAAACCAACGCGGTTCCGGTGATCTGGACCACCAACGCCATCGGCAATGTCGATCCGGCGATTCTGCGGCGCATGAGCCATGTCCTGAAACTGGACCTACCTTCGCGCGGCACCGCCTTGCGCATGCTGGACCATGTGGCCCGCGAGGAAGCCGTGACCGCTGGCGATGGCTGGGAAGGGTTGCTGGAAAACGCGCCGGAAGTGGCTTCGGTGCTGCGCGTCTCCGCGCGCGGTGCGCGGTTGGCGGGCGAAGCTGACGGCGGGCTGCGTCCGGCCCGCGCGCTGGCCAAGGCACTGCGCGGCAGCAGCGATTTGCCGCTCGACGGTCCAGGGCCGGTCGATCTCGATCTCTTCGAAACCGACAGGCCGCTGGGCCCGTTGTTCGAACGCTTGCGGGCAAGCGAGCATCTGAATGTCTCGCTGCTCCTGACCGGCATTCCCGGGACGGGCAAGACCGCGCTGGCACATCACTTCGCCCGCACGCTTGATCGCCCGCTACTGGTGCGGCGGACCTCGGACCTTCTTTCCAAATGGATCGGAGAAACCGAAGAGCGCATTGCCGAGGCCTTTGCCGAGGCACGGCGGAAGGAGAGTGTGCTCCTGTTCGACGAGGTGGATTCGCTGCTGTTCGACCGCAGCACCGCCCGCACCAACTGGGAAGTCAGCCAGGTCAATGAATTGTTGACCTGGCTCGATCGTCACCCGCTGCCGGTGGTCGCCGCGACCAATCACGCCCAGCGGCTGGACCCGGCGACCCTAAGGCGCTTCGTCTTCAAGCTGGAACTGCGGGCACTCTCGGGGCCAAAGGTGGAACTAGCTTTCGTTCGTTTCTTCGGAGCGGCGTCTCCAGCGTCGCTGGCATCGTTGCACGGCATCACACCCGGCGATCTTGCCGTCGTCGCGCGGCAATTGCGCCATGACCCTGCCCGAGATGGGCACGAGATCGTTGCGCGGTTGAAAGCCGAATTGGCCGCAAAGCCGGGCTCGCCTCAGCCAATCGGATTTTAGGCCGGTAATTTTAGCACGCCGAACCTCGGAGCGAAACCGGGTCCGCAGTGCAGAAATCGGAGAAAAGAAGTGCCGATGACGACCAAGCAGATCGTCGCAAATCTGAACTTGCGTGCCGAATGGTGTAGTCTCGCGACCCGCTGAAACGCCGTGAGCGACATCGCGTACTGACTGCCTGCAAGGCTCGTTCGACGGGGGACCAAACGGGGGTCCAGAAAGGCTGGATCCTGAAAAAATCTATTAAAACAAATAGCTTATGACTATCTTATAGTCTTCTCGACCGCACCAGCACATGTGTCAGGGATCGTCCCGGCCAGGGTTGCTCAAAAATCGCCGGATGGCTGAAAGCAGCCATGTCTTGCTTCACCTCGGATTATCTTCGCTGACGGTTGCTCTGCCGGGGTGACGTGCCTAGGCGGCGTGGACAAATTCCACAAATCTCGGCGCGATTAAATTTTCATGACTCTATATACCGGTTTGCGATGAAAAACAGTTCCGCACTGGTGTTGGATGAGGACCCGAGAATGAATGACGTCGCGGTAGGCAGCGATTTGCCCCAGGCCGGTGTAACAGGTTCAGCAACGCACCGTGCCAGCGATTCTCATTCAGGCTTGCGTCATGCCGTTCTGGTGCTCGGCATGCACCGCTCTGGAAGCAGCGCGATTACACGCTTCTTGAATTTCCTCGGATGCACCCTGCCAAGCACTCTCATGCCGGCAAACCCAACCAATCCGGCGGGGCATTGGGAGTCGGATGCGATTTGCGCATTCAACGACAGGCTTCTTTCCGAGGCGGGATCCTTCTGGAATGATTGGCTTCCAATTCACTCCGATTGGTCGCGATCATGCACATATCGGCATAACCTGTCGGCTGCCGGGGACCTCATCCGCAGCGAGTATGGCGACGCCGGGCTGTTCGTGCTCAAGGATCCGCGTATCTGCCGTATCGCGCCCTTCTGGTATGAGGCGCTGGAGCTTCAAAAGCTTTCCGTATTGACGCTGATACCGCTGCGCCACCCCCTCGAAGTCTCCGCTTCTCTGCACAAGCGCGACGGGATCCATCCAGCGATTGGTCAGCTTCTGTGGCTACGGCATGTCGTGGAAGCGGAGCGTGCCAGCCGGGGACGTCGGCGCGTCTTTTCCCATTATGACGATCTTCTTGCCGACGCGGTGGGAACGGCAGACAAGGTTGCGGACGGCTTCGGCATCGTCTGGCCGCGTAGCAGGATCGCGTTTGCGAATGATGCCCGGAATTTCCTTTCTCCCGAGTTTCGGAACCACGTACAGACCTCGCTGGATGATTTGCTGCCTTGGGCAAGCGAGGTTTACGCCGTGCTTTGCCGCTGGGCGCAAGAGGGCGAGCAGCAATCGGACTATGCAAAGCTCGACGAGATTCGTGATGGCTTCAACCGCGGAGGCGCAAATTTTGTATCGCATGTGATCGCTCTGACCAGCGCAGAGTCCGCCTTGCGGACTCTGCAAGCGGATGCCGAGACAAGCGCGCGTCAATCCGATGCTGCAGCAGAGCATGCCTCTCAGCTTGCGGATCAACTTGCCATGGTCGACGCAAGCGAGGCCGATCTTCGCGCTACGCTAACACAAGCGGAATCTCGCGTTGCCATCGTCGAATTGGAAAACAAGACGATCCGAGAGGAACTGTTGGCTTCGCACAATGATCTCGAGCGGACAACGCGTGCGCTGGATGAGCAGCGATCGGCCTATGATCAAGCCATGCAGACGGTGGCCGAGCTTACCACGCATTTGCAGGCTGCCCGTCAGGACAGCGCAGCGGCGATGGAATCGGCAGGTGAACTGCGCCGGCTTCATGCCTTCGCCACGTCGCAAATAGCTGTGGTTGCAGAGGAACTGGAGCAGGCGAGGGAAGCCCTGCATGCGGCGAATACGGCAAATCAGGAATTGGCCAGCCGCTGCGAAAGCCAAAGCCATGAAATCGCGATCAATCGATCCCTGGCCGGCCGGCTTTCCAACGCGGAAATGGAACTGACCCGTGCGCACGCCAGGGCAGAAGAGCAGGCTGGAATAATAGACTTCCTGCGCGGCGCCATGACCATTGCGATAGACCGAAATCGGTGGTTTGCCGGATTGGCGTTTCAGATCGACCAATCCCGGCGTAACGCGGCACTCAACGAGCGGGGCCTGTTTGACGCCAAAGGCTATCTGGCGCGTTATCCTGATGTGGCGCGAGATGCACGGGATCCGCTCTTGCACTATGTCCGGCACGGAATTGACGAGGGGCGCGTGCCGATCTGACGGGTTCATCACGGCGCCGATCTCGCGCTTGAGCACGTGCCCGGCAGAGGCCAGGCACGCTGTTCGAGATTGTGCACCGCATCGGCCCTGGTCCAGGCTGTCTGATATGCGGCGGGCGTTGTATCCTTGCGATGCGTAATCAGAGTGTTATGACCCGCATGCTTGGCCGGCGCCTGTGCGTAAGCCGGGCCGACGGCCCTGCTGCCGGAGGTTTGCGTGCCGATTGATCGATCTGTGTTGCATTTGCCCAATGTTACCTTGTGCGCTGCAACCTCCGTGAACATCACGGCCACGCTGATGGCTTTGCGGGCCAGCCTGGACCAGATCGCATTCGGTGATTGCCTCCTTGTTACCGATGCGGACGTGGACCCCGGTGACACGCGGATTCGCGTGATTCGGATCGATCCCATCAGCTCTTCTGCGGCCTATTCCGATTTCATTCTCACCGGCCTGGTCGATCATGTCGCCACGAGCCACTGCCTGCTGATCCAATGGGATGGCCATGTTCTCGATGCCGCACACTGGCGGCAAGCCTTTTTAGATTACGATTACATTGGCGCATCGTGGCCGCAGTTTCGCGATGGGCACGATGTGGGCAACGGTGGATTTTCGTTGCGCAGCCGCCGGTTGATGGCTGCGTGCCGGTCTCCCCAGTTCCAGCTTGTCCATCCAGAAGACATTGCCATCGGGCGCGTGAATCGGCGCTGGCTGGAGCAACAAGGCATGTGTTTTGCGCCGCAGGCCATCGCCGATAGCTTTTCGGCGGAACGCACTGGCGATGTCGCGTGCACCTTTGGCTATCACGGGGTGTTCAACATGCCTCGCGCCTTGGGCGTGGCGCGGTTCTGGAGCATCTATCGCGAGTTGGATTACCACGGCATCATTCCCAAGGACTTCTGGCGCGTGGTACGCCAAGTGAGCAAGGGGCGCGGCGGGTGGGCTCGCGGGTTGCGTATGGTGGCCGATCGTCTCAGGGCTGCATGGCATGCCTGATCGCCTTCTTGCCCGCCATGCCGTCGAGAGCGGAGTATTGGGTCCCTCAACGGTCAAGGGCCTGCTGTTCCGCCTGCGCAGCTTTGCGATAGGTTGCCTGGTCTATCTCGATGCCTTCCGGGCAGCGCCGAAATCCTTCCTGACGGCGACCAAGTGGCGCGTGCTGGGCAAACGGGTGAGGGCGCGGGGCCAGTTCGCGCCGCTGCTCAGCCTCTCGCCACGCGCATATCGCTTGTGGATGCTGCGCAGCGAATATCGCTGCGCGGCGGCCAACATGCCGGACCGCACTGCGCCATTGATCGTGGCACTCGTCGATGCCACCGGTAATCCCGAGCCAGCCAGCTTGGAACGGACATTGGCTTGCCTGCGATCCCTGGGCGCATGCCACATCGTTATTGACGGCGTTGCATGGGATACGATTGCAAGCCAGATCGCATGGGAGCAGCAGCCGTGGCTGATGCCCATGGTGGCTGGGGACGTTCTGGCGCCCTCGGCCATGGCCGCCTATCGCAGCGCCATTGCGCAAGGCGGGCGCGACGTGATCTATGCCGATGACGATCTACTGGGCCGGCGAAACGCACGCCGCGATCCGCATTTCAAGGCTGCCTGGAATGGGCCGCTGTTCGAGCATTTTGACTTCCTGGCCGGCGCCTGCATCGTGCGAGCCAAGGCCACTGATGTTGCAGGGCTGCCCATGGCGCCCGCCTGGCCCGAGGCGTTGGTCCGCCGCGTCATCGCGCGCTCGTCGGCAGAACCGCTGCACGTGGCAGCGGTGTTGCACCACCGCCAGAAGCGACCTCTCCCCCGTTTGCCGGCCCAGCCGCTCACGCTTCTATCCCAGTTGCCGTCGATGTCGGTCATCATTCCCACGCGCAATCGCGTGGACCTGCTGCGTACCTGTATCGAGGGCCTGGCAAGAACCCATTATCCCGACCTGGAAGTGATCGTTGCTGACAACGATAGCGACGATCCCGAAACGCTGGCCTATCTGGCGCAGCTGGACCCGGCGCGCCATCGCGTGCTGCATCACCCCGGCCCATTCAACTATTCCGCGATCAACAACCGCGTGGTTGAGCATGCCAAGGGCACGTTGATCTGCCTGCTCAACAACGACATCGAAGTGCTCGATCCCGATTGGCTGGCGATCATGGCCACCTCTGCCGTGCGGCCCGACGTGGGCGCCGTCGGCGCGCGCCTGCTCTATCCCGATGGCCGTATCCAGCATGCCGGGGTGGTGATGGGCGTGGGCGGGGCGGCCGGCCATGCGCATCGGTTCGTGCATCCGCAGGAAATCGGCTATTTCTGCCGGCACAACCTTCCGCAATTCGCGTCGGCCGTGACGGCTGCCTGCCTTGTCGTGATGCGAGAGCGCTTCCTAGCGGTCGGCATGCTCGACGAAAGCAACTTTCCCGTCGCTTTCAATGATGTGGACTTATGCTTGCGTCTCAATGCGAAAGGGTGGCAATCGTTCTATGAACCACGGGCGACGCTGGTACACCATGAATCGGTGTCGCGCGGGAACGATCAGGACCCGGTCGGCGCGGCACGGTTTGCCGGAGAACTGGCGGCATTGAAGCGGCGGTGGGGCACTGACACGCTGGTCGATCCGTTCCATCACCCGCACTTGAGCCGGGCGAGCGAGCGTTTCGTGATTGCCGTGTAACCCTGCTCGAAGCGGTGCCAGAACGGGCTCGTCGCGCCGTCCGGGTGCATCAAAGCAGGCCGGTACGCCAGATGAGAAAGGAAAACGAAGCTTGGATAATCCGTTGCCCGGTATTCCGCTGGTGGAATCGCCGCTGTTTGGCCGACTTGCAGAAACGCTGAACCTCAGCATGGAGGAATTGCGCATTGCACAAAGTCTGGCTGAAAGTGGATATGCCGTGCTGGATTTCCCCGATTCCCAGCTGGACGACAGGATCGCCCGCATCAAGGAGAACCTTGGGCCGCGCTATGGACCGGACATGTTCGACCCGCATAGCGACAAAACGTGTGGGGAGCGCAGGATCCAGGACGCCTGGCAGTTCGACGATGATGTCAAGGCGATCGCGAGTAACACTGCGATCCTTGACCTTCTCGGCAAGCTGTATGGCCGAGCGGCGTTTCCCTTTCAGACGTTGAACTTCCCGGTGGGGACGCAGCAGGAAGCGCACACCGACATGGTGCATTTTTCCAGCCTGCCGCAAGGATTCATGTGCGGTGTCTGGCTGGCGATGGAGGATGTGGCGGCCGAAGCTGGCCCTTTGTTCTATCTGCCAGGATCACATCGTTGGCCAAAAGTCGATAACGTATTGGTGGGGCGCCAAGGCTTTGGCCAAACCCTGAGTTCCGCTCAGGATCCGTTTGCGGCCGCTTGGCGCGCGTTGGCGCAGGCACATGATGTCCAGCCAGAACCGTTCTTGGCGCGCAAAGGGCAGGCACTTATCTGGACGGCAAACCTGTTGCATGGTGGAAGTCTCCAGACCGAATCGAGATCAACGCGCTGGTCGCAGGTTACGCATTATTACTTCGAGAACTGCGTTTACTATACACCGGCGTTTTCGGATGAACCTTTAGGCAAGCTGGATATCCGTCGCCCTCGCTCCATTGTCGACGGGGCAATCCATGAAAGCTCGTATCTGGGCGTGCAGATGGCCGCAGCCCCAAGGCGCAATCGCAAGGGCGTTCTGGGCATGGTTCGTGCCGCCCTGTCACCGCGTTGACCAGGGCAAATCGAAACATTTTGATAGAGTTGAACGGCTTGGCGTCATCCTGCCAACGCCCCAGGTGCGTTTCGTCGCATATCATCGTGATTGGCCGTGTGCACTGCAGCGCTGCGCTTGCGTTGTGGCAAACCATGCCCTAGCACGCCAGACGATGCCTGGAGCGCAGGAAGGCCTGCCGTTCCATCGTTCGATGCAGGTGTTATGAACTCTGAAATTGCTTCTGTGACGAGCGAATTGCCTTCGTCGAGCCGCCCGATGGCCGTAAATTGGGTCAAGAAAAATCGCTGGTTCATGATTTTCGTTGGCTTGCCAACGTTGTTTGCTGCAATTTATTATGGTTTTATTGCTGCAGATATTTACGTCTCTGAATCGCGATTTGTCATTAAATCTCCAGATGAAAAGCGGCAGCAGTTGTCTTCGCTTGCCAACCTGATCCAAACCACGGGTCTGTCGGGGGGGCAGGAGCAGTCCAACGAAGTGCTCGATTTTGTTCGTTCACGCGATGCCTTGACGCAATTGGACAAGCAGATTTCCATCCGGCGACGCTATGCGAATGGCGGCGATTTCATCGCACGCTTTCCCAACGTGTTTTCCGGTGAAGCCTTCGAATATCTGTATCGCTATTATACTGGCATGGTCGATGCTGATCTGGATACCCAGACTGGCACTGCGGTGATCAAGGCGAAGGCGTTTACGCCTGAGGACGCGTACCAGATCAACAATGCCCTGCTTTCGTTGAGTGAGGGCATGGTCAACCGCCTGAATGACCGTGCCCAGGAGCGCGGCATAAGCGAAGCAGAGCGCCAGGTTGCCTCGGCAATGGAGCGCGCGCGCAAGGTGACGGTCGAACTCACCCAATACCGCAACCAAGCGGCGCTTATCGATCCGGCCAAGCAGGCCGTCGGTGTCCTTGATATGGCGAACCAGATGGTAGCGCAGCGTGCCGCACTTCAGGCGCAACTGCAGACCATGGAAGAGCAGACACCGCGCAATCCCTCCATTCCAGCCCTGCGCAACCGTATCGCCGCGATGTCTGCGCAGATCGCACAGCAGAATGGCCGTGTCGTGGGCGGTAGTGGCGCGATGGCGTCCAAACTCGGCAATTACGAAGACCTGCTGGTAGAGCAGAAGTTCGCCAATGACAGTCTCACGGTAGCAAACGCTGCGCTGGTGCAGGCCCGCACCGATGCCCAGCGGCAGAAGTTTTATCTCGAGCGCGTGGTCGAGCCCAACAAGCCAGACTTGCCGCTGCTGCCCCGCCGGCTGTTGAGCATTCTCACGGTCGCTGCGGCTGCGCTATGTCTCTATTTTGTGGGCTGGATGCTGATCGTCGGCGTGCTGGAACACGCGCCGGAGAATTGATCGGCATGTCCGGTACATTCGCACGCTTTCGAGAAGGCCTGAAAATTCAAGGCCGAGTGATCCATGCGCTGATTATCCGCGAGCTGATCACGCGCTTTGGACGCGAGAACATCGGCTTCCTGTGGATGATGGTCGAACCTCTGCTTTTTGCCGGGCTCGTCGCCATCATCTGGCGCTATCTGCGCGGCGCGGAAGAACATGGCGTGGGCATCGTAGCCTTCGTCGTGACCGGCTATATCCCGCTCACCTTGTTTCGCCATGTCGTGTCCCGAAGCGTAGCCATTTTCCAGGCCAATAGCAGCCTGATGTATCATCGCCAGATCCAGATCGTCGACTTCATCATCGTGCGCTTTGTCATTGAGATGCTCGGCGCGATGATGGCCTACGTGTTTATCGGCGTATTGCTCATCGGCTTTGGCGTCTTTCCAATTCCGGCAGAGCCCGGTCTCTTGATCGCCGGATGGTTGGTTTATTGCTTCTTCTGTTTTTCGCTTTGTCTTGTTATCGCACCTCTTTCGGAAAAATCCGAAGTGCTCGAGAAATTCGTTCCGGTGACCACTTATGTGATGATCCCTTTTTCCGGATCGTTCAGCATGGTTTCGTGGCTGGCGCCCAAACTGCGCCCTTACATGCTGTACTCGCCATTCGTGAATGGGATGGAGATGATGCGGGGCGGAATCTGGGGCACCAAGGTGGCCGTCTATTATGATGTATGGTTTCCGCTTGGGGTATCGCTGGTAATCACGGTCATCGGCTTGGCATTGTGCCGACATGTCCGCCGGGAATTGATTGTCGAATGATAGTCTGCCAGAATGTCTCCAAGTCCTACAAGGCTGGTCACGGCCGGAAGTACGTTTTGCGCGATGTGAGCCTGACGGTTGGCGCAAACGACAAAATCGCCTTTCTGGGACGCAACGGCGCAGGGAAGTCCACGTTCATCAAGATGATTGGTGGTGTCGAGATGCCCACCTCCGGATCTATCAAGCGCAAGATGTCGGTGTCTTGGCCGCTGGGGTTCAATGGCGGATTCCAGGGCAGCCTGACAGGCTATGACAACGCCCGCTTCATTGCGCGCATCTATGGCAAGCCCTATCCCTGGATGAAGGAATTTATCGAGGATTTCACGGAGCTTGGGCGCCAACTGGCCATGCCGGTAAAGACCTATTCGTCGGGCATGCGCGCACGATTGGCCTTTGGCCTTTCCCTTGCCATCGACTTCGATTGCTACCTGATCGACGAGATCATCCTGGTTGGCGATGCGAATTTTCGCGCCAAGTGCCAGCACGAACTTTTCGAAAAGCGCAAGGACAGGGCACTGGTCCTGGCGTCGCACGACATGGGCGTGATCCAGGAGATGTGCAACCGGGCCGTGCTGTTTCGAAACGGAGAAGCGATCGTTACCGACGATGTTGCGCAGGCTGTCGCGGAATACGAACGTCTCTAAAAAATAGCGGAGCCCGGTTTGGCTGGCGGGCGCGGGGCGGCACGGGCAAGTCACCCGCCGGCCATGATACGCGGGCTGGTGGCGGTAAACCGATCAGCCCTTCGTTGATCGGCATACCGTCGAACATGAACCCATCCTGGTCCTCGATCGCCGGAAGCTTCGCCGCGGTCATGCGGTAGCGAATCGACGTTGCTTCCCGATGAGTTGCCACGGCGCTTATGCCAAGCTGCATGAAAGCAAGCCTCACCCGTCGTGTCGGAACGCCAGAGGACGCGGGTCAAGCCGGACGGCACGGTGCAGGTCTGCCGTCCGCTTGGGCTTTGCCCGTACCTCGACCGACAATCCGGTGGGCAGGCGCCCATTGAGGCGCCGGATGGAACCGCGTCGGGCGCCGGAGAAATTGCCTAAGACCCGCACGTTACTGTATCGTGTGAAGCCGTCCACGTCGCTTTGTATGCCCAGGCCATAGTCAGCACCAGCAACCTTGAGAATGAGCGTGCAGTTCTTGAAAGCCACGCTCGCTCGGAACGTGATGACGGTTGGGTTGGCTTGCGTGAAAGTTCCGGTGGCTGGCCTATCGAGCGTGATATGGTCGTTCGCTACGGCAGTGACACGAGTGCCAGGGACTATTCCTTGCCCGATCGCCGTTTGGCCAGGCACTACGGTGAAATCGCCGTTGCCGATCACCTTGCCAGCGGTCGATCCTGCTTGAAGAGCGACTTTGCGGATCGCACTTCCCGTTGCCGAAAAGCGCGCGGCCTCGTCAAGCGGGTTGCCTTCGATGATGGCGTTGACTGTGATGTTCGACAAGGTGCCACCCAGATCCAGCCCGAAATGAACCCCTTGATGGGTTGGGTAATGAACAGCCACGTCGGCCGTCATGTTGCTGGATACATCAAGGCCGAACAGGCCCGGATACCAGATGTCGCCCTGAGCCACGATATCCTGGCTTTCAGGATCGGCCAATGGCCCGTCCTCGCCAATGCCGAATCCGTCATAGCCTGCAGCCCGGTTATCGAACAGGTTGAAGTGCGTCCAACGGGCATGGGCCGTGCTGAAATGACCGAACAGGAAGCCTTTCTCCTGGCCACCGAAGCCGCCACTGCCGTCATATACGCGATAGGGCGGGCGCGATTTGTCCACCCGAAAGCGATCACCGCGCACGTCATGGGAATATCCCACATATATGCCGTGGAAGCCGGTTCGAAACACCTGAAGCCCGTCGTGCACCAAGCCATCGACCCCTTCCAGGTTGGCGCCGATCCAGCCCACGTTCTCGATGTGGGCGTGAGTGGTAATGCGCGCATTGCGCCAGGCACCGTTGTTCCGGCTGATGTCGATACCGTCGAATGACAGGTTGCGATAGGTTCCGTCGAGAACAACGTCATGGACGGGACCGGTGTTTCGCGCACCCGTCAACCAGAAGGCGGGGCGCCGGATGGAACCGCCATCGAAAGTGATCCCGCTGCCCACCTTCAGGCCATCCACAATTTGCAGCATCATCGCCAGGCCATCACCCTGGGCATGGTCGTCAAAGGCGGGATCGGCCAGGAATGTGCCATTGCCTGAAAATACGGTACCCGGTCCAGGTATCAGGCGCCCATTGATGCGATAGGTGAAGCCCCCGAGATCGAACGTGCCACCCCGAGCGATAGCGCGGTTGATATAAGGGGCCAGATCCTGCCGATTGGATCCTGATCGCACCATCTCGGCCATCGCTGGAGGCAGTGTGTCAAGCAGTGGCCGGGACGCAGATGAGCCAGGCAAGGTCGCGTCACTTGCCGACAAGGAAGCCATCGACTTTGCATCAATCAGAAGTGCAATGGCCGGGATTGCCGTTCCGATTGCCGCAAACCCGAGCGCAACCTTGCCAGTGGCATGATGCAGCACAGTCAGGCCGCCAATCTTCGGCTCGGCTTGAGACGCGGGGAATCGGTCATTGGATGTCCGTATCGAAGTACGGGAAATACTTGGAGCGATAGCGCAAGTCGCGGTTGCGCTCCCCAACCTTCCTTGCGGGCACGCCGGCAACGATGGTGTAGGGCGCCACATCCTTGGTAACGACCGCGCCAGCGGCAATGACGGCCCCTTCGCCAACCGTTACCCCAGGCATGATCAGTGCCTTTGCGCCGATCCAGGCATGGTCCATGATTGCCACTGGCCTTTCCAGGCAGATGAAATCCGGGTTTTGCGGATCGTGGGTCAAAGTCTGGATCAGCACGTAGTGAGAGACGTTGACGTTGTTGCCGATGTACAGCGGAACACGGCCATCGAGATAGACAAACCGGTTGATGACAGTGTTGTCGCCAATCGTAATTTTCGATCCGGTGAGGAAGCTGTGCATGCACAGGCTGCTTTCACGGCCCAGCTTGATGCCCAGCTTGCGCCAGTACCAATGCCGCAGACGGTACGACCACTGCTTCATCATCACGTTGTTGCCGATGTAGAACAGCAATGCCGTGGTTCGGCCGTTCTTGAACATCTTATGCGTTCACTTCTGCTGATTTCACCCTGCGATCCGAGGTTCCGAGCACGTTGTGAATAATCGGCAGGTACGAGCGAACGACAGCGATGAAGTCGTAATTTTCGATCAGGCGCTGCTGTCCTTTCAGGCCGGCTTGCCGCCACTGTTCAGGTGCCGAAGCGAAATCGAGCATGGCGCGCGCGAGGAACGCCGATGTGCGAAAGCGGCGCCGATTGTAGGCGATGTCATCGAGCAGTTCGGAATGCAGATTGCTGGTCAGCCCATACTCATTGGGCAGCAGGATGCCGATATCATTATCGGCGATGACTTCTGACGAGCCGCCTGTATCCGACAGGATCATCGGTTTGCCAAAGAACATCGCCTCGTTCATTGCAATGCTCCATCCTTCGATCAGCGATGGCAGGAGGAAAGCATCGGCAATGGCATGGAACGCCGCCACATCGGGAAAGTATCCCGGCATGAGCATGTGATCGGCAACCCCGATGGCGTCGAGATGGTTGCGCAGTTCGTTGATATGGTGGGGTACGATCGTGTTGCCGATGCACAGGATGCGCACGCGGTCAGTCTTGCGCAAGAGCATCCGCATGGCGTCTGCCATGAGATAATGGTTCTTATGCAAGTTGTAGGAAGCGACGTTGAGGAAGACGTAGTCGTCCTCGGCAATGCCGAATTGGGCTCGCGTGACTGGCGTTGCCGCGCGCGCGCGGGCGATGTGCTCGTCAATCAGCAGGCCATTGGGCACTGTGACGATCTTGCGCCGGTCGATGCCCAGTCGCGATTCGGCATAGTCGGTCGCCTTTGGCGAAACCGAAATGTATCGATCCACGTAAATGTCATCATTGCGAAAGTTATTAAGCGCATCGCCATTCAGGAAAGCATAGACATTGTGAATGAACGTAATGTTCGGGATGCCAAGTTGCTTGAAGACCGGATAACCCGTTCGCGAGAAATGCGAGATCGCCAACTTGGCATCGTGCTTGACCAGGATCTGCCGGTAATGGCCCAAGGGATCTTCGGATGACAGTTCATAAACCGTAAAGCCCTGCGCACGCGCGATGGTGCCGAGGTGCCCGACTTTGCCGCACGAGACGATAATGCTGTCGAGCCCCAGATCGCGCAGGGCCACAGATGTATCGAGGACGACCTTTTCCAGGCCACCGCGATCGAACGAGGACAGTTCGACAACGATCGGGCCGGACAGCGGTGGCAAGCCGGCGCTGGCCGCGCCGGTTTCGGGCGAACGCGACACGTTGTCGAGCGAGGCGTGGAAACTGGCCAGGCGGCGTGCTGCGGGATCGAGATGATCGCCACCCGATGCATTCGGCAGCGAGACCTCGCGCGCATGGGTGCCGGCGCAATAGACGGCGCGTTCGGGCAGGGCGTCGAAATCGGCGGGCGACAGGGCGCCTTCGACATGTTGAAGCAAGACGTCGTTCACCGCCTTGTTGGTGATCGCCCAGTGGTAGAATGCGCCTCTGTCCCCCTCGAAGGCGGCCAACCGTGCGGTGAGGAAGGGCACCAGATTGCCCAGGCCCTTGTCCATCAGCGCCTTGTCGAACAGCGCAAGCGCGCGATCATCACACGGTGAGGTCGAATCCATCAGCAGCCCGCCGGAAATGGCGCTGGCCAGGACGCAGCCGATTTCCACCCTCACCCGGTTGACGTATTCCTTGATCGTGTTGGTCGCATGGACGCGATAGCGGATGTGGTGATGGTCGGCATCGTATACTACATGGCCGTTGCGCAGCGATGCAAAGATGAACTCGAGATCGTGGCAATAGCGCAGAGCCTGAAAGCCGCCGTTGCGGTGCCAAATGTCCTTGGTGAACACGAAATTCGACGTCGTGACGGCAAAATTTTCGTTGGCAAGAGCCAGGTCGAGCTTGTCGCTGCGCAGCAGGAAATCGCGTGCGCGGGCGAGCCAGTCGATCGTGGGGCCGTGCTCGACAGCGGCGCCATGATCATCGATCAGGCGCACGTTGCCGAACAGCAGTTCGGCCTGGGGGTCGTCCGCCAACAACTGCGCGCATCGCGCCAGTTTGCCCGGCTCGAACAGGTCGTCCGAATTGAGCACGGCCACGAACCGGGATGTGGCAAGGCCAATGCAGCGGTTGATCGTGTTGTGCGCCCCAATGTTGGACTGCGCCAGTACCGTGGCACCCGGATGCCCGGCCAGCATCTCTCTGGCGATCTCGATGCCATTGTCCTTGGAGCCATCATCGATGACGATGATCTCGCGCGCGGGGTGGGTTTGTGCCAGTACGCTCTGGATGGCTGCGCCAATATAGTGGGCGTGGTTGTAGAGCGGAATGACGACGCTAACGTCGAAGCCGTCGGTGTGGTTGGTCATGGCTCAGCAAGCGTCCTGATTGGCTACCGGCAGAGTCACCCCAAGCTCTGTCAAGATGTTGCACATGATGGTCTGCCCCGTGTCGATGGAGTAGTTCTTGCGGATGAACGCCGCGCCGTGGCGTGACAGGTTCGTCCACAAGGTCTCGTCATCGTAAAGCCTGATGATCGCGTCTGCGAAATCGTCTGGCGTGTCGGCCACCAGCACGCTCTCGCCGGCGACGAGGCCCATGCCTTCCGAGGCAATGCCAGAGACGACTGCCGGTACGCCGGCAGCAAGGCTGGAAACCAGTTTCCCCTTGGCTCCGGCGCCATAGCGCAAGGGCGCCACGGTCATCCGCAGGCCGGCCAGTTCGTCTTCCATATCCTCGACAAAGCCGACGAACGTGACGCCCTTTTCCTTTCGGCGGTTCCATTCGGGCGGCATGTTTGCGCCGACCACGCGGAAGCCGATATCAGGGCGGCGTCGCCGGACCAAGGGCCAGATGTCCGCGAGGAAATGGTCGATCGCATCGACGTTGGGCTGATGGTTGAATCCCCCGATGAACGCGATGTCGCGCCGCTTGGCAAAGGTGGTATCGCGTGGCTTCTCGAACTGGCGGATCAGCGGCATCACATGCGTGTTGGCTTCTGGTGCCAGATCGTCGAGGATCGTCTTCTCGCTGCTCGAAACCACGATCGTGGCATCGGCTTGAAGGGCGAAATTCACTTCCATCTCGCGCGTCTGTCGTGCCCGCATGATCAGGGCGGGATCGTTGCGCAGTGCGCCTTGGCGCTCTTCTCGCACGAAGTGAAGATCAACGGTGTTGAAAACGATCCGTGCAGCCGGACACAGCTGGCGCAGGCTTTCCATCTGTATGGCGCCGAAGTGGACCCGCGAAACGAAGCAGACCTCAACGCTATCGCCCACGTCGAAATAGTATTCCTCGAAATAGGCGTAATCTTGCGAGGTGATGCAGCGTACGCCCATGCTTTCCATCAGCGCACGATAATGACCGCTGCGATCGTCGTGATCCTTGCCAAATTCGAGCAGGGAGAGATAATGAACCTCGTAGCCTAACCGTTGGAATATCCGGGCGAAGTTCACGTGATCGAGTGAGCCGGAGTCGAGATCGGGCCTGGGATAGAGCGCTTCGACCATCATCGCCACTGGTCGTGCATTCCGCTTCGCGGCGATTACCGGTGGCTTTGCCACTTGCGATATGGCCGAGGAGTTGGCGCTTTCTTGGTCGATCGGCAAGGTTGCGGCCAAGCCTGGCGCAACATCGTTTTGCAACGGTTCGCCGGCGGTCAGTGCGTTCGGCGCCGGCTCTGGCGGTAAGGTTGCCCGGCCTTCGGCGCGGCCTCGTTCAATGAAGTGGCGCAGCGGATCGGTGTCGGTCAGTTCCGGATCGTTGGCGAGATAGAAGGCCGTATCGAAATTGAGCGCCGGCCGCATGCGCTGGCGCCAGCCCTTTATCACATAATGGATCAGCGGATTGATCTGTTCGCGCGCAACGTCGGGGTTGTTCGCCAGATAATACCGGGTGTCGAACCACGGGTTGGGGTTGCGGCCTTCGCGCCAGCCCGTAGCCAGGTAGTGCGTGAGGGGATTGCGCCCGGCGGTTGCTACATCGGGATAGCTGTCGAGATAGAATTGGGGATCGAACAGAGGATCGCAGATATTGCGATAGTGTTCGATCCAGTGCACCAAAGGATTGCGTCCAACAACGTCTGGATAACGCTGTGCGTAGCCTCGCGTGCTGAATAGCGGGTGCGGGTCATGACCCTTGTCTTTCCCCCACTTGAGGTAATGAACCACGGCCGAGGACGCCAGATGCGCCGCTTCCGGGCATTGGACCAGATAATAGCTCGTTTCGAACAGAGGATGCGGATTGCGCTGCTCTATCTGGCCGTGCAGGATGAAATGCACCAGCGGCCGCATGCCCGATGGCGGCACGTCCGGGTACATTTCCCCATATTCCAAGTCCTGCACGAAGGGGAAATCGGGCAGGAAATCTGTCGCACCCGTAAGATAGGCCAGAATGCGTTCGCGCCGCCCATCGGGATGCACGCCGATCAGCGGCCACGACAATTCGTCGAGGAACTGTTCGACGATCGCCAGGTGATGGGCAAGGCGGCGGGCAGATTTGAAGCCCCAGCCGCGCCGCGCCACCCAACGGGCCAGCGGCTTATCCCATGTCTTGAGCTGGCGATGGCCGTGTGCCAGCAGCATCTGCGACATGCGCTTGCTTGAGATGGACGCGCTGCCCAACTTCAGGCGCGTATCCAGCAATTGACCTTGCGTAAGCATACTGCGTGATCCGACGTCATCGCACCAGACGCGCATAGCGTTGAGTTCGTGACGGGACTGCGCGAGTTCCGCTTCGCGTTCGCCGGCCTGCACATGCAGCAGGGCGATTTCCGCCGCGAGCATGGCTCTCTGTCCATCGGCGTCGGTATTTTGGAGTTCATCTTTTTGCGCGCGCAAGCGGTCGTTTTGCAGTTTTAGTCGCTCGAGCGAAACTTGGCTGTCACCTAGAATCGGGGCGAACAATGCGCGTGCGGCGTCCAGATTCGCGGCGATACGGTCGAATTCGCGATACAGCGTTTCGCTTTCGCCATCGCGGGCCAGTTGCATGAAGGCCGCCTCGCATCGGCGCACCCAACTGTTGAAGCCAGGGCGCACATCGGTGAGCCCACGATCGCGTCGCGGGGTCTGGCAAGCTTCGGTCTCTTGGGGCTCTGCGACCGGCCGCGACATGGGAGGTGGAGTCAGGTTGGCGTGTGCAGCTACCCACGCAAGCGCAGCGCCTTGCGCATCATGCCGCTCGTCGTCCAGCATTGCCACCATGCGAGGCATTCCCCGCGTCACGCGCTCGGCCAGCAAGGCGTGCTGTAACCAGTCGATCATTTGTCCATTGCCATTGGCGGAC
>Ga0268266_10001823_pt1 | contig 24089 bp, 27 predicted proteins | sample KBSS13metaG_FD_190356 | JGI IMG/M metagenome (GOLD analysis project Ga0268266, IMG submission 190356) | Switchgrass rhizosphere microbial communities from Kellogg Biological Station, Michigan, USA - KBS S1-3 metaG (SPAdes) (version 2) | ecosystem: Host-associated > Plants > Roots > Rhizosphere... | reverse complement strand
CGACCGACAGCACGGTGCCAACTTCCGAGACCTCGGCTTCGGCGTCGAAGTTCGCGATCTGGTCGCGGATGACGCGGGAGATTTCAGCGGCGCGGATATCCATGGGTCGTCTTAGCCTTTCATCGCCTGGGCGAGTCGGTTGAGTTTGGTGCGGATCGATGCGTCGATCATCTGGCTGCCCAGCTTGACGACGATTCCGCCGAGGATGTCAGGATTGACCTGAGCGTCGATGGTGACCTCACGGCCGGCACGGGCGCGAAGCTGCTGCTTCAGCGCCGCAATCTGGTCGTCCTTGAGCGGACGGGCGGTAATCACGTCGGCAGTCGTCTCGCCGCGATGCTCAGCGGCCAGGCGCTTGAACGCCCGGATGACCGGACGAAGCTGGCTCTTGCGGCCATTGCAGGCGAGGACGCCGAGGAAATTCGTCGTGACCGCGTCGAGCCCGATCTGCGGCGCGAGCGAGGCGAAGGCCTTGGCGGCTTCGTCACGCGACACGAGCGGGCTGTCGACCAGCTCGGCAAAATCCTTCGAATCGAGCAGAGCCTGGTTGAGCGCGTCGAGGCTGCGGCCGACTGCGTCGATCTGTTTCTGGTCACGCGCAAGGTCGAACAGGGCCGACGCGTAGCGCCCTGCTAAGCTGGCTCGAATGCCGCCGGATGTCTCCACGCGCGAAAAGCTCCAGAACTGGAAATGTGCCCCAAAAAAACGGGGCGTGGGTTCGGGTTACCCCGCACGCCCCCCATGGGATGCGCGGCCCCTAGCAAGGGGTCGGCGGTGATGCAAGGTAGCTATATCGCGCGCGTAAAGAAGCGGGTGAATGGCGTGTCCGAATAGCCGCCGAACGGGCCGCAACGGACGAAGCCTTCGCTCTCGTAGAGGTTGAGCGCGGCCTCAAACGGCTTGGTGCAGCCGGTTTCCAGGCTGAGGCGAGTGTAACCGCGCGATTTTGCCTCGCCGAGGATGTGGTTGAGGACGGCCCGCCCCACGCCCTTGCCGAGCGCACGGTGCGACGTCCGCATCGATTTCACCTCACCGTGGTCGGGAGCGAGTTCCTTGAGCGCGCCGATGCCAACGAGTTCGCCATCCTCGCGGGCCGCCCAGAAGGTCACCGCTGGATCCTTGAGGCCGTCGGCCGGCAGGACGTGACAGGCTTCAGGCGGGGAGATCGATCGCATCATCCCGAAGTGAAGCTCCAGCAGCGCCTTCACGTCGCTGCTGTCGAGATCGCCCGCATGGAACGTCAACGCCATGTTCCAAGAATCTCACGCCGCGATTGAAGCGCAAGCACCTGAAAGCGTGAAATATTGTCGTTATCGTTTCCGGCATGGGCTGAGGTCGGCGACGACCGGGAAGTGGTCAGACGCTGTGCGTTCGCCCTGGTTTTCGAAGTGCCAGGCAAGCACGCCGTAGCGCAGAACGTCGACGTTCGGGTCGACCAACACGAAGTCGATGCGGCTCTCACCCTTAGGCACCGGTTGAAAGTCGTTCCACGTGCCGGTAGGACCAACGGGCGGAGTCTTAGAGATCGCCCTCGCATCACGCAGGCCAAGCCCGGTTGAGGTCAGTTCCTTCACCGGTGGCGTGCCCGGCTCCGTATTCAGGTCGCCGGTCATGATGACGGCCTCGTTAGGCGCCCGGTTCGCTGCGAGAAATCTTACGATCAGGCGAGCGCCTTCGAGCCGCGCTTGCTGCCCCTCATTGTCGAGATGGGTGTTGAGCGCGAGAAACTTCTTGCCGTCGCTTCGGCGGACCAGGTGCGCCCATGTCGCAACCCTGCTGTAGGCCGCGTCCCATCCTTTCGACGGCACGCTCGGTGTCGGGGACAACCAAAAGGTGCCGCTCCTGCCGAGCCTGAAGACGGTGCGGTCGAAGGCGACGTTCGCAGATTCACCCATCGATCCGCCTTCGCGCGGCAAGCCTAGGAATTTGTAAGTCGGAAGGGCCCTTTCCAGGTCCGCCTGCTGCCCGCGAACCACCTCCTGAAGGCCCAGGATTGCCGGGTGCATCAGCCCGATCTGGCCAATGAACTGATCGCGGCGGTTCGACCATTTATTGATCCCGTCGGAATCGAGGGCGAGCCGGATATTGTAGGTCATTACCCGGAGTGGGGTGCACGTTGCCTGATGTGCGGGACTGCTCGCGGCGGCGAGCATTGCGAGGGTGATCCCGAGGGTGGCCATGAATAGTCCTTTTCACCTGTCTGGGTTTGACCGCAAGGTTCGGGACGTATGTGGACATGAGCTCGACCAAAACAGCCTCAACACGAATCAGCGAGGCTGCAAATGACCTACAAAGTCACTGGAATTGACCCGTCCCCCTACCGCTCGCTCTTTGGGCTTTCGGATGACGAGCTTGGCGAGCGCGGCATCGTGCGGATGACCGTCACGAGCCCGACCTTCCCGTGCCGGGTCAGCCTGACCGACCGGGAAATCGGCGAGAGCGTGCTACTGCTCAATCATACGAGCCACGATGTCGCGAACCCATATCGCGCGACACACGCCATCTTCGTCACCGAAACCGATCAGCCGGCCGCAGAATATATCGACCAAGTGCCGCCTGTTTTCGAGAAGCGCGTGCTGTCGCTTCGTGGCTTCGACAAAAACGGGATGATGGCGGACGCGATCCTCACCCAGCCCGGCGAAGCTGACGGAGGAATCCGCAAGCTCTTCGCCAACTCCGAGATCGAGACGATCCACGCGCACAATGCGACGCGCGGCTGCTTCTCGGCCAAGATCGAAAGGAACTGATGATGGCCACGCTTGCACAGACCATCGAGCGGCGTACAGCCGATCCCATGATCAACGTCGCGCGCCTCGATGCCGACACCGCCTGGGCCGCCTTCATGCGCCGCGATCGGGCGTGGGACGGGCGGATCATTGTGGCCGTCAAAACCACCGGCATCTATTGCAAGCCGAGTTGCCCGGCGAAGCGCCCAAAGCGCGAGAATGTCGAGCTCTTCACCACTGGCGATGAGGCGAGTGCCGCCGGGTACCGTTCGTGCATGCGATGCAAGCCAGACGAAGTCAGCCGCGACCGCGAAGCAATCGCAAAGGCGGTAAGGCTGATCGAGGCAGCGGAAGAACCACTGACCCTCGACGAGATCGCGGAATCGGTGGGTTACGCGCCCCACCACTTCCAGCGAATCTTCAAGCGCGACCTCGGCGTGTCGCCCGCGGAATATGCCCGGGGTCTGCGCGCGCAGCGTGCGCAGAGCGCCCTCAAGGCAAATGGCCGAGTCACGGATGCGATCTATGATGCCGGCTATTCCGCACCGAGCGGCTTCTATTCGGATGCAAAAGAGAGGTTGGGCATGACCCCATCGGCCTGGCGCAATGGCGGTCGCGGCGAGACCATCCGCTGGACGACGTTCGACAGTCCGCTCGGTGAGATGTTCATCGGAGCGACGTCGAAGGGCATCTGCCGGCTGACGTTCGACGACAGCGAGGCCTCGCTTCGCCGCCTGTTCCCCCATGCGACCATCGTGAAGGACGATGGCGGCCTTAAGGACCTGGTCGAGGGCGCCTTGGCAGCGATCGAACGTCCGCTCGCCATGCCCGATTTGCCGATCGACGTCGCTGGCACCGCATTCCAGGAGAAGGTCTGGAAGGAGCTGCGCAAGATCCCTGCTGGCGAGACCCGCAGCTATGCCGAGATCGCCGCCGCAATCGGGCACCCCAAGGCGGTGCGCGCCGTGGGCAGCGCCAATGGCGACAATCACGTTTGCGTGTTGATCCCGTGCCATCGGGTCATCCGCAGTGACGGCTCGCTCGGTGGTTATGGCGGCGGGCTTCCTCGCAAGGTGAAGTTGCTGGCGGCCGAGGGCCACGTGAATGCAGCGCCGGAACTACCGCTCGTCGATTAGGCGCTTGCCGTATCGTCCCCCTTCGGCTCAACAGCGAGCCAAGGGGGACCAGAATGAACGAAGCTCACGCAATTCGAACTGACAAGCCGCTGTGGCGGAAGATCGTCGACTATCCGCTCGTGGCGATGGTCATCGCAACCGCACTTTACATACTGGTCATCAGCCTCATCGGAGGCGTCGCCCTGGCCTTGATTCCGCCGATCGCGGGCGTCTCGAACGAGATGAAAGTCTACGCGCTGTCGGTCCCCGCGCTGATTGCACTCTATTGGTTCGTCATCGCGAAGCTGGGTGATCCGAAGCGGAACGACTTCAAGGATCCGAAGTGGGCGAAGCACCTACTCCTGGGTCTGGTCGGCGGAACCGTTATCTTTTCCGTAGCGGTGGCCATCGCGGGCGCGCTCGGCATCTACAAGATCGTTGGTTTTGGGACGTTCAACGGTCTGCTGGCTGCGATCATCGTGCCGACGATCGGCGCCGCGGTTACGGAAGAGATGCTCTTCCGCGGCATCCTCTTCCGCTGGATCGAGCAGTTCGGCGGCAGCTGGCTCGCTCTGCTCGTTACCTCGGCCCTGTTCGGCGCGGCGCATTTGCAGAACCCCAATGCCAGCTGGATTGCCGCGGTGGGCATCGCTCTAGAAGCAGGGGTCATGCTTGGCGCCGCTTACATGCTGACGCGGAGCTTGTGGCTGCCGATGGGCATCCACGCCGCCTGGAACTTCACGCAGGGCGAGGTCTACGACATCCCCGTTTCGGGCACGAAGGTCGACGGCATGCTCGACGCTCGTCTTGCCGGCGATCCGCTCCTGACCGGCTTCGGCTTCGGCCTTGAGGCATCGATCATCGCAATCGTCGTAGCGACGGCCTTTGGCATCTGGCTTCTGGTTCGGGCGATCCGCCGGGGCGAGCTGGTTCAGCCGTCCTGGTCACGGAAGGACCAGCTGTCCCCGAGAATGGTCTAGCTCTTCTTGCCGGCTTTCTCGTCAGCCTGAACCTTTAATTTAGCCATCTTCTCGCGCGCGGCCTGCCGCATCGGCGAGTCGTGCGGATCGTTGGCGATCGGCGAGAGCGTGAACATCGCCTCGGCGAACTTTCCTTCGCTCGAGAACTCATCGACCAGCATTTGCCGGATGTCGGTATCAGCCGGAAGTTTCTCCACGGCGGCCATCAGTCCGTCGACTGCCGCCGCCGGAGCCGGCAGACCCGCAGCAGGAAAGCTCTTGTAATATGCGACGTAGGTGAGTGCATTGCCGGCATCGGCCTTGTTGGCGGACATTGCCAGATTGCGGGCCTCTGTCGCCTTCGCCGCTCGCGCCGGACCACTCAAAGTCATTGCAGCGCCGGACATGAGCATCGACTTCAGCACCATGCCGCCGACGTTCGATGGTTGCATTGCGAGGAGGCGATCCGCTGCGGTCTCCGCGGCCTGCTTGCTGCCGATCGCATCCTCTTCCTCGGCGAGGAGATACAAAGCGTAGGGATCGTTGGCATATTGCGCGCTCTTCGAACGTACTCGTTCGAGCATGCTCTGCCGCCGCTTGCGTTCGCGCTCGCGCTCGCCGGGCTTTCGATATTCGGACAGGTCGGCATCGCTGAACGCAATCGTATCGGGAATGAGCGCAGCTTCGGCCGCTCCCACCGGCGAGACCTTCTCGATCACCGGTTTTTTGATCGGAACCGCGACCGGCGTGTAATTGAACTGCCCGGACGACAAATAGATGTGAGCCTCCCGGTTCAGCGTCTCGAGGTTGCCGAAAGCTTTCGCGGCCTCCTCGGGGCCTTTCCCCGCTGTCAGGGCCGCAAGATAGGCCCGCAGTTCAGGCGAGCGTTGTTTGTTGAAGGTCAGGAAGTGCGTCATCGCCCAACCCTGGCCGTACAGGTCGAAATTCTGAACTTTCTCGGGGTCTTTCAGTAGCACGTCGCGCATGTCGACCCATTCGCCCGCGATGAACGTGCCGCGGTGCTTCGCCGGATAGCCGTAGGCGATCTTCCCGTCGGGAAGCGTCTTACTTGAACCGATCAGCTCGGCGAAGCCCTCGACGTACCAGCCGGGATAGGTCCCCGGAAAATACTGCAACATGAAGTGGTGCGCATATTCATGATGCAGAACCAGCTCCGCGGTGAAATCTCCTTCGGCGGAATAAGCTCTGCGCAACGTGACCGCGTAAGGCCCCAGGATGTTGCTGGTGTAGAAGCCGGCAACGCCGCTGTTGGTTTCCCCCAACGCCGCCTGGACCTGACCTTCGTCGGCCATTTCATAGATGCGGACTTTAACAGTCTCGCCGTCCATCGGCAGGCCAGTGGCCATGCGCATCAATCCATCGATGCTCTCAAGGCCGGTAGCCAGCTCGTCGACGCGCTTGTCGGGGCTCTCGCTGTAAATGATGAAATGCTGGGTCTCGAAACGCCGCCATTCGGCCTGGGCGCCGCTTGACGAGCAGAGCGCCGCGACGCTGACGAAAGCACTGAATGCGTATTTCATTGTCCCCCCAGTCGAGCCCAGCTTAACAGCCGTTCGCTGGCACGCAAGATACCGAATTCGCTCGCTTTTCTGCTTAGAGGAAGCTGTAGGGGTCGACGTCGACGCTGACCCGCACGCGCGAGCTCCAGTCGATGTCTGCGAGCCAGTCGCGGATGACATCCTGCACATCGAGGCTTCGGCGGGCGTGGACGAGCAGGCGCTGGCGGTGACGGCCGCGCAGCATGGCGAGCGGAGCGGGGGCGGGACCGAATACGGCCATGCCTTCGACTTCGGGGGCCGCATGACCGATGCGACGAGCGACTTCGTCGGCCTCGTCGGCATGTTCGGCCGAGACGACGATTGCGGCGAGACGGCCGAATGGGGGCATTGCCGCGTCGCGCCGTGCCTCGGTTTCCGCAGCATAGAAGCCGCGTGCGTCTTCGTTCACCAGCGCCGTAATCACCGGCGCATCGGGGTCGTGGGTCTGGACGAATACTCGGCCCGCCTTCTCGCCACGGCCAGCACGGCCGGCGACTTGCTGGATTTGCTGGAAGCTGCGCTCCGCGGCGCGGAGGTCGCCGCCGGACAAGCCGAGGTCGGCATCGACGACGCCGACGAGGGTGAGGTTGGGGAAATGATAGCCCTTGGTGATCAGTTGCGTCCCGATCACGACGTCGATTGCACCTGCGTCCATCGCGCCCACGAACTCGGCGGCCCGGAGCGGCGACCAGATCGTGTCCGAGGTGACGATCGCCGTTCGCGCATCTGGGAACAGGGCTGCCACCTCGTCGGCGATGCGCTCGACCCCAGGGCCGCATGGAACGAGGCTGTCTTCCGTCCCGCATTCGGGGCACGCGTTGGGGGGCGGCATGACGTGGCCGCAATGGTGGCAGGCAAGGCGGTGCATCAGCCGGTGTTCAACCATCCACGCCGTGCAGTTCGGGCATTGGAACCGATGGCCGCAGTGGCGGCATAGGGTCAGTGGCGCGAAGCCACGGCGGTTGAGAAAGAGCAAAGACTGCTCGCCGCGATCGAGATTGGCTTCGAGCTCGGCGACCAGCGCAGGCGCGAGCCAACGCCCGCGCGGCGGCGGGTCCTGCCGCATATCGATGGCGTGGACGTCGGGCAGCGACGCTCCGGCGAAGCGTTCGGGCAGCGATACTTCGCGGTAACGTCCGAGCTCGACCATGTGCCGGCTTTCGATCGCAGGTGTGGCGGAGGAGAGGATCACTGGGATATCCTCGAACTTGGCGCGCATCACCGCGGAGTCGCGGGCGTGATACTGGACGCCTTCCTCCTGCTTGAAGCTCGGCTCGTGAGCCTCGTCGACGACGATCAGGCCAAGATTGGGGTAAGGGAGGAAGAGCGCCGAGCGCGCGCCGACGGTCACCGCCGCCTCGCCGCTGGCGATGCCGCGCCAGGCGCGGCGGCGCTGGGACGAACGCAGGTCCGAATGCCAGGCGACTGGTGAGCAGCCGAAGCGCGCTTCGAAGCGCTTCAGGAACGGCTCGGTCAGCGCGATTTCTGGCAGGAGGACGAGTGCCTGCTTCCCTTGGCGGAGGCATTCGGCAATCGCTTCGAAATAGACCTCTGTCTTGCCCGAACCGGTTACGCCGTCGAGCAGGACCGGATCGAAGCCCTTGCCGACCGCGGAAGCGAGGCTTGCGGCAGCGTCGCGCTGATCTTCGTTTAATTCGGGAGGCGCAAATTCCGGATCGGGGATGTGAAGCGGGCGATCGGCATCGACCGCCACCGCCTCGAGTGCGCCCGCATTGAGCAGCCCACGCATGACGGCGTAGCTGACCCCGGCGTGCTCGGCGAGCTCGCTGGTGGTGCCTTGGCGTCCTTCGATCGCAGCGAGTGCCTTCTCCCGCTGCGGCGTCATCCGGTCCGGCATCTCACCGGTCGGGCGGTATTCGGTGAGCTGGCGCGGGCCTTCGAGCGCCGCCGAAGACGGCAGGACCATCCGCAGCACCGAGGCAAGCGGCGCGAGGTAATAATCAGCGGTCCATTCGCACAATCGTCGAAGCGGCGCCGCGATGGGCCGGACGTCGAGCATCCCCGCCAACGGACGCAGCCGTTCGTCCGGCACTTCGCTGGTCTCTAGCCGCTCAGCCTCCCACGCAACGCCGAGCAGCTGACGCGGACCAAGTGGCGCCACGACCACCGAGCCCGGATCGACGTGCATGGCGTCGGGCACCCGGTAATCGAGCGGTCCGAGCGCGGAATTGAGGGTGACGACACGGGCCCGCTTCATCGCTAAAGCCACATGCGGGCGGATAGGACCTCTAGCAAGAGGAGGTTCGAATGATTGCAAGAAGATGGCATGGCCGGGTTCCCGCCGCCAAGGCCGACGAATATCTCGATTACGTCACACAGACCGGGATTGCGGATTATCGCGAGACGCCCGGCAACCTCGGCGCCTGGATCCTGCACCGCCGCGAGGGCGATGTCGTCCATATCGAGACCTTCACCTTATGGGAGAACGAGGACGCGATCCGTGAATTCGCGGGCGACGACCTGCTTAAGGCCAGGTACTACGACAAGGACGCCGACTTCCTGCTCGAGTTCGAGCCGGAGGTGCTGCACTTCAAAGCCGTCGGAGAAGGCTAGACCCAGCTCGTTCGTCCTGAGCGGAGCCGCAAAGCGGCGTAGTCGAAGGGCGTTTGCGACGACCGGTGAGTTACGCTCTTCGACTTCGCTCAGGACGAACGAGGTTAGCAGGTCGCTTGTTTACCTACCCCGCTTCTTCCGGTGCTCGTCGAGGTCGAGGACCGCGACTTCCTCGTCCGGCTGAAGCAGGCCGAGCCGGCGCGCGACTTCCTGATAGGCCTCCTCGACACCGCCGAGATCCTGGCGGAAGCGGTCCTTGTCGAGCTTCTGGTTGGTCTTGATATCCCACAGGCGACAGCCGTCGGGGCTGATCTCGTCGGCCAGGATGACCCGCGCGAAATCGCCGTCCCAGACGCGCCCGAACTCAAGCTTGAAGTCGATCAGGCGGATGCCGATCGCCGCGAACATGCCCGACAGGAAGTCGTTCACGCGGATCGCCATGTCGGCGATGTCGTTCATCTCGTCCTGCGTGGCCCAGCCGAAACAGGCGATGTGTTCGTCGGCGATCATCGGGTCGCCGAGCGCGTCGTCCTTGTAATAATATTCGATGATCGTCCGCGGCAGCTGGGTGCCTTCCTCGATCCCGAGACGCTTCGATAGCGAGCCGGCGGCGACGTTGCGGATCACAACCTCGATCGGAATGATCTCGACTTGGCGGATCAGCTGCTCGCGCATGTTGAGGCGGCGGATGAAGTGCGTCGGGACGCCGATCACCTGCAGGGCCGTGAAGATATGCTCCGAGATGCGGTTGTTGATGACACCCTTGCCGCTGATCGTCCCGCGCTTCTGCGCGTTGAACGCCGTGGCGTCGTCCTTGAAATACTGGATGAGCGTCCCCGGCTCAGGACCCTCGTAGAGGATCTTGGCCTTGCCCTCATAGATCTGGCGGCGGCGAGCCACGGTTCGCAATACTCCAACGGCAATGGAAAGGAGCGGCGGCTATACGCAAGCCGCCGCTCCTCGGCAATCAAGCTTCACCCCGGGGGCCGAGGCATCGGCGGCTTCCGGCGCCTCGTACTGGATTGAGGGCAATTTTGGGCTTTGATCGGATTGCTGCGGCTGCTGTTTTGAGCAGGCCGCAAGCAATGCGGTGGCAACAAGGATGGACTTCTTCATAGACACTCCCCTGGTCGTCCCGCCCGAGGGGGCGCGATACACTATCTCATGAATAGGGTAAAGAAGAAGAGCGCGGGTGCGTGCGGCCCCGCGCTCTTCAGGGTAATCGTAAACTTGTCAGTGCGCCCGAGCGCGAGCCCGCTTGCTTTTCTGTTCCCAGGGAGCGCTCCATTCGATCCGGTGAAGGACGTTGAAGCTCTCGCCAATCAAGCGGCCGAGTCCGGTAAAGGCGGCTCCGAGGCTGGCATTAAGCTCGCCGCGGCTCTCGCGGTACGCACGGTCGAAAATTTCGTCTACCATGGTGACCATCCTTTCCTCCTTGGGCTTCGGCTCAGAGGGCGAGCGGGAAGCCGTCGATAATGTCGTTGGCGGGGCGCAGGGCACGCTCGATCATCGCGAGCCGAACGTCCGCGTCGAGGGCTCGCCACCACCGCGCGGTCGATCGCGATGACTGAACGTTGATGACCTGCTCGGCTGGGCCGTCTTCGATAAACACACTGGTGCTGTGGCCATAAGTCATGGCGCGCCTTCCTTTCTTTGGTTTGCCGCCGGCTCGGGGGCTGGATAGGGGAGGGAATTGACCTCGCCGGCGGCTGATGTTCATTTACGATTCAGCCGCTGATTCCGCCAATCAAAGGCTCGACAGAATCGATAAGGTGGCTTTATTAAGTAGGCGTAATGAGACGCCTTCCGCCACTTGCTGCCATCAGGGCTTTTGAGGCCGCCGCCCGCACCGAGAATTTCACGGCTGCGGCAGCCGAGCTTGGGATGACCCAGGCTGCCGTTTCCTATCAGGTAAAGAGCCTTGAGGAGCGGCTCGGCGCGCCCCTGTTCGTGCGGGAGCGTGGACGCGTTCGGCTGACGCCGTTGGGAGCGCGTCTACTGCCGTCACTCTCCACGGCGTTCGATACGATCGAGTCGGCCTTCGCCAGCCATCGCCAGGAGGATGAAACGCTGCTGTCGGTCACGACCACGCACACATTCGCGAATACCTGGCTGGCCTGGGTGCTGGGCGCGTTCCAGATGGAACATCCCGATCTGGCGGTGCGGCTGTCGACCAGCAACGAAGTCATCGACCTGCGCTCCGGAGACATCGACGTCGCCATTCGCGCCGGGCCCGGCGACTGGGACGGGCTGGAAAAGCACAAGCTCTTTGACATGGATTTTACCCCGATGTCGTCACCGGCATGCATGGCTGAGGCGCTGAAGAAGTTCGGCCCGAACCTGCAGCCGAGCGACCTCTTGCAACTGCCGTTGATCAGCCCGCAGGACAGCTGGTGGCAACAATGGTTCAAGGATTGGGGCGTCGAAACGGAGGGACGGCCTGCGCCGCGCGGCGGGCTCCGCCTCGATAACCAGGCGAACGAAGGTCACGCCGCGATGGGCGGGCAGGGCTTTGCTTTGATGTCGCCGTTCCTTTGGGTGAACGACATCATCCAGGACCGTCTGCACGTGCCGTTCCCCCAGATGATTTCGCGGCGCGGTTGGTCCTACTGGCTGGTCTATCCGAGCGAGCGGCGTATGCTGCCCAAGGTCAAGCGCTTCCGCGAATGGCTCTCAGCGGAAATCGATAAGGCACATGCGCAGGAACGGACGTTGATGGCGCAGCTCCAAGCAACAGCTGGGGATAACCGGCAAGTCGCATAAGATTCCGTCTGCCGCGCCGGGCAAGCCGTTGCTAATCGATGGCAATGCAAGCCGACGATCTTCCTTCGACCACGATCGACACGCCGTTCGACGCGGCCCTGTCCGAGCGTTACCTCGTCTACGCACTCTCGACGATCACGGCGCGCTCGCTGCCGGATGTCCGGGATGGGTTGAAACCCGTCCATCGACGCCTGTTGTGGGCAATGCGGCTGCTTCGTCTGGATCCGGCCGGAGCCTACAAGAAATCGGCGCGCGTCGTCGGCGACGTCATCGGCAAATATCACCCGCATGGCGACCAGTCGGTCTATGACGCGATGGTCCGCCTCGCCCAGGATTTCGCGCTTCGCTATCCGCTGGTCGACGGGCAGGGAAACTTCGGCAACATCGACGGCGATAATGCTGCTGCCTACCGCTACACCGAAGCGCGGCTGACAGCGGTAGCGATGCAATTGATGACCGGCCTCGATGAAGGCACGGTTGACTTCCGCCCGACTTACAATGGCGAGGAAGAGGAGCCGGAGGTATTCCCCGGCCTCTTCCCGAACCTGCTCGCTAACGGTGCCAGTGGAATCGCGGTCGGAATGGCGACGTCGATCCCGCCGCACAATGTAAGCGAACTGATCGATGCGGCCGAGCATCTGATCGACAATCCGAAGGCCGAAGACAGTGCGCTAATGGACTTCGTTGCCGGTCCGGACTTCCCGACTGGCGGCGTGCTGGTCGACAGCAGGGAGTCGATCGCGACCGCCTATGCGACCGGTCGCGGATCCTTCCGGCTGCGCGCGCGCATCGAGGTCGAGAAAGAAAAAGGCGGCGGCTGGCACCTGCTCGTCAGCGAGATTCCGTACGGCGTCCAGAAGTCCAAGCTGATCGAGCAGATCGCGCAGCTGATCGCCGACAAGAAGCTGCCGATCCTTGCCGACGTGAAGGACGAAAGCGACGAGGCAGTTCGGCTGGTGCTGGAGCCGCGGGCAAGGACCGTCGATCCCGACCTGCTGCTCGAGAGCCTGTTCCGCCTGACGGACCTCGAGATTCGTTTCCCCCTCAACCTCAACGTTCTCGACGCGACGCGGACGCCGGGTGTCATGAGCCTGAAGCAGGCGCTGACCGCCTGGCTCGCCTTCCAGATCGAGGTGCTGCTCAACCGGTCGCGCACTCGCATCGGCAAAATCGACGATCGTCTGGAGCTGCTCGAAGGATTCCTGATCGCGTTCCTCAACCTCGACCGGGTGATCGAGATCATCCGCACCGAGGATGAGCCGAAGCCGGTGATGATGGCCGAGTTCGGACTGACCGATCGCCAGACCGAGGCGATCCTCAACATGCGCTTGCGCCAGTTGAGGCGGCTGGAAGAGATGGAGATCGCGAAGGAGCGCGACGCACTCACCAAGGAGCGGGACGAGCTCGCGAAGCTGATCGAGAGCCCGGCGCGGCAGCGGACTCGGCTGAAGCGCGATCTGGCAGCGCTAAAGGAAAAGTTCGGCGACGATCGCAAAACCCGGATCGAAGAGGTTGCTCCCACACGCGACATCGACTGGTCGGCGATGATCGAGAAGGAACCGATCACTGTCATCCTGTCGCAGCGCGGCTGGATCCGGGCAATGAAAGGTCATCTGGCGCTCGAACAGGTCACCGACCTCAAATGGCGCGAAGGCGATGAGCCATTCATCCACTTTCACGCGCAGACGACGGACCGATTGGCGCTCTTCGCCTCGAACGGGCGAGTCTACACGCTCGCCGGCGACAAGTTGCCGAGCGCTCGTGGCTTCGGCGAACCGGTTCGCTTGTTCATCGACCTCGATGCGGAGGTGGACATCGTTCAGCTCCTGATCGCTCGACCTGAGATGAAACTGCTGATCGCATCGTCCGACGGGAAGGGATTCGTCACGAGCGGTGAAGCGACGCTGGCCGAGACCCGCAAGGGCAAGCAGTTGGTCAATGTCCGGCCAGGGCAAAGAGTCGCCGTCGTGAGGGCGGTCGCGGACAATGCCGATGCCGTTGCGGTGGTCGGTGAGAATCGGAAGATGGTCGTCTTCCCGCTCTCGGAGCTTCCGGAACTGGCGCGGGGCCAGGGGGTCACGCTCCAGCGCTACCGCGACGGCGGCCTGTCAGACGTAGTCCCTTTCCGGCTCGAAGACGGGCTCAGCTGGACGCTTGGCGGAGAGAGCGGCCGGACCCGCACCGAGACTGACCTTGCGCCCTGGCGGGCGGCCCGGGGCGCTGCGGGACGGATGCCCCCGATTGGTTTCCCGAGGAATAACCGGTTCGGTTGACCGTCATCGGTTAACAAAGCCGTTAGGTGGCAAAAAGATAGGCGATTATATACATTGCAAACACGGCTGAGAGGGAGTAAGAAGAGCGGGTAAGGAGTTGTTACCCATGTCTGTTCTCAGCCGCCCCTACTTCCACAACGAGGAAAAGGCCTTCGAGTATCTCGAAAGCGTGCTGTGGGCGGACGGTTGTTCGTGCCCGCATTGCGGCGGCGTGGATCGTATCACCAAGGTTAAGGCCAACCCGTCTAAGCGCATCCGCCTTGGCCTGTGGCGCTGTGGCGACTGCAAGCGCCAGTTCACCGTGAAGGTCGGCACCGTGTTCGAGCATGCCCGTCTGCCGCTCAATAAGGCGCTACAGGCGGTCTACCTCATGACCAGCAGCAAGAAGGGCATTTCGGCTCACCAGCTGCACCGCGTTCTGGAAGTGACCTACAAGACCGCGTGGTTCCTGGCCCACCGCATTCGTGAAGCGATGCGCTCCGGCGACCTCGCGCCCTTCGGTGGCGAAGGTGGCGTAGTCGAGGTCGATGAAACCTACATCGGTCGCAAGGAAGGGGTGGAGAAACCGAAGGGCGGCGCTCGCCACATGATTCCGGTGCTGTCCCTCGTTCACCGCGAGAGCGGCCAGAGCCGCATGTTCGTTATCGACCGCGCCAACAGCGCCAACATTCTGCCGATCATTCAGGCGAACGTTGACCGCGAGACCTACCTGCTAACCGACGAAGCCGCCGTGTATCCGCGTCACTCGCTGCACCGCTACTTCCTCGGTCATGGCCAAGTGAACCATAAGGCCGGTGAATACGTCCGTGGCCGCATCCATACCAACACCGTGGAAGGCTCGTTCTCGATCTTCAAGCGCGGCATGAAGGGCGTTTATTAGCACTGCTCGGAGAAGCATCTGCACCGCTACGTCGCGGAGTATGAGTTTCGTTACAACAACCGTGCTGGCCTTGGCGTTGAGGACGGCGAGCGCAGCGTTCAGGCGCTTATGGGAACGATTGGCAAGCGCCTGACCTACCGCTTGGCCTCATAGGCGATCAGCGATGCACAAAGGTGGATGAGGTTCAACTAAGCCTGCCACTGGACGGCGAGTTACCGCTGAGGATATTAAGTGATTAATTAATTTTAGTCGACATAAAGAACATGGGATATGTTGTTGTCTAAAATGCGTTTTTTGTTTTTAGTCAGCAATAACGGACGCCTTAGTCTGCATGGCTGACGAAGATGACCAACTCGGTTTTCAGTTCAATCCTCCTGCAGAAACCCTGCGGGAGCTTTGGACGCCGGATGACATTTATAAGAACTGCAATGACAGCACGGTTAGAACATTCGGCGAGGATCGCCGAGTAGAACGCAAGCGTGTCGAGGTTAGATACCCATGACAAAGCAGCAATCCGACAAGTTCAAAGAAGCCGCCAAGGAACACGAGGCGGACTTGGACGAAGCCCGTTGGGAAGAGCGGCTAAAGAAGGTCGCTAAGCCCATCCCGATAGCGCTGTCGAAAGACGAGCTTGAAACGGGAGAGCCAAAGAAGCCTCGTCGGCGCTGACTGTCGGCAAACCGACATTGGAACGAATCCGTTACAACACACGTTGATTATTGCTGGTAAGGCTTACCCCTTGCTGAGTCAGCGTGCAAAGCCCGCCCCCGCACCGCGAGTCTGGAGGCGGGCTTTTTCATGGCACCACTCCCTTCCAAGCAACTCTGATCTTCTTGTCCAGATCGAAGATTTGATTTCGCAGTGCCTGTATCTCGGCGGTGTTGCCGCGTTGTTCGTCCATCAACAGGCTTAACCTGACGGCAAGCTCGTCTCGCTGATCGCAAAGCTCCTCGAACTCTGCGCTTGGCTGGGTCGGGGTTCGGTTTGCCATTGAGACCTTTACGCACAGGCGGCCCTTCAGAGCCGATTCAAAGCCAAATAAAGTGAGAGGATGTTGAGAGCCATGCAAAACCGGCTAACGATTCCGCTTGAAGATGTCCTTTGCGAGATCGACCGCCTTGGCCTTGGCTTGAGCGAGGAAGAGCCTCTTAATCTCTCCGAGTGTCCCGACCTCAACACCGCAGGCGGGGCAACTAACGACGCCACTGTCGGGCAGGTCGTCGGGCCACGTGATCTGCTGCCCGCACTTCTTACAATAGAACTTCCCGGTGATGCTGTCGCCACCATCCGTGCTCATTACGCCTCTCCCGAAATGCGGGAGAAAGCTAATCAGCTATTTGGTGTTTGCAATGGATATAATCGCCAAAAGATACTCGGAATTAACCCCCTCGCGTCCATGAGGGGCGGATGCAGGCTGCAGCGCACCGCCTGCCGGCGGCTTCAAGGCCCCGGCGGACGGACAATAAGACTGGAAAACCGCCCGGTACGGCGGCGGATGATACGGGTCTGCTCGGCGCGTTGCCCATTGCCGCGGCCATCGTCGAGCGCGGCCGTGGTGGTTTGAAGGTAAGCGCGCATAACCCGCGTTTCTTCGAGACGATCAGTCAATCGAGCTGCACCGCCATCGACTGGAACGAAGCCGATTGCCTGAAATCGGGCCCCATCGCCGAGTTGATCAACCGCTTCTTCGATGGCGACGACGCCAAGGGGGAGCTCGACTTCAAGGACGGAGAAGGCGTCGCATGCCGCTATTTCCGGGTGAAGCTCGCGCCCTTGCCAAAGCGGAAGGGTGCGTCGGACCGCTGCCTGCTGAGCGTCGTCGACCGCACCGTGGAGGTCCAGAGCGAGCGCGCCCTTCGCGCGGAAATGCTGCGCGACAGCCTGACGGGCTTGCCCAATCGCCTGGCCTTCAGCGAAGCCATTGAGACGGCCGGGGAGACAGTTGCCCGCGACCTCGAGCATGCGGTGCTAATCGTCGACATGCTGCGCTTCAGCCGGATCAATGAATCGATGGGCAGCCTCGCCGGCGACGAGCTCCTCATCACCTTTGCCCGCCGACTCATTCTGGCGCTTCGCACGGGCGATGTGCTGGCCCGCACGGGCGGCAATGAGTTCGGCGTCCTGGTCTCGCTCCGTCGCGGCGTGGAAGATGCATTGAAAGCGGCCGAACGAATTCAGCAAGTGATGGCCACTCCATTCAAACTGTCCGATCTTGAGATCCGGGTTGAATGCGCGATCGGCGTTGCTCTGATGCATGCCGGGCAGGATTCGGAGGAGCTGTTCCGCAACGCTCAGTTCGCCGTGAAGCAGGCGAAACATGCCGGTCGTCCGCAGGTCTACGAGCCTAAGCAGGCGACCGAAGCACGCCGCCGCTTCTCGATCGAAACCGAGCTTCGCAGGGCGCTCGATAGGGACCAGCTGAAGCTCTTCTATCAGCCGTTGATCAACCTGAAATCGGGTGAAGTCGCCGGCTTCGAAGCACTTGCGCGGTGGACTCACGAAGACCGAGGCGAGATCAGCCCGAGCGAGTTCATTCCGGTCGCCGAGGAGTCCGGGTTGATCCTGCATCTTGGCCGTTGGGCGATGGACAAGGCCGCGCAGACGTTGGCCGATTGGGACAAGCAGGCCGGCGAGAAGCTGCCGCTCTATGTCGGGGTCAATCTTTCCGCGATTCAGGTCGCTCGCGACGACATTGCAGCCGTCGTCGAGAGCGCCCTGAAATCGAGCGGGTTGAGTGGCGACCGGCTGACGCTCGAGCTGACCGAGAGCTCGATCGTCCAGGATCCGGCCCGAGCGACCCGCGTGTTCGATGCGCTGAAGGCGCTCGATGCGACGGTGGCGATGGACGACTTCGGCACTGGCTATTCGAGCCTGGCGTACCTCCAGCGCCTGCCGATCGACGTCCTCAAGATCGACAAGAGCTTCGTCTCGGGGATGATGGTGGATCCGGATGCGGTTGCCATCGTCCGCGCCGTGTTGAGCCTTGCCGAAGCGTTGGGCATGTCGACGACTGCGGAAGGCATCGAGACAGTCGAGTTGGCCACGACGCTGGCGACGCTGGGGTGTGCGTCGGGGCAGGGCTTCTACTTCGCCAAGCCGCTCGAGGCTCAGGCCGCGCTCGATTACTGGAAGTCCCGCCGCCACTAACCGAGTCCGAAATCGGGAACGGCTTCGGCAGTCGGAACCCATTCAAGTCCCTGATCATTCTCTTCCGCGACACAGGGGAGCGCCATGAAGCTACGGCTTTTGGCCATTGTCGCGGGATTCTTTGCTGGAAGCGCGTCGGCTGCCGGCCCGGCCGTCCACACCTTCGAAACGCACGCGAAAGAGCCGCGCCATTTCGCGCGGTCTTTCGAGCTTCATATCGTTCAGCAGGAAGCGGCCGATCTTTCCCGCATCCAGCGGTCCGGAATGATCGCCCAGACTGGCGTCGCGCCGGACATGCAAATCGGACTTGGATTATTCTCGCTGCGACGCGACCGCCTCAATTCCCTCGAGCCGAAGTCGGAAATGCGAGTGAGAGCTTCGCGAAAACTCGGAATCAGCTTCAACTGGAAGTTTTAGCCGAACAAATCGGAGTAGCGCCTCGGTTTGCGCGACGCTCGGGCGATGCGCAGCGTTTTCTCTATGCTTCTCAGCAATAGCGGTGAGCGGCAGTCGCCGGGATGTACGCCGATGCGGAGGTCGCGCATCGGCAGGCGCCGCAGGCTGCTGGCTGCCACGACCGACGAAATGCGGCGTGCCCGGCTGCGGCTTGCCCATGTGATGACGGGCGAACGTGACAGAAGGGCGCCTGTGCTGGGCGACCACACTCTCGTATGATCTTCGGCAATGGGAATGCCACTCTCGGTGAGTGCTTCGATCGCGCCGCGGCTGTACAGCCAGGCTGGAGCAATGAATCCCGCGATCGGCGCGCCGGTAATGTCCTCGAGCAAGGCCTGGCCGGAATGAATCCGACGCGCAGCTTCGCCCTTGGTCAGCCCGAGGAATTCCCCTTCACCTGCGGTCATCATTCGGGCTCGAAAGCGGTCGGATCGGCTCGCGTGGCTGGCATCGTCCTGGTGGAACATGCCGTGCAGGAAGATTTCGAAGCCGTCTTCCGCCCAGGCCCGAAGACGGCCGGCAAACGGAGAGCCCGGCGAAATCGGTGACTGACGCCAATGATTGGGCACGACGAGCAGCGCGATCCGGTTGCCGACCTGCGGTTGAAAGACCTCCAGGAGCTGCTCGACTTCGCTTTCGAAGCGCGGCGAAACGTCGTGGATCGACGCAAGCAGTCGGCGTGTTGAGGCCATTCGATCAATCTAGCGACGCCACCTTGGCGCGCCCTAATTAACAATGCTTCACTTGAAGTTCATCGCGTCATGCCTGCTTTCGGGTGTGGATGCGGATCGTTGATGTTTGCGCCTTTTATACCCCGGCAGGCGGCGGCGTTCGGACCTATGTCGACGCCAAGCTGAAATGGGCGTCGCGGCACGGTCACGAGATGATCGTCGTCGCCCCTGGCGAGCGCGCCGAGACCATTCGCCGTGGCCCGGGGGCTTTCATGGTGACGATCCCGTCGCCCACGCTGCCGGTTGACCGTCGATACCGTTACTTCAACGACGAAGCCGCCCTGCATCGTACGCTGGCCATCTGGGGCCCGGATCATGTCGAGGCATCGTCCCCTTGGTCGAGCGCGGCGATGGTCGGGCGTTGGCAGGGCCCCGCCAGCCGGTCGTTGATCATGCATTGCGATCCGCTTGCCGCCTACGCCTATCGCTGGCTCGGAGGGATCGCGCCCACGGCCGCGATCGACCGGATGTTCGGTTGGTTCTGGCGGCACCTCAGGCGGCTCGACGAGATGTTTGACCTCATCGTCTGCGCGAATCGCCAACTGGCTTCGCGCCTCGATCGGGGAGGCGTAACCAAGTCGGAGGCCCTCGGCATGGGCGTCGAGTCCGGCCTCTTCTCGCCATCGCTTCGGTCACCCGAATTGCGCGCGGAGGCGCTGAGATCGCTAGGCTTGGCGACCGACGCGACACTGATGATCTCGATCGGCCGCCTGTCTGCGGAGAAACGCTGGGATATGGTACTTCGCGCCGCGAGCCGGCTTGATCCGGACGCGGGCTTGATCGTGGTCGGTGACGGGCCGCGACGCCAGCAGCTGGAGCGCCTGACAACCCGGCTCGCCAACGTTCGGGTCATAGGTCCGATCAGGGATCGCTATGAGCTCGCGCGCCTGCTCGCTAGCTCCGACGCGCTTGTCCACGGGTGCGAGGCGGAGACGTTCTGCATGGCAGCAGCCGAGGCTCGTGCCAGCGGCATCCCCCTCATCGTTCCGGATCGCGGCGCGGCGGTCGATCAATCCGTGCGGAGGGCCGGCGTCGTCTATCGCTCGGGTAGCGAGCGCTCCCTGGAAAATGCGATGCGCCGCTTTGTCGAGCGCGGGCCGGAGCTCCAGCGCATGCGTGCTACATTGCATAGCGACGTTCGGACCATGGACGAGCATTTCGCCCAGCTCTTCGACCGCTATGGAAAACTTGGAGCGAGCAACGACAGCGTCGCAGTTCCTGCCGCCCCGCTCTCAGTTCCCTGCTTCGCCACCGGGGGATAGATCGTCGAGGGCAGCGCTCACGATCCTCTGGAGGGCCTCGCCATCCGGGAAGCCAGAGCGCACCCATTCGTCTTCGATCCGGCGCAGGGTGCGGGCAACGATCGGACCTTTCTTCAGGCCTCGAGCAATCAGGTCGCCGCCTTTGACCGGCAGTCGGGTAGGCTTCCATGATAGGATGCTCGCAGCGTCCTCGACGCGGTTGGCGAGCAAGAGCCGGTCCGCCGCACAATCCGTCCCAACGCGATAGCCTAGGGCTTGCGGCGAGACGTCCAGATCGCTCGATGCGGCGCACGCCAGCCGCTTGCGGGCCTTGTTCGAAAGGCGGAGTCGAACGGCGACTTCTTCGGCCGTGACCGGATCGCGCGGCAGAAGCGCGGACAGGCGCCGCAACGGGTCAGGGGAAGCCCCGGCTGAGCGCTCCGCCCCGACGAGCGCTTCAAGGACCGCGAGCGACGCCGCTTCTATTTCTGGGAGCACTGGCTTCAGGATTCGGCGCTCAAGCATGATGCCTATCGTCGTCGACGGGTCGTCGACGGCGAGCAGCTTCAACAACTCGTCGGCTATCCGCTCGCGCGACAGCGCCATAAGGTCGTTGGCCCGTGCGGTGCAGGCATTCAGCGCCTCCTTATCGGGAACGCCCAACCCAAACCGCGCGTGGAAGCGGAAGAATCGCAGGATACGCAGATGATCTTCGGCGATGCGTGCGAGGGGGTCGCCGATGAACCTTATGTGCCGCTGCTCAAGATCGTCGAGACCGCCGAAATAATCGAAGATTTCGCCGCTTACGGGGTCCGCGAACAAAGCGTTGATCGTGAAATCGCGCCGGGCCGCGTCCTCAGCCCAATCCTCGGTAAAGGCGACCGTCGCACGGCGCCCGTCGGTGGACACGTCACGCCGGAGCGTCGTGATTTCGACTACGTGCCCGCGGCTGACGGCGGTGATCGTGCCATGCTCGATGCCGGTCGGGACGGCCTTGATCTTCGTCGTCTTCAGGCGGGCCAGCACGCCTCGAGGGTCCAGTCGCGTCGCCAGATCGATGTCGGAATGCGGGATGCCTAGGAACTCATCACGAACGGTGCCGCCCACGAACCGAGTCAGCCCGTCCTCGGCACCGAGGATCGTCAAGAGCTCGCGCATCCCGGCTTGCTGCCACCATTTGGCGACGTCGAGCTTCAGCTCCATCGAAGCCGTCGTGCCAGGTTGACGATCATCGCCGCAGTTGCCCCCCATATCCGGCGGTCTTGCCAGAGGATTTCGTAATAATGGCGCTCGCGCCCCCGGAACAAGGCGCTGCGCCGAATCTGATTGTCGGGATTGAGCACGAACGCGAGCGGTGCTTCGAACCAGTCGGCGACTTCATGCTCGTGCGGCTCGAGCGGAAGGTCGGGCGGGATGACCCCGATGACTGGCGTCACTGAATAGCTAGTAACAGTCCGGTACGGATCGATCGAACCGACGATCTCGACTTCGGCGGGGTTTAGGAAAATTTCCTCGTGAGCCTCGCGCAGGGCGGCCGCTACCGCGTCTTCGCCTGGATCCATCCGCCCACCGGGAAAAGCGACCTGCCCGGCATGGGTCCTGAGATGCTCGCGGCGCAACGTGAGGATCAACCCGGGCTCGGGCCGGTCAGTGATGGCGACAAGGACCGCCGCCGGCACGTCCGCTTCGGCGCGTAGTTCGGCGAGGTCGCCTTCAAGCGGCGGCGCACTCGGCGGTGATGATAGTGCCGCGCGAAGACGGTCGGCGAGGTTCATTCAGTCCCGCCGAGAGCGAAGAATGCGCCATTGCTCCAGATTCCCGCCGGGTCATTGCCTTCCGCCAGAGCAAGCTCGGCAAGCTCATAATATACCGGCCGCGCAAGTTCGGCGTCGAGCCCGTGTCGAACCAGAACGCGGGGCGAGGGGCCACTCTCTGTGTCGATGATGCGGAGCGGGTGCTTCGGACCGAGAATCATAACATCGCCACTGTCGAGCCTGAAGGCGATCCGACGATCTTGGCCGTCGCCTTTGCTGCTCATCTCGATTGCCCGGAAGGCCGTCGACTCGACTTCGATGTCGAGCTTCTCGACCGGCGTCACCAGGACATGGGTACCGTCCGCCTCCCGCCGAAGAACGGTCGAGAACAAGCGCACCATGGCCGGGCGCCTGATGGGCGATCCTTCATGGTACCAAGTGCCATCGCGAGCGATGCGCATCCCGGAACGCCCGCACCGCTCCGGGTTCCATTGGTCAACGGGCGGCAGGTGGCGCTCATCGGCCAGACGTTGCAGTTCGGTGAGGCTCAGTCCCTGAAGCTCGATCGGAGGGCGGCTTTCCGGCATGGCCACGTCATTGGATTGCTTCGCGGCGGGGCTCAAGGCAGGAGTGCGCGCAATGAGTGATCGGACCGCCATCGTAACCGGCGCCGGAAAGCGCGTTGGCCGGCACATTGCGGAAGCATTGCTCGCTGACGGTTGGACGGTCATCGCGCACGTCCATCATGAAAGCGATTCGGCACCGGACGGTGCCGCGAAGGTCGTTGCCGATCTGGCTCAGCCGGACTGCGCAGACCGAATATTCTCGGCTACTGAGAGCCTCCCCCCGGTCACTCTCCTCATCAACAATGCCGCGCGCTTCGCGTGGGATGGATTCGGCGAGTTCAACGCCGAAGAGTTGAGCGCCCACATGGCCGTCAACGTAGGTGCGCCGGCCCTGTTGATCGACGCGTTCGCGAAAACTCGGCGCGGCGATGACGCGCTTGTGGTCAACCTGCTCGACTCGAAGCTGACGGCGCCCAATCCGGATTATCTCAGCTACACTTTATCGAAGGCTGCGCTGGACGAGCTCACCAACCTTGCGGCGCGCGCGCTGGCGCCGAAGGGAATTCGCGTCAACGGCATTGCGCCTGCGCTGATGCTGCGCTCAAGCGGGCAGAGCGAGGAGAATTTCGAGGTCATGCACGCCAACAATCCGTTGCGGCGCGGAGTGGAACCGTCCGATGTCGTCGACGCGATTCGTTATCTCGTCGGAGCACGCTCGGTGACTGGCCAGACCCTGGTGATCGATTCGGGCCAGCGCTTTCTCGGTCTCGATCGCGACGTGCAGTTTCTATGAGCGAGGTTCGCCTGTCCGGGCTTGTGCCTGATCGCCTCAAGGTCCGATCCGCGCGGATCCTGCTCGAATCGCTCGAGGTCCAGGCCGACATCGGTTTCCACGAATTCGAGGTCGGCGCTCCGCAGCGATTGCTGGTCAGCGTCGAGGTTTGGCTGGACGATCCGACGCCCCCGGCGGGCGACGATCCGAACAATGCCTGGAATTATGACTTCCTGCGCAGGGAGGTTGAAGAGATCGCGTCCGAGCGGCGCTACAACCTCCAGGAAACGCTCGCGCATATGATCTTGGAGCGAATCGCTGCCTTCCGAGGCGTCAGGGATGTTCGAGTCCGAACATCGAAGCCGGACGTATATGCCGACGCTGCCGGCGTAGGCGTGGAAATCGCTTCATTCCAAGGTCTTTGGCCACAGCACTAGGCTCGCGGCAATCATTGCCGTTCAGCCTTCCGGCTGTGGAACAAAATGCATTGCGCGACCTTTGAGGCAGATATACAGAGGCGCGCTTGTTGCCGATGATATGTTGATACATCGGTGATTTCTTACCCAGCAGACA
>Ga0268266_10001822_pt1 | contig 24095 bp, 24 predicted proteins | sample KBSS13metaG_FD_190356 | JGI IMG/M metagenome (GOLD analysis project Ga0268266, IMG submission 190356) | Switchgrass rhizosphere microbial communities from Kellogg Biological Station, Michigan, USA - KBS S1-3 metaG (SPAdes) (version 2) | ecosystem: Host-associated > Plants > Roots > Rhizosphere... | reverse complement strand
TTGTCATCCAGAATCTGCGCCACCTTTGGATCCACGCACGAGATGTGCACATGCAGTTGATCCTGCGTCCGCGCATGCGCCGAGTTGATCGCCATCCCGATCCTTCGTCCGGCCCATCCCGGATACCTCTCCGACTGGTCCCATGCATTCGCCCACAGGTTCACATACGGAGCCACAAAGACCTGGGGATCGTCGATTCCCGTAACCTTCATCGTCGGAATCAGCAGATACGCCGCCGGCTTCGAAGGTGCATTGTCCTTGACGATCACGTACCGGTTTACCGCGTCGTACTCTCTGCAATCCCGCTCGCTCTTCAAATCGCGCGTGCAGCACTGCATCAGCTTCAGCAACGCATCGTGGCCCTTCGGAACCACGCAGGACGCGGTGGGCTGTGATGAGTTCGCCGCGGTGGTCGCAGTCTTCTGAGCCGCTGAAGGAGCAAAAGAAATCGCTAGCCCAGCGACGCACAAGCAGAGGCGACAGCCTAATGACTTCGTCACATTCATCGTTCAAACCTAATTGTGAATTTGCCTTAAGGAAAACTCTTTCAGAAAACAGGCGCGCTGTCATCTTTGATGAGCGCGCCTGCTCCGTGAAGTTCCCGGCAATCTATTCGCTGAAGGGCATGCCGAAGATCAGAAGAGCCGATTTTGGCGGACGATGAATCTCGCCCACCACCGCCGCGGCCTTTCCCATCGCGCTCCATATTCCAAGCGCGACCGCATTCATATATAGAATTCGCGCACGCTCCCGTGTGTCTCCGCTCTGCGTATAGATGCTGATCTGTGGAATCAGCCCTGTTTGATCGCACTGCAACAGGTAGGGCCACATGCTCACCGAAGGGGAGTTCTCCGTCTTGCCGATCTCCTCCGTTGTCTGTACAAGAATGCTGTAATTCAGAGGCATTAGTTGCGCCCTCTCATCCTCGCCAGTCATGGAGCTTTGCATGCGCCTCGAAGCCCCGCTCATTCATCAGCCAGTAGAAGTGCCTCCAGCAGTTAGTGCACTGCAGAGGAATCAGATTCGCCAGGCGAAAGATCGAGGTCATCGAATACTGCTGTGGCCTACGTAACTCAATCGAGGTGCACACAGGGCATTCCGCTTTCCGCCACATCACACGAAATATCTTTCCCATCCGGTTTTGGTGAAGCGACTTCTGGGCCATTTCGATCCTCTCGCTATCTGCGATGAGACAACGCACACGGCCCTAGCTATGCCGGAACCAATCCTGCGCCATACACGGGAGTTCCTCCCGGCTACATTGCGATGCAGGCTCCGTCATTTTGCGAAGACATGGTTGTCTTATCGATTAGACCGTCTTGGAATTCGTCGAACTGTCTTTTGTCTCGTGTTGCTGAAGATTCTCTTCGTTAGGCTGTATCGAAGGCCTCGCCGTCGCTTCGTTGTTTGGTTTTGTAGGATTGGGAACCAAATGCGGTCTAGCGCGTTCGAGATGTTTTTTCACGTCGTTGTTTCTTAAAAAACTCATTAGATATCTCCAGATTTGGGTTGTCTGCTTGGAAGACGCTCGTCTGGAGCTGTGCCTTGAGGGCTGAAGGCGAGAAGGAAACTGCTGACACGACTATACTCCTCCGCATCCTTTTCTGCCTGCGCCGCTACGGTACCCTGACCTTTCGAATGTCTAGGCTCGGAAGTTGCTGGTGTCACCGGGACGACATTGTTCCGCGCTGCTTGTGACATACATTCCGTCACCGATACCGATCTTGTAGGAATAGCGATGGGAGCGTAAAGAGAGTTCCGCTCACTTCTCGGAAAACGATCGTACCAACAAAACCATGTTCCATACATCGTCGGCTTTGGCGCGCGCCTCCTCTTCCGCGGGCATCTGTCCCTTGCCGCTTCTGATGATGTAGAACAGCTCGCCGTCGGTCATATCTTTCAAAGTCGCCGGATTCGTGTAGTCCTTCATCGTGAGCTTCAGGTCTTTAACGATCTCGCCTTTGCCATCGCCGTTTACACCATGACAGATAGCGCAATCGTATCCATAAATCTTCTTGGCGCGCGCCAAAGATTCCGGCGTCGGTTTCACCGGATTAACCATACGCGCCGCATCTGCGGGAATGGGTTTCGCTGGCGCGGGGACATTGGACGGTTGCTGGAACGAAGAGAAAAATAGAAATAACGTACAGCAGAAAAAAGGCTTCACCATACGAGCCTCCTCAATTGCCGCGCAAATCCTATGCCTCCGCGCCTCAAATAGGAAGCTTTATTTTGTGTCGCGTTTCCCCAGTGTCACCGCAGGCGCGATTTGTGTCTTGAAAGCAGGCGATCGAGAGGGATCCGGGATAATCCCTGCATCCCTGTAAGAATTTTTCTTTCCGGAAAGCATGAATCCGTTTTATTGCCTGTCACGTTCTTCCATAAGGGGACAGGTCGCGTGGTTTCTCTCTCTAACATCCAAGTTCCACAGCTCTGCATTACGGAATAACGCTTTCGCCACCCGGGGTGGTGAAAGCGTCTTGCGCGAGAGGCCGTTCTCCTTCGGTCTCTCGCTTTTTTTCCGTTTAGCACACTCCGGCGATGCACCGCCGTAAACTGTTCCAATGTCGCCTGCTTCGCAAAGCCTTAAAGTCGCCATCGTTACCGGAGCCGCGCAGGGCATCGGTCGTCGCACCTCCGAACTTTTCGCCGAAGCCGGCTATGCCCTGGCTCTCCTCGATCGCCAGTCCTGCGCTCACGTTGCTCCCTCCGCTGATCGCGAAGAGCTCCTCGGCGATATCACCGACGAAGCCTTGGTCAACCGCTGCATTGAAACAGTCCGCAGCCGCTGGGGACGGGCCGACGTCCTCGTCAATAACGCTGGCATCAGCTTCATCTCGCCCGCTGAAACTGTCTCCGCCTCGGACTTCCGTCGCGTGCTGGAGGTCAACCTCGTCGCGCCCTTCCTGCTCGCGCGTAGCTTCGGTGCTCTCATGCTCCAGCAGCAACAGGGAAGCATCGTCAACATCGCCTCCATCGCCGGTCTCACCGGCATAGGCGACCGCAGTGCCTACAACGCCTCCAAGCACGGCCTCATCGGTCTCACGCGCACTCTCGCCGCCGAGTGGGGCGGTCGAGGCGTCCGTGTGAACGCTGTTTGCCCCGGGTGGGTCAAAACTGAAATGGACTATGTGGATCAAGCCAGCGCCGCCTACAGCGACAACGACATCATCGACCGCGTTCCCATGGCTCGATTTGCCACTCCCGACGACATCGCTCGCGCTGTCCTCTTCCTCGCCGACCCCGCACAGAGCGGCTTCATCAATGGCCACACTCTCACCGTCGACGGCGGCTGGACCGCAGACGGCTCCTGGCAATCTCTCCGCCTCAGCCACCGCTAGACCTTTGCTAACGCAACAGCTGCTCAGTCCATATATGCGCAAAATGAGAAATTCCTCCATTGCCGCACACATATCTATGCGGCAAGGGAGGAATTAGTTTGGACGTAATTCTTTTAAGCGAGGAGTTATGCTGCTGTCTTCGACATACGCCGACGAACCATGCCCGCCAGACCCAGGACTCCGCTTCCCAGCAACAGAAGACTCGAAGGCTCAGGAACAGGTGAAGCAGCTGAAATCGCCGAAGCAGAGAAGGTGGTTGTGGTTTGTCCAGCAACCAGCTGTGACGTGAACGTGAAGTGACCCGGGCTGTCGCTGTAGTTCACAGCACCCGTTCCTGTGAAGAAGCCATTACCCGTTACTGCGAGGCATGTGCCAACGGTGCATCCGGTTGTGGTGTCTGAGAATGCGGCGTTGTAATCGGTCATCATGAACGCAAACGTCTCACCGGCCTCTGTCGTAGTGAACAGTTGAACTGGGGAGATCGCTGGCGGAACCATGTTCTGTCCCTGGTTGTAGGGAAGAACACCTGAGATAAAAGTAATCGGATTACCGTCAGTCAGATACAGGGCAAATGTTCCTGTATTGGCTCCGGGTCCTCCCGAAATTGAACCACTGAAGAATTGAATTGTCGAAGACGTAAACGTATCAACGCCCGCGGCAGAGATTGTACCTACAATCGAATCAGCATGTGCGATGGGAGCCGCGAGTACGGCGGCCAACGCAAAGAGAGATAGCCTTTTGAACATGTATATACCTCCTTGAGCGCGAGATGCGGCATCGTAAGACCGCCTGCCATCTATGATTGCAACTCCGTAGCCAACTCAAGCTATGTCGCACTTTCGCTACGCCATGTTCATAGTTCGGGAGTTAGCTGCGCTCAAGCAGCGATATTCCACATCAACTAGTTTCTATATATGCAATCAGTTGCAGGTTTATATTTCCCTTTTGAGAAAAGTTTTTACCCTTTACCACTGCAACAGCAAAAGCTCCGAGCAAAACGCCGGGCCCATCGCACCGAGCATACTGTAGCAACCAGGACTACCTGGTTTGTTGAGGAGGTAATCCTGCATCACCGTAAGTACCGAAGCCGACGAGAGATTTCCTCGTTGCCGCAGGCTGTTCCATGAAGCCGCCAGAGCTCCCGGCGGAAGATTCAGACTGCTCTCCATCGCCTTCAGTACCTTCGGTCCACCCGAGTGCATGATGAAGCTGCAGATCTGGGTGATATCCATATCGTTCTCTTCAAGGAATGCCTCGACGGTCCCGCGCAGCTCTGACGTCACCAGCTCAGGCACCTCGGCCGAAAGAACAATATTGAATCCGCTGTGATTGATATTCCAACCCATCAGATGCTCCGTATTGGGGTAGAACGTCGACTTCGTCGCAACCACACGAGGGCATGGCTCAGCGACACTTGTCGGCCTCATCCCATGAGGAGTCTCTTCTCCCGCCAGCACTACAGCCGCTGCACCATCGCCAAACAATCCGCAGGCCACCAGGGCAGCCATCGAGCTATCGTTCTCCTGCCACGTTAGTGAGCAAAGCTCCACCGAAAGCAGCAGAGCATACTGCTTCGGATATGCACGCACATAATCCGCCGCACGCGAGATTCCCGCCGCTCCTGCCACACAGCCCAGCCCAAAGATGGGCGTGCGCTTCACGTTGTGCGGGAAGTTCATCCGGTTTACAAGACGAGCGTCAATGCTCGGGCATGCAATCCCGGTCACCGATGTAAAAAAGATGGCCGAAATATCTGAAGGATCGAGCCCCGCCTGATCGAGCGCTTTCCATATGGCACATTCCCCCAGTTGCATAGCGCCCTTAATCCACATGTCGTTCATCGGCCCAAAGCCCGAGACGGTTCCCAACGTATCCAGGGGAAACATGATGTGCCGATAGTCCACGCCACAGTTATTGTGTAACCGGTCGATGACATCGGGCATTTGTAGATTATGTTGCATGCGCTCCTTGATGGCCTCGGTAATGACGGCTTGAGGATAGCGGTGGGGAGGAAAAGCTGTGCCTACAGATGCAATACGCATAGGTTCATAGACCTCTTAGATCGAGATGAAAGGGCCGATCAATCAATCAGCGGTGTTATCAGTTTTGGCAGGATTACAACCTGTGCTCATCGGCTGGCGGGAGGGTACAGCATTCCAGCACACAGGGGGAAGGCCTTGTCGGCGATACCACAAGTATAAAACAGGAAAAGGTTGCTTTTATAGATACATATTTCAGTCAACCTGTATCTACCTCATATAACAACGAATATGCGACATTAAAAAATGGAAACAAAACTGCAAGTCCAGCAAACAATCATAGTTTTTCGCGTTGATTCGAAGTTAGCTTGATCCCGTACGTGGAACCATACCACTTGTGCATAATCCATGCACCACCTATGGGGCATAGCGACCGATTAAAGTTACTTATTTTCCATCCAGGGTAAACGCGTAAAGAGAATCACCAACACCCACGATGATGTTCTGCTTTCCATCCAGCGCCCACGTCGAAGGTCCATTGCTCACATGAGCGCCCAGCTTCTCCGACCACAGAATCTTTCCACTCGCAGGATCAAACGCTGCAAGCCGGTCCGAGTCGCCTGTGAATAGAAGGTTACCCGCGGTCGTCAGAATTCCCCCTGAGATCCCGCCGCCCTCTTCGCCTTCACCCTTTGCCACGTGCTTCCACTTCACATTGCCAGTAGTCACATCCAACGCAATCAGCGACGATGCAGCGTCGAAGTGTCCAGAGCTTCCGCCACCGTATCCCTGCGGATCCGGCGACGTGTCATACAGATAAGCTACGCTGTACCCCTCGCCTGCATTCACATAGAACAGCTTCGTCAGCGGACTGTAGCTCGGCGGCGGCCAGTTGGTCGCGCCGTTCGGGGCCACATCCACCATCGACCCGTCCACCTTCGGCTCCTTGTCGGGATCAGGGATCGGCTGTCCTCGCTCATCCACTCCCTTGGCCCAGTTGCCCGTCTTCGTAAATGGCTTCGACACCAGATTCTTTCCCGTCACCCGATCCAGCACGAAGAAGTAGCCGCAACGCGCCGCCTGCGCCAGCAGCTTCCTCGGCTTGCCGTCGATCTCCATATCGAACAGCACCGGCGTCTCCACATTGTCCCAGTCGTGTGTGTCGTGCGGCGATGCCTGGAAGTACCAGGCCATCTTCCCGTTGTCGGGATTCAGTGCCACGATCGAATCCGTATAGAGATTCGCGCCCTTCCGTCCCTGTCCCGCGAAGACAGGATTCGTATTGCCCGTTCCCCAATAGATCAGGTTCAGCTCAGGATCGTACGTTCCCGGCAGCCACGTCATGCCGCCGCCGTGGCGCATCGATTGTTCGTTCGGCCACGTCTCCGATCCTGGATCGCCCATCTTCTTGGGCTCGCTCCACCACCGCCACTGCATCTCGCCTGTCTCCGGATCGCGCGCCTCAAGATATCCCGGCACATCCATCGCATCGCCGCCAATGCCGATGATCACGTGGTTCTTCACAATCACCGCAGCCATCGTCGTGAAGTATTGAAGCTTCTCATCGGCGACCTTCTTCCGCCAACGTTCCTTACCCGTCTCCGCGTCCAGCGAGATAAACCAACCATCGGGAGTAAGGAAGTACACCCACTTGCCATACATCCCCACGCCTCGTTGACCCAGCACATGCCCGCCGTGATCTTCGAAGTCGAATCTCCACCTCTCCTTTCCCGTGCGCGCATCTACTGCGAACACATGATCCGGAATCGTGAAGTAGAGAACGCCATTCACCATCAGCGGCGTCGACTTGATAATCAGCGGTCCGCTTCCGCGCAGCGGTGGAATCCCCGTAATCTTGTACTTCCACTTCGTCTTCAGCTCGCCGATATTCTTCTGGTTGATCTCGGCGATCTCGCTGAACCTCCGTCCGGAGTAGTCGCCGTTGTACGTCGGCCACACATCCGCTGGCTGTTTAAACAGCGTCAGCGTCCTTGGATCGAGACCCTTCGCATTCTGTGCCATCAACGGCGCAGCGGCAAACAGCGCGAGCGCGACACATTGAACTAGCCGCTTCATTTCATCTCCAGAAGGTAACGCGTAAGGTCGTGCAGATCGTCGTCCGTATACTTCGGCAGCAGGGCTCGGTGTCCGGCCAGCTTGTCCTGAATATCGATCTTGATGGAATCCGTCGGCCAGGTTCCGGTCTTGCCGTCGACAGTCTTTACAGTCGTCTCGAAGTCGTCGTAGTGCACCAGCGTTCCCTTGATCGTTTTACCTTCGGCTGTCGTCACCGTGGCCTGCCGAGGTTCATGTCCTGCCGGCCACGCAATCCGAGCCAGCATCACCGCGGGCTGCGAGTACTTCGCTCCTACCCTCGCCAGATCGCCCGTCACCGAGTGGCAGGTGGCGCAGTTCGCGGCAAAAAATACCTTGCCCCGAGCGACATCGCCCGTAGTCATCTTGCTCGCATTCGTATAGAGGCCGCGGTTGGCCGCAAGCTCGACCTCCTGGTGCAGATATTCGGCAATGTCATGCCGCTCGGCATCGGTCAGGTTGGTAAACGCAGGCATTCCCCCTGTGCGTCCGTTTTTAATAACCTGTGGAATCTCTACGTCGTCGTCATCATGCAACACCAGAACCGAACGCACCAGGCTGGGAGCCTGTCCTCCGCGCGCCTGCGCGCCGTGGCACGCCTGGCAGTTGGCCTGAAACAGCGGCTCACCCCGCTTCGCAGCAGCCGCATCCGGAACCCGGCCCAGCCCCAGCGACACATGAGCGTCGCGTTTTGGCCTCTTGCTCGTGGAAGGTACCTCTTTATCGGAGGGCTGCTGCCGTAGATCCGGCTCCTGCGCAGCCAGCACCGACCGCGTCTGCACCCCACCCAGGGCCAGGGAAAGGCACAACAAACCCCCTATCGCCAGCAAAGTTCCCGCTGTCTTCTGATTCAACGGCCCGTTGGTCCCTTCTCAGTCTTTGCCACAGTATATCCATGCCGGCAGACTCCTGGCTCAACCATTCCCGTCTCCGACAAGGTGTCATTCATCGATTCGAACATCGATTCAAAGACCGGCAGAACACCTTTCAGGCGATAGGCTTCGGTTTCCCTTACGCATTGCGCTGTTCTACGCTACCATCGCCCCATGGGGGTAAGCCCCAGACGTAAATCCTTGATGTGCTTTCTTTTGGTGTCCTAATGATCTGCCCTCTATGTAGTGCCCCGTCCATCCGACGCTCGAAACGGCGCGGCTGGGAACTCCTTCTAAAACCCTTCAGCATCTGCGCCTTTCGCTGTAGCAATTGCAATAAGAGGTTTTTTCGACGCGAGGAGAAATCGGAGCGACTGCGAGTTTGAAGCACAAACTACGGTTGTTTGCGATCGGGCGTTACACGTGTCCCATAAATCGGGAATCGTCCCATATCATCCAGTTCTTGTCGAGTATCTGCGCACCGCAGCTCGAGTAGAGTCGACGGGCCAATATATTTCTAAAATCGACGTTCACACAGATGCGTTTTGCCTCTTGCTCGACAAACCAGGCTCCAATTCGGGTGATAAGCGCACGGGCAACACCAGATCCTCGATGATCGACAGCGATGTTGATCCACTGCAATTCTCCTTGGCAGTCGAACCGCTCGGTCAAATGCCCCGCAACGAAGCCCACAATCTCCTCGTCAACTGCTACAAAGATTACGCGCGACTGCAACGCACGCTGGGGTGAATGTTCCCCGCTCATATATCTGGCGATTCTGTCACTCCAGAAAAAATCGTCTCGGGTCTCGGCAGCACGGAGCGACGCCATCCCGGCAATGTCGCTCTCTTCCGCACTTCTGAAAACTACGGGCACGTCTATGATCCCTGTCGATTTTTTCCTAATTGCGCGCTGGTCGCTGCTTCATCACTTATGCGAGATCTTACACCCGCTTCCCATCACTGAAGCCTTTTCGGGAGCAGGTGCAGCTTTATGGCTCCCTTGCATGCATTCAAAACATCACCTTGATAGTGGCCACCCCTGCCGTCCGGGTGCCCCATACATGGCGAGGCTCTTCGCGACCTATGTGGGCATCGCGCCCAGCGCGATCCGTCTTGCTTAAGGACACGGCTTAAGCCGTGTCGAGAATAGCTGCAGGGAGAAGGGGCTTTAGCCGCTGAGGTCGGCCTTTTCATTTCGCGAGCCACCCTCCGAGCCCGCTGGCTACCTTCGATCAGCCGAGAAATCCACAGAAATCCTTGACACCGCTGATAACCTTAAATCAAGGAAGAAAGTACAGAAGCCCGGCTCACCGCCGGGCTTCTTCTTTTAACCCGAAAACTGGAGGAACGAGAAAGCAGGTCCACACTCATCCATCCTGTTTTGAATACTTTGCACAAAAAAGATATCGGGGGGGTAGGGACATGGAAAACGCAGTGGAGATGATCGAGCGGATCAAAAATACCAGCGAAGCAAAGGACGACTTCTGCCATCACACCAGGCCTGACGGGCAGCGTTGCGGCAGTCCTGCCCTCCGTGGAGAAAAATTTTGTTACTACCATCACAGCACCCGCAAACCCGTCGCCGATCCTCGCCAGAGACAGGCTCGGCGAAACCGCTTCCTCCTTCCAGCACCAGGCAGCCGCGACCATATCCAGGACGCTCTAGGCCAGGTCCTCACCCGCATCGCCTCCAACGACATCGACCCGCGCCGCGCCGGTCTCCTTCTCTACGCGCTCCAGATCGCCTGTACCAACCTCACTCACAACACGCAGGAAAAGCAGAGCCCTCACATCCAGAACCCACAGACGCAGCAGCCAACCGCTCCAACCCCCGAAGAATCCATAGCCGCATCTCCAGCCCGCGAACACGAATCCACACCCGATCAATCTGAGACGCAGGATGTGGTCATTCTTCGCCGCCCTGTCTTCAAGGCGATCCTCGAAGGCTTGGCAAGACACCGAGGCGATATACCCTCCGGTGACGAGACAAAACCTCAAGCCTTGAATCCGGAAGAGAGTAAGGTAGAGTCCTCCATCCTCTCCAGCCTGAATGCCGAAGCTGCCCATGAGCACCACCGAACGGTCTCTTCTCCTGCAACACCTTCCAAAAAACCACAGATGTGTCATCCTGAGCGGAGCGTAGCGGAGTCGAAGGATCTGTGGTTCTCCCGTGTTCGGCAAAGAGGTCAGAACAGGAAGAACCGGGTGCCCCATCTTCGGCGCAGCTTTATCGCGCCTAAGGTGGGCCATTCGAGCGCAGCTCGAACCGCTACGAACTGTCGCGATCCCCAAGCCTCTCCAGGTCCCGTAACGTCCCCCAAAAAGTGTCATCCTGAGCGAAGCCCGAAGGGCGAAGTCGAAGGACCTGCAGTTTTTCTGAACTCGATGAATTCGTTCATCGAACGCCACCCGACCCCACGCTGCTGCTATCCTTCGAGCGATGCCCTCGGCGACCAAACCCTCCTCAACCGGCACTGTCGTTGGAGCCACCACCGCTCTGGTCCTCCTCACCGCGCTCAACTTCGTCAACTACATCGATCGCTACATCCTTCCCGGTGTGCAGGAGCAGATCAAGGGCGAGTTCCATCTCACCGACGAGCACATCGGAACCCTCACCTTCTGGTTCATGATCGCCTACATGTGCACCTCGCCGATCACGGGCTGGCTCGGCGACCGCTTCCCGCGCAAGCCGATGATCGTCATCGCGGCGCTGTTCTGGAGCGGCATCAACTTCTTCACCGCCTCCGTCAACTCCTACGACTCTCTCAACCTGCGTCACGCTGCACTGGGTATCGGTGAGGCGAGCTTCGGAATCTTCGCTCCCGCTCTGCTCTCGGACTTCTATCCACCCGAGCAGCGTAACCGCGTCCTCACCATCTTCAACGTCGCCATTCCCGTAGGAGCTGCGCTCGGCTACCTCGTCGGAGGAGTCGTCGGTGAGCACTACGGCTGGCGACATGCCTTTATCGTCTCTGCCATCCCCGGAGCCATCATCGCTCTCCTCATCCTCTTCTTCATGAAAGAGCCCCCGCGAGGAGCCAGCCAGCACGAGAAGGCGAAGGTCGAGAAGGGAACCATCCTCACCCTGATCAAGAACAAAGCGTACCTCGCCTCCATCCTCGGATACGCCGCCGTCACCTTCTCACTCGGCGGAATCTCCTGGTGGATGCCATCCTTCCTTCAGCGCGTCGACGGACGAACACAATCGAACGCAGCCTTCCTGATGGGAGCCGTCACCGTCGTCACGGGACTGCTCGGAACCATCGTCGGAGGCGTGATCGCACAGCGCTGGTCGAAGAAGACGCCGAAGGCTCTCTACCTCGTCCCGGCGATCAGCGCGGCACTCGCAGTTCCACCGGCACTGCTCTGTTTCTTCGGTCCTCACAACCTCACCATCCCTGCCCTGGCAACCGCAATCTTCCTGATCTTCCTGGGAACCGGCCCGGTGAACGCGGCCACGATGAACGCTGTAAGACCGGAAGTCCGAGCCACCGCGATGGCCGGACAGCTCCTCGTCATCCACGCCCTCGGCGACGCAATCTCGCCGCGCATTATTGGAGCCGTCAGCGACCGCTCCAACCTGAGTCTCGGTCTCGGCTCAACCTTGGTCACCCTGGTTCTCGCCGCGATCATCTTCTTCATCGGAGCCCGTTATGCACCGCCGCTCCACGAAGACGAACCCGTGGCTGCATGAGGTTTTCACAAGCATGAGCGTACTCGCGGTATCTCCAGGAGCCTGTCATTCCGACCGAAGCCACGAAGTGGCGGAGCGGAGGAATCTGCTTCTCTAACGATGCTGATCGAAGAGTTGACAATCGTTCTCGCTTGGCTGCTGGCACTCGCATGGCTCTGGAAAGCTGTCACTGCAGCGCGCGGCCTGCCGAGCATTCCCAATCTGTGGGAAGAGAAGTACAACGTTTCCCCGGCAGGAAATCCATCCGTCGCTGTCGTTGTGCCTGCACGCGATGAAGCCGCGGCGCTGCCAGCGTCCCTGACATCGCTGCTCAACCAGGACTACGAGAATCTGACAATCATCGCGGTCAACGATCGCTCGGCTGATCGGACCGGCGCGATCATGGACGAGCTTCGAGCGATGCATCCCGATCGCGTGCAGGTCCTGCACGTCACGGATCTTCCCGCTGGCTGGCTGGGCAAGCCGCACGCGATGGCGCTGGCAGCGCGTCATGCGATCGCGATTCAGCAGCCGAAGTATCTGCTCTTTACGGACGCAGATGTCATCTTCGATCCGCAGGCGATTCGACGGTCGCTAGCTGAGGCCGTAGCCACCAACGCCGACCACTTCGTCACCTTTCCAACTCCTCTCATAAAGACCTTTGGCGAGGGTGTGTTGCTGGGGTATCTGGGAGTGATGGGAGTCTGGGTGACGCGACCGTGGAAGGCTTCCGATCCGAAGGCAAAGCGCGATTCGATCGGTATAGGAGCTTTCAACCTTCTGCGAACGGAGGCTTACGAGAAGCTAGGAGGATTTGAGTCTCTCCGCATGGAGATTCTCGAGGACCTCATGCTCGCCCGTAACGTGAAGCTCGCCGGCCTGCGCGAGCGCGTAGCGATCGCACCGGGCATGGTTAGCCTGCACTGGGCTGCTGGAGCACTGGGCGTGGTGAACGTGATGACGAAGAACCTCTTTGCCGTATTTCGCTTCCGACTCGAGCTTGTGATGTTCGCCTGCGCTGGGCTGGGGACTCTCTGCCTGGGGCCTGTCGTATTTCTATTTTTTCCGCAGACGATGGTTCCAGCAATCATCGCGCTGACTGCTCTATGGATTTTGTATGTTCTGTCAGCGCGCCACTCAAGGATCTCGCCCTGGTATGCGCTGTTGTTTCCCGCAGGAGCGGCGCTGTTCCTGTACTCACTGCTGCGATCCGTCTGGATCACCTTGCAAGCGGGTGGCGTGACATGGCGGGGCACGTTCTATCCTCTGTCGGAGCTTCGGCGGGGACTCACCAGAACGTAATCTGCTGCTTATGCCTCGACCAGGACCTTGCCGTAGCGCTTTTCGACGTACTCGTCGAGAATTTGCTGGAACTCCTCGACGATGCGATCGCCTTTGAGAGTGGTGAAGAGTTTGCCGTCGACGTAGACCGGGGCCTTCGGTTCCTCGAACGTACCGGGGAGAGAGATGCCAATGTTTGCGTGTTTGGACTCTCCAGGACCGTTGACGATGCAGCCCATCACTGCGAGCTTGAGCTCTTCGACTCCGGCGTATTGCTTCTTCCACTCCGGCATCTGCTCGACCAGGTACCCCTGGATGCGTTCAGCAAGCTCCTGGAAGTAGGTAGAGGTAGTGCGTCCGCAGCCGGGGCAACTGGTGACCTGCGGCATGAAGCTGCGAATTCCCAGCGATTGGAGAATCTGCTGGCCGCAGCGAACCTCTTCGGAGCGATCGCCGCCGGGCGTGGGCGTAAGCGAGACGCGGATGGTGTCGCCGATGCCGGAGAGGAGCAGGGGGGCGAGACCCGCGGCCGACGCCACGATGCCTTTCATTCCCATGCCGGCCTCGGTCAGGCCGAGGTGAAGAGCGTAGTCGCAGCGACGAGCGAGCTCTCCGTAGACGTCAATGAGGTCACGCACACCTGAGACCTTAGCCGAGAGGACGATCTGATCTCGTCGAAGACCATAGCGCTCGGCGGCGGCTGCATTGTCGAGCGCGGAGACGACCATGGCTTCCATCATGACGTCGCGGGCAGGTTTCGGGTCGGACGATTTCGAGTTTTCGTCCATCATCTTCGTCAGCAAGGCCTGATCGAGCGAGCCCCAGTTTACGCCGATGCGCACCGGCTTCTGATGTTTGACCGCGACCTCGACCATGGTGCGGAAGTTGTCATCGTCCTTGCGGCCGATCGAGACGTTACCAGGGTTGATGCGGTACTTGGAGAGCGCCTTTGCGGCATCGGGATACTTCGTGAGCAGCAGATGCCCGTTGTAGTGGAAGTCGCCGATGATCGGAGTGTTCCATCCCTTTTTCTGTATACCCTCGATAATGTAAGGTACGGCCTTTGCGGCGTCGTCGTTATTGACGGTGATGCGTACCATCTCTGAGCCGGCGCGCGCCAAGGCGGCGATCTGCTGAACGGTGCTCTCGACGTCTGCCGTGTCGGTGTTGGTCATGGACTGCACTACGACAGGTGCGGTCGATCCGACATGAACCCCACCTATATTAACCGTTACCGCAGGACGACGCTGTATCTCGGGCATAAACTCTCCACCCTTAAGTTTATCATCCAACACTGATAGAACGCCGCGATACACTGGGAGCCGAGGCCCGGTAGCTCAGTTGCATAGAGCAGCGCACTCCTAACGCGAAGGTCGCAGGTTGGACTCCTGCCCGGGCCACCATAAAACCCCCGAAAATACTGATGATTTGTAATGATGCCCTCACAGGCAAGAACAGAGAGCTCCCGTTTGGGGATACTTTTTTGAACTTCTCAGTGCGCCTCTGTGCGGGACCACTTGCCCAGGTCACGAGGCGCGCACTGTGAACACGGCGTTACCCTCGAGCTCACCTCTCATTTGAGGGTGGTGCGGCAATCGGTTCTGGGACGTGCCCGCAATTGCCGACCAAATCTGGGATTCCGTCCGCTCTGATTTTTGCAATTAGTTTGTTCCATGTTTCGAAGGGAAACGAGTGATGCTGACTCTTCCGACGACGAAAGAATGAAATGCTGATCCCAATAATGTATTGGTCGCTTTGTTCCGAATCTTGATGCGGGATCAGACGAGGAAATTCTGTGTGGACCAAAACATGGGAGTGTGCCTGTTAGAGGCATCCGCTGCGAAAGGCGATGGCATTGTCGCGAAACAGCTTTCTGCCAAAACTTTGAGACAAAAGATAGGACTGTATCTGCGAGAAGACAATTCGCATCCGGCATTGCACCGATTCGTCGATCTGGTGCTCCTGAAGCTCACGCAACAATTGAGTTATGTTTTGCTAAACAGAAGTGAGTCGCGCGGAGAGTCCGGGGCCGTAGTATTGGCGCCACGTTTGGCCACTACGACACTAACTAGCAGATCGACGGCTACCGCAAAGTCATCGCAACCCTATCTGCTGGACGGCGCACCTGCCTATTCTCAAAGACAGTATGGGTAGATGGTTCGATCGTAGATGTGGGGATGTCTGGAGTATGAAGACCAGCAGCCGTTATCGCAGGTAGGAGCGAGAGCGGCTTACCAGCCCGCAGTGCGTATCTATCACCTGTCGCTCCAACCAATTCTCACAGACTTATGACTAACAGTTTGAATGATTCGGCTATTCGATAAGCAGGTCCTGCGAAGATCACTTTTCCGCTGATCGGTGCGCTAAAGCGCCTTACCGATCTCCCAGCGGTGCCCAAACGGGTCCACGACTGAGCCATCGCGCCATCCGTAGTCGTGGTCCTGCATGGGGGATCGAACCACCGCGCCGGCAACCACAGCCTGATCGAAGACGGCATCCGGGTCGTCTACGATGAGCATCAGCCGCACCGCTGTTCCGCCGAGCTGTGCGGGGGATGGATTCCCGATCGCGTCGTCAGCTGGATGGACCCAGAACTCCGCGCCATGTACCAGGAGCTGAGCCACCATGTCCTCGGCCGGAGGCGTGCTCCAAACTGTCGTGGCGCCAAACGCACGCCCATAAAACGCAATGGCGTCGCGAACGTCGCCGGGAATGTGCAGCATCGCAGAAAAGCGGTAGCTCATGTTGCACTGAAGGCTACACCATTCCACATGCAATGCGAAGGGAAGGGAATTTCGTGAGAATCGCACGCTTCTTCGAAAGAGGAAGAGAGAAGATTGAAAATGACGGTCCCCGTTAGGACACCAACTCGTATCTAAGATGTGCTCGCTGGACATTGCCCATCGGTTCCTACAAGGTAGGAGTGCAACTCTTCTCCCCGAAGGAAACCAGAAAATTTTCTAGATGCCTTGTCGAATTCCGGTCCGGCTGTTCGTCGTTATAGTGAAGGCGAGACTGACGGTCCGCCTGAACACGATTCCAGGAGAAGACAATGCCGCAATATCTGGTTGCAGGTTACCTCCCCGATGACTTCGATCCGTCCCAGATGGACGAGGCGACGGGTCGCGAGATCCACGCGCTGAACAAAGAGATGATTGCTGCCGGCGTCAGGAAGTTCGCCTGCGGCCTTGGGGCTGCAAAGTCGCTGCGAGGGCAGGCCGATGGCGAAGTTCTGATCACTGACGGGCCGTACCTTGAGACCAAGGAACATATCGGCGGTTTCTGGATATTGGAATGCGCGGACATGGACGAGGCGATGGCGTGGGCGCTCAAAGGCGTGGCCGCTACACGGGGGCAGGTCGAGGTGCGGGAGATCTTCTTCAGTCCGGCGGCCGACTAGCAACTGAATGGCGGCGTTGTCGACCTGAGAGCGATTCAGGGCGTTCCACGCTTCTTGTCAACTGGCTTTCGTGGCGACGACCTCGTGGGTGCGGGCAGTTTGGGTGGAGAAGCAGATCTCTCCCCTACGGCCCTGCGGGCCTTCGGTCGAGATGACAGAGGTTGTCGTGGTGCAGGTGATTCTTCCCGGTGCAGGTGATTCGTTGCGTTGGAGACGATTAGAGATCCTGAGGAGTCTCTTTGAGGGTATCGGGAAGAGACTCCCGGGCAGCTTCTTCTTCTCCCTCGGCAGAGGCGAGGAGAGTGTGCAGGTCGAGAGAGCGGGTGTACATGGCTAATTCGCCGTTGGCGGTGCGGGGCCAGGATTCGCGTGGGCGGTCCCAGTAGAGCTCGACGCCGTTCTGGTCTGGATCGCGGAGATAAAGCGCCTCGCTGACGCCATGATCGGCGGCTCCATCGAGAGGAATTTTGTGGTCGATGAGGGTCTTGAGGGCTCGGCCAAGATCGGCTCGCGTGGGAAGAACGATGGCGAGATGGTAGAGGCCAGTTGTGCCGGGAGCTGGAGGACGCCCGTTGTGGCTCTCCCAGGTGTTGAGGCCGATGTGGTGGTGGTATCCACCGGCGGAGATAAAGGCAGCCGATGGTCCCATGCGCTGGATAAGCTCGAAGCCGAGGACGCCGCAGTAGAAGTTCAGGGCGCGATCGAGGTCTGCGACCTTGAGGTGGACGTGCCCGATGCGAGTGCCGGAAGGGATTGCCATATTCTTTGGATGTAGACGACAGGTGTTGGATTCTCGAATTGAGTATCTTGAAGCATCAGACTTCGAGACAGAACGGAACAGCTTTCCGCGATGGGAGCGAAAGGCCAGGATATGAGAACCGAACGCGAGAAGATGCTTGTTGGAGAGATGTACAACTCGCTTGATCCAGAGTTGGTTCGGGATCGGGATCGGGCTCGCGATCTTTGCCAGATCCTGAATGCCACGCGGGATGTGGACCAGGAGTTAAGGAGGCAGTTGCTTCTGAAGCTCTTCGGCAAGGGAGGCGATAGCGTCTCGGTGCAGCCTCCTTTCTTTTGTGATTACGGCTCGAATATTGAGGTCGGCGAGAAAGTCTTCTTCAACTTCAACTGCATTGTTCTCGACGTGTGCAAGGTGACGATTGGGGACTACAGCCAGTTCGGTTCCGGAGTGCAGATACTGACGCCACTTCATCCGCTGGACGCGGCGCAACGACGCAAGGTGGAGTATGGGGCTCCGGTTACGATCGGAGAGGACGTGTGGGTGGGAGCAGGAGCGCTTATCCTTCCCGGGGTGACGATTGGATCGCGCACGGTTGTAGGGGCGGGCAGCGTAGTGACGCGGAGTTTGCCGGAGGACGTGCTTGCGGTTGGCAACCCCTGCAGGGTCGTTCGGAAGATCGAATAGCGATGGGCAGGATGCGTGTGGGGAAGCGGTCTATCACTGGCAAGAGAGACAGAGCTTCTAGACCACGCTTACTTCAGTTTGCAGACGCGCAAAGGTTCTTTGACTTCCAGCTGTCCACCAGCGTGGTCGGTGGTTTCGACGCATCGTGAAGTACTAGAATCAGGCCGCGTCGAGCTTCTGTTCCGATGGCCGTCAGCTCCATAGGCACGCCTTCGGGAATGACAATGTCGACACCTGTCTTTCCGACCTGCTTGCCACTCGGGGTTTCCAAACAAGTCTCACCACTCATGGTGTAGAAGGCTTCTATTCCTGAATGGAGATGCGTCTTGCTGACCATCCCCGGCTGCAGAATGGCCTCCATATATTGCGCAGTGTATGTTCGTTCAGCTTCGATGTTGAGAGGCCCTATCTGGGTCACGCGAGTTCCCGGGGAATGGGTCTCCGGATTTTCACTGATCGTAAGAAGCCAAACCTTGCCCAAGGATTCGACGACCATTCCATGCGGTCCTTTCGCATGTTCTGCAAGCTCTCTTGTCGAAAACATGTCGATCGTCCAATAAACAGGCTTATTGAGGATTCCTAGAGGGTGACTGGTGAGAATCCAGCATCCGGTCTCGCCCGTCTTCTGACTCATCGGCTTACAACTGACGAGATCTTGTCGTTGCTGTGCGCACGCGATCACGTTAATGCCACTTAGAAGCGAAAGGAAAACCAAAGTCTTACCAATGAACACACTGCTTATGGAAGCCATTTCTACCTCGCAGCAAACATCTTTTATTCAGATCACAATGGAAGATTGCCATAGTCGCATCAAGAGGCCAAGCCTCAATCGCGGTGGAAGGACCCTAAACGAAACCGGTCGTCAGGCGTTTTTCCCCATCGTCTTAACGAAGTAGAAGGTCATCTGCGTTTTGCCTGTGTTCCGCACGCCGTGGAGCACATTCGATTCGGCGAATATCATGTCGCCTGTCTTTACCGGAGTCGCGACGCCATTGATGAAGAACTCACCCGTTCCTTCGCCCACGATCATGATCTCTTCCTCGGGATGGCGATGCGGTGGGTGGGGCTGCGCTCCCGGCTCCAGCGTCACAAACCCGGAGGCGAGCGCGGCAAGTTGCTGGGTCGGGCCATTGAAGTGCACGTAGGCTTTTGCGCCGGGTGCGGCGCCCTCCGGCGAAAGGCTAGCTGCTTTCACGACACGGCTCTGAAGCGGCGCGCCGTCGGATTTCGTATCGACATGCGTGATCTGCTGCCCGGATTGGGCGAGCGCTTCTGGAAGAAGAGCCATACCTGACAGGCTCGTTACGGACGTGAGAAATTTCCTTCGATCCATCGTTCACTCTCCGCAGCAAGTGTACAAGGCATGTGAGTTGCGAGAAGAGCGTTTCTCCCACTCATGTCGCGATGAAGCCGCGCCATGAATGGGGCACCCGGCGTTTCTCCATCCTGATTTTGTTATCGCGCAACGCACCTCATTGTCCTCAGGGGCTAAAGCGCCTTTTGCTGGGAGCGAAGAGCGGCAGGGCCTAAAGCCGGTGCCCTTAGCGGGACGAGCTGGCCTTCGATGGCGTGGCGATCCGGGCGAAATACAGGGATTCTTCGCTTCGCTCAGAAGGACGGAGATTTGAGATCTTGAGCGGAAGAGGAGACGAGTGGGCTTCACAGGATCTCGGGGGCGAGGAGGTCTCGCATGGTCTCGCGGCGGCGGGCGAGTGTAATTTTGGTGCCCTCGATGAGGACTTCGGCCGGGCGGGGGCGGGAGTTGTAGTTGGAGGCCTGGGTCATGCCGTAGGCTCCGGCGTCGAGCAGAGCGACGAGGTCGCCGGGCTTGATGTTGGCGATGGCGCGATCGCGAGCGAAGAAGTCGCCGGATTCGCAGACGGGGCCTACGATGTCCGCGGTGATGGTCGCGGTGCCGGAAGGCTGGCGGACTGGGATGATCTCGTGGTGGGCGTGGTAGAGCGCGGGGCGGATCAGGTCGTTCATCGCTGCGTCGGTGATGATGAAGGTCTTCGATCCGTTCTTTTTGACGACGAGGACGCGGGTGAGGAGAACTCCGGCCTGCGCGACCAGGAAGCGGCCGGGTTCGAGGAGGAGGTGAGCCTTTTCGTCGGCCAGACCTTTGGTGAGAGCGGCGGCGTAGCGCTCAACCTGATGGGGCGCGTCGAAGGGAGCGTCGGAGTAGTCGATGCCGAGGCCGCCACCGGCGTCGATGGTGCGGATGTCGTGGCCATCGTGGCGAAGCTGGGCGACGAGTGCGGTGACGCGCTCGAGTGCGGCGGCGAAGGGATCGACCTTGCGGATCTGGGAGCCGATGTGGACGGAGACGCCGTAGGGCTCGAGCCATTTAGATTTTGCGGCGCGGCGGTAGATGGCGCGGGCGGCTTTGATGTCGATGCCGAACTTGTGCTCGGAGAGACCGGTGGAGATGTAGGGGTGCGTCTCGGCGAAGACGTCGGGGTTGACGCGAAGGGCGAAGCGAGCGCGGGTTTTGAGGGCCTGAGCGCGGGAGGCGAGGAGGTCGAGCTCCTGTTCGGATTCGACGTTGAACTGGAGGATGTCGGCTTTGAGGGCGGCGTCGATCTCCCAGGCCTGCTTGCCTACACCGGAGAAGACGACCTTTTTGAGTGCGGGTTTGTGGGCTTTGCGAACGCGCTCGAGCTCGCCGCCGGAGACGATGTCGAAGCCTGCGCCTTGTTTGGCGAGGAGGCGAAGGATGGCGAGCGAGGAGTTGGCTTTGACGGCGTAGCAGACGGTGTGAGGACGAGGTGGAATCCCCGGCTCAAGGCTGGTAAATGCCTGCTGGAAGAGCTGGAAGCGCTGGGAGATTTGGGTGGCGGAGTAGACGTAGAGAGGTGTGCCGTAATCCTGAGCCAACGCAGCGAGGCTGGTGTCGTCACAGTGCAGGGTGCGTTTTTTGTAGATGAAGGGGCGGGCTGCAGGGGATTGCTTTGTTGCTGTCTTCTTTTTCAAAACTCGACGCTCACTTGGATTTTGATGGCTGCGGAGATAAACCGCATGTTCCTTCGACTTTGCTCAGGACAGGCGCTTCGACTTCGCGGCTATGCCGCTTCGCTCAGGATGACACAGTTTAGGTTTATGCTGTCCGCCACGTGAAAGTCCGCATCAGGATGAAGAATCAGTGTAGAGAAGTAGAGAAGCAGATTCCTCCATTCCGCTGCGCTCCGGTCGGAATGACAACCTTTCGCTGGCAATTCTTCTAGATGGGATTGGTGGGTACGGCGTAAGGCTCATCGGGGATGATGATCCAGGCGATGAGGTAGGCGAGAGCTCCGGCCCCGCTGAGGCAGATGAGTGCGGTAATGATGCGGATGACGGTGACATCCCATCCATAGTGCAGGGCAAAAGCGGCGCAGACGCCTGCGATCATGCGATTGTTCCGCGGACGGAAGAACTGGCCGGCGGCTGCGGAAGGGGGTGGCGGGTAGGCAGCTCCGTTGGAGATGGGGGCACCGCAAGAGGAGCAGAAACGGGAGGTCGGTTCCAGCTTCGATCCACAACGAGTACAGAACATGGGAGTTTCTCCGGAAAAGCTATTTTACATAACCGGTTACGTCGACCGGCTTGTTTGTTATGGATACGGTGGGACGGAGCGAGTAGTTCCATCAGTGGGTCATAGCGTAGAGGACGTAGTTCACCCCAATTTGCGTGCCGAGGACAGAGTATCTGGCTGGGTAACGAGAATCGTCCAGAAACTCCCATGAGTCACCGAGATCGGAGTTGAGCGAAAGGGCGACCATCAGACGTCCTTTATCGTCGTAGATCCCTCTCCAGCGAGCAACATATCCGTCCTTCTTGTGACCGGTGTTGAGGTGTTCGGCGCCGGGAACCTGGAAGCGATTGTCCAGATCATAGAGGGTATGAAAGATGGGGTCGTCGTTTGGGATATCGACGAGATCCCGTTCGGGAAAGACCATCTTCATGGTCTTTTCGAAGTAAGCCTGCTCCTGGGAGCCATGACAATCGTCGGCCATAAAGAAGCCGCCGCGCAGGAGGTAGTCCCGAAGTTTTCGTGCCTGAGCGTCGGTCAGCCCCCATTCGCCGACCTGAACTGCATAGAGCCAGGGCCAGTTGTAGATCTCATCCCCGTCATCCAGACTGACAGGCTGTTCGACGGAGCGGGCATCGACGCGAGTGAGGCGCCGGACCGCATTGGCGAGGGCACGATCGGCACGGGGGTAATCCTGGGTCCAGAGTGAAAGTCCCTCCTGCCATGGACCATCGAAGCGTCCCTGGTATCCATCGAGCGGGCCGGGCGGGAACATAAGGCGGGCAAAGGTCCATTCGCTGGATCGATTCCAGTCAGGAGGCAGGGTGAGGTGAGAGCCATATTCGACAGAAGGATATTCCCGGAACGCCCTTTGGGCGAAGACCGCGCCGATCGTGATTCCCGCAAAGGCAACCAAAGATGCTACACGCCAGGGATACCTCATGAATCCTCCTGCGATGCCAGCCTTACCTTTAGACGCGGCCGGTCATGCATAGCGAAAGAGTGCTTTGAATCCGTAGTCCATGTGCTGCTGCAGATGGCAATGAAAGAGAGAAAGTCCGGGTTGGTTCGCCGTGAAGTCAACGGTAGCGCGGCCGTAGAAGGGGACCACAACTGTGTCCTTGATAATCCCTGCTGTCTTCCTCCCATTGATCTCGACGAGCTCCCAAAGATGACGATGCAGATGCATGGGATGGGCGTCGTCGGTGCGATTGCGCATGACCAGGCGATAGCGAGTTCCTTTCTGGAGGACGAACTCGCGGTCGTGTGGATAGGGCTTGCCATTGATCAGCCAGGTGTTGAATTTGCCTGATCCGCCAGGGATCTTTTCAAAGATCATCTCAAGGGTTTGTTCAGGGGCAGGGGAGGTCGACGTATCTTTGCCGAAGATGGTGTAGTCCCACGACCTTCGGGGAGGGTCCATCCACAGGGGCTGGCGATGTTGTCCGGCGTACTCGACCACGACGCCGAGGCCCGCTTCGCGCACCATTTTTTCGGTCGAGCCAAGAATCCAGATGCCGGGGTTCGTCATTTCGACGGTGACGTCGGCGCGTTCCCCGGCGCCAAGAAACAGAGAATCGATCGCTCGGGGTGTTGGGACAGGATTGCCGTCGAGCGCGATGACTGTCATCTTGTGTCCGGCGAGAGCGATCCGGCGATTTTCGATGGCACTGGCATTGAGAAAGTGAAGAAGCAGCCGCTGACCCTGTCGAACACGGATTGGCTCACCGAAGCCTAAAGTCTTGTCGTTGATGGAGTAAGTCATGGATCCGACTTCAAGGCCATTGGGATCGGTGTTGGGGTTGGCAGGCTTTTCCAGGACGCGATCGTTGTGAGTATCGTCATCATCGTCTTCCATGGTGCTGGTAAAGAATGGCTCCCAGTCGCGGAGAGCGAGAAAGAGCTCCTGATCGTATTGGCCAGGATTGCTGGAACCTTCGACATAGACGAAGCCGAACTGGCCGGTAAAGGAGCCTTTGTGAAGATCATCCATCGCCATGGCGTGGGAGTGATACCAACGGCTTCCGGCAGGTCCGGGCGTCAACTGGAAGCGATGTCTAGTGTGAGGGCCTATATAGGGCGAGCCCTCCTCTTCGGTGCCGTCCACCTCAGGCGGAATGAGCATGCCATGCCAGTGAACCAGCTCAGGAGTGTCGGTATCATTGATGACCTCGACGGTCACCGGCTTTCCCTCACGCATTCTCAACACTGGGCCGGGAGCGGAGCCGTTGTAACCGATGGTGGAAAGGATGTGAGAGCGGTCGAGTTCGACCTGAACGGGCGAGATACGGAGGGTGTAATCCGGTTTGTTTTCCGGTGGGACAGAAAGATTCTGGAGACCAAAGAGAGGAGATCCTGAGGTTGAGGCCTGAGCGAGGGCAAGACTGCCGAGCTTGAGTAGATCGCGCCGATTCATGGATCTTTTGTCCCCTTAGAACTTATTTGAGGTGTACTGGTGGCAAAGACCTACCAGAATCCCGATTCCAGTGCTACAAAACATCTGTTTGGTACGTCTA
>Ga0268266_10001820_pt1 | contig 24124 bp, 40 predicted proteins | sample KBSS13metaG_FD_190356 | JGI IMG/M metagenome (GOLD analysis project Ga0268266, IMG submission 190356) | Switchgrass rhizosphere microbial communities from Kellogg Biological Station, Michigan, USA - KBS S1-3 metaG (SPAdes) (version 2) | ecosystem: Host-associated > Plants > Roots > Rhizosphere... | reverse complement strand
GTCGTTACGCCCGACCGCGCCCGCCTCGTTGGGGGCTATCGGTAGCGCCGACGCGCACGAGTCGCATCGGAACGTGATCTCTTTCATTTGCCAAACATATCCGTTGCATATGCAGTGCGCAACAGGGTAGTTTCTCGCACGGCGCTCCGGTGGACGGCTTTCCCCCCCCTTGCCCAAAACCGGGGCGCCACTTCCCAATGCTCGCCATGCCGTTTTGGATGCGAACGCGAGTCGGGCAGTGGCTCGCGACGAACGTTCCGCCGTTCGCAAGGCGATGGCGCGCGGAGATGCTCCGCGCATCTCTGCGCGACGCCGAAGAGGACGAACGCGTGCGGCGGGTGCTGCTCCAGAACGCGCTGAATTGCTGGGCCGGCGAAAACTTCGCACCGGACGCCAGCGCACCGGTCGTTGGTGACTGGATTTCGTGGCGCAACGTGGCCGAACGCGTTCACTTGCTGCGTGAGGAAATAGCCGGCCGCACGCTGCGCGCCCCGATCGAGCTCCGCGGCATCGGCTTCGCTGACGGGGTAAAGCGGTGAGCCCATTTCGTGAAGCCGTTCTCTTGGTGCTGAAGGAGCTCGCCGGAATCGACGACCCGCCCGCGGCGTACCTCGAAGACATCGAGCGCTTGCAGCGCGCCGCCTCGGCGTGGCACCGCTTGCATTCTGCTGAGCGCGGACCGCTCCAATTTCGCGTGCCGGACCTGCGCACCGGAACGCTGGTAACAGGCAACCTCGACTTAGCGATCCCCAGCGGCTGGGCGGGGAACGATGCCACTCGGCACTTTCTTCGCTTCCTGGACGAACAGACCGAGCGGCGCTGCACGCTGCTGATGCTTCAGGTGCTGATCCTGATTCAGCAAGCCGCGGGGCCCGGCGTGAACTCGCGAGGCGGAGCGGCTTGATCGCTATGGCGGTGATCGCTTGGCTGGTCGCCGCTTGGGCGCTTTTCGGCTGGTCGCGAGCGCTGCGCGTGGTCGCTCGGCTGGAACAATTGTTGGACCGGCAGCGGAAGTTTTACGACGCGTATTTTGATCAGCTCGCGGAGCAACGTGCGCTCGAGCTCGCGGAGCAACGTGCGCTCGCGGAGCTCGAGCGCCTGCGCTCGACAGAGCATCACTGAGCGTCGAGCGCTTCACCTTCAGCGCGACGCACACCTCACGCAGCGTGCTTCCCTCGCGGCGCATCTTCTGAGCGCGGGCGATCGTCGCGCTGCTAACAACGCGCGGCCGTCCCCAGGCGCCGCCCTTTGCTTCGACGCGGCGACGAGCCGCCTTGATTCGCTCGCCGATCGCGCTCCTCTCCATTTGCGCCGCCCACGCGAGCACGGCTAGCACCACTTCAGCAGCGGGCCCCGTGAGGTCGAAACCATCGGCGATGGTCACGAGCTCGGCGCCGCCGGCGCGGAACTCCTGCACGAGCGTCAGCGTGTCCCGGATGCCTGAACGCGTGAGCCGATCAATTCGGAAAACGTACACGCGGCCGACCCGGCCGGCCCGGACCGCGGCCCGCAACCTTTGGAGGGCCGGACGTTCCAAGCTAGATCCTGACTTCTTCTCTTCGAACCACAGCGACGGCGCCACCCGGTCGCCTCGCGCTTTCAGCGCTCGCCGGAGCGCGTCTCGCTGGAGCTTCCAGTCTTGAGCATGGGTACTGACTCGAAGATACGCCGCGGCCGCTCGCACTCCCGTGATTGTAGCCTCTCGGGGGCGCGGCAGCGCCGCGAGCTTGGGCGCCGCCGGCGCCGCGTCGAGAACGGCGGCAGAGCCGCGCGCCGGGCGCCCAGCGCACGCGTTGCCCGTCGCGCTGTCTCGGGCTGCAGTGCGGAGCGGAGCGCAGCGGAGCACGTAAGGGCGCGTCCGCCTCTTTGGGCTCGCTCGAGAGAGCTCGAGTGGTCGATCGTAATTTGTCGTCTACCGAGAAAGGGGCTTCGAAGATCCGATCTCTCTGTTGGCTCAGACCCAACATTTTGAGCAGCTGCGCGAGCAGTGGTGCGGCCGTTCAGCACTCCGAAATGGCTCACACGTTGTCCACAGAGACGCGCTCGCACGTTGCGGAGGTCTGCCTACACGATCACAAACGCACTCCCGCCGCGGCAGCGCGAAGGCTGCAACGGCGGAGCGTGCGGAGCGCGTGCGCTCAGTCGGGGGGCGGTCGCTCGGGCGCCGCTACACGCACCGGCACCGGTCCGGGGCGAGCAGCGGCGCCCGCGTGCTGGCGTGCTGCGCGGGCTTCGCTCGCCGCTTGCGCTCGCCTCGCCAGCTCTGCAGTTTCCGGATCGAGCTCGTAACGCCTCGGGGTTACAGTGGGGCTCTCCGCGTGGCGGTAGGCCGACGAGTGACGCGGGACGAGCTCCCCGGCGGCGCGGGAGGCCTTGGCCTGCTCGATGCGTACGCGCTTGCGTTCGCGGCGGGAAAAGGGGTTTTTCAGCGACAGCGCCCGCCAATGGAACGTTTTGAGCGTCGTTCCGCGTGTGCTTCTGCCGCCGTTGTATTTCGCGCCGGGGATTTTCTCCCCCATCATGATCCGCGTGCTCGAAATCAGGCCGGCGTCTCGGAGCCAGCGCCGAGCACGGGCGATGCTCTCGCGGTGGTAGAGCTTTCCGTCCGGGCGGCGCAATTTTTCCCGTAGCGCGGAATCGGTCTGCCAATTCACGCCGCCGAACCGCGCCACCTCGCCGCCGACCGCAGCGGCCAGCCGGCTCCATCCCTGCTCTATAAGTGCGCCGGCGGCCCTCCTCGCGGCGTCGTCGCAGCTCCCCAGGCTCCCCGTTGACGTCACCCTAGCGCCCCCGCGTGGACAGCAAATGTCACCCCTCGCCGTTGCGGCGGGGTTGGGTTCGTGGTCTCTTTGTTTGGCACTGACAGGTAGCCTCTGTTGGTGCGCCCCCAGGCCCTCGGAGCGCTCTAACGCTTCGAGGGTCGACCTTTGTGGTCGGGGCGATCGGGGCTGAGCTGACTCGGATCCCGGCCACTCGATCAACCCAAATCGCCCAGAGGGCGGTTTTGACGCTGGTTTCTACATGGCCCCAATCAGGGCCCGCGTCGCTTTTCGGAGCTCGATGCGGCATCGCTCGAGCTCGAGCCGGGCCGCCTCGAGCCGTTGCGGGACCGGCTGAGCGCGCCCCTGCTCGGCCACCAGCGCCCGCGTTGCGAAGTGGTGATTAAGCCGCGCCGTCACGACGGCGGCGCGCTTCGACGCGACGTCGAGCACGCGTTGCACTTCGGCGGCGTGGATCTCGCGGAGCGACGGCGGCGTTGCTGCGCGCGTCACTTGAGCACCTCCACGCGACCGTTGAACGCGAGCTGCACCGCCTTGACCGTCGTGGGCGCGCCGGCGCGAGCCCACAGCACGCCGCCCCAATAGACGCACGCGAGCGAGCAAAACCAAAGCCGCACGCGCCGACGGGCAACGTGGAACGTCACCGGCAGCGCCGTCGTCGGCTCCTCGCCCTCGAGCTGCGCGAGCTTGACCAGGTCGAGCGCCTTACCGCACTGGGCGCAGTTCATGGGGCGCACCGTCCCGTGAGCTCCCCAACGGTCCACCACCCGAACGCCGGCGCGTCGAGCTCGAGCCGCACGACGCGGCCGCGGCTCGGCTCCTCCAGCGTGCCGACGATGCCCCGCGGCTCGCGCCGCCACCGCGTCGACACGCGCACGCCGTCCACGCTGACTATCAGCGAATCCGGCAAATCGGCTGCGGCGTCGACGTTCGCGAGCTCGAGCGCTTCGAGCGTCGACGCCGCGGCCAGCTCGAGCTCGAGCCACTGCCCCGCCTCTCGTTCCGTGCCGCTTGCCCACCGCGTCGCGTCGTCGCCATCGATGGCGAGCGCCGGCGGCTCGTCCTCGCGGCTCGCGAACGCGCTCAGCTGCCAACCGACACGGCTGCACGGCTGCGCGCTTGGTGCGCCGGCGCTCGAGCTCGCGCCCGCACCTCCGCCGAGCTCGGCGCCGTCGCCCGCGCTTCCTACCGCGCCGCCGTCGTCGTTGCCACCGGCAACGGCTGCGACGCCTGCGAGGCTCGGAGCGCCGCCGACAGTGACGGAGCCGCCGCGGCTCTGCGCGCCGGCGACGGCGCTGCCGGCGTCGCTCTGAGACTCAAAGGGGGCGCCCGCGCAGCCCACCAGCAGCAACGCGAGAGTCCCGAACCAGCGCAGCGCCTTGTCGACCATCCACCAGGCAAGGCGTGCGCGGGCTATTCCCAGAGTACGACTACCAAACGGCAGCGCGAAAGCTCGATCGACCATCCACCGACAGAGGCGCGAGGTCGCGTGCTGAGTTACAATCCCCATGGCTGCAAAGCTCCTTCTTTGTGGCACGTGCCCCCGGTCGTTTGCCGCGACGCGGGGGCGTTCTATTGAAGCTTACGCCTTAGGGCCGGCGCTTTGCCACACTCGATCGTGTTGGTGCGCTCACAAATGTTCGGAGAGCTGCAGCAGGCACGTTCCGATCGCGCCGGTGACTGGCCCCGACGCGGCGCGGCTATCCACCTCCACGCCGCTGACCGTCGCAACCGTCGCAATTTGAGCCCGCACCTGGAGCACGTCGGAGCCGTCGACCACGCCCAGATCGGACCCGAGCTGCAGCACCATGTCGAGCCGGCAGTGGCGCCCGTTGTCAATGTCGCCGTCCTCTCCCGAGCCGGCGCCGAGCAAATGCAGGTTTTTCACCCGGGTAACGAACGGCTCCCCGTCCGTCGACGTGTCCAGGGACAGCACGAGCTCCGCGCCCTCCGTCGCGTTGAAATTCGTAACGTCGATGCAGACGGTCGCGCGGTAGTACCGGCCCGGCTGCGGCTTGTCGAGCGACTGCGTGAGCCCGACGCCGCCGAGCGTCGTTCCGAGCGTTTGCGGCGTCGACGTGATCGCCTGGCTGCCACCAACGACCACGACCTGCTCAGCGAGCCGCATCATCATCCCGCGGCCCGGCGCTAGCGAGCCGTCGTGGCTGTTCTTGATCACGCTTCCTGAGGGGGGCTGTCGCATCTCCATTTTGATTTCTCTTTTCTCTCTAAGGGACGGGGGCTTTCCCGTTCACGGCCAAAAAAACCCACGCTGCGATCAGCATGGCGAAAATCAGAACGACGCCGATCGGCGGCATGCGCTGCACGCCTTGCCCCACGATGCGCAGCACCACCAACACGACGCCCTCGCGCGGGGGCGGCGGCGTGCTGCGGCGTGCGGCCGCGGCCTGCTGGACGCTGACGTGCACCACCGGAGTCGGCTCGTTCCAATCGTCCGAATCGCGCAGCAACGCCAGCTCGGCGCGCGCCTCATCGAGCGGATCGGACGGCATCACAGAACGACCAGCCTCCGCTCGAGCTTGGTTACGCGCTCTTGCAGCGTCACGATCTCTTCGGACTCTTCCTCGCCCCGGCGCTGCAGCAACGAGCGGATCTGTTGGAGCATCACGCGTTGAGCTTCCGCCTCGTCGATCAGATGGCCGATCGCCTTGCATACCGCCTCCCTTGAAACTGGGCCCATGGATCACGCCGCCTTTCCCCCGAGCAGCAACGGCTCGAGCGAGTAAAACGCCGCAACGGATGCGAGGGGACGCCCGGCGCGGCGGCGAATGCCGGGCGCCTGGTTCCCGTCGATTGAGTCGAATTTTTCGCCGAGCGCGTCGACGCTCTCGACGATCGCGTGGTGCTGGTACCGCTTGAAATAGGCAACGTCGCCCGGCTGCGGCAGCTTCCCCGGCTTCAGCGGAAGCAGCACGCGCGCCGCAAAGCCACGCTGCCAGAACACATCGAGCCCGAGCCCGGCGCGGTGGATCGCGAACAGGCACAGCGCGCCGCACCAATGCTCTGGATAGTCGTGCACCGGCGTCCCCGGCGGCATCACATCAGCCCAGTACTCACGCACGCGCGCCGCGTCGGCGATCGGCACCCACTCCGCCGGGATGCTCTCCGCCGTGCTCGTCACGCTCTGCTGAAGCTCGACACCATCGAGCGCCCAGCGCTGCGCGTACAGCTCGAAGCGAGCCGCAAACACGACGGCCTGGCGGAGCTCGAGCGCGTCCATTGCACTACCAAACCGCCTGCAGCACCGGCTCCAGTGTGGCCGCTACGAGAGCCGCGCCAGTCGGATTAAAGTGCAGGTTGTCGGCCATGTACGGCCCCGGATTGCTCCCCAGAACCGCCGCAATGTCGCAAATCGTTACCCGTCCACCGGCCGCATTTTCAGCGGCCACGACGGCGGGCAGCCCCGCGTTAAATCCGTTGATGTTCGTCTGAGTGCTCGCCGTGGCGCTCGGCGGCAGCGTGCAAACGACCGTCGGGCAATTCTGCGCGTTGCGCTCTGCCGCGAGGAGCAGCGCCATATTTGAGAGCGCCGTGGGGTAGTAGCCGGCTGCGTTGTTGTTGCAGTCGTTCGTACCGATCAGGATCGATTTGACGTCCGGCAGGTACCCAGCCGCGGCGAGCTGCGCCGGCGTGTTCATGCTGAGCGGGACGCTGCCGTTGAGCGTGTCCAGGATCGTCGCGCCGTTGTACCCGGCGTTGTTGCTGTTCGCGAGGTCCGCGTACTGCTGCGGCCCCATCATATCGAGGAAGAAGCCGCCCGGCCTGCCGAGCTGCCACGTGTCGATCGGGCCTCGGAACGACTGCATGGTGACGGTCGTTCCGAACCCGTAGGTATTGGAATCGCCCTTGAACATGACGCTTTTTGCGGGCGCCGCAGTGAACCACCCGTCGTCGAGGTACGTAAGCGCGGTGGCTTTTTCGCCCGACGTTAGCGCCCCCTGCACCACGAACCATTCGCCGATGCACCCGCCGTAAGTGTTACTCCCGCCGGCATCGATCCCCATGTTGAGGCCCGTCACCGCAAGCGTTGTGCCCATGGATCCCGACGTCGTGCCAAAGCCCGTGACGGTGATCTCCGAGCTCCCGCCGTTGCAGGTCATGAGGAACGACACGGGACGCCCCGCCGGGATAAAGCTCGGCTTTGCAAGCAGACCGTTCGCGCGGAGCTGCAGCCCGCGCGGGTAAACGCCGGAGGTCCCGATGTTCTGGATCCGAAAGTTGTCCGCGCTCGACGGCGCGCCGCTAAAAATGGTCGCCGTCGCGTTGGGATCGTTCGCGCAGAAGACGCCGGCGACGGTGAACGGGTAGTTCAACGCGCCCGCGGTGAACGCCCCGCCGAACTGTTGGATCGACGTGCGGAGAAACTTTAGCGCCTTTTGGCCGCGAATCTGCTGCACCATGCGCCCGCTGCCAGAGGCGACCAGCTGCGAAATCATGGTCGGCGGGGCGAGGTTCGGGGCCGCGGTCACTACCTGCCCTTGCGAGGCCGACAGCTGGCGCGGGTCCGACCAAAACCGCGTCCCCGCCAACGAAAGAGGCGACCAGCCGGGGACGATCGTCGGTGGACTCTTTCGCAGCCCCATGACGATGTTCACGCCGTCACCTCCGCACGCCGCGAGCACGGGCAAGGCGAGCAGAGAGCGGCGACGCATCCTGTCACGTCTCCGCTCCCGGCGGCGGCGTGCTGGGCGCGTCGATGATGGCTCGCGCGTGCGGCAGGACCTGGATCATAATCTCCACGTCAACGCCATGCGTGGGCTCGCGCAGCGCCTTGCATAGGCGCTCCCACGTCGCCAACACGACTGGCACGACGGCGCCCGGCGGCTTGCCGACAAACGCGGTGCGAATCTCCAGCGCCGCTAGCACGCCGTCGAGCGTCGCCCCGAACTGCGGATCGCGCGTGAGCTCCTGCACGAGCCGCTGGAACTCGCGCGACACCGTGACGCCGGCGCGCTCGTCGGTGACGGTGATTGGCGGCGGTACTGTGACAAACCGAGTCTCCACTAGGCGCTGCTCCCGTCGGTAATGAGGTTGAAGGCTGCTAGCTGAGTGAGGACCGACGCGAGCGCGGCGTTTCCTCCACGCGAGCCGGTGACTGTCGGCTTCGCGATCGGAGCTGCCCCGAAAAACGCCATGCCGGTATCATTGATTCGCAGGTGCTTCACCGCGGCCGCGTTCGCTAGATAGAGCTCGCCGCCGGTGCCGCCGGCTCCGCCCTGACCCGGTAGGATCGCGACGCTGCCGCCCGTCGTGGCGGCCGTCGTGAGGTTCTGGCCAATGATGTTGAGCAACTGCGCCGGTCCGCCGGTGCCGGCCTCGATTTCGATCGTGCAGTCTCCGATCCCTGGCTTAAAGCGAAACCGCGTCACGTAAGACGACAGGTTGGTTCCCACCGTCATTCGAGTCACGCCGCCGGACTTGAGTGTGATCGCGCTCGCGCTGTCGAGCGTCATTGAATAGGCGCTGTCGCCGACCAGCAGGTTGTCCGGCGTCGTGGCGCCCCAGTCCCACAGGTTGACGTTGCCCGTGTTGGCGGCGTTGCGCGCCTTCAGGCTGGTGGCGTGCGCCGTGCGCCACGTGCCCGCAGTCGGGAGCCCCGACGTGCCGCCGGCACTGATGTAACTGGTCGTCTGCAGCGCACCGCTCAACGTCGCGGCGCCTGCAGTCAGCGCGTTGGCCCCGAAATTCGGGGTGATGTTTGTCGTCGCGGTGTAAACGAGCTGGCCAGCTTGCGCCACCGCGATCTTCCCATCGTCCGCCGGCGTCGAGGGCGCCTGCATCGACAGACCAAACGCGATGCTAGTGGTTCCCACGACCACCGGCTGCGGCGTTAGCAGGCAAGCGACCTTGTTCCCGTTGGCGGTGCCACCGCGCACGACGAAAAAAACACCCGGGCGAAATCCGCTCGCCGCGGCCATGTCGCTCCGTCGCGCCCAAGCGCCCGCTCCGCTGGTGTACACCCCATTTTGCGATGCGGTGGTCTGCTGCCAAACGAGCACGTCAGACGAGCTCGTCAGCACCCCGTCGATCGTCTGCTCACCGCTGAGAGTGATGTTTCCCGTCGTGGCGACGTCAACGGGCTTGATGAAGTTCAACGCGTTCAGCGCTGCTTCCACATTCGCGCCGGGCGCTGTCCCTCCGTTGGTGATCTGCGCCGCGGTGTAGTCGCCGCTCCCGGCCACCACGGCGCCCGCGCGCCCGTAGACCGACGAAACCCCCGTGACGAGGCCGGTGATGGCTCCGGCGAGCGTGTTGAGGGCGCCCGAGACACCGACGCCGGCGACGGACGAGTTGTTCGTCACCTCCGAAGCGGCGTAGTCCCCGCTCTGCGCCGTCACGGTTCCGGTGCGCCCGAAGACGCTACCGACCGCGCCGGCGTTGGCGAGCAGGTAATCCAGCGCGTCACTCACCGCCGAGCCGGGAACGCTGGACAGGTTGTCGACCTGATCGGAATCGTAGTCGCCGCTCTGCGCCGTCACGGCGCCCGTGCGACCGAACACGCTCGACACAGCTCCGCCGCCGCCACCCCCCGGACCTACCTTCCACGTCTGCGTTGCAACGTCCCAAAGGATCGTGTCGTTGTCGTTATCGCCGACAATGACGGACCCCGAAGGCGGCTGGCGAAAAACGAACGACATAGCGATCACTCCTCTCCGGACGACTCACTGAGGGTCGGCGAGCTCGGCGGAGGCGGCGCCTGCGACGGGTTCACCACGATCACGGCTCCGCTATCGCGCAACTTCCGCACGAGCAGCGAAGCGAAGTAGGAAAATGCCTGCTGCACGACGGGATCGGCTTCGGGGTCGAGCTGCTCGCGCGTCACGAGCTCGCGGCGCTCGTCGGAGAGCACACCTTCGCACGTGAGCTTTCCCGCCGCGTCCCAACCGAAAGACAGGCGAAGCCGCGGCCGCGCTGGTAGGCCGTAGCGTCGCAGCGCCACCACCGACGCCGCTGCATTGGGAGCTGGCGCCGCTGGCGCCTCCACTGCCACCGGCGCGGCATCTTGCGTGACCGTGCCGTCTGTCGAATCCACCGCGACGTGCGCGACCTGGACCCGATCCGCCGGCTCGACCGGCTCGAGCTCCGCTGCCGGCTCGAGCTCCGCTGCCGGCTCGAGCTCCGCTGCCGGCTCGAGCTCCGCTGCCGGCTCGAGCTCCGCTGCCGCCCGCTCGTCTCGAGCAAGCCGCCGTGCCGCACGCCGTGCCGCCCTCGCCTCGTCGCCGTCGCTCTCCGCAGGCGTCCAACGTCGCGCGGTGAGCGCGGGGCCCTCCTCGGTCAACGGGGGCGCCCGCTCGGTCAGCGTCTCCGCCACGGGCTCCGCCGGCGGCGCTGCGCCGGGGCTTTCGATGGTCGTGGTCCCCTCGGTCGAATCGATCGAATGCATGGCGGAAACTCCCAAAAGCAGAACGCCCGAGCTCGTGAACGAGCTCGAGCGCAGCCGGCTCAAAAGCACTCCTCGAGCGACAGATACACGGACCCACTGAGGCCCGTTACCGAGCCGCTGGTCGCGGCGGAGTTCACGAGGTTATTTGCGGCGATGCCCACCGCCAGCTGAGCGCGAGCGCGCAGCTTGATCGAATCATTGTGGCTGTCGTCGACGCCGAGCGAAGAGCCCTTGGTCAGGAGCAGGCGACACGAGCAGCGGACGGCGCCGTTGCGGGGCGCGCTGAATGCCTGCGCGGCCACGTGCATCGTCTTGGAGACGTTCGACCAAGTCGTGCCGCCGTCCACCGACGTGTCGAGGAACAGCACTACTTCGCCGTCGGTGTTGGTCGACGTGTTGAGCACGTCGAGCTCCACTGAGGCGCGGTAGTAGAGATCCGCGTTCGGCTCGAGCAGGGTCAGCGTGGCCTGGCTGGACGCGCCGAAACCGGCGGGCCCCACCGTGTCGGGTGAGAGCGGCACGCTAAGCGAGCCGGTCATGGCAAATTGGGTTTCGGCGAGTCGCACCCGCATGCCGGTACCGGGCACGAGGGGGCCGCCGTCGAGGTTTTCGATTACGGGGCCAGAGGGCGAGAGGCGGATCGCGGTCATGATGCTTTCACTCCGTTGGTTGCTGCGTTGACGACGGAGGCGACTGCGCCCCCGGCACTTTTCGGGGGCGAAGTCGCCCAATGCTGGATGATCGCGAGCAGCGAGGGCGCCGCCTGCTGCAGCTGCTCGACCATGATCCGGCTCGCGGCGTTGTCTTGCTGGTCGCCCTCGAGCTCCACTTTGCGGATCGCCATGAACATTTCATGGGCCTCCGCGAGATTGTCGTGCGCCTTCTCGAGCTGCAGCGACTGAAACTCCATGATCTTGCGCGCCGTCTCCAGCGTCGCGTCCATGGTTTTGGCGACGGACGCGATCGCGTCGGCCAGCGCCTTCGCGCCGTTCTGCGTCCCCAGGTCTTGCGCGTTCGGGTTCTGGCCCGTCACGGTGCGGAGCAACGTCTGCAGCGTCGCGCCTTGGTTGTCCTCCGCGATGAACGACAGCTGCACGCGCCGCTTGGGGAGCTCCGGGAGCAGCGCTTGCACGAGTGACTCCGCGTCTCGCGCCCACACCTCGGGCTCGATGCCCATGCCCTGCAGCGGCTCCCACGTCTCGAACGTCGTCCCCTCGCCAATCAGGCGAACCTTTCGCGGCGCCGGCTGACCTTCCGTCACCTCGCGCAAAAGCTTCTCCATGAAAATCTGTAGCTGTTGGCTCATGCGTCGCTTGCCTTTCTCGAACCGTTCACAATTGCGGCGATCAGCACGACGCCCAGCACGACGCCGGCGCCGATCGCAATGACCTTCACCGCGTCGCCGGCGGTATTGAGCGCATCGGTTGCAGCCCCACCCAATGAGCTTGGCGGCGCCGAGTTGGTGATCGGACTCGCGGCTGTCGGTTGATAGACCGCATCGAGCACGTAATTTCGATCACTCGGCCACGCGACGGCGCCGGCCTGGCCGCGGTTGAAAAAACGCACCGTCCACAGCTTCGCGGCGCTGCCCTGCTCGCCGAGCTGCAGCGCGCCCGCCAGCCCCGGCACATCGCCGCGCGTCTGCAGTTTCTCGAGGCCGTCAGCGCTCGGAATCGGCTCGATTTGGGCGCCTCGAAGCGCCATCGGGTTTGCCGGATCGGCCACGGCTGCGCCGGGCGCGTGGTCTTTGATCCAGTCCTCTACCCAGATTTTTAGCTGCCGCTCGAGCGACAGACCCGTGTTGAGGATGACGTCGCCGAGCCCTTCGATTGGGTCCTGGCTCTGCCACACCTGCCAGACGTTCCAGCCGGGGAACAGCTGCGCGAAGCCTTGCGGCGCCGGCGCCGGCGTCGACGCGTCGCCCACCGCCGCGAGTCGTCGACGGAGCCCAATCGGAACGCGTCCGCTCATGGCTCACCCGCCACCGCGACGGCGCGGCCGTCGTGTCCAGAGGTACGCCGAGACAGCGCCCGCCCCCAGCAGTAGAACCAGAGCCCCGGCAGCTCCGCCACCGCCTGCACTTTTTTTTTAAGGCCGGCGAAGTAGCCAGCTGCTCGGATCTGGTCGCGAGCTCGAGCGTACGAAGGGCCCGCCCGGAGGCACTCCGGATCGGGGCAGTAGCGGCTGGCGTGAATCGCACGCGCGAATCGCTCCGCGTCGCCCGAGCTCGCCGCGTCGAGCACTTGGCGCATCCCGGGTTTCTGCAGGAGCTCGAGCCACTTCCGCGCGCCCGTCTCTTGCGACGACCAGGCGCTGAACGCCGACGGCGCTTGACCGGCGAGCATTCGGCCGTGAAGGTCGAGATACCGCGACTTTTTCGACCCTTCTGGCATCGCCTCGACCGCCTCGAGGTCGAACCAACCCGGCCGCCAGTAGTCGCCGCTCGTCCCCGAGCTCGCGAGGTTGCCCCAGTTGTTGCGGATGATCGCCGCGCCGTTCGCGTTCTCGATCCACACCAGCGCCAGCAGGAGCTCAGCCCGGTTCAGATCCGGATCCGTCCCGAACGCGGCGCGGTAGGCGGCCAAGAATTGCTGCGCGGTCTGCTCGCGCGTCAGCGGCGTGGCGGTGGCTGCTACCTCTCCCACGTCGCTACCTCCACGACGACGCACGCACGCACGAGCTCTGCGCCGTGCGCCGCCTCATGTTGTCGTGCGTCGTCGTGCCCCATGTTCCTATCGCTTCCGCTTTCGCGCGGCCTTCGCTCGAGCGGCGGCCATCTTCTTGGCGAAGGCCTTCCCGCTCAGTCGCTTCGTCTTCTTCTTGGCGCGCTTCTTCGCCGTCTTCTTCTTGGCGCGACGCTTGGGCGCCTTCTTCCGCGCCGGCGCCTTCTTCCGCCGGACGGCGCGCGTCTTCGTCTTGGGCGCCGACGTCCGGCGCTTCGCCCGACGCTTCGCCTTTTTCTTCTTGGCCTTTTTCTTGCCCCGCTTCGGCTTGAGCGCCGCGTCGAGTTGGCTCAGTAGTGACTTGCTCATGCTTCGAACTCCTGAAAACCGCTTCCGCTGTCGAGCGACGAGCCCGCCACGAGCGGCACCGTCGCCAATGCTGGCACGACGACCGCCTGCCCCGAAATAGTGAGCGTCGACGCGGTCAGCGCGAAAAAGCGGCAAGCTCCGTCGTCGAGTGCGATCGGTCCCACCGGCGCGCTCGCGAACTTGCGCGCCTGGGACAGAGCACCGGCGGTGGCCAGCGTGAGCGTCACGACGCAGGACGCGCCGGAACCAAAGCGCGGCCGGGCTTTCGCCGTGAACTGCCCCGCCAGCGTGATCACGCATGGCGCCTGCAGCTCGAGAATTTCCCGCGTACCGTTGGTGCCGTAGGTGATCGACACCAGCACGTTACCGAAAACCGAGAAGCGCCACAGCGCCGGCGCCTTCGTCGCGTCGCAGATATCGCGCCAGTCGTTCTCCGTCGGCGCCCACGTGCGCGAGCTCTGCGTGCCGTAGATCTCGCCGGTGTTGTTCAGCGAACCGAACGGCGGCGGCTGCGCAGGCCACCCCGACACCGGCACCGGCGAGCCGGGCGGCATGATGACGGGCGCCCGCATCGGCGGCGCGTTGGGGTGGCGCGGCTGATTCATGGCCGGGCGCCGTGGAACATCGGACGGCGCAGCGCGGAGACGGCGTGCATGATGCTAGCCGCCTGCGTGTTGCCGCGGTTGGCCTGTTGCACGACGTGAGTCATGGCGTTTTGCGCGACGCTGGCTTTCTGCATGGCCGCCATCAGAGCGGGCGAGCGAGCTCCGCGGGCGATTTGATGCGCGGCCGCAACGCCGGCGGCGTGCGTGTTCACGAGGCCCGCCGCGCTGTGAACCGCGCTCGTCGCGAGGCCCTGCAGGCTGCGAGCTCGCCCCATCGCCACACCGGTTTGGATGGCGGTGCGGTACTGAGGCGGAACCGAATTGAGCGCGGTATCGAGCACGCCAGCGGCAACGTTTTTGCCGGCGGCCACGTCTTTCGCCAGCGCGAGCCCCCGCGTGATTGCGGCCTTGGAGGCCGAATCGATCGGCAGCGCGTTGATCGCGATCTGATCAATCGGTCGCCCCTGCAGAGCTCCGCTCGCCACGGCAAACGCCGCTTGCGCCGCGGGGCCGCCGGGTACTGCCGAGCGAACCGCCGCTAGCAGCGCTTCCGAAATCGGCTGCCCTTGCGCGAGCGCGAGCGCGCCGCCGAGCCCGGCGCTGATACCGGTACCGACGCCGGGCACGAGCGACATCACCGTTTGCACGTAGGGCGCGACGGTGCGCGCATTCTGCACGGCCGTTTGGAGCGTGCCGAGCGCCGCCTTGTCGATGCGCTGCCCCGAGAGGATTCGCAGCGCGGCCTGCTGCGGCAGCGTGACGAGGCTGATCCCGGCCTTGTAGACGCTGGCGATCTGCTTGACGCCTGGGAGCCTCGAGACCGTGCGAACCGCGGCTTTCGCGGTGTTCGCGACGCGCGTGGCCGCCTTCTGGATCGCTTTCGGCACGACGGCTTTCACCACCGACTTGCCTGCGTTGCTGACGGCCTTGGTGATGGAACTGAACAGTCCACCGACCGTGAACGGTGCGCCGACGCTGGCGCAGCCGACGCAGCCCACCGCGCCTAGCTCTTCGTCGAACGTGAGCCACACGCGCGCCAGCGGCACGAAGGCGCGGACCGTCTGCCCGTCGACTTTCACCGCGAGCACGACGCCAGGCCCGAGCCCCTGCCCGAGCCCGTCGGGGCGCCACTCCCAGCCGAGCCGCTGAATCTGTCGAATCGGATCCATTAGGACACCTTTGCGAGCTTGACGACGAGCGACGCCGGCAGCGCGGGCGCCTTGCCTCGCGCGACGCCGTAGCCCTGGGCTTGTTCACGTTGCGCAGTGACGCGCAGCTGAGCGGCGCGTGTGGCGTCGCTCGTGTTGTTGGCGATTTCGATCAACGCGGCGCGGTAGTCCTGCAGCGCCTTCGCCTTCTGCGAACCGGCGGGCCATACGCGGATGATCGGCACCGTGCCGAATTGCTCGGCGACGGTGAGCGCAGTCTTCGGCCCGAACAAGCCGTCGACCTTCAACGGCGGCCGCGCCTTCTGCCAAGCCTGCACGGTGGGGTCCGCCTTGTTCCAACCGGCGAAGCCCTCGGCCGTCAAAAGCGCGTTCACCATGGCGGCCGTATCGGCCTGCACCGTGGTCGGGGGCGGCATGTCCACCACCGGCGGCGCGGGGGGCGCCGGGAGGGGGGAGGCCGGCAGGCCGGGGAGCACCGGCGGCACCGGCACCACCGGTGGAAGGTTCAGAGGGGGCGCGGAGCCGCTTGGCTGCCCCTGTGGCATCGCCGGGAGGGGGGGGAGAGGGGGAAGGCTCACCGGAGGGGCCGGCGGCAGCGCCACGGGGGGCGCCAGGACCGGCGGCGGCGAGCTCGGCACCTGGGGAATGAACGGGGGCGGACCGCTGCCGGGGTTGGGCAGCACGATCGGCGCGGGCGGCTCGGCGCTCTGCAGCGGCGGCAGCGGCTGCGCGGGGAGGTCTTGCGACTGCGCCCAGCGGCGGAGCGCCAGGAGCAGCGCGTTCGTCAAAACGCCGTTCTCCGGGGACATGCCGTTGTAGTGCTGGAAGGCCTTGGCAACTGCCTTCGTGCGAGCGCCAAAGGTGCCATTCAGATCGACGGCCTGAGATCCGAAATCGTTCGGCACCTTCGGAACGTCTTTGCCCGTGTCGCCGCGGACCAGCGAATCACCTTCGGCGCTCCACCAGCGCAGCAGCAGCCGCGAGGCCTCCTGCGCATCTTGGATGCCGGGCACAGCGAACGGCGAGTCACGATCGAAACCGGGTTCGGGTTCGTCGACGACGACCGGAGTTTGATTGTCGTGCGGCGGCACTACAACCGTGCCCTCCCCGGGCTTCGGTGGCAGCGGCGCGGCGCTCGCCTTCTTTGAAGCGGCAATCGCCAGCACACCGAGACCGGCGCCGGCGCCGGCGAGGATAAAAAATAACTTGGCTCCGGGACTCATCGCAAAAACCTCGCGGGCAAACTGCGCGGGAGAAAATGCACAGCCGAGAGCGGCTGCACGGGCGGCGGCCAACCTGCGGGAGGGCGAGCTCCGAGAACGATCGACGGGTCCTCGAGAGGCCCGTGTTCGTCCCAGGAGCGACGACCCAACACGTGCATGTTGCCGCCGACGAAAATCACGCTGCACCGAGCCGGGCGCCCTTGCGCCCAGTTCTCACACAGCCACCAAATCAGCAGCCTATCGCAGTCGCCTTTACGGTCCTGGTAGGTGAAGATCGGAAGCTTCATCAGCTCGACGCCCGAGCCATGCTCACGCGGGAGCTCGAACCTGACGCCGCTCTGGTAGAGCGGTGGCAGGCCCCAGCGGCGGAAGGCGGGCAGACAGCCGAGCGCGAACCCTTCGATCGCGCATCGTACCATCCACGCCCGCTCCGCAGCCGTGAACGCGTTTCCGAGATCGGTGCTGATCTGCACGGGCCCTCCGCGTTTAGCGGCGGACCTGGGTGCCGTAGAACGCGCCCGAGAAAACCAGCGGGCCGCCCGTGGGATTGAAGACGACGAACTGAACGCCGGTCGCCGTGTCGAGCGTGGGCCAGAGGATCTGGGGGAACGTCGACACCTCGGAGAAGAGCTCGATTGGAATACCGAGGCTGTTGCTCAGAAGGTTCGTGCCCGAGATATTGATCTGTTGGATCAAGAGACCGATCGTCGTCGAGGGGCAGCCCATCTTCTGCGGAGTGAAAGGGCGCTGCGTCGACACGTTGACGGTCGCCGTGGCGCCGCCCGCAACGCTCACCGCGTTGAAACCGAGGTACGTCACGTCGCCGGCGACGTACTGCGGTTGCGAGTACTGCACCGCAGCACCCGAGGGATCGGGCTGCGACGCGACCGCGGGGAGGCCGACATAGTAGGGCGCGACGCCGGGCACGCCGGCGGAGGGACGTCCCGGGTAGACCGGAGAGACGTTCACCAGATCACCGACGCCACCGTAGCCGCCGACCGCGGCGAACGGGTTGCCGACCTGACCGGACAGAAGAGATTGCGCGAGCTGTTGTGCTTGATCCATTTGACGAAAAACCTTTCAAAACCAGCGAAAACCGATCCCCCTAGCGACCAATCGAACGCAGCAGCCGTTACGGCGTGCCGGCTTCGATCCCCTCTTCGACCAAGTAGCGATACAAGGCGAGGTTGAGGGCAGTCGTTCCCGCGGCGACGCTCGCCGCTTGAATGACCGGATATTTGCGCGTGAAGAAAGCCGGTGCGAGCAGCGCGGCGCCGCCAATGGCGACGACGGGCACGGGACCGACCTTCCACTGTTGACCCGCGCCCATTTTCTGATCGGCAAACGCAGCAGCCACGGTGGTCGTGGTGGATGCGATGCCGCCAGCGGCGAGCGCGGTGACCTGTTGGTTTTCGCGGTGAAGCTTGGCCGCGCGTACCTTGGTACGCTCGAGCACGCCTTTCGCCCGCTTGAGGAGAGCACTGGACATCGACGATCCAGTCTCAGGATCCGAACGGCCCTCGCAACGCGTAACTTTAGCGTGTATATATGGGCAATGGTGCGGGACCGCGATTTGCGCGCGAGTTTGGCGGCAATTGGACAGCTCCAACCGGCGTACGAGCACGCTTCAGAGCTCATCGACGGCCGCAGACGTAGGGAAATCTGCGCAGATTTAGGCTTTGAGCTGCGCGTCGTGCCGCTCGAAACGCTCGAGCTCGCATGCTCCGTGCTCTGGACGCTGCACCCAACACGCGCGCTCGAGCTCGCCGGCAAGCGCCCACTGCTCGAGCTCGCGCAGCTCTGCAGCGCAAGCACCACCGCGATAGCCGCGCAGCTCCAGGCGATGCGCCCACGCAGGTCGCACAAGGCAACCGTGCGCATTTTGCCGGACCAGCCCTATCGCGAGCTGAAGGCGACGCCGCGCATGATTCGCCGGCTGCTCACCATGGAACCGGAGCTCTACGCGTACGGGCGGGAAGCAGCGGCGCAGAAGGGGCACCGCAATTTCAATCGCCTCGTGCGCGACGTCCTATGGAAAGAAATCGCGCTCACGGTCCCGAACGCACCGCTACACCAGCCGCGACGCGTGCAGCCGCCCAGCGGTGCACGCCGACGCACCGGGTGATATTCTCGGGCGATGCGTTGCGCCGGCGCCGTTGGCTTCGTCGAGCTCCCCGAGCCGCTCCGCGGGAGCTGGCCCGTCGTGAGCGAGCTCGGAGACCTGGACTTCCCCGACCATTTGACGCTCGGCGGCCGCGCGTTCACGCGCTCGACCAAGTGGGCGGCGCCCTACGCCGGCGTCGTGGCTCAGTACCGCGAAGACCGCGACCGCGATGCAATGCATTTGCTCGTCCACGCTGACGGCACGTGGACGATCGATCACATCGACGCAGCAAACCCCGACCGCGGCCTTGTGCTCGAGCACGCTTACCGCGACGTTATCCACACGTGGTGGGGCGCTCTGCTGCTCACCGGCGCCGCTGTCGGCGTCTCGGCTGGCCTGTCATTCGCGCTCACGCGAGGCGGCCCGAGCTCCCGCCCCGCTCTGCCTTCCAAGCGCTAGTTGGTCGGTTCGCTCGGCATGTGCAGATGCACGCCGGCCTTGATCAGAAAGCGCGCCGTCTCGCCTCGCTTCCACAGCTTGCACTCCGGCACGGCGTGCTGAACTGCGATCGGTTTTGCGCGCGGGTAGGCCACGCACGGCTCGCCGCACTGCGGGCAGTCGAAGTGCACGCTCTCCGGCGTCTCCACAATCTCGATGCTCGGACGCTCCGCGACGCTCTGCCCGTCGCTCGCAATCAGACGAAGTTTCGGCTTTGCTGCGTTGCTCATTGCTGGTCGCCTCGCTTGTTGGTCTGGCTCTCTGCGATCCGTAGCCCGATCCGCGCCAGCGTTTCATCGTCGGGCCAGAGCGGAACCGGCTTCACATGCCCCACCGCCGCCGGCAGCAGGTGCACGCCGCCCAGATTATCGCACAGCGTGAAATCCTCGCCCATCCAGCGGCCATTTCTGGCCCCCGTCGACGTAAACGCCGTGTACGCCTTGCCGCGCATCTCGAAGCTCGGGCTCCTCTGCTCGAGCTCGAGCAGCATGTGGCGCGGTATCGCGAGGGTGCCGCAACCGGTCATCCAACGGCCGTCTTTGCGTTGCTCTGCGGCGATGGTCCGGCTCTGCGTGGCGTAGATCGCGCTGCACGCCTCGCCGCGTTCGCGCGCCTCGTCCACGACTAGCTGAGCCGTCGCGAGCGGGATTTGCATGTCATCGTCCACCATGAGCACGACGTCCCGATCCGCAAAGCTGCGCAGCGTCTCACACGCCATGCTGAGCGCCCGGCACCGCGCGAAACACACGCAGGGCGAGCCGTACTCCTCAAGGAGAATCGCGCCGGCGCTTTGCATCGCCTCTAGAGACTGCTCGAGCTCGCGGGCCCACCCGCGGTTGGAGCTGATCACGATCAGAGTCTTTTTCATTTCATCGCCTCCAAAATTGTCGTTTCCAAAAGGGCCATTTCCCCGCCGACGTCCTTGGCATGGCCGTCCACGTCGTCGAGCTCCGCCACGTCGGAGCGGCCGTAAAACTGCTCTCGCACGAGCACAAACCCCACCGAGAGAAGCGCCGCGGCCGCGCCGTCGCGCGTCCACATGGCCAGGTGGTGCGAGCCGGAGAGCACACACAGCGTCGCCGCTCGGCACCCGGCGCGCGTGCGCTCGTTCGCTAGCGCTGTCCCGTCCGGGTCCGACTCGGGGCGCTTCGCCTCCGCCTCCCGCATTGCGCCGCGGACGATGCCACCAAATTCCGAATCAGCGAGCGCTTGCGCGTAGTTCGCCGCGCGACTGTTGAAAAGGAACGCGCCGCCCGGAGACGTCACGAAGCGCGAGACGTCCGGGAACGCCAGGCGCAGCGAACCGCCAGGAGCCAGCACCCGAAAACACTCGTACAGAAACCCGTACCCCTGCGAAAATTGCACGTGCTCGATCACGTGCTCAGCCAAAATCAGCTGCGCGCTCCCGTCCTCGAACCGCAGCGGCTTCCGTATGTCGTGCTCGGCGTTCAGGTTTTGCCATGGCGGCGGGAGCTGGTTTGGTCCCGCTCCGAAGTTGAGAAATAGGGCCATTTTTGCTATCCTTTGGTGATGGTCGCTCTCGCTCTGGACAAAAAAAAGCTGCGCCGTGAAATCGACAAAGCGCGCCGCGCCGCCTTCAGGGCGCGCGTGGTCGAGCTCCGGGAGCTGATCAGCGCCGCCCGCTCGCAACGCGACGATGCGATCAAGGCCGTCCAAAGCGATTGCGCGATCAAGCGCCAGGAGCTCTCCCAGTCGTGCCGCTCACGCGCGACGGTCGCCCGCGCCTCGGGCAACGCGACCGTGGCCGATCGACGCGCCAAGCTCCTCGAAGAGAAGGGCTTCGAGACCAAGATGCGCGGGCACGAGCGCCCGAAGAAACTCCGAGCCACCACCGGCGAGCGGCGCCAAGAGTCGGACGACGAAGTGCGTAGCAACCTCCCCTCGGACATGGTGCGGGTGTTCGACGCCGTCAGAAAGAGCATCAAGGGCAGCCCCCGCAAGAGCCGGACGGAGGCGTTTTTGCAGTGGGCAGAAGAGAACCCCGGCGAGGTCTACGAGTTGATGCAGCACGACGCGGATCGCTACCTCTCGCAGCTCCTCGCCGAGCAGGAACGCGTGCAGCGCGAGCTCCGCCGCTCATCCCTCGCCGGAGTGCCGTTCTAAGCATCGTCGCCGCGGGGTCGTGCCAGGTTGCAGGCCGTCGCAACGCCGTTGATCGCGACGAGATACGCCAGCGCGACGAGCGCCAGCCACCGCGACGAGCTCGTTACCATCGTCCCTTCCAGGAGGAGCACGAAGCCGACCGCCTTGGCGCGCACGTCGAACGCTAGGCGCCCCCACCGGTACATGGTGACAGCGGAGAACAGCAGGCCCCCGGCCACGAACGCGGCCGCCGGCTGCAGCCACAGGGCGCGGCCGCGCTCGAGCTCCGTGTGTGAGAGAACGAACGTCGCGACCGGAACGAAGCCCCCGAGCAGCATTCCCACCAGAAACGCGAGCCGAGCTCCGGGACGAAGCGCAGCGCGCACTTGCTCGACGACTCCCAACGGCGGCCGCGGCCGTTTCGGCAGCGGCGCCGGTGGCGAGTCGGCGTGCAAGTCGCGCGGAGCGGCGGCCGGGAGCTCGAGCGCCGGCGCCGCCGGCTTGGATCCACGGTGGATCCGAGCCTTGCGCGGCCGCGTCGGTTCGACAAATTGCGGATCGGAAAAAAGCGCCTGCTGGCTCATGTCGGATCCTCAAAGAGGCAATCCCCCAAGTGCTCGTCCGACAGCCGGCAGTGCAGCACCTGCACCGGTCGCCCGTCGCGCCAAGCGTACGTGCTGTTATTGCAGAGCGCCGGCAGCGCAGGCGGCGGCGCCTCCGGCGGAGGAGCCTCCACTTCCGCTGCGAACTCCAGCGTTTGCTCCGTGAGCTCCATCGTGGCGCGTAGCATGACGAGTCCCCACCGGGACCGCGGCACGCTACCGCTCAAAATCCTCACCAGGTCGGCGCGCGTGCGCCAAACGATTTGGCACTCATTCTTGTTCAGGGTCGGATGTTCCACTCTCTCTCTCTTCCTTCGCAGGCTCCGTGAGCTGTCGAAACAGGGCGCCCGCTGCACTCACGAGCAGCGACCGCCCACGCGGCGTTTTGATCTCGGCTACAGCCCGCGTGACCGCCGCCGACAACTGCACCAGCGTCGCCGGCTCGAGCGGGATCGCTACTCCCTTGCCGTTGCCGTCGACCAGGTGCAGCAGGATCCCACGCTCGTCTATGGTGACGCTGGGCTTAGCCTTCACTCGATTTGCTCTCTCGCGACCGTCTCCAACTCCTCGTTATCGCCCTCCGCGGCCGCGTCCGCGATCATGCCGTGCAACCGGTTGAGCACATCGCCAGCGCTGCCCGACTCCAACGGCGTCGCCGCCGTCACCAGCCACGCAGCCAGCTTCAGCGCCTCTCGCGACGTCAGCGACGGCTGCGGCGCTAGGTTGCCGATCGTCACGCGTTTTCCCACTGCTCCCACTGCAAATTGATTCGTCACCGTCTCTCCGATCCCGCGCACGCGTGCGCGTAGTTTTCGCCCTTCACCAGGCGCTTTCCCATTTCGAGCTCGCACCCGCACGATAGAACGATCCGAAACCCGTGCCGGCCGTTGCGCGAAAATGCTTCGCACGAACGCACCACCGCCGAAAGAACTGCTCTCGTCATTCGCCGTCGTCCTCCTCGACTGCAGCTCTCAAAAGCCGCTCGCCCTCGCTGCACAGGTCGAACGGGTTACGAGCGCACCGCGGGCACTCGTCCAAATGTGCGTGGAACGCCGCCACGGCCGGATCGCCGGCCCCCCCTTCGTCGCTCACCGCTTCACCGCGTGAGCCTCTACCCAGCGCCGCGCGTACTCCAACACTCGTGCGCGTTGCTCGGGGCTGAGCGGCTCGAGCGCGTGCAGCACGGTCGCGAGCGCGTGCAGCTCCGGATCAAGCGGCAAGCGCGCACGCCGCCGAGCTGGGGGCTTCTTACGAATCTTCGCCATCTTCCGCCTCGGGGTCTTTCCCGCAAATCAAGGCCGTGCGGTGCGCGCTGTACGGCTCCCCGCAATGCCAGCACTCGTCTCGGCCCTCTTCGAAGATCGCCTCATCGCACACGTGCCACGGCGCCGAGCAAAAGCCGCCGTCCTCGGCTTCGAGCTCGGTTCGCGCCAGCGCGATCACCGCGTCAATGATGGCCTCTTCGCTGAAAAACCCCGACGCGTCGATCGTGATCGTGAGGCCGCCGAGCTTGCTCCGCACTCGGTCCCGCAAATGCTCATGCTGGCCCGCCTCCAGGTCGCCGAGTGCCTGCACCGCGAGCTCCCGGCGCTGGCGCTCGACGCGGCGCCGGTGGCGCTCCTCGGCTGCCACGTCGTCGGCGGACATGACCGGCAGCACCGCGCCCGGCAGTCCACACCAGCGGCAGAGCAGCGGCGCGCCAGCGCCTTCGTGCACGATCCACCGGTGACCGCTCGGACACTGCACTAAGCGCACGTCGCTCATGCGTCGGGGGCTCCCCTTCTCGCCCGAAATCGGTGCGACTCGTCAGCCGTCCGCTTCGGCGGCGGCTTGATCTTGAGCTTCTCGACGGCCGCGCAAATGCGCAGGTAGGTCGATTCACGTACTTGGTTCGGGTTCGCGTAGCAGCGTTGGATCGCGGCGCTCGACACGCCGAGCGTCTCGACGCTGATCTGCGCGCGTTGAAAGGGGCTCGGCCCGCGCTTGCTGCTCATGTCCGGGAACTACCCTTTTCGTCGCCCACCGCTGACGCTCCGTTTCTCGCGGCGCGCTGGCACCGTTTTGGACGTAGGTTTTTCGGACAGACCCGGCAGGCGCAGAATTGCGGCCTGGCGCGTCTCACCTGTCGACTCTTTCTCGAGCAGTACGAGATCCTCAATGCTCGAGCCTCGTTGCTCGAGTGCTCGGCGGCAGAACGTTGCCCAGCTCACGCCCTCAATCTGCGCCCACCGATCCCAACGTTTCCAGAGCGCGCTTTCGGCTTCGAGCAGCCTGCGCGGCTTACGCTTTGCCGCGGTCAAGACTTCAGACGTCCAAGGATTTCGCTAAGCGTCTTCTGCTCGGCGCAGCCCACGCACAGATCAATTTGGTAGGTGACACCGTGCCCGCTGGCCTCATGCGCTGGCGACCCGTGCCCCTGCGGCACCGGCACGGCGTGCACGCTCTTCGGAATCACCGTCACCGCGTAATGGCGGTAGTCGTTACGCCCGACCGCGCCCGCCTCGTTGGGGGCTATCGGTAGCGCCGACGCGCACGAGTCGCATCGGAACGTGATCTCTTTCATTTGCCAAACATATCCGTTGCATATGCAGTGCGCAACAGGG
>Ga0268266_10001819_pt1 | contig 24126 bp, 23 predicted proteins | sample KBSS13metaG_FD_190356 | JGI IMG/M metagenome (GOLD analysis project Ga0268266, IMG submission 190356) | Switchgrass rhizosphere microbial communities from Kellogg Biological Station, Michigan, USA - KBS S1-3 metaG (SPAdes) (version 2) | ecosystem: Host-associated > Plants > Roots > Rhizosphere... | reverse complement strand
TGGGATGTCCGCTCAACTGAGCTGACCTGCTGGATGGGGCCCGGCACCCGTGATGATCGGGGCCCATCAACCCAGATATGGGCCCGGCGGTGACCGACCGTCGGGCCCACGTCGCGTTCCACGGCGCCCTTGCTCGGCGATGCTCGCGCCGACCTGCTCGGGATTTAACCCATGGTTCCCCAGTCCGGGGTATGCGCGAAAAGCTCGATCGGCGTGCACTGGTGGACGACGCAAGGTGTCGGGGGGCACCTTCGCCGGACCGGGGGTCGGGGCATGCGTGACCGCACAGGTTTCTCGCCCTGACCCCCGTCCACCTCACGGCCACGGCGGGAGCCGTTCCCCGGGTCCCGTCCTCAGCCCGGCAGGGACCACCAGGTGTCCATGCGCGGGACGGACGCGGCACCTCGGCCCTGCTCGAGGACGCGCGCGAGGCGGAAGAGGTACGCCGCGATGCCCGCGGTGCCCTGCATCCAGCCGACTCCGGGTGGCAGGAGCGGGTCGTCGTTCCGGTGCTCGACGAAGCGCCAGTAGGTGTGGTCGCCGTCATCGATCGCGCGCTCGACGATCGCGTCCGCCAGGGTCACGGCGAACGCCAGCTCGTCGTCGTTCCCGCGCCGCTGCCACATCGAGAGCACCACATCGCCGACCCCCGCCGTACCGCAGCACCGGCCGTCGTTGTCCCAGAAGCCGGGGTGGAGACGTTCGGGGATGCCGGAGACCTGGAGGGAGTGCAGGCAGGCGCGCTCCCAGTCGTACGGCGTGCGGCCGGCCACGGCGGGCACCCCGGCGCGGTCGAGGGCGGCGAAGAGCAGGGACGTGCCGGCCGGCCCGTGGCACCACGTGTAGGTGTAGGTGTCGAGGCCCTCCTGCCCGGGGATCCGGTGCTCGAGCCGGAGCCCGCCGTCGCTGGTGTCGCCTCCCGACACCAGGTGCTCGGCACCGAGTCGGGCGACCTCCACCAGGTCGCGGCGACCGAGCGCGATGCCCGCCGCGGCCAGGGTGCCGGCGATCCCGGCCTGCCCGTGCGACCAGTTCGGCATCTGCACGTCGTCCTGCAGCAGGTATCGCAGGGGCACGAACGGCCAGTAGACGCCGGTGTCTCGCGCCTCCTGCTCCGCGAGCAGCACGTCGACGGCGCGCTCGGCGAGCTCGGTCGCTCCGGGCACGTCGTGGCGGTCGGCCCACAGGGCGCCGAGCACCACGCTCGCCGTCCCGAGGGTCACGTCGTTGCAGGTCGCCTCCTCCTGCGCCTTCGGCGGCCCGATCACCGTGGTCGGCCAGCCCGTGGGGGTCCGGAGCTCGGCGAGGCGTGCGACGGCCTGGTCGGAGCCTGGCGCCTCGAGCGCAGTGAGGACTCCGATCGTGCTGGTCAGGCCGATGAAGTAGTCGTACTCGGTCTCGGTCGGGATCCGGCGCACCAGCAAGGCCGCGATCTCGTCGCCGAGCACCGTCTCGGCCGCGGTCAGGTCACGGGTCAGCCGGATCTCCGCGAGCACGTGAGCCAGGCCGTCGACGCCTGAGTGCATGCCGTAGCGGAACTCGCCCGGCTCGGTCTCGGTGGCCTTCTCGGGGATCCACGGTCCCTGGTCGTCGTGCCGGACCTGCGCGAGGACCCACGCCCACGAGCGCTCGGCGAGCGCGCGGTAGACGTCGCGATCGTGGGCCACTCGCCGATCCTCGCACGCAGGAAACGGTCGGTGTCATCGAAAAACATCGACCGTCGATGGATCAGAAGGGCGATCTGCGTGCTCCTCATCTCGCGAGGACGCCGGGAGCGGCCGGTCCTCGATCACGGGAGGACCACGCACATGAACGAACAGTCCACGGTGCCCGCGGGGATGTCGCGCCGCCACGTCCTGGCAGGGATCGGCGGGGCCGGAGCGGCGCTCGCCACCGGAGGAGTCGCGGCCCCTGCCGGCGCTCACCCGGGTGCGGCCGGACACGCGGCGTACCACCACGCGCACGCGATGAACCCGCACGACTTCTGTCGGATGTTCGACGGCATGAAGCCGTTCGCCGAGCCGACGGACCGGATCAAGGCAGCCCTGCTGGAAGTGGGGCAGGCGGGCGGCATCATGGACGCCCACGACGACCTGGCGGCCGGCGCGAAGGCGCTGATCGTCGACCCGACCGTGAACGGCAACCCGACCGCCGACAACCCGTACGGCACCAACCCGGACAACCCGACGATGACCGCGGGATCGACGTTCGTCGGCCAGTTCACCGACCACGACATCACCTTCGACCAGACGTCGAAGCTGGGAGTGCCGCAGGACCCGGCGAACTCACCCAACACACGGACGCCGCGGCTCGACCTCGACTCGGTCGGCGGCGGCGGCCCGGGACGTCGTCCGGACCTGTACGAGCCGAACGGCGACGGGTCCGTCGGGCCGAGGCTGCGGATCGGCAGCGGTGGCGTGCACGAGGACGTGCCTCGCGTCGCCCAGTCGGACGGCAGCTACGGCGCGCTGCTCGGCGACCCGCGCAACGACGAGAACCTGATCGTCGCCGGCCTGCACTGCGGGCACATCCTCTTCTACAACCGGGTCCTCGACGAGCTCGACCAGCACGCCGCGATCGCGGCGTTCCCCGCCGCCCGGCAGGCCAGGGCGGAGACGGGACCGGTGCTGAGTGGCGCCGGCGACCACGGCCGGTTCCTGATGGCGCGGCAGGTGACGCAGTGGCACTACCAGTGGCTGCTGGTCCACGAGCACCTTCCGCAGATCGTCGGGCAGCACCTGGTGGACCGGGTCCTGGCCAGGCAGCGGTTCTACCGCCCGACCACCGACCGGGCCGCGATGCCGATCGAGTTCGGTGGGGCGGCGTACCGGTTCGGCCACAGCATGGTGCGGCCGTCGTACCGTGCGAACTTCAGCAGCGGCACCGGCGACAGCGCGGACCCGGCGAAGGACCCCTTCTTCGCCCTGGTCTTCGACACCGCCGAGCCGGACTTCTCGGGCCCGGTGACCACCGACCGCAGCGACCTGCTCGGCGGCTTCCCGGCGCCGCGTCGCTACATCGGCTGGCAGACGTTCTTCGACACCGGTGACGGGAGCGTGCGGAACAACAAGAAGATCGACACCACGATCTCCAGCGTGCTGTTCACGCTGCCGATGCCGGCGATCGCACCGCACACCCAGCTCGCCCCGCTGGTGCTGCCGCAGCGCAACCTGCTGCGCCAGCTGACGTGGGGGCTGCCGTCAGGGCAGGCGCTGGCGGAGCGGATGGGCGTCGAGTCCCTGACCCGGGACGACCTGGCGGACATCGCCGGGCTCCACCGGAGCTTCGGCCGCTCGACACCCCTCTGGTACTACGTCCTCGCCGAGGCGCGCGCCGCCACGGGCGGTCTGCACCTCGGCCCGGTGGGTGGGCGGATCGTGGCCGAGACGTTGATCGGACTGCTGCGTGCCGACCCGACCAGCTACCTCAGCGCCATGCCGCACTTCCGACCGTTCCTGGGCACGGACTTCGCGATGGGTCCGGCGCCGATGACGACGGTGACCGGAGACCGGAGCTACACGCGGGCTCACTTCCTGCACTACGCCGGAGTGCTGGACGCGGGCGTGTACCGCTAGGTCGACGCGGTCGACGCGGTCGACGCGGTCGAGGCAGGGCTAGGTGAGGCCGCTGACGTCGGGAGGCACGTCGACGGCGTGGTCCCTCAGGACCGACAGCGGGATCACCTCGAGGGCGCGCTCGTTCGTCGCCGCCAGCACCACGGGGGCCGCGACGCCGTCGCGGTAGGCCTGCAGCCAGCGCACGGCCACGACGCACCAGCGGTCGCCGGGGTGGAGCCCGGGGAAGCCGTACGCCGGTAGCGGTGTGGTCAGGTCGTTGCCGATGCCGCGCTGGTGCTCCAGGAACTCGCCGGTGACGACGGCACACACGGCGTGCAGCCCGATGTCCTCGTCGCCGCACGAGCAGCTGCCGTCGCGGTAGAAGCCGGTCATCGGGTCGGTGCCGCACGGCTCGAGGGACTCGCCGAGGACGTTGAGCTCGGGCGAGGGATCGGTCATGGGGCCATGATGCCTGGTCGCGACCCCAGGCCCGTGTGGGTGAAATCGTGGGCCGATCAGTCGAGACTTCCCCGATTTTGATGACAGGCTCCCCTGGAGCCCGTAGAAAGGCGCTCGGAACGGGGGTTCCTCATGTCACAGATGTCGCCGGACCTGGCCATCGCTCGCTGGCGGAAGTACGGCAACGACCGCCTCTACGTCGCGCTCGCCGACGGCACGAAGGTCGGCTACTGGGACCTCGTCACCGACGAGGCGCACCCCGAGAGTGCCGCCCTCGGTGCTCTCCTCGAAGGGGCGCACGAGGCCTGGCTGCACAGTCGGGACCAGGCGCCCGGGGCGACGGACGTCCTGGCGGGCTGACGGGCTGTCCCGAACGACTCCGCCGGATACCTGTCGCGCATCGTCGTCCGGACACCCGCGGATGTCGGCCGATCAGGAGGGCGTCGGCGGCCAGCTCTGCGCGCCGAGCTCGCGGGACAGGGCCCGTGCGGTCTCGCGCACCTGGTCACCGGGGTCGGTCTCGGCCGATCCCGAGATGACGACTCCGATCGCGCCGACCACGTCGCCCCACGAGTCGAAGACCGGAGAGGCCACGGCACCCTCGCCGAGGACGGCCTCGTCCTGCTCACGGGCGATCCCGGTGCTGCGCACCTCCTCCAGCTGACGGCGTACGTCGTCTGGCTCGGTCAGGGTCTCGCCGGTCATGCTGCGTAGCTCGCCCTTGGCCAGGACCCGCTCGGTCTCATCGGGCAGGAACGCCAGCATCGCCTTGCCCAGCGCGCTGGCGTGGGCCGGGATCACGATCCCGACCTCGGGCATCTGCCGGCTCCCGTCAGGTCGCGGCTCGTGGTGGATGATCACGACGTCGTCGATGAGAAGGACACCGGTGCGGACCGCCAGGCCGGTCCGGCGGGCGAGGTCGTCGGCCCAGGGGATCGCCTTGGACCGCAGCTCGAGGGTGTCGAGGAAGACGTTGCCGAGTCGCAGCACGGCCGGCCCCAGCTGGTAGCGGCTCGAGCCGCGCTCCTGCACGACCATCCCGTGCTCCACCAGGGTCCGGACGATGCCGTGCGTCGTCGACGGCGCCAGGTCGAGGCGCGCGGACAGCTCCGAGAGGCTCATCCGCCGCGCTCCCTGGAGCGCGGTGAGCACGCGGATCGCGCGGTCGACGGACTGGATCACGGGGAGGTCCTCCGAGACGAGGTGGGCAACGGGCACAAAGTATGCCGAAGGGTCTTGTGGTGACGCGAATCACAGGGGTAATGTCCGGCCATCGTTCGACTATATCGAATGGCGTTCGAAAGAACACGAGCACGAAAGGACTCACCATGCTCGACGAGACCACCACGGTCCAGAAGCTCGCGGCGGAGGCCATCGGCACCGCCTTCCTGGTGTTCATCGGCGTCGGCTCGGTGCCGGCCACCCTGATCGTGAACGGCAACGCGCCGTTCACCATGGCCGACCTCGGGATGATCTCCCTGGCCTTCGGCACCATCGTCATCGCCACCGTCTACGCGCTCGGGCACGTCGGGGGCAACCACATCAACCCGGCGGTCACCCTCGGACTGGCCGTCTCCGGCAAGTTCCCCTGGTCGCAGGTGCCCGCGTACATCGGCGCCCAGGTGGTCGGTGCGATCGTCGGGGCGGCCGCCATCATCGGCGTCCTCGGTCACAAGGCCAGCGACGTCGGGCTCGGGGTCGCGTCGTACAGCGACATCAGCTGGGTCCAGGCCTTCACCGCGGAGTTCGTCGGCACCTTCATCCTCGTGTTCACGATCTTCGGCGTGATCTACCGGAAGGCCGCAGCCGGCTTCGCCGGGGTCGCGATCGGCCTCGTGGTGTTCGCCGCGATCATCCCGGTCGCTCCGGCCACGGGGGCGTCGATCAACCCGGCGCGTACCTTCGGTCCGATGCTCGTGCAGCAGATCGCGGGCGGAGACGTGAAGTGGGGACAGCTCCCGGTCTACCTGGCCGCCGAGCTCCTCGCGGGTGCCCTGGCCGCGCTCGCCTACGGCTTCATCGCCCACACGCCCGCCGACAAGGCGAGCGCTCCCGGGATCGACCTCGCGGCCCCTGAGGAAGTCCCCCTGACCAGCAGTGCCACGGCCTGAGACGATCGAGAAGAGACCGACATGAAGAAGCTCATCAACGACCCGAACGACGTCGTGGTCGAGGCCCTGCTCGGCATCGAGGCCGCCCACCCCGACCTCCAGGTCGACCATGCGAACAAGATCATCCACCGCGGCGACGCACCCAAGTCCGGCAAGGTCGGCCTCATCTCGGGTGGCGGCTCCGGCCACGAGCCGCTCCACGGTGGTTTCGTCGGGCTCGGGATGCTCGACGCGGCGTGCGCAGGCGAGGTCTTCACCTCACCGGTGCCCGACCAGATGCTCGCCGCGACCAAGCTGGTCGACGGGGGAGCCGGGGTGCTCCACATCGTGAAGAACTACACCGGCGACGTCATGAACTTCGAGATGGCCGCCGAGATGGCGGCTGCCGAGACCGGCGCGCAGGTGGTCTCGGTCGTCACCGACGACGACGTGGCGGTGCAGGACAGCACGTGGACGGCGGGACGTCGTGGCGTGGGCGTGACCGTGCTCCTGGAGAAGATCGCCGGAGCCGCGGCCGAGGAAGGGCGCGACCTCGGTGCCGTCGCCGACATCGCCCGGAAGGTCAACGCGCAGGGGCGCAGCATGGGTGTCGCGCTCACGTCGTGCACCGTGCCCGCGGCCGGCAAGCCGACGTTCGAGCTCGGCGAGGACGAGATGGAGCTCGGTGTCGGCATCCACGGCGAGCCTGGCCGGCAGCGGCTGCCGCTCGCGCCGGCGAAGGAGATCGCCGAGATGCTGCTCGAGCCGATCCTGGCCGACCTGCCGTTCTCCTCGGGTGACCAGGTCATCGCGTTCGTCAACGGACTGGGGGGCACGCCGCTGATCGAGCTCTACGTGATGTACAACGAGGTCGACAAGATCCTGTCGAAGCACGGCGTGAGCGTGGCCCGGTCGTTGGTCGGCTCCTACATCACGTCGCTGGAGATGGCCGGCTCGTCGGTCACGCTGCTCAAGGCCGACGACGAGCTGCTCTCGCTCTGGGACGCTCCGGTCAGGACTCCGGCCCTGAGGTGGGGGATCTGACGCGATGACCGACGACGTGACCACGGCCGCCTTCGAGGCATGGGTACGGCGCTTCGCCGGGCTCATCGCCGACGAGCGAGACCACCTGACCGAGCTGGACTCCGCGATCGGCGACGCCGACCACGGGACCAACATGGATCGTGGGATGAAGGCTGCCGTGGCCGCGATGGAGGAGCTCGGTCCAGTGGGGGCGGGCCCGCTGCTCACCAAGGTCGGGATGACGCTCGTGTCCACCGTCGGAGGGGCGAGCGGCCCGCTCTACGGCACGCTGTTCCTGCGCATGGGTACCGCCCTCGGAGACGTTCCGGAAGCGGCGCCGGAGCAGGTCGGGGTGGCCCTGCGGGCCGGGCTCGAGGGCGTCGTCGCACGCGGCAAGGCCCAGGCCGAGGACAAGACGATGTACGACGCGCTGGCTCCAGCTGTGGACGCCCTCGAGGCCGGGTTGCAGGACGGGCTCGGTCTCGAGGACGCCCTCGGCCGGGCCCGTGCGGCCGCCGAGGCCGGCCGCGACGCGACCGTGCCGATGCTGGCTCGCAAGGGTCGCGCGAGCTATCTCGGCGAGCGCAGCGTCGGTCACCAGGACCCGGGTGCCACCAGCGTCACGCTCCTCGTGGCCGCGGCCGCAGAGACCCTGGCCTGACGGTCGGAGGAGGAACAGCCATGACTTCCGGGCCAGGCGTCGGCATCGTCGTCGTCTCTCACAGCCGGGCGCTGGCCAGAGCCGCGCTGGCACTGGCCGGCGAGATGCTGCACGGCCGCCCGGTGCGGATCGAGATCGCCGCGGGCCTGGACGAGACGACGTTCGGTACCGACGCCGTGCGAGTCAAGGAGGCCATCGAGAAGGTCGACGGCCCCGCCGGGGTCGTCGTCCTCATGGACCTCGGGAGCGCCGTCCTCAGCGCGGAGCTCGCTCTCGACCTGCTCGACGACCCGACCGCGCGGGACCGGATCACGCTGTCCTCGGCCCCCATCGTGGAAGGCCTCGTCGTCGCCGCCGTGGCCGCCTCCGGCGGAGCGAGCCGGGCCGAGGTTGCGACCGAGGCCCGCCATGCGCTGCTCGGCAAGGCGGCGCACCTGTCGCCTCCCGAGGAGACCGCGACCGATCTTGCCGCGGGCGACGACGGTCCGGCCGTCACCGCCCGCTTCACCGTTGCCAACAGCCACGGACTCCACGCCCGCCCGGCTGCGCGCCTCGTCAGCGAGGTCAGCGGGCTCGACGCGACGGTCACCCTGACGAACGCCACGACCGGCGCCGGACCCGTGCCCGCGGGGAGCCTCAGCCGCGTCGCGACGCTCGGGGCCCAGCGTGGCAACGAGATCGAGATCCGGGCGACGGGTCCTCAGGCGCAGGAGGCCGTCGAGCACCTGCTGGCGCTCGCCGCACGCCACTTCGACGAGGTAGCACAGGCGGGTCCGGCCGTCGTCGAGGCGGTCACCAGTGGACCGGTGGGCGCGTCTCCAGGGATCGCGATCGGCCCGCTGCGTCGGCTGATGGTGCCTACGGTCGACGTGGACGAGTCGGAGACCGGCGACCCAGCGGCCGAGTGGCGCCGCGTGGTCGAGGCCGTCGCCGAGGTACGCCGCGAGATCGAGCACCTGCGCACCCTCACCGTGCGCGAGGTCGGCGAGAACGAAGCCGGGATCTTCGACGCCCACCTGACCTTGCTCGCCGATGCGGCCCTGCTCGCCGACGTCAAGCAGCGGATCGGCGGTGGGGTCGGTGCCTTCGACGCATGGTCGGCCTGCCTCGAGGGCATCGAGCGTGAGTGGTCGGAGCTGCCCGACCCCTACCTCCGCGAGCGAGCCGCCGACGTACGCGGCGTGGGCGACCAGGTACGCCGGGCTCTCGTCGGCGCCGGCTCCCAGCAGACCGTCGACGAGGGGATCCTGGTCGCTCGTGACCTGACTCCGGCGCAGGCCGCCGCGATCGATGCGTCCGCGGTGCACGGGATCGTGCTCGCCTCGGGCAGCGCCACCTCGCATGCCGCGATCCTGGCTCGATCGCGGGGCATCCCGCTGGTCGTGTCCGCCGGCCGCGACCTCCTCGCGGTACCGGAGGGAAGCCTGCTCGTCGTCGACGGCACCACCGGCGAGGTGCACGTCGACCCGGAGCCCGAGCTGGTCGTCGACTACCGGCGGCGGGCCGCAGACCTGGCCGATCGTCGCGCCCGTGACCTGGCGCTGGCCAGCGAGCCGGCCGCGACCCGGAACGGAACGCCGGTCACGGTGGCCGCCAACCTCGGGTCCGTCGCCGATGCGCGGGCCGCTCTGGCGGCGGGCGCCGACGAGGCGGGGCTCATCCGCACCGAGTTCCTCTTCCTGGGGCGGAGCACGGCACCGGGCGTCGCGGAGCAGGAGCAGGAGTACGCCGCGATCGCCGCCGCGCTGGAGGGGCGGCGAGCCACGCTCCGCACCCTGGACGTCGGCGGCGACAAGCCGCTGCCCTACCTCCCGATGCCCGTCGAGGAGAACCCCTTCCTCGGGGTGCGCGGTCTCCGACTCGCCCTCGAGCGTCCCGCCCTGCTGCAGGACCAGCTGGTGGCGATCGTCCGCGTGGCCCGGCAGGCGCCGACGAGCGTGATGTTCCCGATGGTCTCGACGCCGGCCGAGCTGCGCGCGGCACGGACGGCTCTGGACGAGGCAGCGGGGCCGGACGGTCTGCCCGCGGATCTTCGGGTCGGGATGATGGTGGAGGTACCGGCTGCGGCCCTGAAGATCGAGTCGTTCCTGCCCTACCTCGACTTCGTCAGCATCGGCACCAACGACCTCACCCAGTACACGTTGGCCGCCGAACGCGGCAACGCGGGCGTAGCCGCCTTGTCCGATGCCCTCGACCCGGCGGTGCTGCAGCTGATCGACCGCGTGTGCGAGGCCGCCCGCGGTCGGACCCCCGTCGCGGTCTGCGGCGAGGCCGCATCGGACGCCGCCGCCGTCCCGCTGCTGGTCGGCCTCGGCGTCCGCGAGCTGAGCGTCGGACCCCACGCCGTACCCGCCGTCAAGGCTCGGGTGCGCGAGCTCGACCTCGACCTGTGCGGGGTGCTGGCCAAGCAGGCGCTGACCCTCGAGAGTGCGGCCGAGGTGCGCGATCTCGTCGCCACCAAGCTGACGGCCTGCTGAATTCGCGGCCATCGGCCGCGAGCTCGTCGGGCGTGCGGCCATGCCCGCTGACGCTCGTTGTGCACCGACGCGCGCCAGGAGCACACTCGGACCGCGACTCGGGCGCCAGCCTGGGAGGTCGCGATGGGCACATCTGATCCGCGGTCAGACGACCGGGTGCTCGCCTACACCCGCGGACTGTCGCTCTTCATCGTCCCGTTCCTGCTGGTGGCGTGGGTGATCCTGTACGTCTTCCCCGGCCACACCGCACGGCTCTGGGCGTGGCAGATCCCGGTCACGATGACGTCGATGGTGCTGGCGTCGGCGTACCTCGGCGGCGCCTACTTCTTCCTCCGAGTCGCCCGCGCGGACCGCTGGCACGAGGTCGGCACCGGGTTCCTCGCGGTGACGACGTTCGCGAGTCTGCTCGGTGTCGCGACGGTGCTGCACTGGGACACGTTCTTCCACGACCGACTGGCGTTCTGGCTCTGGGCGGGGCTCTACTTCACCGCCCCCTTCCTGGTGATCGGGGCCTGGCTCGCCAATCGTCGGTACGCCGCACCGCTGGCCGCGGGCGACGTCCTCCTCCGCCCGGCCGAACGCGCGGTCATCGCCGTCGTCGGGGTGGCGTCCCTGGCGACCGGCCTCGCCATGTTCGTCGCGCCGGGCTCGCTGATCGACCTGTGGCCGTGGCCGCTCACGCCGCTGAGCTGCCGCGTCGTCGGGGCCGCGATGTGCCTGGGCGGTGCGGGTGTCGGGGTCTGGTTCGACCCGCGCTGGACGTCGGTCCGGCTGATGCTCCAGGTCGAGACGGTGATGCTCGGGCTGATGCTGGTCGCGGGCGTGCGTGCCCGTGCCGAGCTCCTTCCGCATCACGCCCTGGCCTGGCCGCTGCTCGTCGGGGTGCTGGGGATACTGGCCGGGTCGGCGTACCTCTGGCTGACCTACGAGGTCCACCCGAGGCGGGTGCCGGCGGTCTAGCCGGGCGGCGGCAGGGTCACCCCGAAGCCCGCCACGGCCAGCCTCAGCAGCACCTGGCCCGGCGCGAGCAGGTCGGCGATCCGGGCGGCGCTGAGCACCTCCAGCTCTCCGAGCCGCACGTCGTACGCCGTCGGGCCGGCGGTGCGGGCGGTCTGCAGCTCGCCGGTGTTGTGCCAGACCTTCACCCGCGACTCCCTCAGGAAACGTTTGGACGAGACCCGGTTGAGCGGCTGGAGCAGGCGGTCGGTGAGGGTACGGCCGTGCACCGCCAGCTCGGCGTCCTCGGCCGCGACCCGTGACGACAGCACGCCGTCGATCCGCTCGTGGTCACGACGACGCGACGCCATCAGCCCGGCGTCGGCGAAGTCGTCGTCGGAGATGACGGCGAGCAGTGCCTGGGGCAGGTCGTAGTTCAGGTGCGCGTTGATGCCGAGGAGGACGTGCCGCAGGGCTGGGAGGTCGGGCGGTGCGTCGAAGGCGAGGCGCCAGGGGCGCGACGGGATGCCGCCGGCCAGGTGGGCGTCGAGGGCTACGACGTAGAGCTCGGCGAAGGCGACGTCCCAGCGCTCCACCCAGTCGGCGTCCTCGAACTCCCCGCCGTCGACGGCCTTGCCCACCGCGAGCGTGGTGCGCTGGTAGGTGCCGAGGAACTCGCGCAGGTGAGCTCGATCGGCCGGGAGCGCGTCGAGCCGGTCCTGCATCCTCCGGACGACGGCGTCGACGGCTCCCGGCATCGGGGTCTACCGCTCCGAGCCGGTCGGCTCGAGCTCGCTCTCGGCCGGTGAGGAGGTGTGGCGGTCGTGGGTGGGACGCAAGGAGGGCTCCGGAGCTCGGGCGTTCGGCGAGTCGAACCTAGACCCGTGCCTTCATCTCCGGAAGCCTCTCGAGACGGAAGAAGTAGCCCCGGCGGCGCCGTGATCAGCCCGGGGTCATCGCGGCGATTCCCTCGCGGACCGCGCGGGTGACCCTGGTGCGTTGGCCGGTCGCCAAGAGGTCGAGCATGCCGCCGCGGAGGACGGCGAGGACGGCGGTTCGTCGGGCGCCGCCGGCGGCGGTCCGGCGGACCGCGGCGGGCTGTGCGCCCGCCAGCAGCTCGAGCCAGTCCTCGACCGTGCGGCGGGCGAAGTCACCCCAGGGACCGTCCGGGTGGCCGAGCGCCGCCGCGTAGGACTCGACCCAGAGACGGAGCACGGGCGCGTGGCGCGCGTCGGCGAGCCACGTCCACACCTCCTCGGCGACCTGTCGGAGGTCTGCGTCGGTCGAGATGGTCGCGAGCATCCGCAGCTCGTCGGCACGAGCCCGCTCGAGCACCGCCCGCACGAGCCCGTCCTTCGAGCCGAACAGGAACCGCAGCACGCCGGTGCTCGAGCCGATCGCCTCGGCGACCGGGCGCAGCGAAGCCCCGGCCAGTCCGTTCGCCAGCGCATAGTCGTACGCCGCGTCCACGAGCTCGACCCGACGCGCGCTCGGCACCTCCTCGACCACGGTCCCATCCTGCCCTACTGATACAGTCGTGTCAGTAGGAGGTGGTGACGTGGAGATCCGGCGGGTGGGGAGACCGGGTGATCTCGGCTGGGTGGTGCAGGCGCACGGCGAGCTGTACGCCGAGGAGTTCGGCTGGGACGCGACGTTCGAGGCGCTCGTCGCGCGGATCGTGGCGGACTGGGCCGCCGAGCACGACGCGGATCGCGAGGCCGCCTGGATCGCCGAGGACGAGCACGGACGGGTCGGCTGTGTCTTCTGCGTGCGCGAGGACGAGGAGACGGCACGGCTCCGGATCCTGCTCGTCGACCCACGTGCGCGCGGCCGTCGCCTCGGCGCCCGGCTGGTCGGGGAGTGCCTGGTGTTCGCCCGGGCAGCCGGCTACCGGCGGATGGTGCTGTGGACCAACGATCCGCTCGTCGCCGCGCGACGGGTCTACCTGGAGGCGGGCTTCGAGCTGGTGGCCGAGGAACCGCACCACAGCTACGGGGTCGACCTGGTCGGTCAGACCTACCAGCGCGAGCTGTGACGCGCGGCTGAACCTCAGGGGACGTTCCGGAGCGAGTCGTCGGTCGACGAGGGTTGAGCGCCGGGCCCGGAGCGGCCGCTGGCCATCCAGTCCTCGGCTGTGTCGAGCAGCCGCGGCAGGACCACTGTGGGCAGCAGGACGGGCAGCAGGAGCAGCTTGATCCAGTCCCACGCGGTGTTGCCGGTGAACCCGGTCCAGGCCCACGGCACCAGGTATCCGGCCAGCACCACGACGAGCACGACCACGGCACCGATCGCGAGAAGGGTGCCGTGTCGGACGGTCCAGCGCGGAGGCGAGCGCCAGAGGGAGACGGTCGCGAGCACCAGCGGGAGGAGCGCGAGGCTCAGCCAGTCCCACAGCGTGTTGCCGGTGAACCCGGTCCAGGTCCAGGGCACGAGGTACCCCGCCAGCACCAGGGCCGCGAACGCGACCAGCACCGTGGTGGCCGACACCCGGTGGGTGCGACGCAGATGCGTACGGTGACGCAGCAGCAGCGGGACGAGACCGACCGTGACCGGAAGGGCCAGGCCCTCCAGCCAGTCCCAGAGGGTCACCCGCCGGGAGAGCCCCGTCCACGCCCACCCCGCGACGTAGCCCGCCCAGAGGTACAGCCCCGTCAGGACGGCCGCTCCCGCGTAGGCCCACCACCAGGTGCGTCGGCCGACGTGCGCGCTCACACCGGCATTGTGCACGCGGTCGAGCGCTCGGCGACGGGTAACTGTCAGCCGGCGGTGATCTCCACCTGATGCGGGTAGAACGCGACGCGGCCGGCGATCTCCGCCACGGCGTCGTACGGCGCCACGTAGGACCAGACGGCGTTCTCGGCGACGGTCTCGCCGTCGACCAGTGAGTAGTAGGAGGCGTCGCCCTTGAACGGGCAGTAGGTCTCGTGGCTGGTCGGCCGCAGGACGTCGGCGTCCACGGCGTCGAGCGGAAGGTAGAACACGGGTGCGTACGTCGACTCCTGCAGCACCAACGCCTGGTCGGTCTTGGCGACGACGCGGTCGTGGAAGGTCACGGTGACGGTCTGGTCGGACCGCGAGATGGTGATCGGGTGGTCCGGACCCGGGATGAGGACCTGCTTCTCGGTCATGCTCGTCCCAACCGGGTCGGCGGACGGGCGATTCCCGGACCCGTCGCCCCATCGCGTGCGGGAGTCCGCGACCCGTGGCACGATCCGCTCCATGCCCCCTCGGCCCCGCCGTACCCGTGCCCTGCTCGCCCTCCTCGCCCTCGTCGCGCTGGTGCTGTCCGCGCAGTCGCTGAGCCAGACCGCCTCGGCGAGCCCGCCGCCGACCTGGCTGCCGCGTCCCGGCACCAACCAGGTCGAGGTGCTGGACGCGACCCCGGGCGACCAGCTGCGGCTGCTCGGCCCCGGCGACCATGTGCGCACCGGCACGGTCGATACGCAGGGAAGCCTGGTGTGGCGCCAGCTCACGCCGGGTCCCTATCTCGTGCAGACGGCCGACCTGTCCTTCACCAGCACCATCCAGCACGTGACCGGGTTGCACGCCGCCCCGCCGCCGCAGTCGTTCTACGACGGGCAGTCCCTTCACGAGGGCTTCAACTTCATCACGACCCGCGACGGCACCACGCTCTCGGCCAACGTGGTCTTCCCGAAGCCGCCGTTCTACAACACCGGCGCGCCGTACCCGACCGTCGTCGAGTACAGCGGCTACGACCCCAGCAACCCGGCCAACACGACGATGGCCCAGCTGTTCACGTCGCTCGGCTACGCCTACGTCGGCGTGAACATCCGCGGCACCGGCTGCTCCGGTGGCTCCTTCCTGCCGTTCGAGCCGGTGCAGAGCCTCGACGGCTACGACGCGATCGAGACGGTGGCAGCTCAGCCGTGGGCGAAGTTCCACACCGCCGGCATGGTCGGCATCTCCTACCCCGGCATCGAGCAGCTGTACGTCGCGCGCACGCAGCCGCCCCACCTGTCCGCGATCACCCCGTTGTCGGTCATCGACGACAGCTACCGCGGCACCCTCTGGCCCGGCGGCATCCTCAACACCGGCTTCGCCGAGCCCTGGGCCTCGCAGCGCGCCTCCGACGCCCGCCCGTTCGGCGAGGGCTGGGAGCACGGGATGAACAGCCCGGAGTGTGACGACAACCAGCTCGTCCGCGACCAGAACCCCGACCCGGTGGCGCTGATCGAGGACAACCACTTCTACAACAAGACCTACTACGAGCAGATCGACCCGAGCCGGTTCGTCCACCGGATCAACGTGCCGGTCTACCTCGCCGGCGCCTGGCAGGACGAGCAGACCGGCGGCCACTTCCCGGCGTTCCTGAACAAGTTCCGCAGCTCGCCGCAGTTCTACGCGACCATGGCCAACGGCTCCCACACCGAGTCGCTCAGCCTCGGCGAGTTCGGCCGGTACGCCGACTTCCTCGACCTCTACGCCGCTCGGCGGGTGCCGACCGGGCTGAAGACCGTCGTCGGGCCCACGCTGGCGGCGGCGCTGACCGGAGTGACGGGCCTGAGTCTTCCGCCGGGCAACAACTACTCCGGGATGTCCTACGCCCAGGCGAAGAAGCTGTACCAGTCGGCGCCGCACATCCGGGTGCTCTTCGAGGAGGGCGCGGCGAAGGGAGCCCCGTCGGGTGCGCCGCTACCCCGCTTCGAGCACTCCTTCCGCTCGTGGCCGCCCCCGAGCGCGCACCGGGTGCGTCTGTACCTGCGCGCCCACGGCGGTCTGGCGACACGACCGTCCGAGCGTCGACAGCACCAGGGTCGTAGCCCTTCCCGGTCCTTCTCGGCCGACCCGTCCGCGCTGCCGCGGACCGACTACTCCGGGTCGAACAGCGACATCTGGCAGGCCCACCCCTCCTACCACTGGAAGCAGATCCCGAAGGGGACCGGACTCGGCTGGATCACCCCGCCGATGAAGAAGACGGCGGTCGTGCTCGGTGGCGGCTCCCTCGACGTGTGGGTGAAGACGCGGGCCAAGGACGTCGACCTCGAGGCGACCGTCAGCGACGTGCGACCCAACGGCCGGGAGGTGTACGTGCAGACCGGGTGGTTGCGGGCCAGCCATCGCAAGCTCGCGCCGTCGTCGACCCGGCTGCTGCCGGTGCACACCGACCTGGCGAAGGACGCCCGGCCGATGCCCAGGGGCGAGTTCCGGCTGCTGCGGATCGAGATCCCGGCGTTCGCCCAACCCTTCCGTGCCGGCGACCGGCTCCGGATCACCCTCGACGCCCCGGGTGGGGCGAAGCCGCTGTGGGCGTTCCGCACGCTCGACCACGGTCAGCGGGTGTGGGTCGGGACCGACCGGCGCCACCCGTCGTCGCTCCTGCTGACGACGGTGCCGGGCGTGAAGGTGCCACGTACGGCCCCGCCGTGCCGGTCGCTGCGGTCACAGCCCTGCCGGGACTACCACGCCCACCGCCGCTGAGCGCTCGACGTCGCGCCGGTAGGGCGTCGGGGCGGCAGTGCGTCGGGCCGGCAGGGCGTTGGGCCGGCAGGGCGTTGGGCCACGAAATGGCAAAGGATCCGCGGTTCGGCGGACGAACGCCGCGCGCACGCCGTAGACAAGGACGTGGAGCTCGCCGGGAAGGGCGCCGCCAGGGAGCGGCGCCCACCGGGTCTCGGCCGTGACCGGACCTGATCCCCCGAAGGGTAAAGACTTCCCCGTGGCCCGTGTGGGTCAGGTGTTTTCCTCCGACCGTTCACTACCATTTCCCCTGAACATCTGGGGGGGTGTGAAGCATGGCTGAGTCCGACAAGGTCATCAACGCCGTCATGCAGGCGACCGGCGAGTCCTACGAGAAGGTCTCGACGTTCACGAACGTCGTCCACGAGACGGTGGACGAGTGCCTGACCGACGACATCTCGGTGGTGGCTCCGCCACTGGTCATCGGGCGGCTCGGCTGCCCGGTCCTCGACCGGCTGCTGCTGCGGCTCGGCGACGGCCAGTGGCAGCTCCCGGAGAGCGTCGACGTCACCGAGCCCGAGCTCGCCGAGGTGCTGATGCTGCCGACGGAGACCGTCGCGCGGTATCCGCTGATCGGTCGCTTCGGGCTGCTCGCGCGGTGCATGGACCGACTGCTGATCGAGGACGTGGACGCGGAGCGCTACCTGAAGATCCTGGACGCCTGGCTCGCGACGTTCGCTCCCGACGCGGAGGGGCGCCCGAGCCCCTACCCGGTCTGGGCGCTGCCCAACCGCGACGCGTTCGAGGGCTGGTTGCTCGCACGCCTCGACGTCCTGCACAAGCTGGGGTACGCCGTCCGGCTCGCCAACGAGGAGATGGACGACGTCCGCGGACAGCAGCACATGTTCGTCGACGGCCGGCGGGCCGACCTGCTCCTGCGCTTCACCCACGACTGCGAGAAGGGTGCGGCCGACGACTGGCTGGTCGTCGAGAACAAGACCACCGCCGTCGGCATCGGCGCGCTCGACCAGCTCGCCCTGTCGGTCGACTGGCTGCGGGCGGAGTCGCGGCAGGGCGTCGTGCACGGGATGCTGATCGCCGACGGGCTGAGCCTCGAGGTCGAGCGCGGTCTGCGCGAGCGGAGCTTCCACTACCAGTCGATGACCGCGATCGGCTACCGGCGCTGGGTGCGGATGCACTCGCCGCTGAAGCCCGAGATCGCGCGCGACGCGACCACGATCAACTACCCGCAGAACCTGTCGGTCCGCACGCTCGCGGCCGCTCTGCGCTGACGGTTCGCGCGGCGGCACTGCCGTCCTCCCCCGGTCGTCGGACGGCCGGGGGAGGCACCATGTCGGCTCGAGTCCGAACCGGACCGACCTGCTGGACTGACGTGCTGGACTGACGCGCTGGGCCGACGTGCGAAGGCCCGGTCACCCCCGTGGTGACCGGGCCCTCGCGTATCTCGTCCTCCACGCCCCCCACGTCGAGCGTGTCCCCGAGGGTGGCGCGGCTGTCGAGGGGGTCACCGTAGATCGCGGCGGAGGCCTGCCGGTCCATCCACAAGGGTGGTTTGTGTACCTGCCTCCAGCCTCGTCGCTGCTGTGCTCGTCGCAGGCTTCCCGGCTTCGTCAGCGGGTGAGGCGGCGCCACCGCGACTGCCAGGTGCGCCAGGTCAGCACCGCCCGCCAGCCGACCAGGAACACACCCAGCACGATCGCCGCGACGACCACGAACGCGGGTGCCGTGCCGCCACCGGAGGCCGACCGCACGACCAGGCCGATCACGACCGCCCAGACCCAGACCCGCACGCCGGCGCGGACCGTCGTCGGCGTCACCCGGGAGTACGCCGTGAGGGCGAGGCCGAGCGCGGCTCCGAGCAGGAACGGCCAGGCCGTGTGCCAGACGCCGTGCGAGCCGGTGGACTCGTGGTGGTTGGACCGGCCGATCACCACGAAGAGCAGCACCGCGACCGCGTCGGCGGCCACGGCGATCGGCCAGGCGTTGCGACGGTTGGTCAGCGGCATGGGCGCGAGTCTTGCACCAGCGCCGTGGGGCACGATGGGCGCGTGGCACGCGAGACCGAGTTGTTCGATCCGGTCGCCGATCCGGCGTCGGTGACCTGGGACCGGATCACCGAGGTCAGCGTCGTCTGCTTCGTCGAGACCCCGGACGCGCCGTCCGGTGCGGAGGTTGCGCTGTTCGAGTGCGACGGTCGGTGGGCGTTCCCCACCGGTCCCCGCGAGCCGGGCGAGGACGTGTGGGACGACGCCGTCCTGCGGATCCCCCTGGAGACGATGGGGTTCCGGCGTCAGGACACCCATCCCTTCGCGCTGGATCGCGGTGGCCGGCACGTCGCGTTCTGGGTGCACGGCGGGAAGTACGACGGCACCCGGATGCGGGCAGCGGACGTCGAGTGGTGGACCGGGCCGGCCGCCGACGGGGTCGCGCGAATGAGGTCCCAGGGCGACGAGACGTCCGCGTCACTGATCGAGGCGGCCGACGAATCGCGTCGCACGATGTCGGACGAGCGCCGTGCCGCCGACATCCATCGGACGCTGGTCGGCGCCTACCTCTCCGCCGGCACGCCCCAGGGCGCGTCCGGCTTCGGGGGATCGGACGAGGAGTGGCGCGAGGCACGCGGCGTTCTGGTCGAGGCGCTGGACCCCTCGCGCCGGTCGCTGAGCTTCCTGGACCACGCGTGCGCGAACGGGCACCTCGCGGTCTCCATGGTTGTGTGGGCGGCCGAGGTCGGCGTCGAGCTCACGCCGTACGGCGTCGACATCGCGCCGGAGCTGGTGGAGCTGGCGCAGGCCGACCACCCGTCGCTCGCCGGACATTTCTTCGTGGGTGACGTGCTCACGTGGGTGCACCCCTCAGGGGAGCGGTTCGATCTCGTGCACGTCCTGCTCGACGTCGTACCGGTCACGCGTCATCGCGAGCTGATCCAGCACCAGCTCGACCACGTCGTCGCGCCGGGCGGCCGGGTGGTGCTCAGTCAGTACGGCGACCCGCCGTCAGTCCGTTCCGCCGAGACGTTGGTGACGAGAGCCGGGTTCACGGTCGCCGGGCGGACGCGGCAACCGACGCGAGGCGGCCGCGACCGTGGCTTCCCGAGCGTCTGGATCGAGGCGTGAGGTCCCAGGGCTTTGCCCGGTTGGTCCCCGAATTTGATGAATGTGCGCCGTCCGGCGGTGATTAGTGTCGAGGGGGGATGAATTTCGGCATTTGGGGGAAGACCGTGATCGTTTCCAGGACCAGAACGCTCAGGCTCGTGGCTGCAGTGGTGCTCGCACTCGGCGTCTCGCAGGCGGCGATGTCCACCGCGCAGGCTGCGATCGTGAACGCGCCGGACAAGACGGCGTCGTTCAACGGACAGGTCAACGCCGTGGCCTACCTCGGCGGCGTGGTCTACGTCGGCGGCAACTTCACGGCCGCGATCCAGAACGGCACGTCGATCGCACGCAACCACGTGGCCGCCATCGACGAGACGACCGGGAACGTCCTGCCGTGGAACCCCAACGCCAGCGGTGACGTGAACGCTCTGGCCGTCACGCCCGGCGCGGTCTACCTGGGTGGTGCCTTCGGGCGGGTCGGCGGTGCGGTGCACACCAACATCGCGAGCGTCTCCCCCGGGGGCACCGGAACCGTCAACGCCGGCTTCACCGCCAGCGCCACGAGCGGGAACGTGAAGGCCCTGACCGTGAGCGGCTCGGCGGTCTACGCCGGAGGCACGTTCCAGCTGGCCAACGGACAGTCCAAGCGCTACCTCGCGGCCTTCAACGGCCAGACCGGTGCCCTGCTGACGGCGTTCAACGCCGTACCGAACAACACGGTCCGGGCCTTGTACGCCGCCAACAACATGATCTACGTCGGCGGTGAGTTCAGCACGATGGACGGGTTCTGGCGCGGGCGCTACCTCGCGGCGGTCAACCCCACCAACGGGACCGTCCCGACGACGTACCAGTCACCGATCGGCTACCGGGTGATGGGCCTCGCGGTCACCTCGACCACGATCTACGCCGCGGCCGACGGCTCCGGCGGGCACCTGGTGGCCGCACAGCTGAACGGTGCCCTGCGGTGGATCGTCACCGCGGACGGCGGGTTCCAGGCGGTGACGGTGCTGGGCAGCACGATCTACGCCGGCGGGCACATGACGAACGTCTGCAACAGCGCGCGGACCGGCGACCACGGAGCCTGCCTGGACGGCAGTGTCGTGCGTCAGAAGCTGCTCGCGGTCGACACCAACGGCAACCTGCTGCCCTGGGCACCGCAGGCGAACTCGAACCTCGGTGCGTTCTCGATGTCCTCCGACCCGGCTACCGGTCGGATCGCGGTCGGCGGTCAGTTCACCAAGTTCAACTTCAGCAAGATCTCCCAGCCCTACTTCGCCCAGTTCGGCTGATCCCCAGCCCGCTGGTTGAGGAAGCGGGGCGGGTTGTTCCGCGCTGGTCGAGGAGGCGCGCTGGCCTGTTCCCCGCTGGTTGAGGAGGGTGGACTGCCTGTTCCCCCGCCGGTTGAGGAGGGGTGGACTGCCTGTTTCCCCGCCGGTTGAGGAGGGCGCTCTGCGCCCGTCTCGAAACCAAGGGGCCAGACCACAGTCGGCGGGTGGTGCCCGTGCGGGCTGTGGGTGGTGGCGGTGGTTGATTTTGAAGAGTGTGGTGGCGGTGGGCGTCTGGTCACGCTCCCTCTCACCGTCGCTTCCCGGGTCTCCGGCGGCTTGGGGTACTCGCTGTGGTGGCGACCGAAAAAGGCTTCGAGAAAGTTCTCAGGGCCCTTGTGGACAAGGGGATTCTCGGGGTCCTGACTGTCGGTGGTCGATGCTTCGATAGTCCTATGTCGATCACCACACCCGGTCACCAGCACCCGCTGCTGACAGCCGTGCGTGCGGCCGAGGTGGCGTTCGACGAAGTGGCCGGTGTCGACCCGTTGTTCTCTTCGGTGGAGGAGAAGTCCCGGCTGTTGGTGGAGCTGACCCGGCTCACTGCCCGGCTCACCGCACTGCGCGGCCAGGTGCTCGCAGTGGGCGAGGATCTGGCGGTCCAGACCGGCACCCGTGACGCCGCTACCTGGCTCGCGGTGGAGACCCGGACCGCCCGTCGTGAGGCCGGCCACGACCAACACCTCGGGGTGGCGTTGCGGGAGCAGTGGACGGCGGTGGGGGAGGCCGTGGCGGCTGGTCGGATCACGTGGGAGCAAGCCGCCGTCCTGGTCCACGCGTTGGACGAGCTGCCCAACGACCTCGACCCCGAGCTGCGCGGGAAGGCCGAAGCGCACCTGGTCGCCGAGGCCGGCCACTTCGACCCAACGGCGTTACGACGACTGGGCCGGCACGTGCTCGAAGTCGTCGCACCCGACGTCGCAGATGCTGCGGAGGAGAAAGCACTCCTGGCCGAGGAGGCCCGAGCCCGGGCCGCGACCAGGCTGTCGTTCCGGCCCCGCGGTGACGGGTCCACCGACCTCCACGCCCGCCTCCCCGACCACGTGGCATCCCGGCTGCGGGTCTACCTCGACGCCTACACCTCACCAAGACGCACCCCGTCGCCGGACTCCGACGTCGACCGGCTGCCCCTCACGAGGCGACGGGGGGAGGCGTTCTGTGCGCTCCTCGAACACATCCCCGCCGACGGGCTCCCGACCCACGGCGGCACCGCCACCACCGTGATGGTCACCCTCACCCTCGACACCCTCCGCACCGGCCTCGCGCTCGGACTCGGACCCGGACTCGGACCCGGACTCGGACCCGGACTCGGACTCGCCGAGACCTCCACCGGCGAGACCATCACCGCCGCCGAGGCCCGACGCCTCGCCTGCACCGCCGGCATCCTGCCCGTCGTCCTCGGCGGCGCCAGCGAGGTCCTCGACCTCGGCCGCACCCGCCGCCTCTTCTCACCCGCCCAACGCAAAGCGATGGCGATCAGGGACCGGCACTGCCGGGCCGAGGGCTGCGACATCCCCGCCGCCTGGTGCGAAGCCCACCACGACACCACACCCTGGAACCGAGGCGGCCGCACCGACCTCGACCACGGCCTCCTGCTCTGCTCCTTCCACCACCACCAAGCCCACAACCCGCACCACGACACCAGCCGACTCCCCAGCGGGGCTGTCCGATACCGGCGACGCACGTGAGGGTCAGTAACCGACCAGGTGTGGGGTCGCGCTGACGACCTGGAGCCCGACCGACGCGCCCGGCACCGTGAGGGTGTCCGGGATCGTCTGCCAGGTGCCGTTGCCGACGCGGAAGCGACCGGAGTAGGTCGTGTCGACGCTGGGCGTCACGCTGCCCACGTGCGTGTAGCGGTGGGTGATCTGCAGGTCCGGGTACGCCGCTCCGGGGTCCGTCGTGGTCAGGTCGCCGTCGGTGGTCCCGAAGTGCCAGGTGTACTGCGTCGGTGTCGCCTCGATCGTCACGGTCTGCCCGATCAGGGTCACGGTCCGGATGGAGGCCCGGGTGTTGGTCGTGTAGAAGTTCGTGTCGAAGTTGACCAGGGTCCTGCCCTTCGGCGGCTGGACCACCAGCTCCGACGCCGGCCAGGCGAGACGCTGGAAGGCGTGCTGGATCATGGCCGGCGTCAGGCCGCCGAGGCGCTTGGCCTCCTGCTCGGTCAGGCAGGCCTGCCAATCGAGCGGGTCCGGAGCGGCATCCTCGTAGACGTTGTAGAGGAGCCCCTCGTGCCCCTCGATGTTGCACCTGGCCGGCTCCGAGCACAGCGCCCTGCCGCCGACCTCGCAGGCTGGTCGGATCGAGTACGTGTGGTCGGAGTGCTCGCCGATGTAGGCATTGGTCTCTGCCCCGGACTTCACGCAGTGGACTGTCGCGCCGTAAAGGGAGCCGTTCGAACTGCATCCATCCGACTTCGCTATCGCACGTGGACCAATCACGGCCGACGTGCCGATCAGCAAGAGGACCAACGTCCAAGTGAGCCGCTTCATGACGTGACCTGTACAAAACTCGCAACTAGCCAGGAATTGGCAGAAGGTGTGAGTCGCACTTGGAAGTGTTCTGGCCCTCCGTCGAAGTGTTCGGAGGGCGCGGTCGCGCTGGTGGCATATGTCGTTGGAAAGAGGTCGACAGTGACGTCGAGTGTGTGTTTGCGACTCGACGTGATGCGCAGTGTGCGCACACCTTTTGTTTTGTAGAACCCGCCTCTGGCGTATGCCCGCTTGACTCGGGACGCGACGGCCATGCAGTCACGGCATGCGCGTTGCATGGCGAGGTACGTCTGGACGTCACCGGTGTTTTGCATGGCTGTGCCTTCGGCGAACCACCGCCGGATGAAGTGCTCCGGACTCTCCCGCTGCGGGGTGGTCGGGGAGGACGAGGGGGAGCCCGGCGAGATCGGCGGGTCCGCGATGGAGGTGTCGTCCCCACCGCAGGCGGCCAGGAGCAGCAGCGGCGCGACGAGGGCGCCGGTCAGGTAACGGGGCACGTCCATCGAAGCGGAGCCTCCCGAGACGGCTGTCGATGTGCTGCTCACGGTACTCATCTCACGCGGACTCGGCCA
>Ga0268266_10001818_pt1 | contig 24143 bp, 19 predicted proteins | sample KBSS13metaG_FD_190356 | JGI IMG/M metagenome (GOLD analysis project Ga0268266, IMG submission 190356) | Switchgrass rhizosphere microbial communities from Kellogg Biological Station, Michigan, USA - KBS S1-3 metaG (SPAdes) (version 2) | ecosystem: Host-associated > Plants > Roots > Rhizosphere... | reverse complement strand
TGTTCAGAAATCGGAACACGGACACGCAGCGACCTCCACGAAAGGGGGATTGAATGTCGACGTTAACATGGACGGCGATACAGCACCGGAGCCACCGCGCTCTGTTTCAGAGCCGGGCGGGTGGGCATGTTCGATGGCGGTGCAAAGTCGGAGGGCTTACCAACTGCTCCAACCGCTGTAGAGCGCTCGAAGCGGTTGGCATCACTCTTGCTTTATGAGTTACGTGGCCCCGAACGGCCATACAGGTTGCTAGCAACGCGGTGCGTGCTCGTCGTGACCCCCTCGCGAGGGGCACGCATCGCGGATTTTAGACCCAGAGACCTTCAGGTCCAGGCGGCGCTGAGCAACCGATGCAACCCGGTCAAAGCATCACGCGGCCGCAGATACTGCGGAGCCGCCGCCTCCATCTGCAACGGCACGCGCGCCGGCAAATTCGAGACTGACAGAATCCCCACAATATCCTCATCGTGCGGAGCGCTGATGGCGTCGTTCGCAGCTTCACCCGGTTTGGTTGTGATCAGCGCCGTGGCCGCTGCAACCGAGGTCACCGTCACCGGCGCAAATGTCGCAGCCGGTGTTGGAGCCGGCATCGGCGGCACCGGTATCTTCGTTTTCTGAGTTTGCATCGGCCCGTCGACCGCAGTCACTCCGTCGGCCATTCGCTCTTCCAACGCAACCCACTCCGGCGGCGTGTTGGTTTCTTCCGGCGTGAGCAGCAAGCCCCAGCGGCGCATGGCTTTACCGACGCTGGCGCGACTGGTGAGCATGGTGAGCGGCACGGACAGGATCAGTCCGGAGAGAATGGGCATCAGCCACCAGATGTAGCGCGGCGCCATCGAGAGAATGGCCGCTCCCCAGATCAACCCGAACAGCACGTGCCACTTGTGCCGGTTCAAGGCATCCAGGAACGTGATACCCCGGTCACCCCGGTCCTGCGCATTCCACGTCACCGTCTTGCCAATGATCGTGGTGAGTACGAAAGAGGTGTGAAAGAGCATCATCGACGGCGCCAGGAGCGTGCTGAACACCTGCTCGACCAACACACTCGCGATCAAGCGGAATCCGCCGCCGTAGGCGCGTCGCAGCTTCGAGCTCACCAGCGCGAGCGTCATGCCCAGCACCTTGGGCATCAGCAGAATGGTCAGCGTGATGCTGAGGAGTGCCACGATTTCCGTGGCGCGCGATTCCGGCCAACTCGGGAACAGAGAATAGGTCCCCGGCTCGAAGTATTGATAACCCTGAAGTGCCTCGATGCAGGCGATCACCGAGCTCAGCATCAGGACGATCAGCCAGATCGGCGAAGAGGCGTACGAGAGCACCCCGGTAATCAGGTGAATCCGGCTGAGCCAATGCAGCCCGCGCATGGGCAGCAGCCCCAGGTGCTGCATGTTGCCTTGCGCCCAGCGCCGGTCACGCGCGGCATAATCGATCGTGTTGGAAGGCACTTCTTCCCAGCTGCCGGTCACATCGGCAGCAAGCCAGACCTGGTATCCGGCACGGCGCATGAACGCGGCTTCCACAAAATCGTGGCTCAGGATCTCGCCCCCGAACGGCGGCTTACCCGGAAGCTTCGGCAGGTCGCAGAACTCGGCGAACTGGCGCAGCCGCAGGATCGCGTTGTGGCCCCAGTAGTTGCCCTCGCCGAGCTGCCAGTACACCAGGCCGTTCGCGAGCATGTTGCTGTTCAGACGCGCAGCAAACTGAATCAGGCGCGCAAACAACGTCTCGCGACCTGCCGGCATGGGCAGCGCCTGCATGATCCCCGCTTCGGGGTGTTTGTCCATGAGGCCGGCGAGCTTCACGAGCGAATCACCGGTCATGATGCTGTCTGCATCCAGGACTACGGCGTAGTCGTAGGCGCCGCCCCACGACCGCACGAAGTCGGCGATGTTGCCGGCCTTACGACCGGTATTTTGTTCGCGGCGCCGATAGAAAATCCGGCCCTTGGCCCCCTGGCGCTCGACGAACTTGCGCCAGGCGACTTCCTCGGCCGCGCCGATCTCCGGCTTGCGGGTATCGGACAGAATGAACATATCAAACATATCCTGCTGAGCCTCGGCCTTGAGCGAGGACCAGATGGTGTCGAGGCCGGCAAACACGCGTTGCGTGTCTTCGTTATAGATGGGCATGCAGACGGCTGTGCGGCCCACGAGCTTGTGGTCCTTCACCTCGTCCGAATGGATGACGGCCTTGTCACGGCCGCGCAGCAGGATTACGAACCCGATCGCCGCCGTCCAGAACGCGCCGGTGATCCAGGTAATCAGAATGAAGAACAACCCGAGCCCGATCTTCTCGAGCACGGTGAAGCCGTTCGCGCGCAGGATGTCCCACATCAACCCGGTGAGAAACGTGGACGTCAAGAACGTCAGGCCAAAGAACAGCGCGCGGCGTCTCCGCGCAACGCGCCGCAGACGTTCAGGAGTCATGTCTACGCACCTCCGGGGGGCTTCCAAAGATAGGTCCAGGTCTCAGTCAATGCCTCGCCATACAGGGTCAGGTAGCACCGGAGGTCGGCCGGTTTCTCGCTCGTCGTCTTGAGCTTGAAGGCCACGCGCCAGGTTGCCGATTGCGGCAGCCTTTGCACGGTGACCTCGTCCACTTCGCCGCCATTCGCGCTGATCTGCGCCTGTACCGGTTGCGCTGCATACAGATCGTCGAGATCGCCACCGGCGAAATCAACTACCATTCTGCGCACATTCGGCAACGCTTGCCCATTCGGCCCAGCAAGAATCCCGCCCGTACGGGTGGCGATCACGCGCCCACCCGGTGGCCGCGCATTGGAATGTGAATACGCGGACAGCAAGTACGAGAACGGAATCGGCTTATTGGGCTGGACCTTCGCTTCCGGGACCCAGTAGGCAACGATATTGTCGTGGATTTCCTCGTCCGTCGGTATCTCCACGAGCTCGACGCCGCCCTTGCCCCAGTCACCCAACGGCTCGATCCAGTAGCTCGGACGCAAGTGAAAGTACGCTTCGGCGTCCTGGTAATGAGTCGGATCCCGATCGCGCTGCACCAAACCGAAGCCCCGCGGGTGCTCATCCATGAACCGGTTCACCCGCAACTGATGCGGATTCACGAGCGGTCGCCAAGCCCACTCGCCGGTTCCCAACTGCGTCTCCAGGCCGTCACTGTCGTGCACTTCCGGCCGGAAATCGTCAAAGCGCCGCCCGTTGTTTGAGTTCTCACCGTACAGGTACATGGAGGTCAGCGCGCCGATCCCGATCTTCTCGATCGCACGGCGTGGATAGAGCTCACCCGACACCTGCACCTGGGTGGTGGAGCCGGGGCGCACCTCGAACTGATAAGCGCCGGCAACGCTGGGGCTGTCCAGTACTGCATAGATCGTGAGCGAGTGTTGTTGCGGCTCGGGACGGACCAGCCAGAAGTCGGTGAAGTATGGAAACTCCTCGCCGCCTTCGCTGGCTGTGTTGATCGCGAGCCCGCGTGCGGACATTCCATACAGCTCGTTGCGGCCCAGCACGCGGAAATAAGAGGCCCCCAGAAACACCAGCAGCTCATCCTTATAGGTCGGCGTGTTCAATGGGTAATGGATGCGAAAGCCTGCAAAACCCAGCTCGGCGGGCAGCTTGACCGGGGGCACCTGCTTGCCGAATTCGAACATGGCCGGGTTGTATGGCACGGCGCGTACCTGGTTGTTCACCAGCTCAAAGATGTTCACCCGGCGATCAAACTGGAAGCCGCGATGGAAGAACTGAACCTCGAACATCGCATGGTCGTACCAGAGGGCGCTCGTCCGGCGAAAACGAATGTCTCGGTACTGGTCGTAATTCAATTTCGCCAGGACGTCCGGGAGGGTCGTCGAGCGCTCCCGATAGGGCTTGGACGCGCGGTCCTGAGCAATCTTCTGAACCGTCTCGAACGTGAAAGGCTCAGCGGGTCGCGCAGCGGCCTGTGGATGCTGCACGGCAGGCTTTTGTGCCTGCTCGGGCGCCGGCGCCGGCGCCGCCTGCTGCTTGGGCGGTGTCACGGGTTTGGGCGCCTGCACGCGCGGCGCCACCACTCGGGGGGCGACAGGGGCCGTCGGTGGATTACCCGGTGCCGGTGCGGGAGTCGGTTCCTGGCCTGCGGCAACCGATGTGACCAGCGCCGCCAACAATGCAAACAGGTTCGAACGATAACGACTCAGCACCCACTTCTCCGGCGTAAGCAACCAACAAGGTTGCCCGGCTCTTGGCAAAAAGAAACCATGTCGCCGTCCAGCGACAGATCAGGTCACACGACTCCGAGCGGATTGTCGCAGCGCCGGGCTGCGGCGAAAGCTGAAAATAGTGTCAGACAATTCCTTACACCGTATGACTTTTCGCGTGGACCCAACACCGGGCGCCACCCCTGTGCGACGGCTTGCACGGACCTTTCGCCACGCGTTGTCGGCACGCACCGCTTTAGCGTCAAAGCCTGGTGCAAGCGCACCACTGTAGTGCGAACCGAGACCTCCGGCACCCCCTCGTCCACTTCAACGCCCTCATTCTTCACATAAATTTAACTTGGCATGCTTGATGCTTGTGCATTCAGGCTCGAGCAGCGCCAGGGGCGTCGGAGGGGTCCGGGCGCATGCCTGTGTTGCAAAAACTCTACATCAAAGAGACTCAGGAGACATCAATGCGCCGATACCGTTATCCAGCACCACTCGCGGTCGCCCTCATCCTGGCGGGCACCTCCGCCGCCGCTTGGGCGGACGAGGCCCCCAAGTCAGCCACGACCAAGTTCGACGAGTTGCTGGACTCTGCCGGGTTAACCGTCTCCGGCTACGTCGCGGCCTCCTACTACGCCTCGAACGGCTATCCATCGAACATTCACCAGTTCGACACCCGCCACAACACGTTTCAACTCGACGAGGCCGGCTTCCAGGTGGCCTACCAGCCGAAGGAAGGCTTCGGCGCCCTGGTCGATGTGATCGCCGGTGAGGATGCCAAGATTCTGCACCAGGCAGAGTCCGGCAACAGTCAAGCCGACAGCCAATTCGACCTGCGCCAGGCCTATCTGCAATATGCCACCGGCAACCTCACGGTGATGGCGGGTAAGTTTGTGACGCTGGCGGGGGCCGAAGTCATCAACCCGACCCTGAACACCAACTTCTCACGTTCACTGCTGTTCTTCGATTCAGAGCCGCTAACCCACACCGGCGTGCGCGCCGCCTATGCCATGGGCGAATTCACCCTGACCGGTGGCATCAACAACGGCTGGAATTCAACCTCCACCGACTTCGGCTCGAAGACCGGCGAGGCGGGCATCGCCTGGGCGCCGGCCAGCAAGCTGTTTGCGCTGGCAGTCAACGCCTACTTCGGCAAGAACGAGGGCTTCGATGCCGAAAGAACTCTGATCGATGTCGTTGCTACCTACAACGCCACATCCCAACTGACCTTCATTCTGAACTTCGACTGGGATCAGCAACAGGACGCGCTCATCGACGACGCGGGAGGTCTACATGACGCCTCGTGGAATGCAGCAGCCCTTTACGTAAACTACGCCATAAACGATCAATTCCGCGTGTCATTGCGAGGTGAGTATCTCGACGACAAGGACGGCTTTGTTACCGCGGTCGGCCGATCTCAGACCCTGAAGGAAGGAACAATCACCGTCGGCTATTCGCCCGTGAAGGCATTCGAGCTGCGCGCTGAATTCCGCTACGACAAGTCGGGATCCGACACGCCGACTTTCTACCGGACCCGCTCGCAGCTCGCGGACGGTACGCCGCTCAGCGACAACCTGAGCCAGTTCGCGCTGCAGGCGGTCTACAAGTTCTCGGCACCGCCGCCGGCGCCGACGACTTGATCTGACATTCCCGCAGGCACCCGGCTCAGCCGGGGCCCGCGGGCGCGAGATCTCCGCGAATACAGTTGAGATACAGCTGCTCAAAATCCTTTTCGGTCATGGGCACCGGGTTACCGCTGGTGGAAGGGTCCGCCAGCGCCTGACCCGCGAATTCGCGGGCATGCTCCTCCCGCACACCGATGTCCGCCAGCGTGTTGGGAATCCCGATCCGCTTGCGCAGCTCCAACACCCACTTCAACACGGCGTCGAAGCCGTTACCCGGCAGCGCCAGGTAGGCGGCGAGCCGCTGCATTTTCTCCCCGAGCACCGCACGGTTCCACATCAACACATACGGCATCACGACGGCATTGGTCAGACCGTGATGCGTGTTGAGATTCGCACCGCAGGGATGACTCAGGCTGTGCATGGCACCGAGCCCTTTCTGGAAAGCCGTGGCGCCCATTGAAGAAGCAACCAACATATGGGAGCGCGCCTCGATATTGCGCCCATTCTCCACAGCCGCCGGCAGCCACTCCTTCACCAGCCGCATGCCTTCAACCGCAACGCCCTCGGCCATCGGGTGATAGAACGGTGAGCAGAACGCCTCGAGACTATGTGACAGCGCATCCATCCCGGTTGCAGCGGTGATGTTGGCCGGCAGGCCGACTGTCAGCTCGGGGTCCCCGATCACGGCTCCCGGCAGCATCCGCGGGTGGAAGATGATCTTCTTGATGTGATCGGAAGTATCGGTAATCACCGAAGCACGACCCACCTCGGAGCCGGTGCCCGCCGTGGTCGGGACGGCCAATACCGGGGCCATACCCGCGACATTGACGCGCATGAACCAGTCGTCGCGATCCTCGAAATCAAACAAGGGGCGTGCCTGGCCAACCATCAGGCCAACAGCCTTGCCCACATCCAACGCGCTGCCGCCGCCGAAGGCGATGACACCGTCGTGACCGCCGGCCTGGTAGGTCGCGACGCCGAACATGACATTGTCGCCGACCGGGTTCGCCTGAATGCTCGAGTAGGCCACGCAGGTCATACCCGCAGCGGAGCACAGCTTGATGCTGTCAGCGACCATCGGCAGCTGCGCCAGTCCCGGGTCAGTGACCAACAGGGGACGCGACATGCCGAGTGAGCGACAGACCTCCGGTAACTCGCGGATGCGGCCCGCGCCAAAGCGGATCGAGGTCGGGTAGTTCCAATTGCCTTTGAGTTGCACGGGAAGACTCCTCAGCCGAGAGCCAAGTGAAACGACTTGGGCCGGGTCAGATGTTCGTAACCTACTCGTGACAACGTGCATCCTCGCCCTGAATCCTTCACGCCCACCCACGCCAGGGCGGGGTCGAGATAGTCGCAGCGATTCATGAACCAGGTGCCGGTCTGTACGCGATCGCCCAACGCTCGCGCAGCCTCGACATCGCGAGTCCACACCGCCGCCGTCAGGCCGAAATCACTGTCATTCATCAACCTGACAGCCTCGTCATCGCCGCTGACTTTCATCACGCCGGCCACCGGGCCGAAAATCTCTTCCCGCATCACGCTCATGCCGTGATCGACATCGAGGAGGAGCTGCGGGGCGACGTACGGGCTGCCTGCGCGGCTCGCAGGGAAGCGCCGCTCATCAATCGCGGCCCGCGCGCCTTTCGCTACGGAAGCCGCCATCTGTTTGCGAATGTGCTCAGCCGCTGCCGGGCGCACGACCGGACCCAGTGTCGTCGTTGGGTCGGTTGGATTGCCGAGAATGTATTTCTCGGTCAGCGCAATCGCGCCGGCAACAAAGTCATCGTACAGGCGCTCATGCACGTAGATTCTCTGGATGCCGCAGCAGGACTGCCCGCTGTTGAAGAATGCTCCGTCCACGAGGTTTTCAACCGCATGGGCGAGATCCGCATCATGACGCACGTACGCAGGATCGCAGCCACCGAGCTCGAGACCCGTACCCACAAAGCGAGCCACGGCAGCACGCTGAATGGCGTGCCCGCCTTCCACTGATCCTGTGAAGGCAACAAAGGCAACACGCGGATCACCCACGATCTTTTCAGTATCTTCGTGGCTGAGATGCAGAACCTGAAATACCCCCTCAGGCAGCCCGGCCGCGCGCAAACACTCGGCAAAGCGCTCCGCACACAGTGGAGTCTGCGCCGAATGTTTGAGGATGACGGAGTTGCCGGCCATGATCGCGGGAATCACGCTGTTCACAGCGATCAAGTACGGATAGTTCCAGGCGGCGACCGTGAACACAACACCGAGCGGCTCCCGGCGCACGAAGCGGGCAAACCCGTCCTTGGGCGCTGGATCTACATCCGCGAGCGCACCAGCTGCGATCGAAATCATGTAGCGCGCCCTGTCGAGGGTGCCGTTGATTTCACTGGCTGCATAACGGATGGGCCGGCCCATCTGCCACGTCAGCTCGAGCGCGAACGCGTCGCGATGCGTTTCAAACTGATCGCAGAAACGTGAGCAGATCACGGCACGCTCAGCAACAGGAACATTGCGCCACGCGCGTTGTGCATGAGCCGCGCGACCGAGTACAGCGTTGATTTCGTCTGATCGAGCCAGGGCACGCTCGCAATACAGCGAGCCATCCACCGGGCTAATGGTTTTTTGGGCAGCGGGCATGTGATTACCGGAAAAGTCAGATGATTTCGAAGTAACGCGCCAATTCCCAGTCGGTGACGTGCCGCCGGAACTCCCGTTCTTCCCACTCGCGGCTGGCGGCGAAGTGCTCGACAAACTCGTCTCCGAAGCAGGCGCGCGCGGCCTGCGACGCCTTCAGACGCTGCGCCGCTTCCCAGAGCGTGCGCGGCAGGGCGAGCTCGGGCGGCAGCTTGCGATCATAGGCGTTGCCTTCAATCATGGGCTCGGGCTCGATCTTGTGCTCGATACCCCACAGCCCCGAAGCAATGGCGGCCGCGAGACTGATGTAGGGATTCGCATCCGCCGCGGCGACCCGAAACTCCACCCGTTGCGACTTCGGGCTGCCCGAAATCACCCGCAGCGCAGTGGTGCGGTTGTCCACGCTCCAGGCGGAATCCGTCGGCGCCCAGAAGCCGGGAATCAGGCGGGTGTAGGAGTTGACCGTCGGCGAGATCATCGCCAGGAACTCAGGCATCAGGCGCTGTTGGCCGCCCACAAACCAACGCATCACATCGCTCATGCCGTGCGGCGCATCTGCCTGGTGAAACACCGGCTTGCCGGCCTGGTCACGCAGCGACATGTGAATGTGGCCACTCTGGCCCGGCCAGTCCATGGACCACTTCGCCATGAAGGTGGCCATGAGGCCCTGCTTCTGCGCGACGACCTTGGCGAAGGTTTTGAAGAGGGCTGCCTTGTCAGCGGCAGACAGCGCCGAATCCACGCCGATGGCGGCCTCGATCACACCGGGGCCCGTTTCCTCGTGCAGGCTCTCGAGCGGCAGGTCCATCCGCTCGCAGGTGTCGAGCAGGGAGCGATAGAAGTCGCTCCACACACTGTTGCGGATCACGCTGTAACCGAAGTTGCCGGGCGCTATCGGCTTCAGGTTTCGATAACCTTTCTCGCGGATCGAGTCGGGCGTCTCGTTGAAGACGAAGAATTCGTACTCCAGGCCGGCGAAGACCTGAAACCCGAGTCCCTGCGCCTTATTCAACACGCGGCGCAGCAGCCCGCGGGGACAGATTTTCTCGGCCGCTCCAGTGAATTCGGCCAGGAAGAAAACAACCGGATCTTCCCACGGCAGTGCGCGACAGCTTTCCGGGATGATGCGCACCATCGCATCGGGATAGCCGGTGTGCCAGCCCGTGTAGCGCACGTTGTCATAGAGCTGGTCGCGACTGTCCCAGCCGAGCACGACATCGCAGAACCCGAAGCCGTTATCGAGGGAGGAATCGAATTTGGCGCGGGACATGTACTTGCCGCGCAGGATGCCATCGATATCGAACGCGCCCACCTTGACGTGGGAGAGCTGCAGCTCCTCCACGATGGCGCGCGCGTCGGCCGGGGTGCGGACTTCTCTGGGGTGGATCACCGCCCCAGTATAGCTTTTATGCCCCTGGCTTGGCCGGGGTCAGCTCCAGCAGGGGAATGCGGTAGGCCGTCAGGATCTGGTTGATCTGCTCGTGGTGGCTGCCGATCCACTGATCGAGCGTCTCCTGCCACTCTTTTTCGCCCTGCCGCAGGCCCATGGCCATTTCGTAGTCGAACTTGATCTTCGCATCCGGTTTGAACGGGACCGAAGTCCAGCCCGAGTGGTCACGGACCAATTGCCCCGCAATGGGGCCCCACACCACCGCCACATCGATCTTGCCGGAGGCGAGGTCGCGGGCAACGATGGTATTGGCGGTTTCCTTGGGGTCACCGCTTTGCGGCTGATACATCTCCGCCTGCTCGATCAGGCCGGCGGCCAACAGCCAGTCGGCGGCCGGCGAATGCCCGAAGATGCCGATGCGCATCTTGTGGAGCTTGTCCTGCGGCAGCGCCAGCAGATCCTCCGGTCCTTTGAAGGCCTTGAACTCGGGGTGTTTCTCCGAGTAGACCAGCGCGAACGTCGAGCGCATGTATGGCTTCGTCGTCGCGGTCAGCTCGTAACCCGTCGGCACGCCGATGATGAGATCGCATTTGAACTTCAGCGTGGTCTCATCGCGCGCCCGCAGCGTCATGCGCACGAAGCCCATGCGCTGCGGGAAGAAGGTGTACTCCACCTTCTTGCCGAGATCCTTGGCCAGGGCTTCCGCAATCTTGTTCTCGTAGCCTTCGCCACGATCGTTCGACTGCGGCAGCCCGAACGGGTCCGCGCACACGCGCAGCACGGGATCCGCCTTCTCATCCGGCGGCGGCGCCTGTGCGCCGGCCGGCTGCGAACAACTCAACACCGCGAGCAGCGCCAGCGCGCCCGCAATGTTTGATTGTCGTGTTTGAATCATGACTTCGGCTTGTTCCAACCGGCCGGCGGCGGCGGCGCATCAGCCTGGCTCAGCGGGTACAGGTGTCCGGGGGCAATCTTGCCGTCGGAACGACCCTTCAGGTAGTTGTAGAGATTTTCCCAGTTGTCCTGCACGGTCTGCACGCCGCCGAAGTTGGGCATGCCCTTCTCGGGACGGCCGTTCTTGATGGTCGTGTGGAAATCGTCTTTTGACAACGTCTTCAACGAATTCACCAGCGAAGGACCCACCAGCCCTTCCTGTTCCGGACCATGGCAACGCTCGCACGCCATGGCGCGCCAGGTCTTCCAACCCTGCAGCGTCTTGTCATCCACCTTGTTGCCATCCTTGACTGTGTAAACACCCGGCGGCTGATCGGCGCTCGCAGGTACTGAAGTCAACATAATCGCCGTCGCGCTGATCGAGAGTGCAATGGCCGCTGAGATGCTTTTCCGCATGATTTCCCTCTGTTTGGAGACGACTGCGCCACGCCCCGAAAAGGCGGCGTGGCGCAATCTTCAGGCTCTAACGATTAGACGCTCAAAGTAACCTGAGGTTCCTCAGGTCCCCTCGGGCAGCGAGAACACGAACAGGGAGCCACCCAGAGTCGTGTATTTCGCCAGGTCCTTGTAACCACCGACCGCGCCCAGGCCCGCGGTGGATTCGGTGAGACCGGCAGCCATGCCGATACCCGCCCATCCGCCGATACCCGAGTACACGCCTACGTACTGCTTGCCGCCGTACGAGTACGTGAACACGTTGCCGATGATTCCGGAGGGCGTCTTGAACTTCCACAGTTCCTTGCCGTCCTTCGTGCTCACAGCCTTGATGTAGCCTTCCAACGTGCCGTAGAAAACAACATCGCCGGCAGTGGTCAGAGCGCCAGACCAGACCGAGAACTTCTCAGGCTTCGACCAGACGATCTTGCCCTGAGCTGCATCCCACGCAATGAAGTTACCCATGCCGCCATGGCTGTTCGGAGTGGGGAACATGGTCAGCGTGGCGCCGACGTACGGCTGACCAGCTGTGTACTCCACTTGGAACGGCTCATAGGTCATGCAGACGTGGTTGGTAGGTACGAAGAACAAGCCGGACTTCGGGTCATAGCTCGAAGGCTGCTGGTCCTTGGAACCCAACGCTGCCGGACAGATGTCCTTCACGTTGACATCGGGACCGGTTGTACCCGGCGAGTACTTCTTGTCGACAATCGGACGACCCGACTTCATGTCGATCTTGCTTGCCCAGTTGACCTGCGGGTCATACTTCTCGGCGACCAACAGCTCACCGGTAACACGGTTCAGAGTGTAACCGAAGCCGTTGCGATCGAAGTGCACGAGGGCCGGAACGGACTTGCCACCCTTGTTGATGTCGGCGAGCACCATCTCGTTGACACCGTCATAGTCCCACTCGTCGTGTGGCGTCATCTGGTAGACCCACTTCGCGGCGCCCGTATCGAGGTCGCGAGCCCAGATGGTCATGGACCACTTGTTATCGCCGGGACGCTGGGCGGGATTCCAGGTGCTCGGGTTACCCGTGCCGTAGTACACCAGGTTGAGCTTCGGATCGTAGGCATACCAGCCCCAGGTGGTGCCGCCGCCCAGTTTCCACTGCTCGCCCTGCCAGGTCTTCAAGGACGAGTCCTTGCCGACCGGAGCCATCTTGCCGTTGGTCCAGGTCATGGTCTTGGCCGGATCCATCAGCATCTCGGCATCCGGACCTGTGCTGTAGCCCTTCCAGACCTGCTTGCCGGTCTTGATGTCGTAGGCCACCACGCGACCGCGAACTCCGAACTCACCACCGGAGATACCGGTCAGCACCTTGTCCTTGAAGACGTGCGGTGCGTTGGTGTTGGTTTCGCCGATCTTGGGGTTGCCGTTCTTGGCGGTCCAGACCACCTTGCCGGTCTTGGCATCGAGCGCTACGAGAGTCGTGTCCGCCTGCTGCAGGAAAATCTTGCCGTCGCCATATGCCAGGCCACGGTTGACCGTGTCGCAGCACATGACCGGAACGACGTCCGCATCCTGCTTCGGCTCATATTTCCACTTGTACGTTTGATCCTTCAGGTTGATGGCATACACATTGTTTGGAAACGGTGTGTGTATGAACATTGTGTCGCCGATTACCAGTGGCGAACCTTCGTGGCCGCGCAGCACGCCGGTGGACATCGTCCACGCAACCTGCAGCTTGTTCACGTTGCCCGCGTTCACCTGGTTCAGTGTGCTGTAGCGGTGATTTGAATAATCACCGGCGGCAGCGGCCCAGTTCGATGCATCGGAAAGCTTCGAATCCAAGTCCGCATCCGCGAGGGCTGAAGTCGATGTTGCCGCAGCTGCGGCCAGCACGGCGCCCCTCACTAGAATGGAACGTAACTCGTATCTCATATCTCCTCCAGCTTTTGGTTCTCGAGCAATACGACGGACCCCCTGCAGGCAAACAAGTACGAGTGATAGCAGGTGAACCCATCCGTGGCACTACACGCTGGCGGGCGCGCGTGTGACACGTTCTATTTTCGGCGCATATCAATACACCCGCTCAGACCGGGCTGCAACCGCAAACATTGGAGGAACATGGCAGTGCGGCGTAGGATGACACGCCATGAGCCCGACACTGTGTCAGGAATGGGAATGTCATGGCCGAACGAACCGATAACGTGCGAAAAACGGTCCCCCTGCCGATGAAACCCCCGACCCTGGTCCTGCAGGGCTTGCTGGCCGCGCTTTGTTGGTGCGCACTTCCGGCACACAGTGATCCATTGGCGAACGATTACCCGACCAGCGCGCGCGTGGAGTACGTTCAGGATTGCATCGGCCGCCACGGCGGCAAGCTCGAGGATCTCTACAAGTGCTCGTGCGTCATTGACCGCCTGGCGCAAAAGCTGACCTACGATGAGTTCGTGGAGGCGGCCACGTTTGCTCATTACTCAACGTTGCCCGGCGAGGGCGGCGGGATATTCCGCGATCCGGATACGGCCAAACAGAAGGCCAAACTCTACCGGTCGCTGGAAGCGCAGTCGCAGAAGGCGTGCGGCCTGGGACCGCCGATTAAGTAACCTCCGGAACGACGGCTGCGGCTGAGCCGCAGCCGTGGATTCGAGCGCTTCTAGGGAGCGAGCACCACACCCCAGGGTGACTTGCCCACCGGGACTTTCTTGACCACCTGCAGTGTTGCCGTATCGACGATAGTCACGTCGTTCGATGAGCCGTTGGCGCTGTAGAGCCGCTTGCCATCGTGTGACAGCGCAATGCCCCAGGGGCGCGCTCCCACCTGGATTTCCGTAACCAACTTTGCAGTGCCGCTGACGTCGATCACCGCGACCGTCCCGCCGCGGCCGGTGCTGACAAACAGCCGCTTGTGCGGCGCGTCGTAGATGATCCCCATTGGACGGGCTTCCTTACGCAGTTGCAACAACTGGGTAGCACCGGGGGCATCAGGCAAAGTAGTCGTGTAGACCGAGCTATCAAACTCGCCGGAGATATAGGCATGCTTGCCGTCGGGCGTGAATGCGACGTCGCGCGGTCGCTTTCCAACAGTCACGGACTTCGCGACTGTGAAGTTATGTGGGTCGACCAGATAGATTGCGTTGCCCTCTTCGCTGGTGACCACGATCCACTTGCCGTCCGGGGTAACGCGGACTCCTTCGGGCTCCTTTCCGACGGGAACCGATTTATCGATCGCGCCCGTTGCAACGTTCGCCACCGTGAGCGTGCCGGTATCCTCGTTGGCGATGTAGAGCAGCTTGCCATCGTGGCTCACGTCAAACTGTTCCGGATCCGATCCGGATTTGAGCAACCGGGTGAGCTTCAGGGTCGCGGTATCGATGACGGCAATGCCATCCGCTGTCAGGTCGCGCTTGAGCTTCGCGCACTCCTCATCAGGGGTCGTCGGCGGACATTTGGGCAGTCCGCTGACCGCCACGTAGAGCTCCTTGCCGTCGCGGCTGAGCTTCAAACCCCGGGGACGCTTACCGACATTGACCGTATTGAGGACCTCGGCCTTATCGGTATCGAGGACTGAGATGCTTTCGCCATCCTCGTTGGTCACGTAGGCCCGCCCCGCTTGGGCACAAATTGGTGCAGCGAGAAGGAGAACCCCCGAAATGAGCCAGGCGGGAATCGAATATGAACGAGGGGCGGTCGGTAACATGAATTTTCCTGTAGGGGTTAAAAAACTGTTCCACGTAGTGCGCAAGTGTTCCATTCATGAACGAGCGCGCTCGGAACGCGGTTGTGCACACGGTCACATTGACGGGAATGCCGGGGGACCCGCAAGGGAATTTGTCCCGCTCGGAGTGCAGGGCGCACCAAAGCGGCGCCGGGGCAGCTGGCATTGGCTTTGCTTGTACTAGCAGGCGTTTTCCCACACCGAGGACCCATGATGAAACGCATTCCTTCTATCGCCAGATTAGTCGCTGCGGCCGTCGCCACAATGAGCATCTCTGCCGGCGCGGCCGAACCAACATCCCCCTATGTGACGCATGTCGCACATGCCGTCGAAGTGCCATTGGATAAGAACGCCCTTGCCGTCGAGGGCCATCCGCTGACTTCCGTGGTTGTGACGCAGTGCAACCTGATCGTCGCGGTGTACATGACCATGGCTGACGGCCGGCTGCTTCGGTTCGATAAGAACGCGAACGTGCCATCCGAACAGCTCATGCACATGGCGTATTCGGCTACGCGCAGCGAGCGTGTCGAAGTCTCATGTAATGACGCCGGCGCCGCAGGCTACGAGACGCACGAACCCGTCTGAGTTAAAGAATCCGACGGCTCTTGTTATTACCCGGAAGAGCCGCGATATCGGATGGTGTTCGTAGCCTGAGGGGGTCCTCCGAGTTGTTGCGCATTAGCCAATCTGCAACAGCCTTGCTGTGCAGCGCTCATACGACTGTGAACCGCTAAACGCGATTGACCCAAACGGCTACAAAAGCCCGGTGGACGTGCTACGTTACGGCCGCCTGACATTTCTATACACCGTCACACAGGTAATCCATGTCACAGCCTGCCCAGGCCTCGCCGCCCGCACGCGCCCCGCAGCCCGCAAGGGCCTCCGAAACAGCCCCCCGGATCTGGTCTACGACCCTGATGTTCGTAATCACCCTGGCCGTCGCCTTGGTGGCCGTGCCCTGGTACGGAATCGCCCACGGCTATTCAGTCGGCGCCTGGGTTCTATTTGTGGTGTTCCTGTATGCGAATGGGATGTCGATCACAGGCGGCTATCACCGTCTCTGGGCCCATAAGAGCTACGATGCTCATTGGAGCCTGCGGCTGATATATCTCATTTTCGGGACGATGGCGCTGCAGAACAGCGTGTTCATCTGGGCCAGCGGTCACCGCACCCACCATCTGAACGTGGATGACGAGGACAAGGACCCCTATTCCATCCGCCGCGGCTTCTGGTTCGCCCACATCGGCTGGATGATGCGCGAATACGAGAGCGGCAAGCCGAATCTCACCAATATCCCGGATCTGAAGCGGGATCCCATGCTGGCCTTCCAGCACCGCTATTACCTCCAGCTCGCCCTGCTGACCAATTTTGGCCTGCCGCTGCTCGCCGGCTGGGCAATTGGCGACGTGTGGGGCACATTCTGGCTGGCTGGCGTACTGCGCCTGGTCGTGAGCCACCACGTCACCTTCTTCATCAATTCTCTTGCCCACATGTGGGGCAGCCGGCCGTACACCGAAGAGAACACCGCCCGTGACAACCCGGTGCTGGCGTTCTTCACCTACGGTGAGGGCTACCACAACTACCACCACATCTTTGCGCACGACTATCGCAACGGTGTTCGCTGGTGGCAGTGGGATCCGACCAAGTGGATGATCGCCGGCCTCTCGTACATCGGAATCACGCGGCGTCTGAAGCGCACGCCTGCTTTCCAGATTCAGCGCGCATTGCTGTCCATGCAATTTGCTCGCGCCCAGGAGAAGCTGGCCCAGCATCGCGAGGCCGGCCATTCGCACATTGAGCAGTTGCGAGCCCGCATCGCGCACGAGTACGAGACGTTCACTGCCGCCCTCTCCGAGTGGGCGAAGGTGAAGGAACAGTGGCTCGAAGAAAAGAAGCGCATGGTGGTTGAGCACTGGGAACACTCGGCTCTACAGCAGCGCCTGCTCGAGATCGAAGCCAGCCTGCGGACGCAGCGGCGTCGCCTGCGGGTGATCAGCGCGCAGCTTGCGTAGCTTCGACAGGCTCATGCCCACGGCCTGAAATGCCGTGCGGCGCCCCTCGAGGGCCAGCGCAGGGACACTTGCGCTGGCCTTTTTCTTTGGCCGCCTCCGCTGGCGATTTCAGCTCGGCAGAAAAGCGTTACCATGCACCGCATGGGACGCATATTCGAAGTCAGAAAGCACACGATGTTCGCGCGGTGGAACCGCATGGCGAAGCAGTTCGCGCGGATCGCCAAGGACATCACCATTGCCGTCAAATCCGGCGGCCCCGATCCATCATCGAATCCAGCCTTGCGGCGTGTCATCCAGAACGCCCGGGCCGTGAACATGCCGAAGGACAAAGTCGAGGCCGCGATCAAACGCGCCTCCGGGCGTGATGCGACCAACTACCACGAAGTGGTGTACGAAGGTTACGCACCGCACGGCGTAGCTCTGCTCGTCGAAACCGCGACCGACAATCCAACCCGCACTGTTGCCGGCGTGCGCAACATCATTACGAAGCACGGCGGCAATCTCGCCACCAGCGGCAGTGTCAGCTTTCTCTTCAAGAAGATGGGCGTGTTCCGCCTCAACCCGGAAGGCATCGACCAGGACGACCTCGAGTTGTACCTGATCGATCACGGGCTGGAAGAGATGGGCGAGAGCACCGGTGAGAAAGGCGAGCCGCAGCTGGTGATCCGCTGCGCTTTCTCCGACTTCGGCAACGTGCAGGTTGCATTGGAAAACCGCGGCATCACGCCGCTGTCGGCCGAGCACGAATACATCTGTACAGTTCCAACCGAGTTGCCGGAAGAGCAGGCCACGGAAGTGCTCACCGTCATCGACAAACTCGAGCAGGACGACGACGTACAGAAGGTGTTTCACACGCTCGCTTAATTGCAAGGTGTCGGGCGTATACGACAACCTGACTCCTGCAGGCAACGTTTGTTTGCGGCGCGACCCGCGCGAGGTATGCTTGGGTCCGTGGACGAATACAGCCTGCAGCCCGCTCGTATCGCAGATGCCCGCCGCCTCGCGGTGATGTCGCAACAGTACGTTGAAGCGGGGCTGCGGCCCGCCTGGTCCGCTTCGCGCATCACCTGGCACATGCGCCATCCCGAAAGTATCGTGTTGACTGCTCGTTGCGGAGGCACGACGGCTGGGTTTGCGATCATGCGTTATGGCGACGATGTCGCTCACCTCAATCTGCTCGCGGTCGACCCGGTGCATCGGCGCCGGGGTGTTGCACGCAAGATCATGATGTGGCTCGAAGAGACGGCCCTCACGGCCGGCACCTTCATCATCGGGCTCGAGTTGCGTGCCACCAATGAAGCGGCCTTGGCGTTTTATGCAGCTCTCGGGTATCGAGAGTTGGGACGCGTCACGGGTTACTACCAGGGCATCGAGAACGCGATTCGCATGGCCCGCGATGTGCGTACCAGTCGCGACGCCGTCCCCGTCTCGAAACAACAGCCAGCGCCCTAATCGGGCATGGGTGTCAGCTGACCTAGCAGAACATCTTCAAATCCGAAGTTGCGCATGTCACGGATGCGTTGCGGATACAGCACGCCATCGAGATGATCGACCTCGTGTTGGACCACGCGCGCATGAAACCCCTCCACCGTGCGATCAATCGGCGCGCCGTTCTGATCGACTCCCTGATAACGCAAGCGATGATAGCGAGGCACCAGCCCGCGCATCCCCGGCACTGACAGGCATCCCTCCCATCCTTCACTCATTTCGTCGCCGAGCGGCGTGAGCACCGGATTGATCAGGACGGTGTAGGGAACCGGCGCCACATGCGGGTAGCGCGGATTTTCCTTGAGCTCGAAGATGACGATGCGCTGGCTCACGCCGATCTGGGGCGCTGCGAGGCCCGCTCCATGCAGCGAACGCATCGTCTCATCCATATCTGCCAGCAGCGCCTGCAACTCGGGGCCGAACTGCGTAACGGGAAGCGCAACCTGCCGCAGAATGGGATGCCCCATCTTCAAAACCGGTCGGATAGCCATGCGCCATTTTAGAACGTGATGGGCCTGGCGAGAAACTCCTCGGTCCCGATCAGCATCTCGAATCCCAGCCCGATGCCGAAGCTGGCGCTCCGTTGCTGATAGATATAGTCACGCGGCCAATCCACGCTGGTGCGCACTTCCATGATGAGCCAGCGCCGCAGAATGCCCTGCCGATACGCAATCTTGAATCCATAGTCATGGAGTTGCACCGGCGCTTCGGTCTGACCATCCAGACCGACCTCGAATGCAACCGCGCGCCGATCAGCGATGCCGTGCAACAGCAGGGCCGAGGTATATCCGCGCAGGCCTTCAGACTTCTGCGAACGCGTTCCCGAGATGGTGTAGCGCGCCAGCCAGGTGCTGTCGAAAATGCGCTCGAGATCCACGCGAGTGGTCACACCCGCGCCCTCGCTTTCCTGCCAGAACAGTGTCTCGCGGGCGCTGAACAAACCCGTCTCGGACTTGCCGCGCTCATACACATAACTTCCCTTGATGTAGGGATCCATGGGGAAACCGAGTCGGATACCGGCACCGGCATCAAAGCGGCTGCCCTGCTTCTCAGGCTGGTGATAACCGAGACCCAGTAGTGTCCGGTCCTCGGTGGGAGGGCCGTAGGTGCGGGCGAACGCGCCCGAAGGCTCATCGCGCTCAGTGATGAACTCGTTGGGATCGAACCGACCGACGAATGCATGCAGACGATCGTTGGCCAGCGGGAGCGGGAAGTTCATGTTGAATCGCACCTGCGTCCGCATCTGATCGTATTCGGTGTAGAGCAATGCGGGGGCGATGCTGCCGTAGAACTTCTTGTAGACCGAATCGTCCTGGGTGGCTCCGAAAAAACTATCGACGTACTTCGAGCTCTTCCAGAGTGTGTTGTAGAGAAATCGGCGCGTGGTATCGAGCCAGTGATACGGGATGTTCCGGCTGTCAGTAGGCAGCGGGCCATCCGGCAGCGGCGCCGGCTGCGATTTCGCGGTAGGGTCACCGGAACGGGCCGGAGCCTGACCCGGGTCGATTGGCCTGGGGTTTTCGGCAGTGCCCTCAGGCGCGGTGATGATCACGACTTTGGGTCCCGTCTCGACGGGCGCGCTGGTATTGGTCGCCCATTCGGCGGATTCAACGGGCGTTATCGGCTCGTCCGTAGCCTCGACCCCGGCCGCCGCGTTAGCTGTTGTCGCCGCGCCCGACAGCGCTAACAGGCTCATCAGCGCTGGGCGTAGTTTCAGTTCCATGATCTTCCGCAAGCGTAGCCGAGGACCCCCAACTGTTATGTGCGGCCTCACGCAGGGTCGCAGAGGATATAACAGCGGAGCGACGGCACCGCGTCAACAACGTGACGCGTGTCTCACTAGCGGGGAGCGAGCTTGACGTGCCTGGCGAGAAGGCGATCGAGCTGGTTGGCGAAGAGCTGACGCTCACGCTGACTGAAAGCGCCAGGCCCGCCGGTGTTCACACCGCCGCCCCGCAGCTCATCCAGGAAGTTACGAACTGACAGGCGCTCGCGGACGTTTTCCTTCGTGTACAACTCGCCGCGGGGATTCAACGCGGTGCCGCCTTTCTCGATCGCGGCCGCCGCGAGCGGGACGTCGGCTGTTATGACCAGGTCACCACTGGACATGAGCTCGACGATACGCTTGTCAGCGGCGTCGAAGCCTTGGGGCACCTGTATGAAATGGAGGTTCTGGCCCAGCGGCAGGCGAAACGGCTTGTTCGCGACCAGGGTCATGGTTACGCCGGTGCGCTCGGCGGCTCGGAACAGGATGTCCCTGATCACCACCGGGCAGGCATCGGCATCGACCCAGATTTGCATCAATGTTGGCGCGGCGGCTTGCCGTCAACCCGGCTGATGCGCAGCTCCTGACCAACAACGCGCACCTTCTGGAGGCTGCGGAAGATATCCCGGGGCATGCCCTCGGGCAGGTCGATGAAGGTGTGATCGTCACGGATGTCGACTTGGCCGATGTGCTTACCCTCCAGGCCCGCCTCATTGGCGATCGCGCCGACGATGTTGCCCGGCTTCACGCCGTGCGCGTGCCCGACCTCGAGACGGAAAGTCTCGAACGCGACGTCACCGTCCTTGCTACGCCGCCGCCCATGCCGCGCACCGCCCTCGCCTCGCAACCGGTCGCCGTGCTCGCTGGCTTCCCTCTGTTGGTCGGCACCGTCGCGGGCATCAGCCTGCGCGTTGGGGCCGCGGCGGTCCTCGCCTCGTGGGCGCTCGAAACCGTCCTGCTCATGCGGGCTCGCATCGGCACCATCTCGGCCGGCGCTGTCGCGGGCATCAGCGTGCGCGTTCGGGCTGCGGCGGTCCTCGCCTCGTGGGCGCTCACCGAAACCGTCCTGCGCATGCGGGCTCGCATCGGCACCATCTCGGCCGGCGCTGTCGACGTTTTCGCCGCGAGCGTGCGCTGGTCGGCGGTCGTTTCGATCGCGGTTGCCGCCGCGGCGATCATCGCCGTCGCGGCCATCGTGGTGAGCACTGGGACTCCGGCGATCGTCGCGGAAGCGGCCGCGCGCGGGGCCGTCGTGGCGGCGGTCGCGGTCACGCGAATCGTCGACAGACCAACCTCGTGCTTCCGGCTCTGGGCGCTCGGGCAACAGCAGCGGTGTCGAGCCCTGGAGGAGGCTGGCCAGCGCGGAGGCGATGTCGAGCGGGGACACGTTGTGCTCGGCCTGGAACTCTTCAACGATACCGCGAAACGCCTGCGCCTCGCCCTCGGCAAGCGCATCAGCAATGCGCTGTTTGAACTTGGCAACGCGCTGCTCGTTGACCGCCGCAACCGATGGCAAATTCATCTGCGCAATCTGTTGGCGCGTCGAACGCTCAATAATGCGCAGCATATTTCGCTCACGCGGAGCGATAAACAGAATCGCCTCACCACTGCGGCCAGCACGGCCCGTCCGTCCGATGCGGTGGATATACGACTCACTGTCATAAGGCACGTCGTAATTCACAACGTGCGAAATACGCTCAACATCCAACCCACGCGCCGCAACATCCGTTGCCACCACAATATCAATCTTGCCCGACTTCAACGCCGCAATAGTCCGCTCGCGTTGCTGCTGCGGAATATCTCCATTCAATGGCGCAGCCTCGAACCCCCGCGCCTCGAGCCTCTCCGACAACTCAACCGTCTCGAGCTTGGTCCGCACAAACACCAGCATCGCATCGAAGGATTCCACCTCCAGGATCCGAGTCAGCGCATCCAACTTGTGCATCCCGCTGACGAGCCAATACCGCTGCCGAATGTTCGGCGCCGTGCTCGTCTTGCTGCGAATGGTGATTTCCTTAGGCTCGCGAAGATGCCGCTGCGCAATTCGCCGAATGGCAGGCGGCACCGTCGCAGAGAACAGCGCAACCTGCCGCGTCGGCGGCGACTGCTCGAGAATCCACTCGATGTCGTCGATGAACCCCATCTGCAGCATCTCGTCCGCCTCGTCGAGCACGAGGAACGACATGTAATCCAGCGGCAGCGAACCGCGCTTCATGTGGTCCATGACGCGGCCCGGCGTACCGACGATCACATGCGCGCCGCGCTTCAGCCCCTTGAGCTGCGGGGTGTAGCTCTGCCCACCGTAAATGGGCAGCACATGAAATCCCTTCATGTGAGTCGCGTAGCGTTGGAATGCCTCAGCCACCTGAATCGCAAGCTCCCGCGTAGGCACGAGAACCATCGCCTGAGTGTGTGGCTTGGAAACGTCGATCTTCGCAAGGATCGGCAGCGCGAATGCGCCCGTCTTTCCGGTACCCGTCTGAGCCTGCCCCAGAACGTCGGAGCCGGTCAGCAGCGGCGGAATCGTCGCTGCCTGGATTGGCGTAGGCGCCTCGTATCCAACGTCACGAAGAGCTTGTACGAGCCCTTCCTGGAGGCCTAAGTCGCTGAAGCCATTAGAATCGGCCGCGGTCGCGGCTACCGTCGCATTCACTGAGACACCTCGGGGTGGCGGGCCTTGCCGCCTGCACAGGGCCTGCTGCAAGAAGGCCGGTCGGCCGCAGAGGCTGAGCCGAGTAATATATCAGGTATGCAAGGCGACCGGCGTCCAATCATTGGACGCGATGCAGCATTGGGTCACTCAGGGGTTTTTCCAAGGGTGTCGGCGACGTAGGCGCCACGCTTGCCCATCGGCTTCGGGGGTCCCTCGGTCGTATCGACGGCCGTCTGATGTTCCATCTCGGCATTGATCTCCGCGCCGAGCACAATCGCGTAGCCGCCGAGATAAAACCACATGATCAGGACAATCACCCCGCCGATCGCTCCATAGGTCGCGCCGTAACTGCTGAAATTGTTCACATACAACTCAAACAGGGCGCTGCCCAACAGCCACAAGGTGGCGGCAACAGCAGAGCCCCAGGTGACCCACTGCCATTGCGGCTCACGTCGATCGGGCGCGTACCGGTATATCACCGCCAACGCCCCGACCGCGAACAACCACAACAGAACCCAACGGACGATCAGGATCGCTGCAGCGGCGGCCGGACCCAGCGGCAACATCTGCACAATCACCGGGACGGCGACACCCAACACCAACATCATCAGGAACGCGACTACTGCCGACAACGTGAAGCCGAGCGAGATCGCCACCTGAGTGAAAAATCCGCGCCGCTCCCGCTCGTAATAGGCAATGTTGGTGGCGGTCATGATAGCCGAGATCCCCTGGCGGGCGCTCCAGAATGCCAGCACTGCACTGATGATCGCGCCAAGACCCAACTTGACGTGTGTAGGGGCCACGAGGCTCTGCAGCTGATCCTGTAGCAGCTTCGCGGCATCCGGCGGCAGGATGGCAAAAAACGGCTTCATGTCGTCCGACACGCTGGCGGGCGATGAGAACAATCCGTAGATCAACACCGCAACCGCGAGGGCCGGGAAGATAGCCAACAGGGAGTTGAGCGCAATGCCCGCGGCGACCAGGGAGGCGTTGTCTTCCCCGATCTTGTGATACACACGCAGCAGGATGTCGCGCCATCCGCGGGCCGGAATCTGCCCAGGGTGTCGAGCATGCCGACCACGACCGGGCTCGAGGCCCCCACCGTGTGCCTCGGCCCGCTGTTCAGTCGTTTCGCGTTCGGCAATGCCCACGACCGTAGCGGAGCAACCGTTATGCCCGCGCCCCCGGCCCAGACCGCCGCAACGGCAAGGTTGGCCCACGTCGTTTTGGACACCCAAGCCGCTGCAGCCGAAAGGTCGCGCCCACGCCGTTCTAGGGCACGCAGGCGGCCACTGCCCGCGCTGGTCTAGGCCACGCAGGCGGCCCACGTTGTTGTAGGGCACCCCAGTGCCAGCGCCCCCATCACATGTGCGGAAGCTCGCCAA